>Ga0055584_100006631_pt1 | contig 11348 bp, 1 predicted proteins | sample OSDHelmetaG_FD_58716 | JGI IMG/M metagenome (GOLD analysis project Ga0055584, IMG submission 58716) | Pelagic marine sediment microbial communities from the LTER site Helgoland, North Sea, for post-phytoplankton bloom and carbon turnover... | ecosystem: Environmental > Aquatic > Marine >...
GGCGAATGCGACGTGGCGCTGGCCGGTGGGGTCAATCTGATCATAGATTCTCATTTTACCAGTGTATTGACGCAGGCGGGCATGCTCTCGCCCGACGGTCAGTGCAAGACGTTTGCCGCCGCCGCCAACGGCTATGTGCGCGGCGAGGGCGCCGGTATTGTCGTGCTCAAGCGGCTCTCAGAGGCGCAGCGCGATGGCGATCGGGTACTCGCCGTAGTGCGCGGTACGGCCGTCAACCAAGATGGGCGCAGCAACGGCCTCACGGCGCCGAATAGCTTGGCGCAGCAGGCCGTGGTGCGCCAAGCTCTGCATAGCGCCGGGATAAGTGCTGCACAGATCGGTTATATCGAGGCGCACGGCACGGGTACGGCGCTGGGCGACCCGATTGAGATTGGTGCGCTGAAAGAGGTCTTGTTGCCCGAGCGAGCGCCCGAGCAACGCTGTTGGGTCGGTTCGGTAAAGACGAATATCGGCCACCTGGAAGCGGCGGCGGGCATTGCCGGTCTGATCAAGACAGTGCTGTCGCTGTACCACGGCGAAATCTTCCCACACTTGCACTTAGATGAACTCAACCCGCTCATCGACATCGCCGACACGGCTTTGGCAATTCCCACTCAATTGCAAGAGTGGGAGGGAAGCGAGCGCTTTGCCGGCGTAAGCTCTTTCGGTTTTGGCGGTACCAATGGCCATGCCGTGCTGGCTGCCGCCGTCGCGCCCGAACCGAGTAGTGGCCAAATTCAAGGCGCGGAACGCCCGGTCCATATGTTGGCCCTAACGGCGGCCAGCGAGCCGGCGCTGCGTGCGCTGGCCTTGCGTTATGCCGATTATCTGCAGGCGCATCCAGAAGTGGCGCCGGCCGACTTATGTGCTGCGGCCATTGGCGGACGGGCGCAACTCCCTCAACGCCTCGCCGCCGTCGGCGCGTCTGTCGACGAATTGCGCGAGCACTTGTCCGCTTTTTCGCGCGGCGAAAATGTCGACGGTATAACCCGCGGCGAAGTCACCGGCTCCTCGTTGCCCAAGATGGCTTTTCTCTTTACGGGCCAAGGCGCTCAGTATAGCGGCATGGGGCGGGTGCTCTACGAGACCCAACCGCAGTTTCGCCGCCATTTAGACGAGTGCGCTGAGCTGTTGCGCGACCACCTAGAGCAGCCATTACTCGATGTTCTGTGGAACGAGTCGGCCGCTGAGCGACTCGACACCACGGCCTATACGCAGCCGGCGCTTTTCGCGCTCGAATACGCCTTGGCCCGCCTTTGGCAGGCGTGGGGCATCGAGCCCAGTGTTGTGATGGGGCATAGCGTTGGCGAGTATGTCGCCGCCTGTATCGCCGGGGTCTTTAGTCTCGAGGATGGTTTGCGTCTGATTGCCGCGCGCGCGCGCTTAATGCAGGCGCTACCACAGGACGGTTCTATGGTAGCCGCGCGCGCCGGCGAAGAGCAACTGGTTGCCGCGTTAGGCCCCTATGCTTCCGAAGTGGGCATCGCTGCGGTCAATGGTCCGATGAGCACGGTCTTGTCGGGCGAGAGCCGCGCGCTCACAGCACTAGTCGCCGATTTAGAGAAAGAGGGCATTGAGACGACGGCGTTGAAGGTTTCGCATGCATTCCATTCACCGCTAATGGACTCGGTATTAGAGCCTTTTGCCGAAGTGGCTGCGCAGATTGTGTTCTCGCCGCCGCGCATCGACCTCGTCGCCAACCTCCATGGCACGCGTAGTGCGGAGGTGGCGACAGCAGAGTATTGGGTTGAGCATATTCGTCGTCCTGTACGCTTTGCCGCCGGCGTGCAGACATTGGCGGATATGGGATGTGGGACCTTTGTGGAGATGGGGCCGAAGCCCGTATTGCTCGGCATGGGGCGCAACTGTTTGCCCGATAGTGCTGACGCGCTTTGGTTGCCGAGTTTGCGTCAGGGAGTGGAGGATTGGCGGCAATTGCTCGCGAGCCTAAGTGCTCTGTATGTGCGCGGTGGCGCGGTCAACTGGAATGCTTTCGATGCGGACTATTCGCCGCGCCGTCGCTTGGAGCTGCCGTCCTATCCGTTTCAGCGCCGTCGTCACTGGTTGCCAGCCGCTGCTCCGACTGCATCCTACGGCGGCCGTTCTCTGCATCCACTGTGGAAGCAGCAATGGTGGTCTCCGCTGGTCTCCGAGACCATTTTTAGTACGGAGTTCAGCGCCAGCTCGCCGTCTTTCCTGGCCGATCACGTCATCTACGAGACGCTCATCGCTCCTGGGGCGAGTCATATTTCGATGTTGCTCGGCGTTGCCGATTTGCTGTGGGACACGGGTCATTTCACGCTCGAAGACGTGGCCTTTGTGCAAGCTCTGGCTTTGGCCGAAGGGCAGGTGCGCACCGTGCAGGCGCTGTACTCGGCTGCCGAGCACAGCGTGCGCCTTATCAGTTTTGTCGAAGGGGCTGAGGACGGCGCGTTTATCGAACACGCGACGGCGCGGTTGCGCTCTACGGCGGATTCGCCCGTACCGGTTGAGCTGGAAGAATTGCGCCGTCGCTGTCTGCAAACTCTGCCCGGCAACGCCATCTATGAGACGATGGAAGCGCAGCAATTTCGCCTGGGGCCGACTTTTCGCTGGGTGGATGAGATCTGGCGCAACGAACGCGAAATTCTCTGTCGGATGAAGGTGCCCGATGAGGTCGTCGACGCGGACTCTTACCAATTGCACCCGGGCCTTATCGACTCGTGTTTTCAGCCGTTTTTCCTCACTGTAGCCGCCGAAGAAGACGTCACATTTGTGCCGTTTCGAGTTGGGCAATTTTCCTTTTATAAACACCCGCGCGCGTCGCGAGAGCTGTGGTGTCTCGTCGCTATAAAAGAGGGCGACGACGGGCGCTTATTGGTGGATTCGCATCTATTTGACGAGGATGGGATCCCGGTTGCTACGGCGTCTGGCTTGGAACTGCGCCGGGCATCTCGTCGCGCTCTGTTGCGTGGCTTGCAACGAGACTATGGGGATTGGCTTTACCAAATGCACTGGGAACCCTGTGTCGATTTGCCGCAGAGAGAGTTGGCTGGCACGCCCACTTTTATTTTCGCCGACAGGAGCGGTATCGGCTCGCGCATTGCAGGACACCTGCGCGAGCGCGGTGAACGCTGCACCGTTGTAGAACGCGGCGAGTCCTTTACTGAAATTGGTGCGGGTCACTACGAGGTCAACCCACGGGGCACGGAGGATTTTGCACGCGTGTTTGCCGGTTCTACTGGCCATAATGATGCGGGGTGGCGGGGTGGCACCATAGTGTATTTGTGGGGCTTGGATACGGAGCTGGAGCAGTTGAAAGGCGAAGGGCAGTTAGAGGCTGCACAGATGTTAAACGGCGAGGCGGCGCTCCACGTAGTACAGGCACTAGGCGAATGCAGTGCGGAGTTTCCCCCGCGCTTGTTATTCGTTACGTGCGGTGCTCAAAGTCTGCCGGGGATGGATCATGTAGTGCAGGCGCAACAGGGTCTCCTATGGGGGCTGGGGTCAACTGTCGCCCGCGAGTATCCCGAGTGGGACAACATATTGGTGGACCTCGATCCCGATCGGCATGCCAGCGGCGTCGATCAGTTGTTGGATGCATTGGGCTCTAGTCGCGGCGAACAGCGCTTGGCCTACCGCAATGGCGCAGCGCACGGTGCCCGCTTGCAGCGCGCGCGTTCCCCCGCACTCGACCAGCCTTTTGCCGCACGTGCAGAAGGTACCTATCTAGTCGCCGGTGGCCTAGGTGGTTTGGGATTAGAAGTCGCCGGTTGGCTCGTCGAGCGCGGAGCCGCCCACGTGCTATTGGTGGGGCGCAGTGCGCCTTCGGCCGAGGTTCGCGTGGCGGTGGATGCGCTGCAAAAAGAGGGTGTGCAGGTCGGCACGATGGAGGCGGATCTCTCGAATTGGTCCGAGGTGGAACAGGTGTTGTCCGCCATTGCGGCATCGGGTTACCCGCTATGCGGCATCGCGCAGGCCGCCGGAGTGATCGACGACGGTTTGTTACGCGGTCAGAACGCCGAGCGCTTGGCGCGTGTGTTGGCGCCGAAGGTGCGTGCCACTTGGAATCTGCACGAGCAAACGCGCGATCTGGAGTTGGATTTCTTCGTCTGTTTTTCATCGAGCACGGCGCTGTTGGGTGCATCTGGTCAGGGCGCGTATGCGGCGGCCAATGCCTTTATGGACGCCCTTATGCGGGAGCGCCGCCGGATGGGATTACACGGCTTGAGCATAAATTGGGGGCCTTGGGGCGAAGTCGGTATGGCCGCCGCGCTCGCTCGTCGCGACCGCGAGCGCTTCGAAGAGCAGGGTTGGAACACTATTGCCCCGGCACAGGGGCTGTCGATCCTAGAGCACTTTGTCGCAGGAGCTACGGCACAGGTCGCCGTTCTGCCGGTTGATTGGCCGGTATACTTTGAGCGCGTTTCCGCTGCTGTAGAAGATCCGTTCTACGCCGCTTTGGCGTCTGCGCTTGTCGAGCGCAAAAGTGCTGCATCGCCGCGCGCCATGGCCCTTGATGAAATTGCCGCCTTACCCGCTGCGCGCCAACGTGATGGGTTGCTCAAATACGTGCGCGCGCAGATAGCGCAGGTGGCGCGTCTGAGCGCTGGTGATATCGAGCCGCGCCAACGTTTTTTCGACCTGGGTTTGGATTCGCTGATGGCCGTCGAGTTGCGCGACAGCTTGCAGATGGGGCTCGGCCACGCCCTGCCGGCCACGGTCGTCTTTGACTACCCGACGCTCGAAGCCCTAGTGGACTACCTGAGCGACGCGCTTTTGGGAGAGCCAACAGAGCTGGAAAGTGTGCCTGAGATTCGCGCGGCGCAGCGCGTGGAGACGACGTCGGCCAATGCCATAGACGCGCTCGACGCCGACGAAATTGCCGAGCTGTTGGACGCAAAATTAGACGAGCTAAAACTATAGTAATCTGCCCGTAATTTTTTGGAGAATAACCGCACCATGACCGATACGCCTCAGGGCAACGAATTGTCCCGCTTGCAAAAGGCCGCCTACGCTCTGAAAGAAATGCGCGCTCGCCTCGACGCTGCCGAAGGGGCACAGCGCGAGCCGATTGCCATCGTTGGTATGAGCGGTCGTTTTCCCGGTGCCGCCAGTTGCGAGGCGCTGTGGCAATTGCTGGTCGACGGTGTCGATGCCGTCGGCGAAATACCGGCGGAGCGCTGGTCGCTGGCCCAGTATTACGATGCCAATGCCAATGCACCGGGCAAGATGAACGCTCGTTGCGGTGGTTTTTTAGAGGGCGTCGACCAGTTCGATCCGGCGTTCTTTGGCATACCGGCACGCGAGGCCGTCAAGGTCGATCCGCAGCAGCGTCTTCTGCTCGAAGTCGCTTGGGAGGCACTCGAAAATGCCGGGCAGGCGCCCGAGCGTCTGCAGGGTACGGAGACGGGCACCTATCTCGGAATCAACCAGATGGACTACGGCCTGGCGCAATTCGATGCCCCCGGCGATATGGACATCTATACGACTACTGGCAACGGCTTCTGCTTTGCGGCGGGTCGCATTTCGTACGCACTCGGTTTGCAGGGGCCGAATATGGCCGTCGACACGGCGTGTTCGTCGTCTTTAGTCGCCGTGCACTTGGCCTGTCAGGCACTGCGCAATCGCGAGTGCGACCTAGCGCTGGCCGGGGGGGTGCAGCTGAATTTGGTGCCGACCTTTCACTTGCTCTTGGCCAAGACCCAATCGCTCGCGGCATCGGGGCGCTGCAACACTTTTTCGGCCAATGCCGATGGCTTGATTATGGGCGAAGGCTGCGGCCTTGTCGTGCTCAAGAGGCTGAGTGACGCCGTCGCCGACAAGGACCGCATACTCGCGCTCATACGTGGCTCGGGCGTCAACCACGGCGGCGCCGCCAGCGGCATTACGGTACCCAACGAGTTGGCGCAGGAAAAGTTGGTGCGCCAAGTCCTCGAACGGGCCAATGTAGATCCCGCCGAGGTGGGTTATGTCGAGACGCACGGCACGGGCACGCAGTTGGGGGACCCCATTGAGGTAGGGGCGTTGAGTAGCGTTTTCCACGAGCGGCCGCAAGATGACCCGCTCGTACTGGGGTCGCTCAAGACGAATATCGGCCACTTAGATGCGGCAGCGGGTATTGCCGGCCTGATCAAAGCGGTGCTCAGCTTAGAGCGCGAGAAAATACCGCCCAACCTGCACTTCGACGAGCCGAACCCGCGCATAGACTGGCGGGCCTGCCCGCTGAAAGTACCGGTCGAGCCCCACGCTTGGCCGCGCGGCGAAAAAGTGCGCCACGCCGGCGTTAGTTCGTTTGGCTTTAGTGGTACCAATTCCCATGTGGTATTGGCCGAAGCGCCTCTGGAGAAAGAAAGAGCGGATGCGGTGGAACGGCCTCTACATGTTTTTGCCCTGTCGGCCAAGACCGATACGGCCTTAGAGGAATTGGTCGCCGCGTACTGTAATTACTTAGAAGCGGAAGAGCTGCCCGCTCTCGCCGATATTTGTTTTACGGCGACGGCAGGTCGTTCCCACTTTGACCATCGCGTGGCCGTTGTCACCGATTCGATATCGAAATTGCGCGCGGATTTGCAGTCTTGGAAAGAACGCGGTGAAACGGCCGTATCTTGCGCGGATACGAGCGGCAGCGCCGCGGTGAAAGTGGCTTATGTATTTGGTGACGATAGCGATGTGCCCGGTGCGCGCGAACTCTATGCGACACACTTGGGTTATCGCGCCAGCGTCGACCGCTGCGCCGGTCTGTTGGGCGATATCATCGACGGGGATCTGTCTGCGCTCTTTGCGGGTGAGCGGGCGGCGAACACCGCGGTGCAGCGCGATGTCGTGCAATTTGTCGCTCAGTATGCTCTGGCGGAACTCTGGCGCACGTGGAATATTGCGCCGGCTGCCGTGGCCGGCTGCGGCGTGGGCGAATACGTCGCCGCCTGTGTTGCCGGTGTGCTAAGTTTGGAGGACGGCTTAGAGCTAGTGGCAGCGCGCAGTGCCTTGCTCGAAGAAATTGAAAATTCACCTGCAGCCGATATGGGAAACCGTCTCGACGAATTTTCCCAGCGCGCCGCGGCTCTAGCTAACGCGCCACGGCTGAGTTTTCTCTCCGGGGCGTTGGGGCAATTCCTCGTCGCCAATTCGGCTCCTGCGGTGGGCTATTGGCGCCAACAGATGCGGGTTAGTGCCGACCGCGACCAGTGGTTAGAGGCACTGGAAACCAAGGGTTGTCGGCATCTGTTATGTATGGCTGGGAAGACTGGATCTGGGGTTGCTCCGGCTCTGCTCGATGTAGACGGGCACGCGGGAGGGACGTGGTGCGCCGTCGCGTCCGTTGTGGCGCAGCTCTACTGCGAAGGAGCACCTATCGACTGGCAGGCCTTTGCGGCTCCGTATAGCTATCGACGTTGTCCCTTGCCGACCTACCCATTTCAGCGCCAGCGCTACTGGTTTGCAGCGAGTGCTGAGCGCAGTGCTGCGCCGGAATTGAGTGCAACCCAAGTGCCGCCATTGCAACAGGCGCGCGATGAAGTGGCAACTGAGGTAGAGATAGATGGTGCAGCGATTCCATCGAGCCCGACTTCCACGACGGCAGATTCGGCGTTGAATCGAATAATGGCCCAGCAATTGCGAACGGCTTCGACGGCTATCTCGCAAGTCGTCGCCCAACAGTTGGAACACTTACGCAATAGTGGTGCGGTGTCTAGCTCGACGAAAAATGGCGCGGTGGGAAATGGCACGTCTACCGAGACGGACGCGGACGTGTTTTCCGCCCCCTCGGTTGCGCCGAGCGAAGAACGGGTAGATGCACCGGTGTCAGCGCCGGCAGTGAAGTACGCCGACCCCGGTAAAACCGAAAAACCTGGCGCGCATGACGCCAGTACAGAACGTGCAGAAAAGCTCGTCGCGGAGAACAATATGCGCGGGGACGATTCGCACCAACTATTATTGCTCAGTGCCGATGCGGTTGCCGACCTCGACGCACAGACGCAAAAGGTAGTGCGAGACCTCCAGCGAGACCCTGCTGGGCTGGCGCAGACGGTCGGCGCGTTGCGCGCGACTCCCGCCCGCGCCCAGCGCCGCATGCTCGTCTGTAAAGATGCGGCCGATGCGATAGGGGCGTTGGACGGCCTCGACCCCAAGCGCGTGACTACGCACGTACCGAGTGTGTCTGCCGCGCGCTCCGCAGTCTTTATGTTTCCCGGTGTCGGTGACCACTATGCGGGCATGGCCAGAGGGTTATACGAGAGCGAAGCAGTTTTCTGCCATTGGGTTGATATCTGCTGTGCACGTGTCGCACCGGCCTTAGGTGAAGACTTGCTGGGTGCAATCTATCCGCCTGTCAAAGAGGGAAAAGAGGCGGCAGCTAACGGCGGTGGTCTCGATCTGCGCCGCATGCTCAAACGCGGCCCCGCCGAACCGAGCGACGAGCCCTTGGCGCAGACGCGTCTCAACCAGCCCGCCGTATTTATTGTAGAGTACGCGCTGGCGCAGCTGTGGATGAGTTGGGGAATTGTTCCACAGGCCATGGTCGGTTATAGCGTCGGCGAGTACGTAGCGGCTTGTCTGTCTGGCGTCATGTCGCTGGAAGACGCGCTGTCGTTACTCGTGCGCCGTGCGCAGCTCATCGATAAGAGCCCTGCCGGCGCCATGCTCGCCGTGCCCCTGCCCGCAGAACAGGTCCGCACGCTCCTGGCCGAGCACCCGCAGCTTTCGATCTCTATTATCAGCACGCCCGCGCAGTGCGTTATCGGCGGTCCGCCGGAGGCCATTGCCGCCTTGGAAGAAAGCTTAAAAGGGCGCAAGACGCTCTGTCGCCGCTTGCCGACAACCCATGCGTTTCACTCGCAGATGCTCGACGATCTGCACGAGCCCATTGTTGCCGCCGCCCAAGCTATTCGCCTCGGCGAGCCGCAGATCCCCTTCCTGTCTAATCTCACGGGCACTTGGATTACGGCTTCCGAGGCCCGCGCGCCGCGCTATTGGGCCGAACACACGTATAAGACGGTGCGTTTCGCCGAGGCCATTGGCGAAGTGCTGAAGGCGCCCGATCGACTGCTGCTGGAAGTGGGGCCGGGCCAAAACCTGAGCAGCTTTGTCTTTCAGCACCCGGCTTATAAAGAAGCCGAAGGGCTCGTCGTCTTGCCGAGTTTGCGCAATGCATACGACCGGCAGTCGGATCGGGCTTTTGTGCTCAACACGTTGGGCAAGTTATGGTTGAGCGGTATGGATTTAGACTGGGGAAAAATCTTTAAAACGCCATGACGAATACGCCTTTATCTGCGACCAAACAAGCGCTGTTGACGATCCAAAAGCTACAGGCGCGCATAGACCAGCTCGAAGGGGAGCGCAACGAGCCTATCGCCATCGTCGGCATCGGCTGTCGTTTTCCGGGAGGAGCCGACGGCCCGGCAGCCTATTGGGATATGCTGCGCGAGGGCACGGATGCGATCGGCGAAGTGCCGGCCGATCGCTGGAGCGCCGACGCCTACTATAACAGCGACCCGGACGTGCCCGGAAAAATGTACACGACGCGCGGCGGTTTTTTGCCCGCGGTAGACGCGTTTGACCCGCAGTTCTTTGGCATTGCGCCGCGCGAGGCGATGCAGTTGGACCCACAGCAACGCCTGTTGCTCGAAGTGAGTTGGGAGGCCATTGAACACGCCAATATCGCCGCGGCGGATCTGCGCCACAGCGCGACCGGCGTCTTCGTCGGCATCATCAGTATGGAGTACGGCAGTCATACGCTGTGGTCGGGGGACGTCGAGCAGATCGACGCCTATTCGGGCACGGGATCCTCGCTGTCGGTGGCGGCGGGGCGCCTGTCGTACGTGTTGGGCCTGAATGGCCCCTGTATGGCGCTGGACACGGCTTGCTCGTCGTCCTTGCTCGCCGTGCATCTGGCGTGCCAGAGTCTGCGCTTGGGCGAGTGCTCGCGTGCGTTGGCCGGTGGCGTCAACCTCATCTTGGGTCCGGAACTACACATTAATTTTTCCAAGGCGCGCATGCTCTCGCCGGACGGGCGCTGTAAGACGTTTGACGGTTCGGCCGACGGCTATGGTCGCGGCGAGGGCTGCGGCATGATCGTGCTCAAGCGTCTGAGCGATGCCCTGGCAGATGGCGATGAAGTTTTGGCGCAGATCAAGGGGTCGGCCGTCAACCACGACGGTGCCAGCGGTGGCCTCACGGTGCCGAATGGCCCGGCGCAAGAGCGCATGATCCGCCAAGCGCTGGATAGTGCCGGGGTGCAGCCAGAACAAGTCGACTATATCGAAGCGCACGGCACGGGCACGGCGTTGGGTGATCCGATCGAGATGGGAGCCCTCGGCAAAGTCTTTGCGGCTGGACGCGACGCCGAAAAACCGCTGGTCGTCGGTTCGGCCAAGACCAATTTTGGCCACCTCGAAGCTGCCGCCGGCGTCGCTGGTTTGATCAAAGTGGTGTTGGCCATGCAGCACGAAGCCATTCCGCCGCACCTGCACTTTGCCGAGCCGAGCCCGCATATAGACTGGCAGAACTTGGCGGTCGATATTCCGACGAGTCTGCGCCCTTGGCTCAGCGGAACGGAGCCGCGTTTGGCCGGTGTGAGTTCATTCGGTTTTAGCGGTACCAATATACATATCGTACTCGAAGAAGCACCGGCAGCACTCGCGCTCCCAGCACCGGTGGTTCCCATAAATATCGAGCGCCCTCAACACTTGTTGACCCTTTCGGCGCGCACGCCCGAAGCTCTCGATGCCTTAGCGGCTTCGCACGCGCGCCATCTTGCGGCCAATCCACATATCAGTCCGGGAGATTTCTGTTTTACGGCGAGCACATGTCGGTCGGCCTTTGCGCATCGTTTGGCGCTGCGAGGTGCTTCTATTGAAGAACTGCGCGCACGGCTCGAAACGCACACCGACTCTCCCGTTGCACCTGGCTTTGCGCGGGGTCGCACTGTTGGCGAAGAGGCGCCCCTCGTAGCCTTTCTATTTACGGGGCAGGGCGCCCAGTACGCGGGCATGGGGCGTCAGCTCTACGCCACTCAGCCCGAATTTCGCCGCGTGCTCGACGCGTGTGACAGCGCGTTGCGCGACGAGTTGGGACGACCACTGCTCGACGTGCTCTACGGGGCGACAGAAGACTCAACATATCTGGACGAGACGGCCTATACTCAACCTGCCCTCTTCGCGCTTGAATGCGCTCTGGCCAGCATGTGGCGAAGTTGGGGCGTCGAACCGTCGGTGCTCATGGGACACAGTATAGGCGAGTATGCCGCCGCTTGTATCGCCGGAGTATTCAGTCTCGAAGCAGGTCTCGAATTGGTCGCTGCACGCGGCCGTCTGATGCAGGCTTTGCCGCAGAATGGCGCTATGGTATCGGCGAGAGCTTCCGCCAATGTG
>Ga0055584_100006632_pt1 | contig 11348 bp, 8 predicted proteins | sample OSDHelmetaG_FD_58716 | JGI IMG/M metagenome (GOLD analysis project Ga0055584, IMG submission 58716) | Pelagic marine sediment microbial communities from the LTER site Helgoland, North Sea, for post-phytoplankton bloom and carbon turnover... | ecosystem: Environmental > Aquatic > Marine >...
CATCCAGCTAGGTAAACATTTATTTTAGAAGATTGTTTTATTCGATCTTGAATGTACCGTATCGTGCCGGGATTATCTGAATGTGGCGAAGTATTTGGCATAACCAAAATGGAAGAAAAGCCACCTTTAGCTGCCGCTTTTGTTAGTGAATCTATAGTCTCACTTTGAGCATCTCCAGGAATTCGATTATGTACTCTCAAATCAAGCATTCCAGGTAAAATCACATGTTCACTTATATTATAGGTTTTCTCAATAGACTTACCCTCAGGTGCTGAGTAATGGATTACCCCATCACGGATAAATAAATCACATACTCGATCAATTCCTGAATTAGGATCAACCAATCTTCCGCCAACTAAATCGAAGTTGCATTTTTTACTGACCTTCATTTTAAATTTCCTCAGCTATTGATACACAAATCTAAAATTGCCATTCGAACGGCAATACCATTGCTTACCTGTTCTAAAATTACTGCACGGTCTGAATCTGCTAATTTGGACTCTATTTCTACACCACGATTAAGCGGACCAGGGTGAAGAATTATAGCGTCTTTTTTCATTCGATTAGATATATTGCTGTGCAAACCAAAAACATTTGCATATTCTGTTAACGAAGGAAAGTGAGATGCTTGTTGCCTTTCGTGTTGAATTCTTAAAAGCATCACCGCATCAGCACCACAAAGAGCCACATGTGGATCATGAGTTACCCTTGCACCTAATTGTTCAAATTCCTTGGGCACCAAGGTGGATGGCCCGGCCAAAGTAACTATTGCTCCTAATTTAAGAAGTCCCCAAAGGTTGGATCGTGCAACTCTGCTAAAAAGAATATCTCCAAGAATGGTAATTTTTTTATTTTCAAGGTTACCAAGTTTTTCCCGCATCGTATAAATATCAAGTAAGGCTTGGCTTGGATGCTCATGTGAGCCATCACCTGCATTAATGATAGGAACATTAACAATTTTAGAAAGGAATAATGGAGTGCCAGGTGACGAATGCCTTAATACGATAGCATCAGCTCCCAAAGCTTGAACATTCATCGCTGTGTCTTTTAAAGTCTCCCCTTTTGTTAAACTGCTTGCCTCTCCTGTAACTGAAATAACATCTGCTCCTAGCGATTTTGCAGCTATTTCAAATGCAACACGAGTTCTTGTACTAGGCTCCATAAATAAATTTATGATTCGTTTTCCCCGAAGAGACTGTATTGCCGTGCCATGTTTTACCCTTTGCTCTTTTATTTTATCAGCTTCATCGAGTAAAAATAAGATTTCTTCCCTACTTAGATTTTCAATCCCAAGAAGAGATTTCTGTTTCCATTCCTTTATTGCCATAATGTCTCCTGCTTCCATTCTTTGGGGTCATGAGCGTTTTCAGGCCTCGGCATATGTTTTGGTGCAGCTGTAATATTTTTTCTCAACCCCTCTTCGCGCTTACTACACATATTTGACAAAATCTCTCGAATTTTTTGCTTCATCCAAACAGAAGTGGATGACTGAAAAGAGTAATCCGCTGGGCCATTATTATGAACCCTACCGCTTTCAACTAGGTCGCATGTTTGGGCAAATTCAATTTCATCGCTAGGGTCATATACCGCATAGGTTCTTCCACCCATTTGCTTAACAACAGCAAAGACAGGAACATCACTTGGGCCATCCGCAACATAGATTAATTGATCAAACGGTATTCTCCGTAATTCGTGGGGAATGGATGCATTAACCTCTATTGATGAGTTCTTATTGCAACCCTTGTTTATCTCAAAAATAAACCTCGTTTTCATAGTGTTGTCCACTGCTAGACCAATTTGAGAAATTTCGGGATCGATTGGTAAGGACAAATCGGTTTGGCTTAGAAAATGAGGTGGCAGTGCGGATTCAATAAATTCAGATGCAAAAACGCCTTGTACATATGGTGCAATTTTGCTGCCAAGAATCATTTGTGACAAGCCCGTGCTAATCACATAATGCTCTATTTTAAAATCATAATCCTTGTAAGTATTTTCGTTGGGAATTAAGGCTAATTCGTTAAATAGCTCGGGGAGCCCGGGGTAAAACTCGAGTTCATTGCCAAGTTCTAAAAGTTTTTGATTTGTCAATCCGCGCATAGGTCCATTTTTGACATAACTCAGGAGATGATTTAAATAAATAGTTTCAGCAGATACAGAAAGCCCACGATTTGCGTAAATTTGAGGCAGCTTGTTTACCTCCGCCCAAAAAGTTTTTTCTTTTACCCCAAAATAATTAAAAAGAGGGGTTTGCATGTACCCTGATATTAGAGTTTTATCAAAATCCCAAACGCAGGCCAATATATTTTGGCTATGAATTTGACCCGTTTGCGAAGCTTTACTCAATTTAATCGTTTTCCTCCATTCTTTAGACTATAAACAATTTCAAATGGAAGTGCTACCAAATATAGAACCTTTTCGGCAACGATACAATGAGATTGAGTTGCAACTATCTGAACCCGAAGTGTTCAAGGACGCTTTTCGGGCAAGCTCCTTAAATCGCGAGCTAACACGATTAAGAAAGATTATCGAAATTTATGATTCAGCTTGTAATTGCCAAGACGAAATCGAGTCCACCAAAGAGCTTGTAGATGACCCTGAAATTGGTACTTCAGCACTTGAAGAGATTGATCTTTTGACCAAACGCTTTAAAGGTCTTGAGAGCAACCTGATCTTAGCCATGCTTCCGGAAGAAGCTGATACAGGCAAGAATACGATAGTTGAGATTCGAGCTGGTGCTGGTGGCGACGAGGCATCTTTATTTGCAGCTGATCTTTTTAGAATGTACTGTAGATATGGAGAAAATAAGTCTTGGGGTTTTGAATGTCTGAGCCAAAGTACATCTGAGAGCGGTGGTTTTAAAGAAGTGGTTTTCATTTTCAAGGGAGAGGATGCATGGTCCAGAATGCGTTTTGAGAGTGGTGTACACAGAGTTCAACGTATTCCCGTTACTGAAGCAGGAGGCAGAATTCATACATCTACTGCTACTGTTGCAGTACTCCCCGAAGCTCAAGAGGTAGAAATTTCCATCGATACACAAGATCTAGAAATAAGTGTTTGCAGGGCTTCAGGGCCGGGCGGGCAGGGCGTTAATACAACTGATTCTGCGGTACAGCTCTTACACAAACCAAGTGGCATTTCTGTGTATTGTGCAGACGAGCGATCTCAGCTTAAAAACAAAAATAAAGCTATGACTGTTCTTCGCTCACGGCTTTTGAAAGCAAAGCAGGCAGAGGAAAATGAAAAGTATGCAAATGACCGAAAATCTCAGGTTGGCTCCGGTGACAGAAGCGAACGCATAAGAACATATAACTTCCCTCAAAGCAGATTGACAGACCATAGGATAAACTACACTTCTCATGCGTTAAACGACTCAATGATGGGAACCTTAGACCACCTAATTGACGCCCTTATTGCACATGACAAAGCATTAAAGCTAGAAGCATTATTACATAATGGAGGCGAATGAATCTTTAACCATTCAAGACGTTCTTTGCAAATCTTCCGATTACTTGGCTCGTCACCGAGTAAAAAACTCTAAAACAGATGCAGAATGGTTAATCGCTCACGCCCTTGGTTGGAAGAGGATGGAACTATATTTACATTTCAACGAGGTGCTTTCTTCTGATTCTCTTCACTCCATAAAAAAATTAGTTATGCGAAGAGGAAAAAGGGAACCCTTGCAGCATATTTTAGGCACTGTAAATTTTGCTGGACTTACACTAAGGTGTGATTCACGAGCTCTTGTTCCTCGGCATGAAACTGAATTTTTAGTGGATGAACTGGTTAGCAGATTTGGTCTCGAATTTAAGGGTAAGATCGCAGATTTAGGAAGTGGCAGTGGTGCCATTGTTTTGAGTCTTTGCTCACTTATGCCCAATGCTTATGGAGTTGGATACGAGAAATCTCTCCTTGCTTTATCACTAGCAAAAGAAAACCTTGCTTTGTGTGATTTAGAGCAGCGTGTTTCCTTTACTCAGCATGATTGGCGAACTAATTCTACCCTGCTAGAAAACTTTGATGTTATTGTATGCAATCCACCCTACCTTTCGAGTAGTGATTGGAGTCAAACAGAACCCGAGGTTAAGATTCATGATCCTAAAGAGGCCCTAGTTTCAGGTAAACAAGGTTTTGAAGACCTTGAAACAATCATTCAATTGTCTCATAAAAACTTGTTGCCACAAGGTATTTTGGCCGTCGAGTTTGGTATGCACCAAGCAGATAAGGTCTCGAAGCTTCTTGAGAACGGATTTAAAACTGAAATACTATCGGACCAGTTCTTGATTCGCAGGTTTGCTGTTGCACAAAAAGTTTGAGCTTAATTCAACTTTAAATCTTTTTAATAGTAGATTGCTTTGATTGTGAAACTTCAGCGACCTTAATGAAATTAAACCAATCTTTTAAAATCCTCAAACCTTCGTGGAGACGTATATCGAGGTTCTTAGGCTTTTCGAATATTGAAGCGATAGGCACAGATGAGTTGTCGTCGGATTTGATTCCTCGAACGGCCAATGATTTTTGTTTTTGATCTCTTACAACCTGCAGTTGTAGTTCTCTCAAAGGAAAAGATAGCTCGGCCAATGATTTATATTCTTCATTAAGAGAATCTGTTTTATTTATGTCAAAGTAATTGGAATTTAATCTATTGGAAAGATTCAGGGATACGGTTTTTTGGTCTCTCTTGTTTCGAAACCAAGAAATATTTTTTTCTAGGTAACCAAACTCTTTAGTTGAAAGTTGCCTGTCCATACTAGAAGTGCGAAGAAATTTAATTGTTTCATCTGTATATTTAAATTCTCCTTCTGGTCGCCTAAAGTTAACTTCTGCTATTTTATCCCAAGCTAGTGCATTATCTAAATCAGACTCTCCGATAGGAAGATATTTATTTATAGAATGAAAAAATATATCGCTTGATACACCTGATAACTGCGTACTTTCTCCTGAAGGCAGATAATATTTTTGAATGGTTATTTTTGCTGCACTTTTCTTGCCTTCAGGTGCTGAGAACGCAAAAGGCATATTCATCGGTAACAAAGATTGGACGGTTCCTTTTCCATGAGTTGATTCATCTCCAACAATAATGGCTCTTCTATGATTCTTTAATGCCCCAGCCACTATCTCTGACGCAGAAGCACTGTAACGAGAAACTAAGACAATTAAAGGACCATCCCAGGCTAACTTAGGGTTAAAATCAAATTTTTTTCTGATTTTACCGTCAGAACTTTTAACTTGAACTACAGGACCCCGTGAAATGAAAAGTCCTGCAAGATTTACTGCCTCGCTTAAATATCCACCACCATTTCTGCGTAAATCCAAAATTAGCCCCTGCATAGATTGTTCTTTCAAAAGATTAATCAATTCTTCAACATCATCCGTTGCCCTGTGACCATCTCCACTTGACCCATAAAACGAAGGAAGTTCGACCACCCCAAACAAAAGCTCACCGCTGTCGTTATCAATTTTGTGCATGGAAGCACTTGCTAAATTGGCAGTAAGTTTAATTTTGTCTCGAATTATTTTAACCGTTTTTGATGAAGACGGATTTTCAATCGGACGAATCTTCAAAGAAACTACAGTATCTTTAGGTCCTTTTATAAGCTCCACTATTTTGGATAACTTCATATCCACTACATCAACAAATTCACCCTCACCTTGAGCAACCTTCAAAATAATATCTTCTGGCTCTAACTCCAGTGAGGCTTCAGCAGGTCCACCTGGTAATAATTCTTTAATAGTACAATATCCATCGTCATCGGTTAAAACCGCCCCTATACCAACAAACTCGTTATGCATTGCTTGATCAAACTTCTCTTTTTCCTTTATATTCAGAAATGAGGTATGTGGGTCAAACATCTGTGTGAGTGTAGTTAGGTAAAGTTCTTGAACATCAGTTGCTTCAAATTCCATTATATTTTTGTACCATCTGCTATATTTTTTCTTAAGGCTTTCTAAAACCTTACTTTCTCGCATATCAAGTAATTGCAAAGTTTGATTTAAACTTTCATTATCATCAACTTGAGAAAATATTTCGTTGATATATTCATGTGTCACTAATTCATCCCAAACAATATTTAATTCTTCAAAACTAACAGGCCAATTAAGATCACTTCGATCAATGCTGTAAGTGCCATTGGTCTCAAGGTTTGGTGCTTCAACAAAGCTTTCAAGAACTGAGGATAATCTTTGTGTGGCAAGTTTACGGTATTCTTCATACATTTCAAAAGCTGGAAATAAATTTCCCTGTTGAAGATAAGTTAGAATGGTAGATTGGTATCTTTGCTTGAACATACCTATGTCTTGATGAGTAAAAAAGAGCTTTTGCTTGTCAAGATTGGTGACAAAATTCTCTAAAAATAGATTCGTATTTAAATCCTTAATAGAAAGCTTCTTGAAGTGAGCTTTTTCGAGAGCACTGAGAAGCCATTTGGTTTCATCTGCCATCAATGCACTTGGAACAAGGGGTTCATAATTTGTAGAGGTATCTGTTCGGGAAGATTCATTAAACAAAGGTTCACCACTAGCAAGGAACCAAAAAAACAATTGCAATATGCAAAGTGTTAAGAGATTAGCATTTGTCATTTAATTATAAATTTATTTTTCTAACAGCTTTTTTGCTTTTTCCAAAGTTTCTTTTTCTAATCTTGTCAATGAACCAAAACCTTTTTCGTTAATTTTATCCAGTATTCTGTCTGTTTCATCTTTGATAGAAGAGTTTTTACCAAAATTAACTCGATACTTGTTAGTACTGCGGGAGGCAGAAAGTGGATTTTCAGCTTTTTTGATAAAATTAGGAGATTTTGTAAATTTAAAACGAAAGGGGAAAAATAATTTAGAGGAAACAGAGAAGAACATTATTGCGCCACATAGCATGCCTCCCAAATGAGCAGAATGGGCAATACCACCGATGTCAGATATTTCAGAAGTCAAAAGGCCGTATAATTCCAAAAGAAAAGTTCCTAACAAAACCCATTTTGGTTTTATCGTAATTGGTAGGATAAAGAAAAGAAGTAAAGTAATTGGTTGGTTTGGTTGATGTAGACAAAAAAAACAAAGAAATGAGAGTACTATAGCGGATGAACCCATTAGATGCTGATAATCACTTGAATTAAAAAATAACCAAGTAAGTGCACCCATGAACAATGAAAATACAATCAAGTACTTGAATTTTTTATGACCGAGGTACTCTTCCACAGGCCTTCCAATAAAATGAATGCCAAGAAGATTAATTATCAAATGAAGAGGACCGTCGTGTATGAAACCATATGTGAAAAAGGTCCAAATAAAGCCATTTGAAAGTTTCTGAAATCCAAATGCAAAAGTCTGCAAAATACTTTGAGTACCCAAAAATAAACTCAATAAAGCCTGTAAAACAAAACAGATTATTAGAAAAATGATAAGTTGGTCACAAGTAGATCTATTAAAAAGACCACCAGTACTTTTCATGTAAGGTCTATCGTATAACATAAAAATTTAGCTTGAATTAAAAAAAACCAAGTTTTTATGATATAGTGTGAAGCATAAAATAACAAGCGAGAGTTTTGTAGTAATTCTATTGATCTATCAAATCGCCTTATGCTTGAAATCTGAATTAAGCTTACAATTCGGAATTATAATTTTTTTTTATTCATAACATGTGCTAAGAGCATTAAAAGAAATAAATCGCACTTAAAAAAGAAAACTGTTATTTTTGGATTTATTTGTATCTGCATTAATATATATATAGGTAATATTAGTGGCTATAAAAATAAGGAAGTTGACTACAAAGCGGAAACAAACAGGAAAAAAGAATATATTGTAGAAGTTGCATTAAATTATTATTTTAAATGTAGTTCTAATAAAATATTGACTGGAAGAATTATTAAAACATATCCAGAAGAAAAAATGCTCATAAATAAAAGAATAAATATAAAATTTAAACAGTACCCAAAGAATATAAAACCGCTTAATAAATATTCGATTATTATTCTCGTTAACCACGAATGCATTTATAAAGAAGTAGTAAATGCAAAGGGCTCCAAGATTTTGGACAGATTTAAAACGCCTTATCAAAAATTAGACCTAATAGAACAAAGAAAACTGTCTAAAACACTTAATACAAATGCAGGTGCTTTTGGTTGGGCAATGCTTTGGGGATCAAAAGAATTTTTAGAGTACGAATTATTAAATAAGGCAAAAATTACTGGTACTATGCATTTTTTTGCCGTTAGTGGATTACACTTCGGGATTTTTTATGTTTTTTTAAGTTTCATGTTTAGACCAATTTCTCAAAACATAATTACCTGTTTAATAATAAAATTACTAATCTGTACAATTTATCTTAAGTACATAAATTTTCCTGAATCAGGAATACGTGCAATTTTAATGATTTCCGTTTACGAGTTGTCATATATCTTTTTTGGTAGACAAAAACCAATTACTATCTTTTGTATATCTGCTATTATTACACTTTTATGTTATCCAAGTACAGTATATTCAATTAGTTGCCAATTATCTTTTACGGTCGTTCTTTTTATAATTTTTATAATGAATGGTTATTCTATTTTGAAAAAAGGAAACTATCCTATTATGAACGGTATCAAGACTTATTTTCTGATCTCTTTGGCCGCTGCATCAGGATCTTGCCTACTTATTTATGATTACTTTAACCATTTTTCATATGTAAGCGTTTTTATAAATCTACTACTGACCCCGTTTATTTCAATATTTTATATTTTTAATTTATTTCATTTTTTCTGCATATTATCTTTAGATAGTCATTTATTGGAAAATATTCATCAATTTATTTTCTTTTTTATCTCAAATATCATTAATTTCTTTGTCTTGATAGTTTCTTACTTTCCTAAACCGGATAGCACACCTATCCATATTAGTAACTTGTCGCATTTTTTGTTATTTATTTCCACTTTGTTATCGTTTTTATTTACTTTAAAATTTAAATTTCGTCTTTCTATAATACTTTTTTACTATATTTGTTTTGGCCTTTTTGTAATCATTAGGTCAAAACTTTAAAATTTCCTAAGTAGATTATCATAGTTGCCCCAATTATAGATAGGATTATGCTTTAATATTAAATGCATCCATCCGACACATTTGATTCTTGGTACTACGGACAAGGCCATTGGAGTTCTGTTTCAAACATTTCTTGGAACGACTGGAAGTGGCAAATGAAAAACCGTTTGACCAAAAAAGATCAAATCGAAAAATACATTTCTCTTAGCGATGATGAAGTTGAGGGGCTAGAAATTGCTAAGAACAAGCTCATGGTTTCTATTACGCCTCATTTTTTTAACTTAATCGATCCGCTAGATTTCAATTGTCCAATCCGAAAACAGGTAATTCCTACAAAATCTGAGGGTGTTATAAGTGGTGTCGAAAATTCTGACCCTGTTGGCGAAGAAGATTCTATGCCCATACCAGGCTTAGTGCACCGTTACCCGGATAGGGTGCTTTTTTTAGTGACTGATCGATGTGGGTCTTATTGTAGGTATTGTACTCGTAGTAGATTAGTTTCTAACGCACAAGGATATGGTTTTCACCCCAACTTCAAGAATTGTTTAGATTATATTAAATCTAACTCTTCTATAAGGGATGTCTTACTAAGTGGTGGAGACCCTTTACTTCTATCAGATAATAAAATCGCTCAGCTTTTATCGGAGCTTTCTTCAATTCCTCATGTAGAGTTTGTTAGGCTTGGATCTCGTTTACCGGTTTTTCTTCCACAGCGAATTACACCTTCTTTACTTGACGCATTTAAGGCACACCCAAACCTTTGGATGAGTATACATGTTAATCACCCCAAAGAATGCACCCTTGAGTTAAAGAATGCATGCTATAAGCTCGCTTCTAGTGGTATTCCTCTTGGTAACCAATCGGTTTTACTTAAAGGTATAAACGATAATACTGATGTCATGAAAAGCCTTATTCATAGGCTTTTAATGATGAAGGTTAGGCCCTACTATCTTTATCAATGTGATCTTGTACAAGGTAGTTCTCATTTAAGAACTCCTGTCTCGACAGGAATTAAAATTATTCGAGAACTACGCGGTTCAACGACCGGTTATGCTGTTCCGCAGTTTGTAATCGATGCTCCTGGTGGAGGCGGTAAAATACCCATAAACCCTAATTTTGTTGAAAGTACAGAAAATGGTATATGGGTTCTTAAAAATTTTGAAGGAAAAGTTTTTGAATATCCTTCTGAATAAATGTTTTTTTAATCTGTCCGAATAGGCATCACTACGCATAGAAAGTCATTCCCGTTTGGTTTTTCAGGTTTTACTTTAAATACACCTGGACTCATATCATCCCTGAATTCAAAAACCACCTTATCGTTAGTAATAGCTTTAAGTGGGTCGAGTAAAAACTTAGGATTAAATGAAACAACAGAGTCTGGTCCTTCGTACTCTATACTCATAGATTCGCTGGCGTCTCCCAGTGTACTTTGTCCAAAAATTTCCATTTCCTTTGATTTGACTCGTAGTGTTACTTTTTCATCTGAAACCAAAGCTGCTCGATTGACACACTCTAGCATTAGTTCTCTTTCTACAGTTGCCTGGTTAAAATCATCTTTAGGGATAACCTGATTGAAATTTGGATATTTTCCTTCAACTACTTTAGATACTAAGTATATCGAATCATGAAACCCATTGGTTTCATCTGTACCATCGGTGACATCCATTTTTAGAGAAACTTGGCGATCTGTATAATTTAATTCTATGTTTTTAGCAACCCCGGGTAATCTTTCTAGTTCTGCAACGGTTAAAGAGGGCAGAATAAATTCTCCTTTATTTTCTGGGTTATTTTTTCCTTCTTTTGTTGTTACCGCCAACCGTCTTCCATCCGTTGCAACCAATGATATCTTCTTTTCATCCATTTGAAAAAATACACCTTTTAACATGTAACGTTCTTCATTAACGGATTGGGCATAAGAAACACTTTTTAACATGATTGACATTTCTTCTTTTGCCAAAGTAAAACCCTTACTATTTTCCAATTCAGGCAAAGGAGGAAACTCCTTACTATCCATGCCTATAATGTTGAAGACTGAGCCTCGGGTGGAAATGTTTGCCTTAGGAGTACCAGTTGATGAGACGCTAACTTCCATATCTGCCAGTTCTCTTACAATTCTTCCTAATTCTTTAACTGGTAAAGTAACTGAACCTACATCTTCTACATTAGCCAATATAGAGCATTTCATTCCCAGATCTAAGTTAGTTGTGGATAATGAAACAAAGCCTTTTTTCGCTTCGATCAACACATTTTGCAAAATAGGCATGGTTTTGCGTGAACCTACTACACTGGACACTAACTGAAGACCTGAACTGAAGTGATCTCGATTTATTTTGAACTTCATT
>Ga0055584_100006633_pt1 | contig 11346 bp, 13 predicted proteins | sample OSDHelmetaG_FD_58716 | JGI IMG/M metagenome (GOLD analysis project Ga0055584, IMG submission 58716) | Pelagic marine sediment microbial communities from the LTER site Helgoland, North Sea, for post-phytoplankton bloom and carbon turnover... | ecosystem: Environmental > Aquatic > Marine >...
CCCCCCCCCGATTTTTACCGACTGGCCCTCCAGGCAACTTCAACACTGCGCGTTTAAATGCTGTTGCTGCCTGAAAGGCCCGCCCGCACCCCGGACCGTTGCCGAGGTCAATAAAGCTGGTGGACAACCCGCACATCTGGAACTGGCCAACCTGCCTTATATTCATACTTTGACGCAGTGAATTAAGAGGCAGACTTTGACCTCATGGTTTCCTCGAACAGGGCAAATTCATTTTGATCGAGTTCACGGTCTCCGTTGAGATCATACTGCGCCATGGTTTCCTGAAGGCCCTCCATTCCAACAGCCTCTTCGGCGCTGATTGTGCCGCTTTGATCAACATCCAGTTGAGTGAAAGCTTCATCTTCAGCAATGGCTAACTGGCTTGAGCCAAGCAGAATGAGTGAGGTGAGAAAGGTTTTGCTAGACATGGTACATCTCCTACAACATTAACAAAATTTAAAGCAACAGGTGTTGCTTGCGTAATTTCGCTACAGCAATCTTCGTGCCAGTTGTGAATTGTGCATCCCTTTCAACGACTTAGTGAGCACCTCGCTTTTCGCCCCTGAAAATGGGCCTTAAAAAGTGACGGCTAATGGCGACACAAACTGTTCGGAAATATCCTATCTGTTTGTTTTTACTATATTATATGATGTCTCAAATTAACGACATTTTGCCCTTAGCATGACTTGCTGGCAGAATCCCTTCCACCTCCGCGAAACTAGCCATTTAAATTGAAGCTGCAACCTAAAACTGTCTATAGATTGATGCTCGCCAGCTTCCTGCTGGTGGCAATGCCATTGATGATCGGCCTGCTGGTGGTGTTCTTCCAGATGGACAAGCTGTCGATGCAAATGCAGTCTATCGTCAACCAGTCCGCAGCCGTTATGGAGAACAGCCGACTGGTCACCACCCAGACCCTCAGCCTTAAACGGAGTGCAGAGCAGTATCTTATTCTGCAAAACAGAAAATTACTGTCGCGCTACCATGAACAACGTCAGGCATTACAGCAGTCAATAGAGACACTTCACAGACTTCCTGTAGAAAATGATATGACTCTCAGTCTTGGTCAGATCAGTGCAGTAGAACAACGGTTATTCAGTAAATTGCAGGAAATCGATACCAGGCAAACACTTTTATCAAGCGATGAAACTGTGTCCATTGACGAACGGCCTGCTGAGCTTGCGCAACTAGGCACCTTGATAGAGAAACTGCCCGGCGAGGCCAGTGAGTTTGTCAGGACCTCGCGTGACAAGATGGCGACACGCGCCAGCCAGTCCAAGCAATCTCTGTTGATCCTGTTGTTGACAATTATACCTACCGCAATTGCCCTGGCCCTGATCAGCAGCACCCTGATTAACCGGCCGCTCAAGAATATAATTTCATTGATACGCCGGATGGGAGAAGGCGAATACCCAAAAGACACCCATGTGGGGGGGCCGAAAAATATTGAAGCCCTTGGCGAACAACTTCACTGGTTGTCGGAACGACTTTCGCAGATTGAGCAACAGAAAATCACCTTTCTGCAGAATATCTCACATGAATTGAAGACACCATTAACCGCAATTCGCGAAGGTGCGGATTTGATGCAGGAACATGTGCTTGGTGAACTCAATGAAGAACAGAGAGAGGTGCTGGAGATCATGAACCAGAACACCTATCTACTGCAGAACCAGCTGGAGTCACTACTCGACTTTAACCTGGCATTGACCATGGACGAGCCCTGTCCCCAAGTACCGGTCAATATCAAGCTTGTCATGGAAAAAATTATCGACAAGCTGCACCTGATACTCAAAAGCCGCCAACTTACAGTTGATAACGACACACCTCCCGCGCGCGTCATTGGTAATCAGGCGCAACTTGAGACTCTGTTCGAAAATATACTCACTAATGCCATCAAGTTTTCACCAAGCGGGGGCACGATTCGTATTTCCACTGACGTCACTGACGACGGGATTGACGTAATCGTTCAGGATGCCGGACCTGGCTTTAATGAAGATGAAGTACATATGGTGTTTAAACCGTTCTACCAGGGCAGGAAAAGCCCCAACAGCCACATAAAAGGCACTGGCCTCGGACTGTCCATCGCCAAGCGTTACGCCGATCTCCATGGCGGTCGAATTGAGATCGCCAACTCTACGATTGGTGCAGCGGTCAAAGTTCTACTGCCGGTTAATAATCTGAAATTTGCCCATGAAGCCTGAAATCAAACCAATGATGTTGGTTGCGGCAGCGCTGCTGACAAGCGGCTGCGCGGCGATCACCCAACCACCACCGCAAACTCCAGCAATACCGGAAGTTCGAGTCACCCATACGGTGACACCGCGCGCGCCTGAAGCTTGTGGCGACCTTGCAGTATTTGTGCTCGACATTCATAAACTCGATGGCAGGCAACAGAAAACTCTGCTCGATAAATTAAATAATTATGACGGCAGTGAATTCTCGTGTGACCGGCTGAAAGCCGGGCTGCTTCTCAGCCAGATAGGTAAAACCATCAGCGAGGACAACCTCGCACTGGAAATTCTAGACAGCTACCAACAATCAGATCGTCTGAGCGAGGAAGCCCGGCAATTGATCGTCCTTCTGGTGCATCAGAGCCATGAAAGGAAAAGGCTGCACATTTTACTTTACAAGCTGGGAGAGCGTTTGATCGCAGAAAAATCCCAGGTCGAATCCATGTCCGGTGACCTCCTTGCGTTACAGGAAAAACTGAATCAGCTGCAGAAACTTGAGTCAGATATCAATGAAACAGAACAATCTATCGCCGCTCCCACTACATCAACTCTCACCACAGAACCAACGCAAAATACTGGTAGTTGATGATGACCCTGGTCTGCTGAGATTACTGAGCATTCGCCTTAGCGCCTATGGTTTTAATATCCATACTGCGGAGTCAGCCCAACAGGCTCTCTCGGTGTTGCCAGCTTTCCAGCCGGATGTCATCGTCACTGATCTACGGATGCCTGGCATGGACGGTATGTCACTGTTTCAACAGGTAAATGAACAGTATCCGACGATGCCCATCATTATTCTCACCGCCCATGGCAGTATTCCTGATGCCGTGGAGGCAACACGACGTGGTGTATTTTCATTCCTGACTAAACCGTTTGACAGCCAGAAGCTGCTTTCAGAAATCAAGCTGGCGCTGGAAGTTGCCCATACGCCTGGAGCCGAAGATAGTAGCTCAGGCATTAACGACTGGCGCAGCCATATCATTGGATGCAGCCCACAACTGGAAAATCTGCTGCAGGAAGCCAGGCGAGTGGCGCCAAGCGATGTCAGCATTTTAATTCAGAGCCAGAGCGGTACTGGTAAAGAATTGTTAGCAAAGGTAATTCATGATGTCAGTCACCGTGCTGAGCGGCCCTTTGTCGCAATCAACTGTACGGCTATTCCGGAAAACCTGTTCGAATCGGAATTATTCGGCCACGCCAAGGGCGCGTTTACAGGCGCCGATAAAGCAAGGGTTGGATTGATTGAAGAAGCCAATAGGGGCACCTTGTTCCTCGATGAAATCGGCGATATGCCATTGGACGTACAAGGCAAGCTGCTGCGTTTTCTTCAGGAAAAACAAATACGGCCAGTGGGCAGTAACAATATGGTGCCGGTAGATGTGCGAGTGATTTCAGCAACCCACCATAACCTCGAACAGGCCGTTCTGAATGGTCGGTTTCGTGAGGATCTCTTTTATCGGCTGAATGTTATCAATCTTGAGTTACCTCCCTTAGCGGATCGTCGCGAAGATATCTCGATGCTGGCCAACCACTTCCTGAGACAGATCACCCAGCGTGATCTCAACTGCAAAGCCCGCTCATTCTCCCCCCAGGCAATGGCGTTGTTGACGATGGCAAAGTGGCCCGGCAATGTTCGGCAACTGATCAACGTGGTGGAACAGGTAGCGGTCCTTGCCACCACACCAGTGATTGCCGAATCTCTGGTTTTACGTGCACTGAAAGGCGAAAGCAATAAAATCGAATCCCTGGCCCAGGCCCAGAGCCGGTTCGAACGGGAGTATCTGATTAAAACTCTGCAAATGACCTCGGGAAATGTCACCCATGCTGCAAAACAAGCCGGCAGGAATCGTACTGAATTTTATAAGTTACTGCATCGACATAAAATTGACCCGCGACACTACCGCCTAGCGGCAAAGACAGCGGGATAGAAAGCACTGATATTCTGAACCATTCATAACCTTCGTGGCATCAGACTCCTGCAGTGCGGGCAAATATTATGATATTAACAAAGGTTCACAGGATGTCGCTTACTCATCCACAACAAGGCGTTTGCCAAAACTGATTACCTGGTCCTCGGTATAGCCGATGGCTCGATAAAACTTCGCAGCATCAACATTGGTGGTTCTCAGCTGTAAGTTTATTTTTGGACAGTTTCTGTCGATCAATACCTGTTCCGCCATATTCATCAACAGCTGACCCAGCTTCTGTCGGCGATAAGATGGGGAGACTGCCAGGTAATTGATCCAGCCACGATGTCCATCGTACCCCACCATAATCGAACCAACAATTTCGCCATCGATTTCTCCCACGAAAAAACCATCGTCCTCAACCGATAGTTTTCGCTCAATATCCAAAGCAGGGTCATTCCACGTTCGAACCAGTTCGCACCGGCACCATAGATCAATGACAGCATCCTTATCCGAAGTGGAATAGGGTCGAATACGCATTATGGCTGAGTACGATTCTCGCGTTGACGGTATAACTTCGCGTGTTCAAGGGTGTAACACTCCAGCGGCCCGGCATTTATTGCCGCAGTCGACAATTGGCCAATGGATTTAACGTATATCTCGGCCTGTGAAGTACTGCCATGCCGGTCACCGACCTCGGTCGAAATCCGGCAATACCCGTCTGACGCACTCACCCGCTCCAGCCTGTCCATCTGCTGCAGCGCCTCAAATGTAACCTGGTATACCTCTCCGGCAATCTGTAGCCCCCCTCCCGGATCGTTTATCAGCCATGGTGAGTTGCGCCGGCCTACCAGGTAAAGAGGGAATCTTTCTACGGTGTTGAACACTCCAGGTATTTTAAGGCCCAGGTTGACATGGTGGTTCGGGAAGCCCTCCTTGAGCGTACCAAACACAAAAACCTGTATCGAGCTATTCAAGTTCAGCAATCTACCGACATAAACCCTGTTCGGCTAACAGTCCGTCTCGCACTGCCGCGCGCAATGCACTGGCACCTCCTTCCCACAAGGTTATATATTTGAGATCCAGACTTGCCCTGACCCTGGGCCGCGAATCATCCGTTTCCAACGCCTTGATCAGGTCCGTATAGCGAACCCACAACCAACCCGACCGCTCCTGCCTTGCGCCACACGGATGCTGTGGAATCTCCAGTGGAGAAATAAATGGCACCTCAGCAACAAACGAATAATAACCATCCCGTTCGCTTGGCCTGGTGGCCGCCAGGTCTATCGCGCGGGGTGTATCAAATACACATCTGGTTTCTTCATAAAACTCCCTTGCCGCGGTTTCGGCAATAGATTCGTCGCCTTGCCGGCCCCCACCAAAGGCACCATAACCTAGTCGTTTGCTATTGGGATCAAAGGCAAGTAGCACATAGGGCCCATCTTCAATACATGCGTAGGCAATGACGCCTGCCGGACTGGCAGTGGCGACACTGCTAAACAGAGCTGCGGCAATAAATAAAACTAGTCTCATGGTGTTCCAGATAAATTTCCTCAGTTGACACTTTATATGACTTTGATGAATTGGTACTGAACCATATCGACTCCGAAGTTTATAATATACTGATGTTAGAACTCTGGATACCTGCCACAATTGCCGCCGCATTTCTGCAGAACCTGCGCTCTGCATTACAAAAACATCTGAAAGGCCGGTTGTCCACAGTTGGCGCCGGCTACTCACGATTTCTGTATGCTGCTCCGGTTGTAGCGGTTTATCTCTGGGTATTACACTATTTTGCCGGCCTGGCGCTGCCAGACATCAACAACCTGTTTCTGTTTTACTGCCTTCTCGGTGGCGTGTGCCAGATTATGTTTACCGTGTTCCTGCTGTGGATGTTCTCCTTCCAAAGCTTCGCCGTGGGCACCACATTCTCTAAGCTCGAGGTCATAATGGTGGCAGTACTGGGTGTCATCATTCTCGGAGACACATTGAATGGTTATGCAGTACTGGCAATCGTAATATCAGCACTGGGTGTTTTCACATTATCTATCGGCCAGAGCGAACTGTCAGTAAAGTCACTTTCTACAGGCCTGTTTCGCAAACCGACACTCATCGGGCTGATCTGCGCAGCATGGCTTGGAGGTTCAGTGGTGTTTTTCCGCGGTGCATCACTGTCTCTGGAGCATGACAGCAGTCTGATGGCTGCAGCCTTCACTCTGTTTATCAGCCTTCTGATCCAGGTCACCATCATGGGGGGCTATCTGCTGGCATGGCAACCCGGAGAATTTCGGCGCGTTCTCGGCCAGTGGCAATGGGCCGGTGCTGCCGGAATTACAGGGGCCCTGGCCTCTATCGGATGGTTTACTGCATTCACCGTGCAAAATGCCAGCTACGTTCGCGCCCTGGGCCAGGTCGAGCTGATATTCACCTTTATAGCAACGATCCTGATATTCCACGAGAAAGTCAGCAGAGCCGAAATCTCGGGTATTATTCTTGTATCCGCCGGTATTATTATGCTGCTGCTGTCTGGTTAACTTTCAGGGCAGCCTTTACACAATTGAGGTACAGTTTTACATGGCAAACGTAAGTTTTGATTTTTCAGCAAACTCAGTACTTGTGACCGGGGGCACTTCGGGCATCGGCGAAGCGGTGGCGACGGCGTTCGTCAAGTCTGGTGCAAACGTTGTGATTACCGGCCGAAATATCGAGCGAGGCGCGGCGCTGATCACAAAATTTTCCACTGACAGCGCTGACACCAATGCTAAATTTATTGCCGGGGATATTACCGACAGCGTTTTTTGTCAGTCACTGGTAACGCAATCTGCGGCGTTTCTCGGTGGTCTGGATATTGTCGTTAATTGTGCTGGCGTCATTTATCATGCCGATGCGGAAGAGACTACCGATGCCCAGTGGCACGAAACCATGAACGTGAATGTTAACGGTACATTTTTCGTCTGCCGCGCGGCACTTGGCCTGATGAAAACAACTGGTGGGGTCATTATAAACATCGCTTCAGATGCAGGGCTCTCGGCAAGCAGCAGATTAATGGCTTATAACACCAGCAAAGGCGCTGTTATTCAGATGTCCCGTTCTATGGCCAGAGATTATGGAAAGCACGACGTGCGTGTCATACCCATTTGTCCCGGAGATGTAGATACGCCAATGCTGCGCGGAGAATTCAGACAAAATGGCGTCGATGCCGGAACCGGGCTTGCTGCGTCGGCTGCAAGTGTGCCATTAAATCGGGTATGTACGGCAGCAGAGGTTGCAGATCTGGTGTTATACGCCGCCAGTGACTCTGCGGCATTTATGAGCGGCTATCCCCTGGTATTAGACGCGGCTAATCGCGCGTAATTCGTCATCACAACCAACGGCCGGTAAAATTCAGAGTATTTCTGCATCACGATCAGCATATAGCCGCCAATCACCGTGGTGCTTACCCTGCCCTTAGCCGCCGAGAAACAACTCGCCTACTTTCGGATTTGCCAGCAATTCATCCCCAGTACCCGCAATAGCGATCTCTCCGGAAACCATGACATAGCCGATATCGGCAAACTCAAGACCCTTCTTGGCATTCTGCTCCACCATAATAATGGTCTTGCCCTCATTATGCTGCAGGTCGTTAAGAATTTCGAAGACCATATCAATAAACCGGGGCTCAAGACCGATAGAAGGCTCATCGACTAACAGTACTTCAGGGTTCATCACCAACGCCCTGGATATCTCCAGCAGTCGACGTTCTCCTCCGGAAAGCACCTTTGCCTGATGCTTTCGTCGCGCAGCGAGCCTGGGATATTTATCGAAAACCATTTCTGCCGCCTGTTTTGCCTCGGCCGGCTGGTCTTTCAAAAACCCGCCCATCCATAAATTTTCTTCTACGGTCATGCCTGGAAAAATTGATTTATCCTGCAGTATATAAGCAACACCGGCACGGCTCAGCTTCTCGTTCGGCGACAAACTGGTCACATCCAGTTGATCGCTACCATCGCCGATTGAAATGCGACCTGAAAATATATTGTTGAATCCGAATATTGCGTGCAGCACTGTAGATTTTCCAGCACCATTAGGCCCAATCAGGCACAAAGACTGCTCCCGGCCTACCCGAAGATTGATTCCATGGAGAATCTCCATCTTGCCGTACCCGGCGTAGAGATCTTCAATGGTTACATAAGGTTCATTACCAGCCAGAGCATTCAGTTTGTCCAGACTGATCTCTTCGGCAATTGCCGCGGCTTGCCGTGTCACTTCGTCTACAGAAATAACGGCATCTACACCGCCACTGCCATAACCGCGAACAGTTTCTTTTTCAGACACTTTTCAAAGCCTCTTTGAATAATTTGTTCAACTAGTGCGCCCCTAGATAAGCATCCACAACGCGCTGATCATTCTGGATCTCTGACGGCGTACCCTGGGCCAGCATTTTGCCGTGGGCCAGACAGTAAATCGTATCAGCCATATTCATAATCACCCGCATATTATGCTCAATAATAAACAGCGTTATACCAAACTCAGTGTTTGCTCTCTTAAGACGATCAATCAAACCGTTGATCAGAGTGGGATTAATACCGGCTGTTGGTTCGTCAAGCAACAATACGGTCGGTTCGTTCATCAGCGCCATGGCGAATTCAAGCAGCTTCTGCTGTCCAAATGATAGCGAACCGGATTGCAGTAACCTCTTTTCGTAAAGGCCGACAAAATCCAGCAGCATATCTGCGCGTTCATAATCCTTCTTGCTGTTGCGGCCGAAAGACTCCAGAAAACCCATTTTCCGGTGAGGTAGTGAGATCAGCATGTTTTCAACACCATTCATCGCGCCATATATACGGGTCTGTTGAAAAGTGCGTAACAATCCCAGCCGTGCAATACTCTGCACAGGCAGTTTGGAGATCTCCTGCCCTTCAAATCGAATTGAGCCGGCGTCGATCGGGTGATAGCCCACAATAGAATTAAACAGCGTGGTTTTGCCAGAGCCGTTAGGCCCAATCAGGCCGGTGATACCGCCCTTCTGCACCTGCATCGATACCTCATGATTGGCCAGCACCCCGCCATAGGATTTGGACACTCCCTGGACGTCAATAATAGCGCTCATCGGGCACCTCCAGTGGCGGCATCTTTCTTCTCCACCCGAATGCCAAACCACTCTGGTTTTTTATGCATCAACCAGCCCAGCACACCGTCCTGAAAGTAAACAACAATAACGACGATCAACGCACCCAGAGCAACCCACTGCCATCCCAGAAGATAGTTCCAGGTTACTTCTTTGATCACGTGGAACAGAATCGCTCCAATGATCGGACCCCATAACGTTCCCTTGCCGCCGAGCAACACGCAAACCACCATAAAAATCCCAAGATTAATGGTCTGGTAGGCGGTTTCCAGGGGTTCAAAGTGAATCAGCTGAAACGCAGAGATGCCGCCGACGATGCCTACAAAAAATGCAGCTAACGCCCATGTGGTGAGCTTGTAACGGAGAGTATGGATACCCATTGCCTCGGCTTTTTCTTCATCGTCACGAATCGCATTTATAGCGGCACCGAATCGCGTGGTATAAAGCCAATTCAGGAAGATAAATAAAACGACCCCGGTCGCAGCAAACAGAAAATAGAAAAACAGCTTTCCAGTATCAAGGTCATTTGGATAAACCGGCAGCGCGATTCCCTGGCCACCACCAACCCAGTCCCAGTTGGAAACCAGCTCCCCGGCGGCAATAGCCACCCCTAACGTACCGATGGCAAAGTAGGGACCACGCAGACCGAAAGTAAGGTAGCCAATAATCACGGCCGTGAGCGCACAGAACAATCCCGCTCCCAGAATCCCCAAAAGGGCGCCGGTGAAATACTGACTTTCGGTAAAAGTCATGATCTCTGAGCGTGCAGCATCATTGTACAGCCCGACATCATGGGTCATGCCGATGCAGATAATGGCCGCCACATACATCCCGGTACCATAAAAGAAAATATTACCGAGAGAGTTATAACCCATCTGTCCCCCGGTCATATCCCAGGTCATCGCCACCACTATCATCAGCCACAGAGTCGCCAGCTGGGTACGAAAATCAGGAAACAGATAGGGCGCAGCAAATATTATTGCCAGCAGTACAACGTAAAAAACAGCTTTCTTCATCATTGCACCCTATTGCAGACTCTGGCGCACACGGCGCTGTTGTATTAAGCGGTAAAGCAACACCACAAGCAGCAACATGACGGCTACCGCCTGCTGGTAGCCGATACCGAAGATATGAGAGCCAAATTGCTCTGCCGCACCAATACCAAGTCCCGCAGCTATGACCCCCGGTAAATTGCCGAGCCCCGCCGCGGTCACGATAACAAATGAACGAATAGAATAAGTGATGCCATAAAACGGCTGAATTACCCAGACCATGACTATAATTGCTCCCGCGGCACCGCAGATCGCAGCATTCAGGGAAAAAGTGAAGGCATAAACTTTTTCAGTATCAATACCGAGCACGCGGGCTGCCCGGGCATCCTGGGCTGTTGCCCGTATAGCCTGACCCATTCGGCTGTTCTTCATAAAAAGAATCACAGCGATGGCCAGCGCTGCCGCTATGCCCACCCCGAGCAGTTTCGCAATGGGTATATCCACAAGCCCGTCAAAAAACGTAAAACTGTCATACTGAAGCTGAATACTCTGTGTATCAGAGCCAAACAGCAGATTCAAAATCTGCGCAATCATGATTGCCAGACCAAAAGTTGCCAGCAAGGAAGTAAACAAGTCTCTTTCAATGACCCGTGAGATCACCAGTTTATATATCAGCCAACCGATCCCCCACATCACCACAAACGCAACCGGCACCCCGAATAGAGGTGGCATGCCGTGCCTTGACAGATACCAGGCAACATATCCCCCAGCAATAACAAAGTCGCCCTGGGCCAGGTTCTTAACATTCATTACTCCCCAGACAAGGGCAAGACCATAGGCTGCCAGGGCAAATAATGCGCCAATCATCACGCCATCAATCAGAATCTTCAGATTGACAACCGGGAATTCAAATAACAGGGAAATGTTTCCGAGGATCTGGTCCATGGACAACTCGCGTTGGTTTAAACAGGAGAGAAAACAGGGCGTCTCAAGGACGCCCTGTATGTAAGGTTACCGAAATTACTGCGGTGTACGCGGGTAATTAAGCGGGTGGGAAGCAAAGGCAGAAGGCGCAACAACATTGTATTTACCATCCTGAATCTGCCTCA
>Ga0055584_100006636_pt1 | contig 11342 bp, 11 predicted proteins | sample OSDHelmetaG_FD_58716 | JGI IMG/M metagenome (GOLD analysis project Ga0055584, IMG submission 58716) | Pelagic marine sediment microbial communities from the LTER site Helgoland, North Sea, for post-phytoplankton bloom and carbon turnover... | ecosystem: Environmental > Aquatic > Marine >...
GGATACATCTACAATTACAGCTTGTGGTAATGATTTTGGATATGAGAAACTTTACGAGCGCACGCTAACCTCACTTGGAAGAGAAGGTGACTGCCTGATTGGGATTTCCACATCGGGAAATTCAGAAAATATAATACTAGCAATGAAAGCTGCAAAAAGAAAGAATATTAAAGTTTTTGGATTTTTAGGATGTAAAGGCGGTGATGCGTTAAAGTATTGTGATGAGGCATTTATTGTTCCAAGTAATGATACAGGGAGAATTCAAGAGGCACATATTACAGCTGGACATGCTTTAATGGAGTATATTGAGGACAAATTGCTTGAGTCTGGACATATAAATTTACAAGATTAATAGTATTAAATATGAAAATTTCTCTAGACAATATCGATGCATTTGTTTTTGATTTTGATGGTGTTTTAACAAATAATCTTGTTCATTTGAATCAAGATGGTAAAGAATGGGTTAGCTGTAGTCGAGCAGACGGATTGGCATTCGATGTATTGCGTAAACTAGATAAACCATCATATATATTGTCAACGGAAATTAATCCAGTTGTTACAGCGCGTGCAAAAAAATTAAAAATTCAGGCATTACAAGGAATTAAGAATAAAGCTGATACACTTTTAACTCTATCAGAAAGTCAGGGTTATGATCTTAGTCGGATTTTGTATGTAGGTAACGACTTGAATGATTTTCATGTTATGAAAATTTGTGGTTATACAGCTTGCCCAATAGATAGCCATATAAAGATAAAAGAGCTGTCTTATATTGTATTAAATACACGCGGCGGAGAAGGTGTGGTGAGAGAGTTGTTAGAAGAGGTCCTTGACTTGGATTTAATTAAAATTTTATACTAAATTATATAGGGGTAAAAATGCCAATTAAGATTATTGCTGAGATTGGAATCAACCATAATGGTGATATGGATATTTGTAAGAAACTCATTGACGTTGCTGCAGATTCTGGAGCGAATTGTGTTAAATTTCAAAAGCGAGATATAGATAAAGTTTATACTCAAGAGTTTTTAGATTCACCAAGGGAAAGTTCTTGGGGGGTAACCCAACGCGAACAAAAGTTAGGGCTCGAGTTTAGCGCAGATGAGTATAAAGAAATTGATCAATATTGTAATGAAAAAAGTATTGAATGGTTTGCTTCTGCGTGGGATTTGAACAGTCAGAAATTTTTGCAACAGTTTGGTTGTAAATATAATAAAGTAGCATCCGCAATGATTGTTTATGAGGATTTACTTAGAATGATTGCCAAAGAAGGAAAACATACCTTCATCTCAACGGGTATGACTACTTATGATGATATACAGAAAGCTGTCGATATTTTTATCGAAGAAAATTGTCCATTTGAGTTGATGCATACGATTTCAACCTACCCAATGGATGAAAAAAATGCTAATTTAAACATGATTAAAACCCTAAGAGAAAAGTTTAATTGTAATGTGGGCTATAGCGGGCACGAAGTTGGTCTAGCTGTTTCTTATGCTGCTGCAGCTTTGGGAATCACTTCACTTGAAAGACATATTACATTAGATAGATCTATGTATGGCTCAGACCAGTCGGCTTCTGTAGAGCCATCAGGCTTTAGACAACTAGTTGGAGCAGTAAGAAAAATTGAATTAGCAATGGGCGATGGCATCAAGAAAAAGATTGAAGCAGAAGTGCCAATTGCTGAAAATCTTCGCCAGCACCTTAATTGGAAAAAATAAGTTGAATAATAAAGTTGGGGTAATGCAAGGGCGATTGGTTCCTAAGTATCAAGGCAGATATCAAGCCTTTCCTGTTGGAATGTGGCAAGATGAATTTAAGGTTGCTCAAGAATGTGGTTTAGATTTAATTGAGTTTATCTTGGACTTTAATGATGCAGAAGAAAATCCATTGTTGAAATTAGGTGGTGTTGATGAAATAGCTAATGCTATTAAAGTTTCTGGCGTGTCAGTTAAAACCATTTGTGCTGATTATTTTATGGAAGCGCCTTTGCATTCTAGTGATGATAAAGTTGCAGAAAAAAGTTTTAAAATTTTAGAGAGGTTATTGGAAGTAGCTAAAATATTTAAAATAACAGACATTGTTATTCCTTGTGTTGATCAGTCCAGCTTAGACACTGAAGTATCAGTTGATAGATTTGTTCAACAAATATCAAAAATTATCCCAAGAATTGAAAGACAAAATATAAACATATCTTTGGAAACTGACTTATCACCAAAACCTTTTGTTGAATTATTGGAAAGATTGAACTCTAATAATATTACAGTTAATTATGATATTGGCAATAGTGCTGCTCTTGGCTTTGATTCGGATGAAGAGTTAGAGGCTTATGGAGATAGGATTACAGATATTCACATTAAAGATAGAGTGTTGGGTGGTGGACCAGTGGCATTGGGCAAAGGTAATGCTGATTTTGCAAAGTTTTTTGGGAAGTTAGAAGGGTTTGATTACCAAGGGCCTTTCATTATGCAGGCGTATCGTGATGATGAAGGTGTAGAGATATTTAAAAAGCAATTAGACTGGATTAGAAAATATTTCAATGGCTAATGTTATTGCTATTATTCCTGCTCGTGGTAACTCTAAAGGTATTCTCAATAAGAATATAATTGATTTTTGTGGAAAGCCATTAATTGCATGGACAATTGAGCAATGCATAAAGGCGAAAAATGTGAATGATGTCTGGGTTAGTTCAGATGATGATAGTATATTAGATATAGCTAAACAATATGGCGCAAAAATAATTAAAAGACCTTGTGAAATTTCAGGTGATATTGCAACATCAGAATCTGCATGGTTACATGCAATTGATTTTTTACAACAGAAAAAAATTCCATTAGATACTATATTAGCGCCCCAAGTAACATCACCTTTACGTGAGGCGGTAGATATTAATAACGCTATCTCTAAGTTTATTGAAGGAGACTATGACTCCATGTTTTCTTCAAGTGCTGCGGACGACTTATTTTTATGGGAAGAGTCAGAAACAGGACTTGATAGTGTTAATTACGATTATAAGAATAGAAAAAGAAGGCAAGATATTAAAGAGCAAATTATAGAAAATGGTTCTTTTTATTTATTTAAACCAGAAATAATTAAAAAATATAACAATCGTCTTGGCGGAAAAATTGGACATTCTGAAATGGAGTTTTGGAAAATGTTTGAGATAGACAACTTAGATGATTTGAAAATGTGCCAATTATTAATGCAAGGATTTTTACTTAAGGTGTAAACATAATAAATATCAAGATTACGCAGTTAAAGAAGGTATTTTGGTTGGAGAGTTTGAACAAATCTATTAAGATTTGGATGGTCCGAAGGATTAAACTGTTCGTTAAACTTATTTAATAGAAAAGCGGTTAAACTTGAAATTATTAAAGAAAAAATCAAAAGAATGCTTAGATATGGTTTTAGTTTAATTAAATAAGGAATAAGATGAAAGAAGCAAGACTCGTTTATATGAATGGAAAATTTGTCAGTGAACAAGATGCAAAAATATCAATTTTTGACTCAGCCTTGATGTTTGGGGATATGGTTTTTGAAATGACGAGATCATTTAATCAAAAACAATTTAAATTAAGAGAACATTTAGAAAGGCTTTATATGGGCATTAAATTATTACATATACCTATCGATATGACTATTGAAGAAATGGAGCAAGCTTGTTTAGATACAATCGCAAAAAATAAACCAGCTTTTGATAATCATGATGAGCATCGTTTAATGATAAATGTGAGTCGAGGTCCTTTAGGGATATATGCGCCAGTTTTTAATGGCAAGTTAAAGCCAACTGTTGTTATCGCTGATTTTCCACTTAAATGGACGGTAGCAGCGATGGCGCCATTATATGATTCTGGAATTAATGCTGTCATCCCCTCTCAAAGGGCAATTCCCGCCTCACTAATGGAGCCAAAGATAAAAAATCGTAGTCGCCTATTCTACCAAATGGCAAATATAGAGGCGTCACAAATTAAAGGTGAAAATAATTGGGCGTTATTATTAGACCCGGATGGATTTATCACTGAAGGTACAGGAGATAATTTTTTTATTGTTAAAAAGGGAAAGATTATTACTCCAGAAGGTAGAAATATTCTTAGAGGCATTAGCAGAGACTATATCTTTGAATTGGCAAAGGAATTACATATTCCTTGTATAGAAAAAAATATAGAGCCTTACGATGTATATGAAGCTGATGAAGCATTTATGACAGCAACTCCTTTCTGTTTATTGCCAACAGTTTCTTTGAACGGCATAAAAATTGGCTCTGGAAAAATGGGTGAAGTGTCTAAAAAATTATTAAGTCAATGGTCAAATAATGTTGGAGTAGATATTGAGAGTCAAATCAGAGAGTATGGAAAAGAGGTTGCACATTTAAATTCTGATGCGCCAACACCTTATCAATTTAAAAGACAATAATGAATCTTAACCTTGTTAGTAAAAGAGTTTTAATAACTGGTTCATCAAAAGGCATCGGCTTGGCTATTGCTGAAAGTTTTTTGAAAGAAGGTGCAAAAACCTGTTTAGTTTCTCGAGGCTCTAGCGCTTTATATGAAAATGAAAAAAAATTAAAAATAACTTATGGCTTAGAAAATGTTATTGCTTGTAAATGTGACTGTACCGATATTGAATCACTTAATAATCTAAAGAATGAAGTTAAAAATAAGTGGAATAGTTTAGATATTGTTATAGTGAATGTAGGTGATGGTAGGAGTGTCTCAGATGCCTTACCAAGCGATGCACAATGGCAAAACACTTGGAATAGTAATTTTGAATCAGCTTTGCAAACAGCAAGAGTTTTTTTGCCAATGCTAAAAGAATCAAAAGGGGTGTTACTATTTGTATCATCTATTGCGGGGGTTGAGGCCTTTGGTGCGCCTACTGATTATTCAGCAGCAAAAACAGCAATTATTGCTTTAGCAAAAAATATGGCAAGAAAGTTAGCTCTAAGTGTGAGAGTAAATGTAATCGCACCAGGTAATGTTTATTTTGAAGGTGGGTCTTGGGATGAAAAAATTCAGCAAGATAAAAAACGCGTAGATGAAATTATCAAATCAACAGTACCAATGAATCGCTTTGCAACTCCACAAGAAATTGCCGACTCTGCTGTATTTTTATGTTCAGATAGGGCAAATTTTATTACAGGGGCTACTTTGGTAATTGATGGTGGTCAAACTGTAGGAGTGTTTTAGTGTTAGAAGAATTATTTAAATTAGACAATAAAATTATTGTTATTACTGGTGCAACAGGTTTATTGGGTAGAAAGCATGCTGAAGCAGTTGCATGTTACGGTGGAACGCCAATATTGCTAGATTTGTCGCAGCAAGCAGTTGATGATTTTGCTAATGAACTAAATGCAAAGTACAAGGTAGATTCAGTTGGCTTTTCGATCGATATTACTGATGAAAAAAGGATTAAGAATAATGCTGAAAAGCTAATGGAGAGGTTTGGTAAGATTGATGGTCTGGTTAATAATGCAGCAAATAATCCAAAAGTAGAGGATAGTAAAAAAGTTAATTTTTCTAGATTGGAGAACTTTCCTATAAATATTTGGAATGATGACATTGCAGTAGGATTAACAGGGGCGTTTCTTTGCGCGAAACATTATGGCAGTTATATCGCAAAAAATGCTGATGGCGGGTCGATTGTTAACATATCGTCTGACTTAGGTTTAATAGCTCCAGACCAAAGACTTTATGCTAAACAAGGTGTGGCGGAAAACCTGCAGCCTGTTAAACCGGTTACATATTCTGTTGTTAAAACAGGTTTGATTGGACTGACAAGATACTTAGCAACTTATTGGGCTGAAAGAGGAGTTCGCTCTAATACGATATGTCTGGGTGGCGTGGAAAATGGTCAAGACGAATCCTTTTTAAAAGAAGTTGCTTTGCGGATACCAATGAATCGAATGGCAAATGCTAATGAATATCAAGGAACATTGTTATGGATGCTAAGTGATGCATCTAGCTATTTAAATGGTGCAATTGTTCCAGTCGATGGTGGACGTACGACCTGGTAATAGTATTAGTTGATTTATTGGAATGAAAAACTATATCAATCTTGGATATTACGTTAGTGCTGAAATAATATCAAAAGGTGTAAATTTTTTAATGCTACCATTCCTCACACATTCCATGTCAATGGAAGAGTTTGGTAGTATTGCAGTTGTAGTTTCCATTACTGCGATCGCAAGTATTTTTTTTACTTTTTCTTTACAGTCTTCGGCATTACGTTTTTACTACGATTATATTAATGACCCTAAAAAATTAGAGCGTTTATGGGGAACGATTCTTGTTACCATATTAATTCTCAGTACGTTTTTTCTTGCCTTATTTTTTAGTACTGCTAATTTTTATTCATCTCTTCTTGGTGAAGTGCCTTTCTTTCCATTAGTTGGGTTAAGTTTGTTAAGTGTGGCGATGTCATCAGTTTTTATGCTTTTTCAATCGACCATACGTGCTAGAGAAGATGGAGGTCGATACTTAAAACAGCACTTATTTCGAATAACAGTTTATATTGCAGCTGTTATATATCTAATCTTCTACGAAAGTATGGGGGCATTAGGTGTTATTTTAGCAACATTTATTGCTGAATTTGTCATGTTTGTTTACACCGTAATAATATTTGGACGTGAATTGCAATGGTGTTTAGATTTTAAAATGCTTAAACACGCAAGTAAATATTCAGTTCAATTTTTACCGCATAACATATCAGGAATTATACTTGTTTATGCGGATCGATTAGTTATCAATAAAGTTATGTCTGTTGGTGATGTTGCTATTTATAATATTGCGCTTTCATTTGCTATGATTGTTGGAATGCTAACCAGTGGTGCTAATGAAGCATTTCAACCTCAAGCGATGCGCGCTATTAAAGAAGGCAAGACGGATAAACTTATCAGTTTTGCAAAAAACTTGATTTATATTTATGCTGCAGTGGCAATTCTTTTAAGTCTTTTTATTGTTGACGTGATTAACCTCTTATTTCCCGTTAGTTATAAAGGTGCTGCTTTTTTAGTACCGATATTATTAATGACTGAATTGCTTCGAGGCTACTATCGTATTTATTCTGCTCCTTTATTTTATGATCTTAAAGGACCAAGTTTTATTTCTGCAATAACGTTTATTATGGCAATGATATATATCCCCATAGTATATGTTGGAGCAACTTTTGGTGGACTTCAGGGCGTTGTTTACTCAACTGTCGTTATTGAAGGTTTTGTCACCTTACTTGTATATAACATAGCTAAACGTCGGCTTTATGTGCGGTGGGATAACGCACCTATGCTTATAGCCTTATTTTGTATGGTTATAATTTCAGTGCTTATAATAGAAGTGGAAATACAACTATGGCTACGTATGATTCTGGCTGTTATCACGGCGTTATTTATTGCTTATCAATTGCGTAATTTCCGTGAATATTGGTGGAAAAAAACGATAGGCAATGAGTAAAGCATAACCATTCCTTCAAGCTTAAGTATAATTATTTTAAAGGTTTTCTGTTTATTATGATTTCGATTACATACTTTCATCTGTTTTACTATTTTATGGATATAAATAAATGAAAATACTTGTAACAGGTGCTGATGGTTTCATCGGTTCGCATCTTACGGAAGAGCTTATTCGACAAGGGTATAGTGTTCGAGCATTTGTACTTTATAATTCGTTTAATTCTTGGGGCTGGCTTGATAATTGTTCTGCAGATGTTAAAGGCCGCTTTGAAGTGTTTGCAGGCGACATTCGTGATCCATACGGAGTAAAAGAAGCAATAAAAGGTTGTGATGCGGTCTTGCATTTGGCTGCACTGATTGCTATTCCTTTCTCTTATCATTCACCTGATACTTATGTTGATACCAATGTAAAAGGTACATTGAATGTATTGCAAGCTGCACGAGATCTTGGTGTTAGTCGAGTCATTCATACATCCACTAGTGAAGTTTATGGTACAGCCCGTTTTGTTCCAATAACTGAAGAGCATCCATTACAAGGTCAATCACCTTATTCGGCAACGAAAATAGCGGCTGATCAACTCGCATATTCATTTTATGCTTCGTTTGATTTACCAGTTGTTATCGCACGGCCTTTTAATACTTATGGTCCACGACAGTCGGCGCGGGCAGTCATTCCTACTATTATTAGCCAAATTGCTAATGGTAAACATGAAATCAAACTTGGTGCAGTTTCACCAACACGTGATTTTAATTTTGTCGCAGATACCGTTGCAGGTTTTATCTCTGCACTTAAGTCGGATAAAGGTTTAGGTGAAGTAATAAATTTTGGTAGTAATTTTGAAATATCAATTGGCGATACTGCGCAATTAATTGCAGAAGCGATGAATGCTGAAATTGAGATTAATACTGATGAGGAACGTTTGCGGCCTGAAAAATCTGAAGTTGAACGTCTATGGGCTGATAATACTAAAGCTAAAGAATTATTTGGCTGGCAGCCGAGTTATGGAGGGCGTGAAGGATTTAAACGCGGTTTAGCTGAAACCGCCACATGGCTTAGCAATCCAGAAAATTTAGCAAATTATAAATCAGATAACTACAATCTGTGAATTTAGTAAATAGTAAAACTTCAGTCTCACAACAAATTGTTGATGCTATTCGTAGTGTTGTTGGTCCTGAGCCTGTTGGTCTTCATGAGCCCAGTTTTTCGGGTAATGAGTGGCTCTATCTAAAGGGATGTTTGGACTCAACTTTTGTTTCTTCTGTCGGTAAATTTGTTGATCGTTTTGAATCTGATATTGCCAATTTTACTGGAGCTGGTGATGCAGTAGCCCTAGTTAACGGAACTGCGGCTTTGCATGTTGCATTGATGCTAGCAGGTGTTCAACAAGGTGATGAAGTACTTATGCCAACACTAACTTTTGTTGCCACAGCAAATGCTGTGACTTATTGTGGTGGGACACCACACTTTGTTGATAGTGAAACAACAACTTTAGGCATTGATACCAGAAAACTGCGTGAGTATTTATCTGAATATACGGAGCAACGTTCTAACCAATGCGTTAATAAAACAACAGGGAAAGTGATTCGTTCTATTATTCCAATGCATACGTTTGGTCATCCGGTTGATATTGAAGGAATCTTAGCTATCGCGCATGACTTTAATCTTACGATTATAGAGGATGCAGCTGAATCGCTTGGCAGTTATTATGATGGACAACACACTGGAACCTTTGGACTATTTGGTGTTTTTAGTTTTAATGGTAATAAAATTATTACTTCTGGTGGCGGGGGAATCATTTTAACCAATAACAAAGAATTAGCTGCTAAAGCTAAACATTTAACAACTACAGCTAAATTACCACATGCATGGGAATATCGTCATGATGACATTGGTTATAACTACAGGTTACCAAATATAAATGCCGCTTTAGGATGTGCACAACTTGAACAACTGCCTACGCTACTGGAAAAGAAAAGAACTTTGTTTTCTCGTTATGAAAGAGCTTTCGACAAGGTGGGCGGGGTAAGTTTAATTAAAGAGCAAAATAACTGTAAGAGTAATTACTGGTTGCAGACGCTCTTATTAGAGTTTGAAGATAAAAAAATTCATGAGCAGATTTTAAAAAACACGAATGATTCTGGTGTTATGACGCGTCCAGTATGGATACCGATGCATGAATTAGAACATTTTAAAAGTTGCCCTAAAATGGAATTATCCTGTGCTAACTCTCTATCACATCGATTAATAAATATACCGAGCAGTTCTAATTTAATATGAAAAGATTAAAAATTGGCTATTTTGCAGATGGGCCATGGTCACATAATGCATTGGATAAATTACTTGCAGATGAAGCGATTGAGATTGCTTTTATTTGTGCACGAGAAGACTCACCAGACATAGTGTTGAAAGGCAAGGCAAAAGAAAATAATATTGAGTTTATTACGCATCCAAAAATAAATTCAGATGAGTTTTTTTATCGGATGGAAAAATATGAATGTGATCTTTTTGTTTCAATGTCATTTAATCAAATATTTAAGAATAAATTGATAAACTTACCTCGTCTTAAAACAATTAATTGTCATGCGGGAAAATTGCCATATTATCGGGGCAGAAATATTTTAAATTGGGCGCTGATTAATGATGAAAAAGAATTTGGAATTACAGTGCATTATGTTGATGAAGGAATTGATACGGGTAATATAATTATTCAAAATAATTACGTTATTACCGACAAAGATAATTATGCTTCATTATTAGAACGTTCTTACACTGCTTGCGCAGATAGTCTTTATGATGCGATTAAAATGATACAAAATAATACTGTGAAAACTGTTTTGCAAAAAGATATTCATGACTTAGGTTTTTATTGCACAGCAAGAAAAGAAGGTGATGAAATATTGGATTGGATGCAAAGCTCACGTGATATTTTTAATTTTATACGTGCAATTTGTCGACCTGGACCAGAAGCAAGAGTATTTTTGGGTGAAAAAGAAATTAAAATAAATAAAGTTATATATATGCATGAAGCACCAAAATTTAAAGGCATTCCTGGTGCTGTTATCGGAGTAGATTCGAAAGGTTTTATTGTGAAAACAATTGATAGTTATGTGAAAGTAGTCGAATGGAGTGGGTATGATTCACCACGTATAGGAGATCGTTTTAAATGAAAACTCTTGTTATCGCTGAAGCAGGCGTAAATCATAACGGTGACATGGATTTAGCTAAAAAATTAATTGATGTGGCTGCAGATGTGGGAGCTGATATCGTAAAATTTCAGTCGTTTAATGCTGATAGGCTAGCTACTGCTACTGCAGAAAAAGCAGATTACCAAATAAAAACAACTGGCAAGCAAGAATCTCAACACGAAATGCTTAAGCGTTTAGAGCTCAGTATTGATATGCATAAAGAACTTATTGAATATTGTTCACAGCGTGATATTGAATTTTTTTCTACTGGTTTTGATATTGATAGCGTTAACTTGCTAGTAGATTTAGGTCAAAATCATTTTAAAATCCCTTCCGGTGAAATTACAAATTTACCTTACCTACGCCATATTGGTCATCAAGCAAAAGAAGTTATTTTTTCTACTGGTATGGCAACAATGGGAGATATCGAGTCTGCTATAAATGTGTTAGAACAGTCAGGTACACCTCGCAATAAAATAACGGTCTTACATTGCACGACAGAATATCCTGCTCCTATGAATGAAGTAAACCTATCTGCAATGCAGAATATTCATAAAGCATTTGGTGTTAAAGTTGGTTATTCGGATCATACTAAAGGAATTGAGGTTGCTATTGCAGCTTCGGCATTAGGGGCTTCTGTTATCGAAAAACACTTTACTTTAGATCGCACTTTACCGGGGCCAGATCATAAAGCAAGCTTGGAGCCAAATGAATT
>Ga0055584_100006637_pt1 | contig 11341 bp, 10 predicted proteins | sample OSDHelmetaG_FD_58716 | JGI IMG/M metagenome (GOLD analysis project Ga0055584, IMG submission 58716) | Pelagic marine sediment microbial communities from the LTER site Helgoland, North Sea, for post-phytoplankton bloom and carbon turnover... | ecosystem: Environmental > Aquatic > Marine >...
ATGATATTCCTGAGAATCATGTCAGTAGGGGAAAGAGAGCCCAGCGGACGCCGGAGTCGATCTGCAATCGGATCGAGGAGGCGAGAAACAAGTTGCCATCGCAGCAAGATGAATCCGACCAGCCCCACACTTAATCCAATCATGTCCCCAGAGGAGGCGAGAAAACTCAATACGAGCACAAACACTAAGCCCTGAAAAACGGGATGATTCAATTTGCGGACGAGAGAGACAAGGGATGGAAATACCGCGGAAGGTGCGATTACGCTCAGACCGAGATACAAAACAAACGACGAAAGGCCAGCCATCAGGCCCCCAAGAGTGGGGAGCATGGTGGCTAGGATTAGAAGAGAAAGAGTGACAGGAAGCCGGTACCACTCAGCAGCTGATTGAAGCAGAAATTCAAGCCCGTATCGATCAAGTACTTCAGGCGCAAAAGCCCGAATATCTTGTTCAGAGGTGTGAAACCACATTCCGTCCGCCGTGAAAAGGGCGCCGCCAACTTCGACACAGAATGGGACATCATCCTGCTTACGGTCAGTCATCTCGTCTGACATCGTAGTAGCGAAGGCTTTCCGGCTCAAATCGTGGACCGCGTACATCCAGCGAATCTGGAAGGTGCAACATTGGGAATACAAGACCCTGTGTATCCCGCTCAATGTCCGAATAAGGAACGAAGGCATAGAATTCTTCTGCTTCCATAGCCTTGTCATATTGCGACAGAGGCACCTGATAGATCACATCTACGACGGCAGGCGAAAACGTAACCCGAACACCTGGTGGCAGACCAACAGCTCGCACGGCAACTTGCCTGGTCGCACCAGTAAAGGCTTGAACGTCTGCTTTAACGATAACCTCGGACACGTCTGTCAAAACAAGAGAACCCAGCGTATCAGAAAGCGCGATAGCTGCGTTTAGAGAATCTCGCATCTCTCCCAAATGCCGCCGCGCTGTCGGCCAAGATCTGAGATTTTGGATAATCGATCGTGCTCCTGAAACGGTTATGGAATCAGGTACTGATTTAATGGTACCGATCATGCGATACCCTGAAGCAAACTGCATGGTGATGCGAGGCTCGACGGGTATACGTCGGCTCACCCGGTCTTCGACTGACATGTCGACCAGCCTGGGTGTAACGGCTTGGATACTTACACTTTTGACTATTTCCGGAGCACTGAGTCCAAGATCAACCACATCCTGAGACGCGTCAATCGGAACGGATGGGGGATTGTAATAAAGCCGAAGTATCTGAATACCCTCCCCCTCGAGCTGAACCCTCACCGAGCTAGGAGGCATTTGGGCCAGTGCCTGATCGTCAGGCAGATTGCGTACTTCCGTCGGAAACTCGATCACCTGCGTGTAGGTCTCTTGCATCGAGAAAGCGAACCAAAGCACACAGGACGCCAGGATACACAGCGTGATCACCCATCCACGGTTACGGGGCGTGTCATACTCAGCCTCAGCTCTCCTTCCCGGATGGAAAAGGGTCTGTAGACGGGCAATGATGGACATGCTCATGTGATTCTCGGGCGAGCGTTTGGCTGCCTAGCGCTTACGCAGAGCATCGAGCAACTGTTGCCGGTTAGCCCGCGCTATTTCGCGACCCTTGATCGGCAAATCTGCTTGTTCTCTGGCATAGGCCCTCAATTCTCTGACCGTCATATCCTCGATGGACGCCCCAAGAACAGATTTCTTGCCCGTTGAACGAGTCACTGACGAAGCCGGTGGGACATCAGATAAAGCCTGCATCTGGGCAACCTCGGCAGCCGGTCGTGCAATAACATGACTAGAAAACACGACTCCAACCCGCTCGGCCGCTGCTCTGCCAGCGTCAACCGACGCCTGAACGGCTGCCGTCTCGCCCACAACCTGAACGGTCATGAGCGCTGCTTCTGTTTTTTCAATGCCCAGCAGACGCACATTTGATGCTTTCAGCATGGCGTCGGCCGCCTCAATGGCTGCGACAAGACCACGCGTCTCGATCAAACCGAGTGCTTCGTGTTGTTCGTCAGCCATGTCCAGTGGGGTCTTTCAATGAGATGAGTCGATTGTTAAACCGACGGTAGCCTCAGTCTGCGCTACCAGAGGGAAGGATTCCTTCTACGTCCGAGTGAGGGCGAGGAATCACGTGTACGGAGACGAGCTCTCCAACACGTTCGGCTGCAGCAGCACCGGCATCCGTAGCTGCTTTAACCGCACCTACGTCACCGCGGACCATAACGGTCACGTATCCACCTCCGATTTTTTCTTTTCCCATAAGCTGGACCTTAGCGGCCTTAACCATGGCGTCGGCTGCTTCAATGGCTCCGACGAGACCGCGGGTCTCGACCATGCCTAGTGCAATTCCGTAATCGTCTGACATCGTGCGTCACAAGTTAGTATGAAGTGGTATTCGTCCGAAATGGCTACAAAACCTCCCTGCCTGGGGAGCATGTCGCTCCACTTGGGAGCTCGCCATCGAATAAGCCTGAATATAGAGGCGTCCCTGACGTTTGTCAAAGATTCGCGACGTCTTCCGTTCGGTATTGGTATACTCTCAACCGTTCGTTCCAATGGGATCACTCAGATTAAACTATGATCAAGGCCGCTCTTATTGCCGGTGCTCGGCCCAACTTCATCAAAATTGCGGCTATCGAGCACGCATTTAGATCATCTGGGAAATTTAAAAACCTTTTGATTCATACTGAGCAGCATTACGATGCACGTATGAGTGACATATTTTTTCGGCAGCTGGGTATGCCGGAGCCTGATCTGTACCTCGGGGTTGGGAGTGGATCCCATGCCGAACAGACAGCCAGGGTCATGACCGAGATTGAACCGGTGTTTATCGATCACAAGCCGGATGTGGTGGTTGTCGTAGGCGATGTGAACTCGACGGTTGCTACAGCTCTTACAGCACGCAAACTGCACATACCTCTTGTCCACGTAGAGGCCGGTTTGAGGTCTTTTGACCGCACTATGCCGGAAGAGGTGAACCGGATTGTAACCGATTCTATCTCGGATATGATGTACGTATCTGAGCCATCGGGCAGAACTCATCTTTTGGCGGAAGGACATCCTGAAGAACGGATTGTCTTTACGGGCAATGTCATGATTGACTCCTTGCGTCGCTTCCAATCCAAAGCAGCAGCAACGGCAGAACACACAAAGCGTGGGCTAAACGAGAACGAATACTTTCTCATCACAGCGCATCGACCAGCCATGGTAGACGTCCCAGAAAATCTGACGATTTTCGCGACGGCGCTTTTGCGATTAGCAGACCAAGCACCCGTTATTTTCCCTATCCACCCCCGGACCGCCTCCAAACTTGCTTCTCTGGATATCGGAAAACGGTTGGAAAATCATGCAAATGTACATTTGACAGGTCCCATTGGATACCTGGAGTTCATGTGTTTGATGATGCATTCCGGTTTAATCGTAACAGACAGCGGAGGTATCCAAGAGGAAAGCACCGCACTTCTGAAGCCGTGCGTGACAGTGCGCCCCAATACGGAACGTCCTGTAACGGTCAAGGAAGGAACCAACGAGCTAATGGATCTCGATGCTGCGGCAATTATAGATGCGGGCCGACGGGCGCTTTCGGGAGGGTGGAAAAAAGGCCGCGTGCCAGAACTATGGGATGGAAAAGCGGCCGAACGTATTGCCACTCACCTAGCCGATTGGCTTTCTCCGGGCCCTGCCAACTCCTGATACATGCTGATCAGATCTACAGCTGTGGCATTCCAATTCCATGTTGTTGATACCGCCAAATGGCCCGATTCGCCCATTCGCTCGCGTACTTCTTTCGACGCCAACATGCTGGCAAGCTGGTTGACTAGATCATCAGGACGGCCAGAACTGTACACCTTGCCAGATTCTGAGGCATTCACGATGCGCTCCAGCGGCTTACAGTTAGACACCAGTACGGGAAGCCGCATGTGCATGTAGTGGAACAGCTTATGCGGAATAGTGTGATCGGTGTGCTGGGTTTTCAAATGAGGAATAAGCCCGATGTCAGCCTTGGCCATGAACCCTTTAACAGCATCTTGCGCCTGCCAACCGGCAAACCAGACTGAGTCACCGAGATGCAGACTAGTGCAAAGCTCTTCTAACTCCCCCCTAACGGCACCATCTCCAACGAATACCAGTTTAGCTTCTGGCCATCGAGCTAGAATCGCTGGCATTGCCCGAATAGGATCTTCAAGACCTCTATGCCGATCCATCCCACCCGTGTAGATCAAACTGGGAAAGCCTTCCGGAAAAGTTGATGGAGGATCTGAAGGCCAGGAATCGAATTCGTCTAGATGGATGGTGTTGGGGACCACACATACATGATCGTCAGGCAGTCCGCGCTCACGTAGTCTTTCGGCCATTTCATCAATGACGACCACTAACCGGTCCACTTCCCGGCTCCACCTCAATTCCAACTCATTCCATCGATCCAGATTGACTACCCACTTCCCAGGAACGGTTGTGCTCCATTTGTAATGACGCAGGGCTTCAACCCAGTTTTCATGCATGTCTCCTACGACGGGCACTTTCAATCGCTTTCCTGACCGAAGTGCTGCTCCAAATAGGTACAAGTCGTGGGCATGCAGCGCGTTGATCGGAAACCTGCGATGGATGCGTTTTAGCTGCCTTAGTACATACCATTCGATAAATGGTATCGATCCAGACAGCCCTCGCATTTTGTTTCGGACCTGGGCCGGGATGCGGGGTCGTACCACCCTGACGCCTTCGATCATCTCTTCTGCGGGCCTCGAATCTGGGCCGATGGACAACACCGTGACCTCGAAGCCCGCTTCGACCAACGAGCGAGCTTCATTTTCAACTCGTAGATCCGGTGGATACCCCTGATCTAGGATCATGCAGATATGAAAACGATCTGTCATGCTTCGCTGAGCGTGGTTGCTATCAGGGTCGATGCCGTTCCGTCGGGCGCCTCACCAAAGGACGGCGGTGCACCGTCCGGATCCCGGTCAACAGCAGCCAAAATGGCATCCTGGTCTGCACCCACGATTTCGTTCCATCCACCCTGGGTGGTTTCGGTCCACTCGGTTTCATCGCGCAGCGTAACACAGGGACGGCCAAGCCAAACGGCTTCTTTTTGAAGACCTCCAGAGTCCGTCAGCACACGATCTGCAGCGGCTAGTAAGGTCAGCATAGACAGGTACGAAACGGGTTCTATAATGCGCACATTCGAGGGAACGTCTAGCCCCTTAAGCTTTGCCAGCGTGCGAGGATGAAGCGGGAGTAGGATGGGCTTGTCCAAACGTCCAAAGGCGGAAAAAATAGCTGACAGACGCGCTGGATCGTCCGTATTCTCTGCTCGATGGACGGTGGCGAGATGATAGGAGCCAGTTTTCAGGTCCGTCAATGAATCGAGCGGTGCATGAGATGCTGCCCTCTCCGCAAAAAACCGAGTTGCGTCCAACATCACATCGCCGCTCATAATCACGCCACGCGTCATGCCTTCTCTTCTGAGGTGAGAAACCGCTGTTGGAGTGGGGCAGAACAACCATTCGGACAGTCGATCTGTCACGATACGATTTATTTCTTCCGGCATACGCCAATTGAATGAACGCAATCCAGCTTCGACATGAGCCAACGGGATGTTTAACTTAGAGGCTACCATCCCAGCGGCCAGAGTGGAATTTGTATCTCCATAGACCAGAACGGCGTCAGGACGGGGTCCAGACTTGAGAATCGACTCCAGACCCGTCATCATGGCGGCCGTCTGCTGCCCGTGGGAGCCCGAACCAACTCCCAGATTGTGAGCAGGAGCTGGAATGCCCAGTTCTCCAAAAAACACATCACTCATGTTGGCATCGTAATGCTGACCCGTGTGCACGAGCGACTCTGACAAGCCTTCTTCTCGGAGGGCATGGCTCACAACGGCTGCTTTCACAAATTGTGGGCGAGCACCCACTACAGTCACGATGTTCATGCAGATGGGGAGATGAGAGTTTCGAGTAGCGCCGCCAGCGAGGCCGCCTGTTCTTTTCTGCTGAAGGCTTGAATGGTATTCGGGTTGGCACCGTTCAAGGATTGACCTGTTCTCCAGGCTTCGAGGTGCCTATCCAACTCCAACGCCATACCCTCCTCATCGTCCCAGGCCAGCATCTTTCCGGCTTCCGAGCTGGAAAGCAGACGGGCGGCTTCACCATTTGGATCGCCTATTCCTAAAACCGGACGACCAGATGCCAAATATTCGTAGATCTTTCCGGTGACGATGCCTGCGGCATTGTTTACACGGTTGATCGGTAACAAGAGCAAATTGGCCCCCAGAGTCTGAGCCAATGCTTCATGATGCGGTACATACGGAGTGTGTTGAACCCTGTGTATGGCACCGGCCTTTCTCGCTGAATCCAAGACAAGGGGATCCACGTTTCCGACGAAATGAAGTTTTAGTTCTGGCCATCTCGCTTCATTTTCAGGGTTAGCTAAGACGTTCCAGATGGGTTCTGGATCGCGTGCAGGCGCTAGGCTGCCGGTGTGAACAATGGTAAACCCTTCGCTCTTCATCGGTTCGACGCCCGCGAAATCTTCCGGGTCGAAACCATTCCTGATAACGGAGAAAGGGGCACCTGTAGCATTTTGCATAGTCGATGCAAGATCCTCCGTAACAGCAATGCACGCATTTGCCCTCTTAAGCGCCCTGTTTCGCAACGACAAATCCCGTTTTAATGCCCATCGGGTTGTCGGAAGCATTTCCGCATAGGCTGCATCTGGCCAAGCATCGCGCAGGTCTGCTACCCATGGTTTCCCTGTCGCCTTGGCAATATCCCGCCCAATCAGATGTGCAGAATGAGGAGGCCCACTCGACACAATGGCATCAAACCCTGGGTCTCCCGCCAATTCAAGCGCGGCCTTACGAGCAAAGCGGACCCAACCGACCCGAGCGTCCGGAAGGAATAGATTCGCACGAACCCAGCGCGCTAGCTTCTCTTTGGTCGATGCATGATCGGCACCCAAAAACCCGACTCCGACCGCATCCTTTTTCTTTCGTCCCATCATAGATGCATACATCGCGTATGGATCCCAAGACCTAGTTCTGGTGATACGTGTATCGGTGGGCAGATCGTCTTCCAAGGCCGGGTCAAGTATCGGGTAGGCAGCGTGATCAGGGTCTACGGTCAGTACGATGGGCTGCCAATTGCTGGCAGGAAGGTACTTGACCATCTTCAAGCCGCGCTGAACGCCTGAACCACCTGACGGTGGAAAATAGTACGTGATGTAGAGGACACGTTTCATTTCGTTGGTGCGCGCCTGGCAACTATGGCGTAATACCGGGGCGTAATACGCCTGAGAAGGGGCCTGAAGCCAAGCCATCCCGTGGGGCTCGTCCATTTTTCTCTATGGACGATCTCGAATCCTGCTTTTTCTAGTAGCCAATCGAATTGCCAATCCTCGAATTCATGGTAGTGCCGGTCCCACTCGTCTGTTCGGCTCCGATAAGCAGGGGCAAACCACAGCCGAAGTGGGACAGTAGCTACAAGCATGGGTGCTCGAATATTACTCAAAAGCGGCAACGGAGAAACCAAATGCTCCAGTACTTCGAATGCGGTTACAACATCCACCTCAGCAGAGGCTGCATCTGTACGCTCATCCAAATCACCGGAAGTATTTTGGACATCGTACCCTATCGACGCCATATGATTCGAAAGCGGATTCGCTGATCCAATATCAAGAAGGCGAGCGGGCGCAGGAGCAAACCGTGCCATGAGTGACAAGGTGTTCTCGTACCGCCTGTTCAGAACTGGATTTTTTTCCGGGTCATATGGACCGTGTTGACTCATTCAGCCTCCTCATCTACTCCTTCTTCCTTCTTTCTCCTGCGAAATGCCAAGAGTCCGAACACAAGTAATAATCCATACGTGATGGACGCGCCTACCGCCGTGATTAGGATTCCATTTCGTTGTGCTGGCGGAGCAAAAGTTAATTCAACCGTGCTGCTACCTGCGGGCACTGCTACTCCCCTGAGAAGATGATTAACCTGAATAATGGCTGTTTCCTCTCCATTCACTGACGCCGTCCATCCTGGCGGATAATAGATTTCGCTGATCACTAACAATCGTGATCGATCCGAGTCTACCTCAAAGGTCATGTCTTCGGCAGAGTAGGAAGCTGTTCTGACATCTCCAGAACCCGAACCACCTTGCTGTAAAACATCGTTTGGAAGTTGAGATGCATCGTACACCCATGCCGTCCTACCCGGGTTAAACGTTGGTACATCCAATTCCTGCCACATGGTTTCTGGGTCAGGAGCGACTGCCACAGAGTCAACCAGAAAAGCGCGTCCAAGAACTCCTGGGTTTTCGAAGACCGACATACCTGTGTCCTCGTCCTTGAATACCAGATTAAACCCTGGAGCGCCGCCGCCCGCTACTAAGTACCGCACGTCCAACATCCGTAAGGCTGCCGTATTCAAACCGGACGGTCCAGCAAATAGAATATCATCTAGATAGTCTTGATACAGACGAAGCTTAGCACCGGAGTAGCCTCCCAGCGACTCATAAAAGTAGGATGGTCGTGCGTTTTGTACCGGGTGCCGACCAAATTCCAGAGACAAAACGCGGAATGACCCTTCCCCACCCGTGGCATTCTTCTGTCCAATTAAGAAATCGTCAAACGCATAGCGAGGCACAGACTGTTCAACAGATGGAGAAGGCGAAAGCCGCCGCTCATTAATGTGGCGACGTGCTATGCCAGTCAAATCCATACTGACAATTAGTACCAGAAGCACGGCTACAAGCCAGTAAGGTAGTACGCGGCGGTAGTAGAGAAACAACAGTAAGACGCCAGCTAAAAGAACAATCAAGGCTCTCCGGGCATCAGCATTGAACACGTCGATTCGCTCCACCGCTCGACGGGATAGTTCTTGGTTGACCACCTCCATGACCTGAGGGTCCGCCGGTGATATCCCTGGATATTGCGATTGGAGCTGCGCAACAATCTGTTCCCTTTCCTGGGGTTTTTCAAAACTCAGAATAGACGTTCCAAACACATTCAAAATCAGCAATAAGGCGCCTAAACCGCCTGCTATCCGAATCCAGGAAACATCTTTGATTGGCGTTTTCTCTGCGTTTCGATGACGCACTGAAACGAGCCCACGAGCCGCAAGCAGGGCCGCCAAGAGAGAAACTATGGCAAGCCATGTCTCGGGGACCCGAAACGCAGAAAAGAGAGGGAATGCAGCAAACATGGGCCGATTTACGATAGCCAAGTTTTCGCCCAGCGCAAACATGATCATCACTACGATTGCGATCGACAAAGAAAGTGTTTCACGATCCCTGACTTTCCAAAAGGCAATTGCGCCCATAAGAATGGCAATGACGCCAAGATGATGCGGACCACCTGTGAACGTCTTTGCCCCCCAATAGGTAGGACTAGCGCCTCCAAAGGCATCAGCAATCAGTAAGGTGAGCATTTCGCTCGCGCCCTGGCTCCAAGCCATCGCATAGTCCCAAGCCATGCCACCAGCTCCGCCTCCAGGAGAAGATCCTCTGGTGGTAAAGGGCGTCAATTCTGCATGTGACAAATAGGGCTGAGCCACCATCATCAACCCTAGGACCGACCCAAGGGCTAGCATCCCAGTCCCACGCAGAAATGATGTCAACTCTCCCGATCGAGCAGCGTGAATACCTTCAACTAACCACCAAATCCCAGCTGCGATGGTAACGTAATACGTGATCTGAACATGGCCCGCTCTAAGGTTGCTAGCCAAGGCGATCGCAAATAGAAGAGCTGAAACCACAGAGCGCTTCTGCAAGGCATACAGGAAAGCCAAAAGCATCCAGGGTGCCCAGGCCATGGCGATATATTTCGAATTATGGCCAGCCGCAAGTATGACAGGGATGTAGGTAGTAAATCCATACACAACTGCTGCTAGACACGCAGAAAACGATTCTCTCGTCAGTCTAAAAGCAAGGAAATACATGCCTATAAGCAATAGCCACATATGCGATGTCGGCCAGATCAACAATCGCAATTCGCGCATCAATACATCGACCTGAGGGACTGTCAGCTCAGGCGAAATCATGTACCCGGGCATTCCGGCAAAAACCCGGCCTGCCCAAAGCGATGCCGCTCCCGTTTCCTCTTCCACCTCGATCATTGACTCGGCCATTGCACGCCATTGAACTGTGTCTGTGGCGATGAGCTGGTCACCGGAAAGATGTATGGGCGCAAAAAATGTCAGACCTAATACTAGGAGTAAAACAACAGAGATCAGATGCCTCTGTAGCATAGGTAGTCGGTCCCACGATCCGTGCCATGAAGGGGATGCGGATAGCGTACCACGGCGCTGACTGCGCTTCGAAGACGTACTCAAGGGCCTTTCCGGAATGAATTCTGGTGTTGTTTCGATCAGGCGCTAAGCTACGGAAGGCGTCTGACTCCTGTTCCATTCATCAAGCTCGGATGTCATGGCGGACTCGACCAATTCCATCAATTTTGGGATATCCTTTCTCGTCCAGCCGGAAATATCGATTGGAGCGCCGAATCTGATCATCAATACTCCCGGACGCACTAAACGCGTCTTTTCATTGTACAGTTCGTGCGCATTAAGAATGACAACAGGGACGACCGGTACCTGAGCTTCTATCGCTAATAGGAACGCTCCCCGCTTAAACTCAGACAAGGATCCGCTGTGAGACCGAGACCCTTCAGGGAAAATTGCTACAGAGACACCGTCTCGGATTTTCTCCCCAGCGATACGGATAGATTCAATTGAGCGCTTCGGGTGCGAGCGATCAATAAACACGGATGGGGAGGCCGCAATGGATTGACCCAAGAAAGGTATTTTTGCAAGTTCTGCTTTAGCCACCCAACCAAATGGAAAAGGCATCACTGCCCCTGCAGCGGGAATATCAAGAGCTACCTGGTGATTCAAGGCAAAAACATAGGGTCCTTTAGCACCCAGTTCAGGATGAACCGTTCGACGTATGCGGATTCCCATTCCCCAGCATATTCCGTAGCCCCAAACTTTTGACCAGAACATGAAACCCTTGGGATTTCGTGTAATTAGGAAAGTAATAACCGTTCCAATCCCAGAAAAAACCATCATGAAGACGGTCCACACAGCGCCCCAGTAAAAGAGTACGCGGCGGAAAATTGTCGAAGTCAGTGGTCCCGACATAGTGATAAGGAATTGGAATCCGTGAGCAGCTCCTTGCCTTTTCCGGAGCTTCCGGATCGGCTGAGGTTGGAAAATGCACAACTCGACCTGATTTTAAAAGGGGAAGCCCCCAATGGAGCGACCTTTTATTTACGTCCTCCACGGCTTGGTTGGTATGATCCTCTCTTACCAGGACCCGATGCCACCGGACCAACTACCGGACCAACTACCGGACCAACTACCGGA
>Ga0055584_100006638_pt1 | contig 11341 bp, 8 predicted proteins | sample OSDHelmetaG_FD_58716 | JGI IMG/M metagenome (GOLD analysis project Ga0055584, IMG submission 58716) | Pelagic marine sediment microbial communities from the LTER site Helgoland, North Sea, for post-phytoplankton bloom and carbon turnover... | ecosystem: Environmental > Aquatic > Marine >...
ACCGGCCTGGATGACCTTGCGCGAGGCCATGGTGTGGCCGTTCGACATGGGGATTTCGCCATCCATGGGCGAGGTGTTGAAGATGGGGATGAGCGCGGAAAATTCACCGCCCGCCTCCATCATGGCGGCCATGACCTTGCCGAACAGGTCCAGTTCCGTGATGCCGGGGCGCAGGTGTTCCATGATCGCCTTGTGGCCGATGTCGCAGCAGGCCATGGCCTGTTCGGTATAGGCGATTTCCTGGGGCGATTTCTGACGGCGCGCCTTGCGTACCATCTCGCTCATGTCGACGGGGCGGCAGCCGTGCATGAGGAAGGCGCCTTCGAACATGGTGGAGATGGCGCGGTTGGGCACGTAGCTCCAGAACTCCATGCCCACGGTGCCGCCGAGCCAGCCTTCGGCCTTCAATTCGTCCATGATGAACCGGATATTGGGTTCGGCCTCCCGGTCGGGCGTGTAGCGGTTGTCCTGAGAGACCGATGTGCGCGCCAGAACCGGCTCTTCAGTCGGGTTGTCGAAATGGATGAAGCGACCGGATTCGACATGGACCGCGGTGCCGTAACATTGGGGATACCGCATGGGCCCCTGCCCCTTGTACCAGGAGGCGAAGAATCCGTGGGTCCAAGCGACACCTTCCGGTGACGTAATCCAGAGCAGATCAAGCCCCTGCTTGCGCGCCATACCGAGCAGGCGTTGGAGCCTTGCGTCGTATTCTTCCACCGTGAAGGGCAGTTCGATGGCTTCCATCTTGGAGGCATCAAAATGGCCGGGCTGCAAACCTACATTGGTCATGGAACGCTCCTTACGGGGTCAAAGTACGGCACCTTCGGCGGTGATCGTAGGGCACATGGCGCAGGCGGGATAATCACCAAGGCCGATGCCGTTTTCGGCAAGTTCAGGCAGCCAGTCAGGATTGCAGCCGCTGGGGCGGTCGGTGACGCGGGCGTCTTCGCCCAGGAACTGCGCGGAGATGCTGCGGCGCTGCACGCCCGGAGGCAAGGCGCCGGAGCCACCGTGGACGGTCATGCCGTGGAAAATGAGAATATCGCCGGGCTCCATGGGCCAGCGCATCATGTCGTACTTGTCGGCATCCGCACCGGTAAAATCGGGGACCGGCATGGTTTCCATACCATCGACGTCGATCACGCCGCCAAGCTGGCTTTCGCCGAACTGGGATTGTGCCAGCGGGCGCTCCCAGAGATGGGAACCCTTCACCAGTTCCAGTTCCGTACCGGCGGCCACGGAATCAAGCGCGGTCCAGATGCTGAGCGCCTGTCGGCCTTCCGCACACCAATAGGACTGATCCTGATGCCAGGGCGTGCGTGACTGGGTTCCGGGGCTGCGCACGAAGGTAGTGACGTAAAACGCGAGTGCGGTGGGCGAGGCCATGACCTGGGCCGCGATCGAGCCCAGTGGCGAGCCCAGCATGTAACGCTCGAAATGGGGATTGTGTTGCACGGTGAGCTGGTCGTGAAACAGGCGCTCGCCGGTTTCCTTGTTGTTGACCCAGTCAACGGTGCGTTTGGTCGGCTGTTCCATGTTGGTGGCGACACCATGGCGGAGTTCCTCCAGCCACTGGTCGCTCAACACGTTTTTGAGCATCACCGCGCCATCGCGCCAGAAGGTATCAATATCACCCTGGGAAACCGGGAACCGTTCTGCCTGTGCCATGCGGACCTCCATGTTTGGAACCAAACTAGATCACTGCATGAACGCCGCGACAAGGTGGATTCGTGAAACAGGAAAAACCAAAAAAGTGGTGGCAGGCAGAGACGCAGAGGCGCGGAGCTCTTGCGCAGGCATGAGGCCAATGGGTCTGTTATGCCTTGTTGTTGGGATCGCAGAGCGATCCCGTTAACGATTTCGACAAACATGGAAAACGAGACTCCAGCGTTGCTGGCTTCGCTTTCGGTCACTGCGGCTCCGCGTCTCTGCGTGCCAAAATCATTCGCGAGTCACGTGACCTTCGCAGAAAGAAACGTTCCAATCGAGCAACCGGAACTGACATTCATGGTGTGCGTGGTTAGACTGCCGCCAACGAATTCAAATTTTGGGGAAATGCCATGAAAGCCGCTGTGCTGCGTGAAGTGAACACACCACTCCTGATCGAGGAGGTTTCGGTCTCCAAACCGAAGTCCCATGAGGTGCTGATCCGCACGGCGGCCTGTGGTGTGTGCCACAGCGACCTGCATTACATCGAAGGCAAGTACGCAGGTCCGATGCCGATGATCCTGGGCCATGAATCAGCCGGTGTGGTCGAACAGGTCGGAGCTGAGGTAACCTATGTGAAGCCCGGCGATCATGTCATCACATGCCTGAGCGTGTTCTGCGGTCATTGCGAATACTGCACGACCGGACGGCCGTTCAGTTGCGAGAACCCGGAAGTGGACCGCTCCGAGGGCGAGGAATCACGCCTGTCGGATAACGGCGCGCACATCAACCAGTGGTTCAGCCTGGGTTCCTTCGCCGAGCAGATGCTGGTCCATGAACATGCTCTGGTGAAGATCCGCAAGGATATGCCGCTGGATCGCGCCGCCCTGATCGGCTGCGGCGTGACGACCGGCTTTGGCGCAGTCATCAACACGGCCGATATCGAGGTTGGCAGCACTGTGGCGGTGATCGGCTGTGGCGGTGTGGGCCTCTCGTGTATCAACGGCGCAGCGATTGCCGGGGCCGGACGCATCATCGCGGTCGACATCAAGGGTTCCAAGCTGAACCTGGCCAAACATTTCGGCGCGACCGATGTGGTCAATGCTGCCGAGTGCGACCCTGTCGAGGCGGTGAAGGAGCTGACCGGTGGCGGTGTGGAATATTCGTTCGAGGCGCTGGGCATGAAGACCACCAGCGAACAGGCCTTCCGCATGCTGCGCACCTCAGGCATGGCCACGATCATCGGCATGGTGCCCGAGGGCGAGACCCTGGAAATCCCCGCCGACGACCTGCTGAGCGACAAGGTGCTGCGCGGTTCGAACATGGGGTCGAACGCATTCCGCCGGGACATGCCGCGTTATGTGGACTTCTACCTCAACGGCAAACTCAAACTCGACGACATGATCAGCCGGCGCATCAAGCTGGACCAGATCAACGAAGCCTTCGATGAAATGAAAGGTGGCGAGATCGCCCGCAGCGTGATCGTGTTTGATCATTGAGCAACGAACGCATCGCCATTCTGGGCAATGCGGGCGGTGGCAAATCGACCCTGGCACGGCAGCTTGCTGCGGCGCGTGAATTGCCGCTGACCGAGGTCGACAAGCTGTTGTGGAAACCAGGCTGGGTTGAAGCATCAGATGACGCGTTCGAGGCCGAACATGGCCCGCTGATCGCAGGCGAGAGCTGGATTATCGAAGGCATGGGCAAGCTGGATTCGATCCGGCCGCGCCTGTTGCGTGCAACCTGGATCATCTTCATCGACATGGTGCTATGGCAACACTTCTGGCTCGCCGCCGAACGTCAAATCAAACAGGAGATGGGAAAGCTGGAACATCCCATTGCCGGACTTAGCGAACCCATCAGCACACGCGCCATGTTCGAGACCCTGTGGGACACCGAACAGGACTGGATGCCCACGATCCGCGCCAATGTGGACGAAGCGGAAGCGGTCGGAATCAAGGTGGTGCGGATCGGATCGGTCGACGAACTGAACGCCTTTGCCGAAACCGTGGATAAAGAGGCTGAGCGCACAGGCTGATCCCCAGCGAAGGCCGGGGATCAGGTCTGTCGTTACTCCGGCGCGTTGCCTGCATTCAGGATCGCAATCTGGTTGCCCAGGCGGACCTGAATGGCCGGCGAAGCGATGCCCTTTGAGAACAGCAGGATGTTGAGGGAACCACCGTAGTAAAAGTTGCCCAGACGGGTATAGCCGCGCTTTACCTGTGCGCCGGGCACGATGTCGCTGTCGAGCACGACAGAGCCAATGGTATCGAGGCCGACAGGGATGGAAGCAACGTAGCCTTCCAGTACCTCCCCGGGCTCAGCGCCAGCATAGCTGATCTTGATAATCACGACACCGCGCTGGAAGACCTCGAACTGGCTGAAATCTGTTCCAGGCTGTCCGACATTGCCTTCCCTTGGCACCCAGTTGGGCCAATCGAAGTAGCCATAGGTGCCCAGCGCACCGTTGGAGCCGATCTCGACGACCTCGGCATGTACAACCTCGCCCGTTACCGGCGTGTGGAAGTGGTGATAGGTGTTGGGCATCAGGACACAGGCCACGCCCGTACCGCCGACAAACTTCTGTTTGAGTGATTCGGGTGCGTTGCCCAGAAGCTGGTTGAGGGCAATGGGATAGGACTTCACATCGATAATCGTGTTGGCAGTGAGCGGATTATCGATAAGCGCCCTCACCTGTCCGATCTCACCGCCGGCATCGAGAACCTGGACAAGGGGATTCATGATGCAGTCGGTCGGCGCACTCACCACATAGTCGCGATCCGGCAGGGTGGTGGGTCGTGACGGGATCGTCTGGGTAGTCTCATCGATGGTGATTTCACGTGCAAAGAAATCGTTCCAGGAATCGTAATCGGCAACTTCCTGTCTCTGATAATCCTGAATTTCGATGCGGGGGTCGTTCAGCCACTGCGCAACATAGGCAGCACTTTCAGGTGTGTTCATGAACGCGCCGCGCTGAATCGAGAAATCTTCCAGAAAGTCCCGGAACACGGTCTCGGGCTCACCGGTCATGGGATCGAAGCCCTGGGTGAAGACCTGGCCGGCCGGGTTGCGATAGTAGAACCAGGCAAAGTTCTGGATGTACTTCAGGCCGTTGTCCTGATCGCCATTGATCTGCGGCAGGAAAACACACCAATCGACAAAACTTGCCACAAGGTTGGCGATCAGATGCTGGTGGCTGGAGCTACCGAAATCAACGCGCCACGGATTGGCACGGTTGTAGGCGGCAGGCGGGTCCGTGAAGCCGGCATTGATTTCATCGAAGATGGCCTGGTAGTGCGGTTCGTTGGCGTAGACGGCCTGGACAAACCGGCTGATTGAGGGCGCACAGGGCGATCCGGCGATCCCGGCAGCCAGATTGTTTTGCAGGCTGCCGCCATCGACCAGCGGCTGCAGGGAAGACCGTGCATCATCGAATGCCGCTTGCGTGACGAGGGTTCGCAGGCTCTCCGGCACGGCCTCTTCATAGGTCAGAGCCCTGGCCTGCCCTGTGAAAACAAGAACGGCGACGGCAGCGCCGAGCGCAGTACGCAAAAGAGTGGATTTCATTGAGGATCCTCCCGGAACAATGAAAGCGTTGGATCGACCCAACCTACATCGGAACCGCGAGGGAATCTTGATCCAGGTCAGTTCAGCAGAGCCAGACACTCTGTGGCAATGGCAGCGGCAAGCCCTGCAGTCGCGCCACTTGGATCATGCACGGGCGTGGGTGTGTTGACGTCGGCACAGACGATGTTGAGCCCCGCGAGACCACGCAGCAGGGCGATACCATCAGCCGGCAGCAATCCGCCTGGTGTCGGCGTCGCAACACCGGGTGCAACGGAGGGATCGAAGACATCCATGTCGAAGCAGAGGTAGAGCGGACGGCCTTCGAGACGTGCATGGAGGTGTTCGAGCAGGCGTTTCTCGCCCCATTCGCGCATCATATCGAAGGGAATGACCTCGTAGCCCATGTCCCGGACATGAAGGATCGTCTTCATGGCATTGACGGGACCACGGGTGCCGATGTGGATGGCATGGGCAACGTCGACCAGCCCTTCATTCAAGGCATGGGTGAACTGGGTTGCGTTGTCATAGTGGTTGTTGCCGGCGAGCGGATAGGCATCGGTGTGAGCGTCGAGATGCAATACGGCAAGATCGGGGTAGCGCTGGTGCATTGCACGCAGGACCGGCAGGCTGACCGAACCGTCACCACCAAGGGTGAGCGGGGTCGCCCCGGCTTCGACAATCTCGCGGATACCCCGTTCAATCGCGTCAAATGCGGCGTGGATGTCATCGAGCGGCAAGTCGATATCCCCGGCATCGACGATGCGTCGACTATCGAGCGGAGACGGTTCTGCATCGGTCAGCAGGTCAGCGGTCAGAATTGAAGCCTGGCGCACAGCGTTGGGCCCAAGCCGGCAACCGAACCGTGTCCTGGAGTTGCCGCAATCAAACGGCAGGCCGACCACGGCGATGTCACCGGAAGAAAACTCTGTCGAGAGTGGCAGATTCAGAAAGGTAAGCGGCGGCTTAAACGGGCTCTTGATCATGTCAGGCCAACCTTTTTCAGTGCTGCGCTCTGGCGTTTGGCGAGCTTCTGCTCTTCGTAACCTTCGATCAGGCCGTGGAAAATCTGGTACCAGTTCACTTCGGCCTTGAGATGCAGGAAGACACTGCCCAGACCGATAGCGGCACGATCCATAAAGACGAATTCGCGCGGCACCGTGACACCACCCAACTCGCGCAGGCGGCCATGAACCTGTGAGGCGACACGGGCGCCATACATGGTGCCTTCATCCTGGATGGCGCGGGGTTTGTCTTCCAGAAGCGGGGCGTAAACGAAGCTGGCCCAGAGATGGAGCGTGTCGATCACGTCATTGGACAGGCCCGTGAAGCCCCAGGTTTCATAGGCATGCACGGCAAGCTCGCGGTCGTCATTGAGAATGGCGTGATAAAGATCGATGACACCGGTGACGAAGCTGGGCGGGAAGACGCGCACGCAGCCGAAATCGAGCAGGTTGACGCCCATGTCGGGGCGCACCTTGTAGTTGCCCAGATGCGGATCACCGTGGATGACGCCGTAGTTGTAGAACGGCTGATACCAGGCGTGGAACATCGACATGGCAAGCTCGTTGCGTTCCTCGAGCGGGCGATCGACGGCCTCCATGAGCGGCGTGCCGTCGAGCCAGCCCATGGTTAGCAGACGGCTGGTGGAAAGCTCCGGAACGACCTGGGGCACGTCAACGCGTAGCTGATCTTTCAGAATGTGGGCGTAAAGCTGCTGGTGTTTGGCTTCGCGTTCATAATCGAGTTCTTCGCGCAGGCGTTCGGCAATCTCGGCATGGATCTGGCTGGGATCGATCGCCTTGTCGTAACGCCGGTAGATTCCGAAGATCAGCTTGAGTTGCGACAGGTCGGCTTCGACCGCCGATTGCATGTCGGGATATTGCAGCTTGCAGGCAAGCGGTTTGCCATCGGGCGAGGTTGCACGATGAACCTGCCCCAGGGACGCGGCAGCAGCGGCCTCACGCTCGAACGAACCGAACTTTGATTGCCAGTCAGGCCCCAGTTCGCTTGCCATGCGGCGGCGAATGAAGGGCCAGCCCATGGCAGGCGCGTTCGATTGCAATTGCGCCAGTTCAGCGGCGTAGTCGGATGGCAGGGCGTCGGGAATGGTGGCCAGCAACTGGGCAACCTTCATCAACGGCCCCTTGAGACCGCCAAGTGCTGCCCGCAGGTCGTTGGCCATGTCGGCCTGATCGGTCGGCACACCCAGGAACCGGCCGGCAGCCATACGCGCGCCGACCTTGCCCACGGAGGAACCGACACGGGCGTAACGCGCCATGCGCCCTGTCAGGCGGTTGGATTCGTTGGCAGGTTTGTCGGCCATGGCGCGGGCCTTTCGCCCAATTGCACTAAATTCTACGCGGCTACTCCGGAGGTTGGATCAGCCGCCGGCATCATCGAGTTCGTCGATGAAGCCTTCGATCACGTTGAGACCCATGGACCAGAAAGCAGGGTCGGAGGCATCAAGGCCGAAGGGGGCGAGCAGTTCCTTGTGGCGCTTGGTCCCACCGGCTTTGAGCATGTCGAAGAAGCGGTCCTGGAAGCCCTCTTCAGCTTTCTGGTAGTGAGCATAAAGCGCGTTCACCAGGCAATCACCGAAGGCATAGGCGTAGACGTAAAACGGCGTGTGAATGAAGTGAGGGATGTAACACCAGAAGCTGCGGTAATCGTCATCGAAGTTGAAGACATCACCCAGGCTTTCGTGCTGGACCGCCATCCAGATGTCGCCGATCTGGTCAGGCGTGAGTTCACCATCGGCACGGGCATCATGGATACGGCGCTCGAACTCGCAGAAGGCGATCTGGCGCACCACGGTGTTGAGCATGTCTTCGACCTTAGAAGCCAGAATCATGCGGCGGCGCTGCGGGTCCTTCTCGGTATCGAGCAGGCGGCGGAAGGTGAGTTGCTCGCCAAAGACCGAAGCGGTTTCGGCCAGGGTAAGCGGCGTATCGGCCAGCAGGGGCCCCTGCTCTGCTGCCAGGACCTGATGCACGCCATGGCCCAGTTCATGGGCAAGGGTCATGACGTCACGGGTTTTGCCCTGATAGTTGAGCAACACGAAGGGATGGGCCGACGGCACCGTGGGATGCGCGAATGCGCCGCCTGATTTGCCGGGACGTGCCGGAGCATCAATCCAGTTCTTGTCGAAAAAGACCTTAGCGATCTCAGCCATCTCCGGGGCGAAGTCGCCATAAGCGCCCAGCACCGTGGCGCGGGCATCATCCCAGGGAATTTCACGGTCGTCCTGATCGGGCAACGGCGCGTTGCGATCCCACCAGTTTAGCTTTTCGACCCCCATCCAGCGCGCCTTCATGGCGTAATATCGGTGCGAGAGCCGGGGATAGGCGTCACGGACGGATGTGATCAGGGCATCGACCACTTCGTCCTCAACCTGGTTGGCAAGATTGCGCGACGAGATCGGGCGGGCAAAGTGACGCCAGCCGTCTTCGATCGCCTTTGATTTGGCCAGGGTGTTGGTGACCAGGGCAAAGAGAGATTCATTGGCCTTGAAGACCCGTGCGAGTTCACGTGCGGCTACCTCACGTTTGGCACCATCGCTTGATGAGAGAAGGTCGAGCGTCTGGGCTTCCGAAAGCGACTCGCCATCGATGTCGAACCGCAGTCCAGCAATGGTCTGATCAAACAGACGACTCCAGGATTGCCCGCGAACCACCGAAAGTTCGTGCAGCATGGCCTCTGCATCATCAGAGAGCTGATGCGGGCGGAACGAGCGGATGTCATCGAGCCAGGGCTGGTAACGTGCCACGGCGCTGTCAGCCAGCAAGGTTTTCATAGCCGCATCTTCGATCTTGTTGATCTCCAGGGTGAAAAAAATCAAACGGCTGGTCGTGACCGTCAGACGCTCCTGAATGTCCTGGTAGAACTGGGCAAAATCCGGATTGGTCTGGTCGCCGGCAAAGAGAAGCTGGGAATAGCTGGCAATGCGTCCCAACGTGTCATCGATCGCCTCATAGCGCCCGATTGCTTCGTGGAACCCGGCAGGAGAAAGCGTGGAAAGGTTGCCCTTGAAGTCCTTCTCGAACTGCTCGGCCTGGCCATCGACAGCCTTGAGATCGGATTCCAATGCCTTGTCGTCAGGACCGGCATAGAGGTCTGTAAGGTCCCATTCGGGCAAATGACCAAGGTTGGCGGCGTCTGACATGTAGAACTCCATCGGGGTTGAAAACGCGGTCTTTGTCGCCCCTTCATATGGGTGAGGCGGGGATACTTCGCCACCACCGTTTGTTTCAGGCGTCCGAGCACACTATCTAGTGATGGGGCAAGCTGCGGGCGGAGATCCATGACCTATGACGACTGGCCAAATCTGGCCACCATGTTCTTTGATAAGGCACGCCAACATAGCGACCGTGCATTCCTGTGGTCGAAACACGATGGCACCTACCGGCCCCAGAGTTGGGCAAGCGTGGCTGATGAAGTGCGCAAGCTGTCGGCCGGGCTGACAGAGCTGGGTGTGGAACAGGGCGATCGTGTCGTTCTGGTTGCCGAAAACCGGCCAAACTGGGTGGTGGCCGATCTGGCGATCATGGCGGCGGGTGGCATCACGGTGCCTGCCTACACCACCAATACGCAGGCGCTGCACGAGCATGTCCTGCGCGACAGCGGGGCCAAACTCGCCATTGTCTCCACGGCAGCCCTGGCCAAGCGGCTGCTTCCTGCCTGTGCAGCAACCGATGCCCACACGGTCATCACGATGGAAGCGACGGAAGACGTCGACGGGATCACGGTGCTTGGTTGGAAAGAGGCCATGACACGCGGGGAACCGGGTGCGGTCGAAGATCGCGCGGCCCAGATGACCCGCAGGGATACCGCATGCTTCATCTATACGTCAGGAACCGGCGGCATGCCCAAAGGTGTGGTGCTGTCCCATCACGCGGTGATGTCGAACATCAAGAGCATCTATCTGGGCTACAAGCCGCTGCTGTCAGACATCGATACGTTTCTCTCATTCCTGCCGCTCTCCCATTCCTATGAACATACCTGCGGCCTCTATTTCCCGATCTCGATCGGTGCCGAAATCTATTATGCCGAGGGTGCCGACACACTGATCACCAACATGCCAGAGGCGCGGCCCACGATCATGCCGTGTGTGCCCAGGCTCTATGAGGTCATGCGACAGCGCATTCTGGCCGGCGTGAATCGCGAGAAAGGCAAGAAGAAGGAGTTCTTCGAAAAGGCGGTTTATCTGGGGACCAAGAAGGTCAACGGAGAGAAACTTGGCCTGATCGAGCGGCTTCAGGACCGGGTTCTCGACAAGCTGGTGCGCGACAAGGTGCGGGCCCGGTTTGGCGGCAGGCTCAATGCACTGGTATCGGGCGGCGCACCGCTCAATCCGGAAATCGGGACGTTTTTCACGGCACTGGGTCTGACGCTGTTGCAGGGATACGGGCAGACAGAATCCGCGCCCGTGGTTTCCTGCAACCTGCCTGACTGCATCAAGATGAATGCGGTAGGACCGCCTCTGCCCGAAGTTGAGGTCAGAATTGCCGAGGACGGGGAGATCCTGGTGCGGGGCGGCCTGCTGATGGATGGTTACTGGAACAATCCCGAAGCAACAGCTGAAGCGTTGAAGGATGGCTGGCTGCATACCGGTGATATCGGTGTCTTCGATGAAGACGGCCATCTCATGATTACCGACCGCAAGAAGGACCTGATCGTCAATTCCGGCGGCGACAACATTGCCCCCCAGCGGGTCGAAGGCATTCTGAACCTGGAGCGCGAGATCGGCCAGTCCGTGGTCATCGGCGACCAACGCCCCTATCTGGCAGCCCTGATCGTGCCCGATGAAAGCTACCTTGTGGAGTTTGCCAAACGCCACAATCTTTCATCGCCGCGCCTTGCCAACCTTGCCGATGAACCTGCATTGCTCAGCGAGATCAGAGCGGCGGTTGATCGCGCCAACCAGCATCTTTCAGCGATCGAAAAGGTCAAACGCGTGATGGTTGCCAGTGAAGCCTTCACCGTGGACAACGGTCAGATGACGCCGACCATGAAGGTACGGCGGCACGCTGTGAAAGACGTTTATGGCGAGGCGATGAACAACCTTTACTAACCGCCCGTCTGGCATGGCCCCAATTTTCTTGCCCCAAACTGTGCCGATGTGATA
>Ga0055584_100006639_pt1 | contig 11340 bp, 9 predicted proteins | sample OSDHelmetaG_FD_58716 | JGI IMG/M metagenome (GOLD analysis project Ga0055584, IMG submission 58716) | Pelagic marine sediment microbial communities from the LTER site Helgoland, North Sea, for post-phytoplankton bloom and carbon turnover... | ecosystem: Environmental > Aquatic > Marine >...
TTTATAAGTTGTCGAATAGACCATCCGGCACAGTAGCCAGAAAACATTGACAAATCATGAATGTGCATTGCTGCTGTTCTGTGTGCTTCGGCAATTTCTTCAGTATAAATATTTTTAAGCCAGTAATTTGCTGTAATTGTTCCTGAATTGTGTAAAATAAGTCCACCAAGTGAAAAGTTTACATTTGCATTTTCATTTACACGCCAATCATTTTTACTTAAATAGCCGTCCATTGTTTTATTTATATCGAGCATTAAATTTTTAGCGTCACGAATAGCTTGATGTTGAGCACGATAAAGAATGTATGATTTTGCAACTTTTACAAGTTTTTTTTCGATAAGAACAGTTTCAACTATATCTTGAATTTCTTCAACTGCTGGAATTGAATAGGTATAACGAGTCATCATTATTGCGCGTAGTCTATCTTCAACAGCTGTTGTTAATTCTTCTGTCTTATCTGGATTTGGGCGCTCTTCGACACTAATTATTGCTTTTGCAATAGCATCGTAAATTCTTGTTCGGTCATAATCCCTTATTTCCCCAGACCGAGTAATTACTTGCTTGATGAACACAGCTGGATTGTTTTCTGTCTCTCCTAGAAAACTTTTCCATTCTGGAAAAACTGTATTATTTGACTTTTGGTTTTGTGTTTTCCCCATACCTTAAATCTCCTTTCATTATTCTTGGTGTACTTTTTTATTAGAGCTCATTTTTTTGTTTTAATCTTTTTTTTCATCTATTTTGTTAACTGCGCTAATAAATTCGTCAAGGTTTTTAAAATGTCTATACACCGATGCAAATCTAATATAAGCGACTTTATCAACATCATGTAATTTTGCAAGAACAAGATCACCTAAATCTGCTGTTGAAATTTCACGTGATATTCTGCCTTGCATAATAGCAGTATCTTCAATTTCAGTTACAATATTATCGATTTGTGCGCTTGAAAATGGCCTTTTTTCTAGAGCTCTTTGAATACCTTTTTCTATTTTTTGGCGATCAAAGGGTTGTCGTCTGCCATCGCTTTTTACAACCATAAAGGGTTTTTCTTCAATACGTTCATAGCTGGTAAATCTATAACCACATGATAGACATTCCCGACGACGTCTAATACTTTCGCCTTTTGACATTGTTCGAGATTCTAAAACTTTATCGTCTAAGCTGCCACAATACGGACACCGCATGTATTTTTATCCTTTATGAAAATTAGACATATAAAAACGCTATATAATATATATAGCGTTTTTATATGTCTAATTTTGATTATATAGCACTATATATATATTGTCCAGCGTTTGATTAATTTATTTAATTTGTGGATATTGTGGAAAACGGTGTTATTCTTTATTAAGCTGATAGTTACTATTTTTTTTAATAAAATTTATTTTCTGTTTTCAAGCGCGAGAAAAGTTTTATGAGCTTTTTGTAATAATATCGAAATAAAAACAGGGAGGAGGGTCATATATTTAAAAAATCCATTTTTGCCTCCACGAGCAATCCACGATTTTTCAATTTGATGCCAAACAGAAAAAACGGTTGGTATAAAATTTATAAAAAGTGCAAACGTTTGAGAAAAAGCACATGAAGTTTTTCCAAATGTTATTTTTTTTTCAATATTTTCAAGTGCATTTTTTAAGGCAAGAGAAGTCGTTGTTTTAAAAAAAAGCGAGGTAAATTGCATTGTGCATATAAGATGTAAAATTAATAATTGCGTTTTTTTTGAAGGTATAAAAAAAATTAATATGTTTGCTTTTTCTGCTACAGCTTTATTACCCAAAAAATAGGTAAAAAAAGCTGAGCTAATTTCAATTATAAGTAAAAAAAAACTATATATAAGAATAGGTTTTATATCTTGAAATTGTATTGTAAATTTTATACCACAAAATCGAGAAAACAAGCCAAATAAAAACATGCAAATAAGACAAATTGGAATATTTGTTAAAAAAAGTAATGGTGGAAAAACGAGTAATAATAAGACTTTAATTTCGGCGTTTAATTGGTGAAAAGGACTTCTGCCTGGAATATATGAAAAAAGAGCGGTATCTGTCATAGCCATACAAGATCTCTCCAGCTAGTATATTGGGTAAGCGGGTTTTTTATTTTCCAAGTTTCTAAAGGTTTTTTTAGCCCTTCTTCTGGTGTTCCTTCAAAAACAAGTTTTCCTTTATAGAGCACAAGAAAGCGATCGGCGAGTGCTAGACATTTTTCGAGTTCATGAGTAAGAATTATAATGGTGCGATGTTCTCTTTGTAAAAGTGCAATAAGAGCATTCACTTGCTGAATTCCTTCATAATCAAGATTTGCATAGGGTTCGTCAAAAATTATAATAGGACTGTCTAAAGCAAGAATACCTGCGACTGCTAGGCGCCTTTTTTCGCCCCCAGACAAAAATCGTGCTGGAAACCCACAACGCTCGAAAAGTCCTGTTTTATTAATCATATCACTAATAATTTGAGGGTGTTCTTTTTTAGGAATTTTTAAGTTTTTTAGTCCAAATGCAATATCTTCTTCGGGGGTTTCACCCAGTATTTGCATATCAGAATCTTGAAAAACTAACCCCACTCGACCTTTTGTTTTAACGTAGCCAGTAGTTGGGACCGAAAGTTTTGCAATAATAGACATAAGTACACTTTTACCTGATCCATTTGCCCCTCCTATAACAACTGTTTCGCCTTCTTCAATAGAAAAACTTACATTATTTAAGGCTAAAAACATACCAGTAGAATTTGTTTTTTGACTTTTATTTGTTTTAGCCTGTGAGCTTGCTGTTTCAAGCAAGTTTCTAAATTGCTTGCTTACGCCAACGATGTTAACAACTTTAGACATAGCTATTCTTTTTCTGAAAATACGTAACGAGCTACTATCGGGCGCAGTTTATATCCCAAAAATATTGTAAGTATGAGTTTTAGTACAAATCCTGGCATAAAAGGAATAACACAAGCTGCTATTGTTGCGGAAAAAGAGTAACTTGTAACTGCCATAAATTGAATAATGCCTGCTATATAGACAATTAAATATCCGATAATGCTAGCTAATATAATTTTTATAATAGATGTTTTTTTATCAATTTGAGGTTTGCCAAGATAAAAACCTACAACAAGAGCTGCTATAAAATATCCAAGAAGAAACCCTCCTGTAGGGCCAAGTAGACGACTCATTCCCCCTGTTCCACCTGCAAAAACAGGCAATCCTAAGGCTCCTGCTACTAAAAATAATCCGACAGCACCACCACCTTGAATCCCACCAAGTAAAACGGCTGTTGTAATTGCTAGCATGTTTTGTAAAACAATAGGTACAAGCCCACCTGGTGTAGGTATTGCAATAAATCCACCCGCTGCAATAATAGCAGCAAAGAGAGCTACAAAAACAGATGTTAGTGTTGAAGTATGTTTATCTTTATGTTCTGTCATAAATATGACCTACCTTTATTACAGGGAATGTTACCCCTTTTTTATTTTTATAAAGGTTAACATTCTGTATCTGTTATGTCAAGTAATCTTTTTGCAAATGTAAATTTAGGTTGTTTTTTTAGCAGTAAAAAACTTGTAGTTCCCCATATAATAAGAAAAAGCATTGGAAGCCAGTCACCTAAAAAACAGTAGGTTGTTTGTATTCGTTTGTAAATTGGAATTTTTACAGGTTGTGCTGTGGCTTTAAAAAGTGGTAAGTCATCTAAAATTTTACCTGCTGGATCAACAACTACTGAATATCCTGCATTTGTTGATCGTGCTAGTGTGGTACGCATTTCAATTGCTCTATATGAAGAAATAACAAAGTGTTGATATTCGGCAGAGTTTGTTAGAGACCATGAATCATTTGTAAGATTTATAAATACTTCGCTTCCTTCTTTCCATAATGCTCTACAAAGATTAGGGAAACCATCTTCGAAACAAATCGGAGTTGTAAAATCAACATTAGTGCCATTTTGTAATGGAAGATGAAAAAGTGTGTAATATGGACCTGGAGTCCATGTGCTTGAAAACCCTACAAATGTTTGCATTATTGTTTGCATCCATTTTTTATCGGCATAGGGAATGCCTTCTGCAAAAGGGACAAGATGTATTTTACCATACCAATCTATAACTTTTGCATCTTTAGAAAAAAGATGAACGGCATTACAATACAATTTTTGTGCATGGTTTAACGTATGCGGACAGCCTATTATAAAAGGAATATTTGTCTCATTAATATACTGGGTAAGTGGTTTTTCAGCTGGAGTACGAGTATAAAAACCATAACTTTCGGGTAATGTATAAGGAAGAGTTGACTCAGACCAAATTACAGTATCAATTTTAATAGCAGCTTGAGAAGCTTTTTTTAAGCCGCTTTCAGATAATTTTATAGCATTTTTTATGGTTGTTTTAGGCTCTTCTTGCCATGAATCTGCATTTTGCTGTACAAAGACCGCGTTGATAGTTTTTAATGGCTCTCGTTTTTTAGTATATTCAAAGGTTCCATAAATAGTTGAAATAGAAAAAAGAAATATACAAAAAGCAGCTGTATAACTATATGAACTGTATTTTTTATGTGAATCATATACTAAAAGTAATAAACCTTCTGCAAATACAGCACTAAACAGCGCAAAAAGAAAGGTTAAGCCCCATGTTCCTGTAATTGCACAAATCTGTGTAAGTAGTTTCCATTTATACGCACTCATTAAAATGGTGCCCCATGGATAAGCAAGATATCCAGTAGATTTAAACCATTCATACAATGTCCAGACGATTGCAAAGTTAAGTATTCTTAAAGGAATGGTCCATTGCATAGTTCTAGCTTGTTCACGGAGTTTAAACTTTTTTGTATATCTAAAAGGGATGTATAAGAGTTGGCCCCAAAAATACCCCCAAACAAAATAGACAAGAGCAGAGCCTCCTAGAGTAAAAGCTGCAAAATCTTTAAAATTACCAAGCCAAAAACTTGTAAGTAAATGAACGGTTCCCATTTGAAGAGAGCAAAGCCGTCCTGCGCTTTTAAAAGTGCGAGAATAAGAAATGCTAATATAGAGAGGAACAAGTGCAAATAGCCCTAAAAAAGGCGATCCAAAGGTTAAAATCTCGTTAGGAATTGCTGTTGCAGTTATGAAAGCCGAAAAAAGGGCATAAAAAACTTGTAAAATCACAATCATTATAGTATCATATTAACTGATTTTATTTAAAACAATCAATAAGACAAGCAGGTAGGTATTAAAAAAAAGTATGGAAAAAATAATTGCTGCACATAATAATGAATACGGCAAAAACCCAGATGTAATAGCTACTGCCCCAGGGCGTTTCCATCTAGCAGGGGAACATACTTGGTATTTTAAAGATAAGACATTGTCAATGGCTATAGATATGCCTGTATATATTGCAGCTTCTCGGCGTGATGATTCTTCTTTGAGATTTTATTTTGTTCAACTAGATGAGCGAAAACGTTCCAATATTTCAACTTTAAAATTTAGAAAAGAAGACAGATGGGCAAATGCTTTAAAAGCTGTAATCTATGGGTTTGGATCATGCGGTTTTGATTGCAGTGGTATGAATATTACTGTCTATTCAGAAATTCTTCCTTCCGCAGGATTTGGTATTACAACAGCTTTAAAAATAGGGACAGCTCTTATTTGTCGAAAATTATTTAATCACCCCTGCGTTGATTCTCAAATTTTTCAGATTATAGAGAGAGGAAATACTTACTTTTTAAATAATGGCAATTATTTAGCAGATATTTATTCGGCATGGTATGCAAAAAAGGGAACGTGTATTCTTACCGATCATAAAAAAAATACTTTTAAAACAATACCAATGCGTTTTGAGGGATATACTATTTTACTTACAGATGCACGAGTGCCTCGTATATCTTTGTGGAATAAAGAAATATTACATTCTCCAGAAAATTTTTTACTTATGGCTGAATTAAAAATTCAAAAAGATAATGATTGGGTCTATGAAGATTCTCAAGTCGAGATTAATGATGTTCTTTCTATAGCAGATGAAGATACACGAAGACGTTTAATTTGTATAATGAATGAGCATAAAAATGTATTAGAAGCTGTAAAAGGTCTTGAATTAAATGATTTTGCGCAATTTGGAAGAGCTATAAATGCTAGTCATGAAATTATGCGTGATATGTTTACAATTTCGTGTCCTGAAATCGATTGGATTGTAAAGCGTGTTTCAGAATTTGATCCATATGCTTCTTCTAGAACTCCTACAGCTTGTTCTAGAATAACGGGAAAGGGATTTGGCCGTTGTGTATATGCGATTGTAAAAAATGAAGATGTTGAAACTTTTCGTCAAAAGCTTGTTGAATATGAAAGAATTTTCGGATTCCATCCGTCCTGTTATGAAGTAAAACCCTCTGATGGGGCACACATTATTGATTTTTAATGCATATAGTATTAAAAGTTAATAAATTTAGGAGACAGAATGCGAATATTAGCGGTTAATGATGATGGAATAAACGAAAAAGGTCTTCAAGTGCTTACTGAAGTACTTAGAAAACAGCATGATGTAAGTGTTATTGCTCCTGATAAAAATAGATCTGGTGTTTCACATGGTTTTACCATGAATTCGCCTCTTTGTTTGCATAAAGTTGGAGAGCAACAGTTTACTTGTTCAGGACTTCCGGCTGATTGCACTATAGAAGGTTGCAAAGGTGCACTTGGATTTATTCCTGATATTGTGGTTTCAGGTATTAATCGAGGCGCAAATATAGGTACTGATATTTTATATTCAGGGACTGCTGCAGGTGCTCGCCAAGGAGCTATTTATGGAATACCTAGTATTGCAATAAGTCTTGAAAGTAAAATTAATAAGTGGAATTTTAACCCGCTTGCTCACTTTGTACTCGACAATATAGAAAAATTAATTCAACTTTGCGATAAAAATGTTTTTTTAAATATAAATGCTCTTGATTTACAAGAAAAAGAAACGTATAAAGGGGCTAAACTTACAGTTCCATCTTTGCGTGACTATAGGGATTTATTAGAGTTTTATACTTCACCAAACGGCGATACTTACAGTTTTTTTAGAGGTGGGAGTATAATTACTAAGCCTGGAGAAAGCACTGATTTTGCTGCAGTAGAAAATAAATGTATTTCTATAAGCCGGATTAATGCACAGCCTCAAGCTATAAAAGGAGTTGCAGTACCGACTTTTACACTGCGAGGATAAATTATGGCAGATACATTACAAGAAGGAATTCGTCTTTATATACAGGGAAAGTACCGGGAAGCACTTACTGTATTGTTATCGTTAGATTCTCCTTCTGATGATGAGGCATCTTTGGAAATTGCATATTATATAGGGCTTACCTATGTTCGATTAAAACGTTACGATGATGCTTTAATTTATTTGGAACAGGTTGTTACAACTTCTAAAAACGAAAAAAGGCTTGAACAATGTCGATTAACTTTAGCTGTGTTATATAATTTTACTGGGCGAAAAAATCTTGCTGAACACGAAATTAATGAATTAGTTGAAAATGGTAATGATTCGGCAGGTGTTTATTGTACTCGTGCTTTTATGAATTGGGAGCAAGGAAATCGACAACAAGCAATTGATGATTATGAAAAAGCTTTGAGTATAAATCCAGAAAGTCCAACTGCATTAAATGGTTTAGGATATGTATTAGCTTGTCAAGAACGAGAGTTAACACGAGCCTTGTCACTTTGTAAAAAAGCAGTTGATCTTGTTCCTAATTCTGCTGCATGTCTTGATTCTTTGGGATGGGTGTATTATATGTTAGGTCTTGATAAAGAAGCTAAAAACTATATAACACGTGCTCATTCTTATGACACAAATAGTAAAGATATTGCCGAACATTATGCATTGGTTATGCAGGGAGGCGCAACTTTATGATAAAGAAAAATAAAATATATGTAACACAATGTAAGTCTTATTTTTTTAAGAAATTTATTTTTGTAGTATTTTTCTTTTTTTGTTTTGTATTTACTACCATTGCCCAAACAACTAAAACGTCTCCTGCTAATCTTGAATATGCAGATGATGAATTTAGGCAAGGCGTTCAATCGTATTATAGAGGATCGTATAATGATGCAATTTTACTTTTTGAAAAAGCTTATGCAAACGCACCTGATTATACTCTTATTTTAGATTGGCTTGGTAAGGCTTATTATCGTTCTGGTATAGAAGGGACAGCATTGCAACAATGGAAGCTTGCTTCAAATACTGGATATGGTGGTTTATTACTACAAAATCGTATAAATATAGTATCAAATCGAAGGGTTATACAAACAGAATCAGGACAAACATCAAGTTTTGTCGAAGCAGGAAGTTTCCCAGGTTCTGTAGATGATAATGTATATTTTAGCCAACCTGTTTCAGTATTACCTTTATCGGATGGCTCTTGTTGGGTTGTTGCGTATGGTTCTAATGAATTAGTAAAAATGGATGTAAATGGACAAGTAATAGCTCGTCAAAAAGGTTCTATTGCTGGATTTGATCGTCCTATGGATATTATAAAACTGAGTGATGGGAGACTTCTTGTAAGTGAGTATTCTGGAGATCGTATATCGGTTTTAGATAAAAATGGTTTATATATTTCGTCTTTTGGTCAAAAAGGATGTACTGATGGATGTCTTTTAGGACCGCAGTATATGGCATTAGATTCAAATGAAAATATTTTTGTAAGTGATTTTGGCAATGGGCGTATTGATGTTTTTTCTTCTGGTAATGCAGAAAATACAAAAATAGGTGATTTTTTATTTTCATTTGGTTCTTTTACAGCTCCGAGTGGAATAGCTATTATAAATGATATTGTTTATGTTGCAGATACTGTTACCGGTGCAATTACTATGTTCGATACTGCTGGAAACTATATAGATGTACTGGTAAAAGAAAATACTCTAAAGCATCCTGAAGCTATGAAAAGCTGGGGAAGTTATTTGCTTTGTGTTGATGAGCGCCAAATTATAACTGTTAATACTTCTACGGGAGCTATTCATCTTACGGGAAATGTGGGTATGAACGATACACGTCTAACTTGTGCTGTGGTAGATGTGAATAATAACATTATTGCTACAGATTTTGCACGAAATGAGCTATTTTTAGTTTCTCCGATGACAGAACTTGTTGGAGGTATGTTTGTGCAGATTGAACGAGTTAATGCTGATTCTTTTCCAAAGGTTACAATAGAAGTAAAGGTTGAAAATAGAAAACGAGAACCTGTTGTCGGCTTAAAAAACACTAATTTTTTGGTAACAGAAGAAAAACGTACTGTTGCAGAATGTGTCTATGAAGGGGCTTTTTCTGAACAACAGTTTTGCGATATTGCTATAATTCTAGATAGATCGGTAACTGAAAATAAAGATATTAATTCGATGGAGCTTGCTGTACAAGAAATAGCTCAAAGTATGCAAGGTAAAGGGACTCTTACTCTTATATCTGCTGGAAAAATTCCTGTTATTGAATATTCAGGAAGTCCATCGGCAGTAACACAGTTTAGTTATTCTATGCTTAAGGGAGAATCAAGTAATTATGCGCCAGCAGATCTTGCAATTCGCTTAGCAGCAAATACTATTATAAATGGCAATAGAAAAAGATCAATTGTGTTTGTAACTAATGGCTCTGATTATCCTGGACGTTTTAGTAAATATGGCCTTGCAGATATTTCGGCTTACTTAAATAATAATAGTATTGGGTTTAGTGCTGTTACACTTAAAAATAAGGGATTGGATTCTGGAATTAATTATATTACTAATCAAACTCCTGGAGACAGCTACTTTGTGTATCGGCCCGAAGGTCTTACAAACTTTGCAAATAGCGTTATTGATTATCCTTGTGGATTATATCAATTTTCATACATTTCTAGTTTACCAACAGATTTTGGGCGAAAATATTTATCTGTAGAAGTAGAAGCTTATCTTTTAAATAGTTCGGGGCGTGATGAAACAGGATATTTTGCTCCACTTGATTAAGTTTTAAAAGTCCATTTGCACCCCAATACTAACGGTATTGCTTAATGAAAAAGAATCATCTTCGATTGTTAGTTCATCTTCAAATTTTGTATATGCAGAAAAAACGTCTGTTAACGATGAGGTTAATTTATGACTTGCTGTAAGGCTATGGGTTATATCATCACTGTCATTATCGTATTCATATAAAATATATTCGTTTCGTTTTGCAGTATGTGAAAGATTAGAAAAACGGGGCATAAAATGTAAAAATATATCTGAAATAATACAAGTATCTTTATACCATGTATAGGAGCCTTGAACTTGCACGCTAGTACTGTCATCTGTATCAATAGAAGTATTTAAAGTATATGAAAAATAGTCCTTGCTATTTATAGAAAAACTTGCGCTTGAATATGTTTCGACCGTTATACGTTCACTACTACCATAACGAAATGTTGTAGTTATTGAATTAATAAATTCATCTTGCTCATACCAATAAAATAGAGGATGAGATCCTTTACTTCCAAAACAATCAAAAGCTGTTCCTGCAACAGTAATTTCTGTTTGATAGGTATCGGTATAGTCTGAATCAGATGCCTGTGTGTCGCGTTCAAAAGAGAGTGAGGCTGAGGAGGGCACAATAAAATCATAAAAAGAAGCAAATATAGGGCGTTTCCAAGAAAAAGATGCAGATCCTGTTGTTGTAACGGTTTCTATATCACTGTTTTCTGAACAGATGTCAATAAGATCTTGAGAAAGTGTTTGTCCAAAAAAATTTGAAAATGGATTATTTAACCAATATTCAGATTGTGATTGTATGGCTGTTTGCCATGAATAGACATTAGTAGCATAGGTTCCTTCTGTATCAGAACTTGTTACTGTTACATATTTACTTTCAAAACTTGTCGAAAAATGCTGTTGATTTATGGTTGCAGGAAAAGATAATTCTATTTTATTTGATGATGAATTTTCATCATCAGTATCTGTACTACTAGCAGTACAGGTTAAATCTGGTGAAATTGAGTACCAAGGTAAGTCTAAGGTACTAGAAGCTGAAAGCTGCAACTTTTTTTTAGAAGCAGAATCGTCTCCGATACTATATTGAAATTCTGAAAGATTTATCCATGAACTATCAAATTCTGTAATGGTAAGAGTGTCGGCATCAGATTGATCGGTACATATATTGCTATCTAATTTTTGATATGCAGTTCCTTCAAAATGCAATGAAGGTGTCCATTTATTAGAAGGTTGAAATAACAGAATTGCTTCTGCCGCTTGTATGGCACTTTCTTCGTCAGATTCAACAGAACTAGTAGCTGTTAGAGAAACCGGAAATAATACATCTGTAAAGTCAAGAGAAGCTTGAGAACTGCGTGTTCCGGTAAAATAGCTGTTATTAGCAGATACCGTTGTGCTATCACTTGCCGATAGTATTTTTGCTAATG
>Ga0055584_100006640_pt1 | contig 11339 bp, 10 predicted proteins | sample OSDHelmetaG_FD_58716 | JGI IMG/M metagenome (GOLD analysis project Ga0055584, IMG submission 58716) | Pelagic marine sediment microbial communities from the LTER site Helgoland, North Sea, for post-phytoplankton bloom and carbon turnover... | ecosystem: Environmental > Aquatic > Marine >...
CGGCGAGCAAGATCCACCGTCATGTCGTCGCCAATAGCCGTCGCGTAATCAGCGTATCCACCGTTTTCGTAGCGCAAACCGATGACCCCGCTGCGCGGGTCGTAGGCCATTGGCTCGTAAGCATCGTCCGGCAAGCGGATGAAGGAGTGGTGAATATGGACAGTTACGGCCGAGGCGTCCGGCGTTACGGTCCGCAAATGCGGTCCTGCCGGATCACCGGTAAAAGTCACTACAGCTTCGGCCTCGGTATTATTCGGGAAGCCTTTGGTCCGCGGTAAAAAAATCGCGGATCGCGACGCATCAACGGAATACGCGCCTTCGCCGCTTCGATTCAGCCTGCCCGATACGCCGTGTGCATCACGAACGATAAACGATGTTGCATCGACGACCGTCTTCTCATCCGACGGATCCAGGTCCTCGAATCCCCAGATAACAGACCGTGCGAAGCTTTCTTCTATCGCCTGCCGTTCGTTGGCGCTATCGCTTAAGGCACGAAAACCAAGATTGTCTTCAACTAAAAGTATCTTTGGTCCACTCCGCTGGAATCGAACAACTTTGGTGTCGCCGAGTTGACCGCGATCCAGACCCAGGTCGTTGGATCCGATTCCGCGGGCCAACGACGACTGATAGATGAACGGCTGATCGATCGCATCGACATCCAGCAAGATTCGTCCACCGTCCTCGTCCCAGTAAAGATCGATGAAACCTGCGATGCGCTCATAAGCATCAAGATCAAGGCGATCGGAGGCCTGCACCGACGAAACACAGCATAGAACGGCTAACGCTAAAAGAACGCGACAAGACATACCTTCCCCTTAATTGATGGCGGCTACTATAAGCCCTGTCCGGCCGTTTTGGCCAACCCGAAGCTTGATGTCGCCTTGCCTGTCGCCTTATTTGTCCCGTGTAATCCGGCCGGCGATGATGCCCGCGATCATCAGGAACAGACCTATTCCAAACAGGTACTCCGGGTAGCTTCGCGTGATACCGCAATAATAAATGCCGGAAATCGCGATGACTTGAAACGTGTTTATGACATTGCTGCTGCGCCGGGTCGCCTTGGGAAAACGAATTCTCGAAACCATCAATATCGCAAATACGAACATCAGTACGGGGAAGTAAAGATGCAACGGCAGCAGTTCAGCAATATCGTCGTGATGGATAAGCACCAGCACGATTGACGAGAGCATGCCGCCGCCGGCTGCGGTTATCGGAACCCCGGAAAACCAGCCATTGGGCATCTCCTCCGATGTCAGGTTAAAGCGCGCAAGGCGCATAGCGCCGGCCAGCACGAAGACCGCAACCGCAACAAGAAGTAACCAGAATTGACCTGAATCGTACTCTACGCCACCAATCTGAAGACCTGCGTTCAGTATCAATACTGCAGGTGCAACGCCAAAGGACACGAGGTCAGCCATGGAGTCGAATTCCGCTCCGAAACTCGAGGTCGCTTTGAGCAAGCGTGCCGATACGCCGTCCATCACATCCAGCAGTCCGCACCAGACGATAATCCACGCGGCCAGCTCAAGATCGCCTAACTGCGTTGTGATGATCGACACAACACCCAGCAAAAGACTCAGTGCTGTAAAACTATTTGGTACCGTATATCGCAAAATGCTCAAGAAAACAGTCTCCCCAACAGGCCATTCCTGGCGATCATCGACTTGGTGCACCCGGCATTGTATATGACAATCTCATCCCCGTACTGTTATCGAGATGTCCGGTAGCCGGGAATTTATCGCAAAATGGCGGAACCGAGTGTCATAATTCGGTCCAAGGAAAAAATTAATCGGGGAACCATCATGTCAAGATTCCTGCTGCTGCTTGTTGCGGCCGTCGCCATTTGTTCAAGCCTGCCCGCGCTGGGCCAGTCTGATACGCCTGCGGATCCGCAGGCGACCTGGGACCTGACCGACCTTTTCCCCAACGAAGCTGCGTGGAACAAAGCACGAGAAGATGTTCTTGCCGACTTCGACAAGATCGATGCCCGCCGCGGCACCCTCGGCGAGAGCGCCGAATCCTTGTACGAAACCCAGAGACTGGTTTCCGACACGCTAAGAAAAGGCGGCCGTGTATACGTCTATGCTTCCCTCCAGGGCGACGAAGACTTGCGCGACTCTACCGGCCAGGAACGTAAGCAGCTTGCGCAAATCATGTTCGCACGATTTGGCGAAGTTACTGCCTGGATTCAGCCAGAATTAATCAGCGTCGGCCGCGAAGTTATCGAGGCATACATAAAAGAAGACGAGCGTCTCGCGCCGTTTGCGTTTCAGCTGGACGACGCCCTGCGCAATGCCGAGCACACACTCAGCCCGGAAACGGAGCAGACGCTGGCGTATTTCTCACAAACGTTTGGTGCACCTGGCGAGACCTACAGTCTGCTGGCGAACTCCGATATCCCCTGGCCAACGATCACATTATCGAATGGTGAGGAAGTCGTTGTCGATTCTCAAGGCTATGGACTTGCCCGAAACAGCGAGAATCGCGCCGACCGAAAACTGGCCTTCGACGCTTTCTGGAGTAAGTGGGCGGAGTACAGAAGCTCGGTTGGCATGGTGATGAACTCGCACCTGCAAACCCAGGTCGCGCTCGCCAAGGCACGCAACTACGACAGTGTTCTGGAGCGCGAATTGTTCCAGGACAACCTGCCTCCCGCCGTATACCGAACCCTGGTTGAAGAGGTGAACAAGGCGCTGCCAACCCTGCATCGTTATTTCAAACTGCGCGCCCGTATGCTGGGTGTCGAGCAACTGCATTACTACGACATCTACCCGCCACTCGTGTCGCTGGATCGAGAGTTCAATCTTGAGGACAGCAAGAAGATCACACTTGAGGCGATGGCGATCCTCGGTGATGACTGGGTCGGCATGCAGAAAGAGGCGATGGAAGACCGATGGATGCACGTCTACCCACAACGCGGAAAACGTTCCGGGGCCTATATGTCCGGATTCGCCTATGACGTGCACCCCTATGTACTGCTGAATCACAACGACGACTACGACTCGCTGTCAACATTTGCGCACGAGTGGGGCCATGCAATGCACACGGTGTACGCAAAGCAGAATCAACCCTTCGAAACAGCCGGGTATGCGATCTTCATCGCCGAAATACCGTCAACATCTCTCGAGCTGATTCTTCAGGACTACATGTCGAAAAATGCTGAATCCGTTGATGAAAAACTCTTCTACCTCGGTAACGGTCTGGAAACTTTGCGGGCGACGTTCTTCAGGCAAACTATGTTTGCAGAATTTGAGCTCTCGTTGTACGAAGCGGTTGAGCGGGGTGAAGCACTCTCCGGCGAACGCATCACGGAAATGTACGGTGAGCTGTTGCGTCGGTATCACGGCCATGACGACGGCGTAGTGGTCATCGATGAGCTGTACGAAAACGAGTGGATGTTTGTACCGCACTTCTACTACAACATGTACGTTTTCCAGTACGCCACATCGCAAACAGCCGGCACGGCGCTTTACGACACGATCGTCAAGGATCCGAAATCAGGCGTCAAGAATTACAAAGACCTGTTGCGGGCCGGCGGATCGGATTACCCGTACACGCTACTCGCGAATGCAGGCGTCGATCTTGCCCAACCCGGACCCTACCTGGCGCTGGTGTCCAAAATGAATGTCATCATGGATGAGATGGAGCGCTTGCTCGACGAGAAACAGAACTAGCCCTGACTCGGCTTAAGGGCTCAGTTCAAAACCTCGGCGGCCACAACTTCGACCGGGCATCCGCTGCCAGGTGTGTAGGGACCCATGCCGGTATTGACGCTGGCGATCTGTCCCGGTGAAATCTGCCCCGCAATGCTGTGCTGCTGCTGTGCAGCGAGGCCTGCGGCATCCGAGTAACTGACGGCAATTTTAACGCCAGTGATCGTGACGGTCGTGTCGTTTCGGACCGATACAATCAGGTTGCCACCGCTATCAGCATCACAGCCTCTGGCGATATAGGCGCCCGGGTTGGTCGGCATGTCAAGTCTGGCAAGCGCGGAGGTGGCGGCCTTTCCGTAGTCGCCGCCGCTCTTCGCGACGACTTTATAGTGACCGATCGCAAGCGCAATATCACCGCGCTCTTCGGCAATCTCACCCAGCGCAAAATACGCGGGTGCCGTTGGCAGCATTTCAATGCTGCGATTCAGGTCGATCACGGCATCTTCACTGCGACCGAGCTCTTTATTCGCAACTCCGCGCTGCAGGTGGTAGTAAAAGAAGGCATCGCGCCGACTGATCGCGCGGTCGTAATTCGTGATCGCCATTTCATACTTGTCGGCCGCCAGCCTGGCATCACCGCGCAGGGCATGAAAATTTGCCTCTTCGTTGAACAGCCCAAGCGCCTTATTTGCCAACGCAAGCGCCTCATCGATATTGTCCTCGCCCAGGGCCTTTCGACCTTCGTCGTAAGCTTCATAGGCCGGCTTGGCGCTTAGCGTCTTTTGCATCAGCGCCTGGTACTCATTACGACCGGACCTGCCTCCTGCCGGCAAACTTTTTGCCGTCGCGATGTTTGCCTTCACACGTTCCTGTGATGGCGGGTGGCTTGCAAACAAGCCGCTGAGCCAGTCCGATTGTCGATCTTCGCTGAGCCGGACGAATGTTTCCTGCAGTGCCACCGCTCCGGTCGGATCGTAGCCGGCCTTCGACATGTACTGCATGCCATAGAGGTCTGACTCAAGCTCTGCACTGCGCCCATATTTTGACAAGCTTAGTTGAGCCAGCATGCCCGCACCGCCCGCAAGCAGATTTCCATAATCACTATTACTCGACGCAATCGCCGTCGCGGCTACCCCAACCTGCATCATCTGGCTGCGTGAAATCTGCTTCGCTGTGTGACGTGCGGCCGCGTGGACCGCTTCGTGGCCAAGCACAGCCGCCAGCTCTGCTTCTGACTGAAGTTCGGTCAGCAGTCCCCGATTGATTGCGATCTTGCCACCCGGTAACGCCCAGGCATTCGGCACTGAATTATTCAGAATGATGAACTCATACGGCAACGAGACGCCGCTCTGTGCTGCAACCCGGTTACCAACGTCCTTAACGTATTGCGACAACTCCGGATCAACGTCGTACTCGCCGCCCTGCGACTGTTGCATTGGCAGGTAACTTTGCTTTCCCATCTCGATTTCCTGGGCCGAACTCACCATCATGAGTTCTCGCTTGCCCGTCACGGGATTGACTGAACACCCCGCGACAAAAAGAAGGCTGACTACCAGCAATGAGATTGATGCGCGCATGATCCTGACCTGTTTTGGTAGGACGATTATTATACAGATGGTGCTCGATGCGGGTCCCGGTCTTCAGATAAGGGCTTATCCCGATAGCGGGAATTTCTCCCCTGCGGCAGTATGCCCGTATGGAATCCGATACACGACAGCTTTTAAGCGAGCTCCGCGAGGATCATCGCAACATGGCGATCGTCCTGAATGTACTCGAAAGCACCATTGAGACCGCCGCAACCGGGGAAGACCCGGATTTCGAACTGATTAACGAAGTCATGCGTTATATGACAATTTACCCGGATGCCGTTCACCACCCGAAAGAAGATATTGTCTACGCCGAATTAAAACAACAAAGACCGGATCTGGCGGACGGTCTCGACGACGTACCTGAGGACCATGCAGAGATCGCGGTACTGGGCAACAAGCTAAGAGATGACGTCGAAGCGATCGTCGCCGGAGCAGCTGTGCGTCGTGAGCAATTCATCAAAGATGCCCTGATTTACGTGGGGCGGCTTCGACGTCATATGAACTGGGAAGAGACAGACTTGTTTGTTCGTATTGATACGATGATTGGCGAGGACCCGCATGCTGTCGATGTCGGTGATTTCCTGCGCATCAAGGACCCGGTGTTCGAACTGGAAGTCGAAGCTGGATTTCGACGACTGTTAAGCAGCCTGCAGCCCGATTAGAAATACCAGGCCAACTGGGCAAAAATCCCGGCCCCGCTGGAGAGGTAGCGACCCGGGACAGCAGACTCGATCCCGCCAAATTCGCTACCGTTGCTGCCGACGGGAATATTCAAACTACCCAATAGAGTCATGTTGTCGGACAAGCTGTACTGGCTGACCAATTGCAGCAAGCCACTCGGGTCGCTTATGTTCATCAGCAGGGTCGGCGTAACGCTCCACAATGGTGTCACTTCGATCAAGACGCTGCCGGCCAGGTAATGGCGCCCCAGAGCGAAGGCCTCTTCACGGGCCAGTCGCAAAAAGAGATCCGGGTTCTGCGTAAGCGAGACAAGGTCGTATTGACCGGACGGCTGCCCCATTCCATTAAAGTGATATTCAACGACGCCGCTCATGTTCCTGTCGTGCCAGATCCATGAATAGCTGAGGTTTGTGGACAACTGCACATAGCTATCGGTATCGGTGTCGGTGATCACGAGATCACCGCTCCAGTTAGCGCTGCCCAGAGCGTGACTTGCCCCGAGCCCCAGGACGTCGTCCTGATAGTGGCGAGCAAGCAATACGTCGAACTCACCCTCACCCGCAAATCCGTGGTACTTCACCGCCGTCGTCGCGGAGCGGCTATCCACCTCAGCACTCAGGTAATTGCGTCGAACGACGTACGCTGCCTGCACATCTGCTCCGCTGTCGGCCAGGTATTGCAGGTACAGGAGGTCATCACCGGCTTTGTACTCGACATCAATTGTCGCCGGATTAAAGGGATTGACGAGATCCATGGGCGCATAAAACAGGCCGTTGCCCCAGGACAGGGCCTGCCTGCCCAGGCGAGCGACAAACTTTTCGCTCATGTACGCAATTGAGAGTCGATCAAGGCGGTGTGCCAATGCTGACTTGCTGCCTTCGTCAATGATGGACGTCAGGTCCATGTACCGCCTTCTGTCATCAGGTAATGCGAAGGTGTCTCCATACAAGGCAACGAGCTGGTAGTTCGCATCGAACCTCCAGCCACTCCGACGATGCGTGAGATTCAATCTTAGCTCGCCCTGGGCATCCGCCGAATGGCTGTCATACAGGTCGTGAAGCACACTGTCGGACGGATAGGTCTGCCCGACTACATTGAGTTTTGTATGGCCACCAAGTTCAGTATTGCCGGCAACGGCCAGCGCCGGCAAAGCGATCAGGAACAGCAGATATTTAGGCAGCACGCTGGTCGATGTCTTCAACGATACGGCCGTCAAGCATCCGGATGAGCCGCTTGGCATAATTCATCACGCGCTGATCATGCGAGGCTATGATGAAGGTTGAGCTGTGATTCTCATTGAGCTCGGTGAACAGCTCCATGAGCTCATCTGAGGTCTTCGAATCGAGGTTGGCTGTTGGCTCATCGGCCAGAATCAAAGCCGGACGCGATGCCACCGCCCGGGCAACCGCGACCCGCTGCTGTTGCCCACCCGACATCTCGGCAGGACGCCTGTTTTCCAGTCCATCAAGTCCAACCTCCTTGAGGATGGCCTGCGCCTTTTCATTACGCTCGGCAGTTGCAACGCCCTGCACCTGCATGACGAATTCGACGTTCTCCGCCGCGGTCAGAACAGGAATCAGGTTGTAGGCCTGAAAAACAAAACCGATTTGCCTGAGACGCAGATCCGCAAGATCGCCTTTGCTCAGATTGTCGATTCGTTGTTCGTCGACATAAACTTCGCCGCTATCGGGGATATCCAGTCCGCCGATGGCATTGAGAAGCGTCGTCTTACCGCCACCTGAGGGTGCGGAAAGACAAACGAAGCCGCCCTTCGCAACCTCCAGACTGACGTGATCGAGGGCCTTGATGTCCTGATCACCCTGCCGGTAGGTCTTGCATAGATCCACGCAACGTACTGCTGTCATCATCCAACCTTTGCGAGCGCTTCAACCGGCTCATAACGCGATGCGCGCCACGCCGGCGACAAACTCGCCAGAAAACCAAGAACCAATACGACAACGTTCGCGAGGACAATGTCGTTCGAATAGAGCTTCGGATAGAGCACACTCGCCGCGCCAAACATCTCCATGCCTTCTCCGACGAACGAAATATCAATACCGCCCGTCAGCGGCAGAATGCTCGCGATCGCCAGTAAGTCTCCAATAGCCAGCCCCAGCGCAAGCAGCAACATCGACTCTATGATGATCTGCCCCAGTATGCTGGCCGGCTTCATGCCCAGCGCCAGCATGAGTCCTATCTCACGAACCCGCTCAAATACGGCCATGAGCAAGGTATTGACGAGCCCGAAAGACAGCGCCAGGAATATCACGACGACCCACACGAGAACAAAGCCATCCATCACGTTCATCATGGTGCCGAGGTAGGTGTCGACGTCATACCAGCGGTTCACAACGACCGTACTATCGACAGCCGCCACGACGGACTCATAAACCGAATCGACGTTGCGATAGTCGTCGCCAACAAATACGACCTCCGACGTTCCCCCTTCAATACCCAGCATTTTCTGTGCCGTCAGCTTGCCAACAAAAACATAAGCTTCCTCAACGGCGCCTGTGCTTGCCGAATAGATCCCAACGACTCTGAAGCCCCGATCTGCAATATCGTTGTCGGGGTCCTGGCTCATGACAACAACGCGTTTGCCGATTTCGGTTTCGAGCGTCTCGGAAAGCTTCCGTCCGATCACAATGCCTTTGTCGTTCGCATCATTGAGGAATCGGCCTTCGACCTCCTCGTAGTCGACAAACATCAGGTCACGTTCGGCCACGGGGTCGATACCCAACAGGGTGACTCCACGCGAATCCCGTTCGCTGGTAATTACGGCCGGAACCTTGACGCGACTGGCCCAGGCCTTGATGCCGGAATCCTTGAACTTTTGTTCCAGTTCATCGTCCGACATCGAAATGAGGTTATTGATGCTCGGGTCATCAAGGTATTCCGGATCATGCATTTGCACGTGACCCGGCAGAGTCTTGATTCCGTCAACGATCATCTGATCGACCATGCCGCGCGTGAGCGCCGTCATGAAAATCATCGCCCAGACACCGACGCTGACCGCCGAAAGCATGACAATCGTTCGTCGATGATTACGCCATAAATTACGCCAGGCTAGCTGCAGTAAAACGCCAAAAAGTCGCATCAGGCTGCCCTCATTGCGGCTACCGGATGCAGCCAGTGCAAACGCACCGCCGGATAGATCGATGCCAGCAGCGTGAACAGGAACACGATCAGCGGGCCGGCAAACAAGGAAAGCGCCGACACCTGCGGGAACATTCTGGCTGGCAGATTGAACTGCGCCGCCATCTCATCCATACCCGGCAATGTAAAACCGACGGTACCGACCCAGGCAGTAATAGCTGCTCCTGCGAGCATCCCGATAAAGGTTCCCATCAGGCCCATCAAAGCGGTTTCAAGAACGACGAGTCGTCCGAGCTTGCCTGGCTTCAGACCCAGCGACATGACAATTCCGAATTCCCGGGTTCGTTCGAGGACCGACATCAATTGAGTGTTCAAGACGCTGAATGCAACCAGGACCACGAGAATCAGGTACATGAAGAACGCGCTGCCCATATCGGCCTGGATGGCTTGCTTCACACCGGGTTGTAGCTCGCTCCAGTCGTGCACCACCAGGTCATCTGTCGCGGGCAACAACGCACGCACCTCGGATTGCAGTTCGGAGACAGAATCCAGATCGTCACCGACTATGGATATCTGGTGCCCGGCACCCTCCATAAAAAAGGTGTCCTGAAACAGGCCAAGCGGTATCTCCGCGATATTTCGATCGATGTCTTTAATTCCGCTCGAGAATACGCCGACAATCTCCACCACGGCCGCCGCGAATGAGCCATCCACGCCGCTTCCGAGGAGCGTGATTTCGTCGCCCACCGTGACGCGAAGGTTTCGCGCCAGCACGCTCCCTATGATGATTTCTGCAGCATCGTTGTCGTTGAGATAGCGGCCATCGGAAATCAGGCCCGGAATACTCGATACCTTCGGTTCGAACTGAGATTCGACGCCGAAAATCGCGATACCGTAGCTTCGGTCATCGCTCGAGGCCAGTGCAAAGGCCTGGCCTCGTGCAGCAACGCGGTCATTTTGAAGTGTGCGGCGCAACGAATCTGCGAGCGGAACGATACCCGGCACTGTTTGCCGCATCTTCTTGTCGTCAAGGTATCCCGGCGCCTGTACCTGTATATGTCCGGTGAAAATCTTCAGCGTATTTTCGATCATCAGACCGTACATGCCAAACTGAAACGACATCATGAATACGAGCAGAATATTCGAAAATATCATCGCCCCCATCGTCAACCATGTGCGCTTGGGATGTCGCCAGAGGTTTCGCCATGCTAAGCGGAAAACAATGTTCACGATCTATTCCCGGGGATTCCTCAGATTCGAGAGTGTAAACAGGCTGTCCTTCAGGTCGACTTCGTACTCAACGTCGTTCACCTGAACTTCGGTCCATTCATCAGGTTCATCTACCTTGTTCATGCGTTGCCGTTTCGCGATCACCCGGCCACCCATTTCCACTATCTCAAGAGTTTCGAGTGTCTTTACGAGCTCGCCGTCCTGATCGTAAAAGGCATGGCGCAATACGACGTGATCATCGCGAATACGCAAAACTTCACTGCCCCACACGACGGCGGCGTCTTCGTTTGGAATGGATTCGATTTCATAGACCGTGACACCGTCAATCTCTTCGGTCGTCAGAATGCTGTGTTGATACTCGTCAACAATATCGTCCGCCTTGGCGATGTCTTTGTTGGAGAAGTCGGAGCCCATCCAGCTCTGCCCCATCATTGAGGACGGAACTTTTATGACGCGATTCACCTTGGGCGAATAGGACCACATGCTCTTGTCGTCGGTCAGCGTTCCATTGCCGCGGTCCTTCTTCGGTTCCACGACCCGCACCAAAGTCCGCTTGTCGCCTTTGGTCCAGGCGCGCATTGTCATGGAGCGCTCCCAGTCCGGACGATGAATAACCATCGTCATTTCAGTGTAGGAGGACAGACCGCGCCAGTGATTGATTGCGTCTCGAACGATGGTCTTGCCGTCGCGTTCTGCTGCAGATCCCAGTCCGGGACTGAGGAGCAACAACAGCAGAAGAAAACGCCTGTTCATGGTGGGATCGACCTGGTGGAAGTCAGGTCGTTTAGTATTTCATACTTGTCTTAATCAATCAGCTGCCTTGATCAGGCAGCTTTGGCAGAAACCTCTTTTTCCTTCTCAAGACGGCTGCGATTTGTGACCATACGATCGTAGAGTCTTGTTATGCAATCGCTGCCGGTTTTCTCAAATGCGAACGGCAAAATCGCGTGCATGCCGCAACAAAATGCGGCTTTTAGCATCGAAAGCGAAAAACCCATCGCCGAAACAAAGTGCTCGCCGTAGGTCTCGCCCACGGTGGCGGGGTGATCTGTAAATTTTGCTTTCAATGACATGTATCGTTCCTCCCATA
>Ga0055584_100006641_pt1 | contig 11339 bp, 11 predicted proteins | sample OSDHelmetaG_FD_58716 | JGI IMG/M metagenome (GOLD analysis project Ga0055584, IMG submission 58716) | Pelagic marine sediment microbial communities from the LTER site Helgoland, North Sea, for post-phytoplankton bloom and carbon turnover... | ecosystem: Environmental > Aquatic > Marine >...
CGCAGCGGGGGTAGAGCAGCGGCAAAGAGCAGTGCCGTGAAGGCTTCGAGTAGATCTGCAAACCCATAGGTGCGCCCGTAGATGCGCGCGCTGTGAAACAGTTCGCTTGTCGCGAAGGATTTGAGAGATTGCAGAAAACGGCAGTCACCCGTGTTCTCGATAAAGTGCCGGACTGCCCTGGGGCCCCCAGCAGACATAATCTCTGGGCGCGTACCCCGGAGTTCTTCCCAGAAGCAGAGAACCGAGCGGAATGAGTCAGATTCCAGGCCATCGTCGCGGAATCGCGCAGACCAGATGGTGCCTCCGGCGGCCGGTCGCGCGATCACCGAATTGGTCGTGCCGAAATCAAAGCCAAGGCTTGTGGGTGGCCCTGCTGCCCGCTCGAAGTTCGTGTCGACCTGAACCATGAACACACCATTGCTACTGCGGCACCCAACACTGACAGATTACGGGGAAGGGTTTCTAGCCCTTGCCTTGCAAGGAGCGCAACGATCATTGAGGAGGTTCCGGTCGGGAACCTGCAACAGGTGAGTGGACTGGCGGGGCCAAAAGGGCTGTTGTTACTGGCCAAGTCCAAGGAAGGTTTCACGGACAGAATCGTCCTTGAGCAACTGATGCCCTGGACCCTGGTTGGTCACGCGACCGTTTTCCAGCACATAGGCATGTTCAGCTGCGCTCAGCGTGCGCCCGATGTCCTGTTCGGCGATCACGATGGTGATGCCTTCTCCAACCAGGCTGGAAATCGTCTCGAATACGGCGTCGGCCATGATAGGTGCCAGGCCCAGAGTGGGTTCGTCGAGCAGCAGGACCGACGGCTCGGCCATCAGGGCCCGGCCGATGGCAAGCATTTGCTGCTCGCCGCCCGAAAGGGTCCCGGCCAGCTGGCCGCGGCGTTCCGCCAGCCGTGGAAAGCGCTCGAAGACCTGGCCCAGATTGGCTTCCACATGTTTGCGAACGCGTGCTGGTAGTGAGGCGACCCGGAGGTTCTCCTCTACGGTCATGGCCGCAAAAACCATGCGCCCTTCGGGTACCATGACGAGGCCGCGCGCGACCCGTTCGCTTGCCCTGGACCGGGTGATATCTATCCCATCCAGCATGACATACCCCTCCTTGGGGGCAAGCAGGCCCGAGATCACCCGCATGGCGGTTGTTTTGCCGGCGCCGTTGCTGCCGATCAGGGCAGTCAGCACGTTTGCCTGTGCCTGGAATGAAAACCCGGAGAGGGCCTGAACGCCACCGTAACCGGCGTTGACCTGCTCAAGTGAAAGGGCCGACCTCATGACTCCAGCCCCAGATAGGAAGCACGTACGGCGGGGTCTCGGCCAATCTCGTCAGGTGTTCCTGAAGCAATGACCTGTCCATGGTGGAGGGCGACAATGGAATCGGACAAGTCCATCAGCGCGCGCATGACGTGTTCGATGACCAGAAGCGTGATGCCAAGATTGCGACGCAGGGATGCCAGGGTTTCGAGCATGGACATAACCTCGGCCGGGGTCAGGCCAGCCATCACTTCGTCCAGCAGCAACAGGTCCGGGCCGGTTGCAAGAGCACGAGCTACCTCAAGACGCTTTTGCCCCGATAGTGTGAGGTCCGCTGCGGGTTTGTCGGCCATGGTAGCCAGGCCGGCAAGTTCGATGCTCTCCCGGCAAACCTCGGTCAGTCGGGAACCTCGTGCGTTCTGCCCGAACCGTGCGCCGATCATGACGTTCTCGCGGACCGTGAGACTAAGAAAAGGGCGCACGATCTGAAAGGTGCGCGCAATTCCCATCCGGCATATCCGTTCGGGTTTGTTGCCGGTGATGGCATCGTTGCGAAACGTAATGTTGCCGCTGTCGGGGCGGGCATTGCCGGCAATTAGACTGAAGAGCGTGGTCTTGCCTGCACCATTGGCACCCATTAGCCCGACAACGCTGCCCTTGTCGACCGCCAGCGAGACGTTATCGAGAGCCCGCAAACCACCAAACGTTTTGGTAACGCCCTCGACCGCGAGCAGCGTCATGATGCCTTCCCCCGGCGCGAAAGAAGTCCGGCAAGCCCGCGGGGAAGAAACAGCACGAAACCGATGAGAAGAACGCCCAGCAGGATCAGGTAGATCTGGGGCGCACGGGCCCAGAGGAATTCCGAGATCAGGAGCAGAAGACCGGCACCCAGCACGGCGCCCCTGGGATCGTCACGGCCTCCAATGATCGCCATGGTGACGATGGCAAAGGAGATTTCGGCGTTGAACAGCTGTGTCACGTCGAAGTAGGCACTGCGCAACACCATCAGCGCACCCACCATGCCGGGAATAATGGCCGAGAGGGTGAAGGCCGCCAGTTTGTAACGCGCGACCGGAACACCAACGGTCGCTGCGGCCGTTTCATCATCACGCAATGCGATCAGGCCATGGCCCAGGCGTGTTTCCCGTACGATCAGCAGGATGACGATTGCCAGCGTGGCCAGAGCGAGAAGCGCCCAATAGAGCGTTTCGTTGGATGGAACACCAAAGATGAGTCGGCTGCTCTTGCCCAGTTCCTTTTCGCTCAGGAGCACCAGGTACTTGACCAGTTCAGCAATGCCCAGGGTGAGAATGACGAAATAGGGGCCACGGACACGCAACACCGGCGCGCCAATCAGCAGAGCAAAAAGCCCGGCTGCCAGACCACCGGCAGGAACTGCAATCCAGAGCGGAACCACCTGCCACAGGAGCATGCTGGTGTAGCCGCCGATCCCGAAAAACACGACATGGCCCAGCGAGATGTAGCCGGCCAGGCCGCCACAAAGTGTCCAGCTCGCGGTTAGAGCGATCCACTGGCAGAGAAGAAGTCCAACAATCAGCGTGTAGGAGCCGGCCCAGGAGGGAAATGCAATCCCGAACCCAAGCACCAGCAACAGCGGAAGAATGGTGGCTGTGCGGTTCATCGTGAAGCAACACGTCTTGCAAGCAGGCCTTCGGGACGCAACAGAAGCGCACCCACAAAGACACCGTAAAGCAGCACGGAAGCATAACTTGGAGACGTGAGGGCGACGCCATAGACCTGCACGAAAGCAAGCATGAAGGCTGCGGCCATGCCACCACGCAGGTTACCCAGGCCGCCGAGAATAATGACGATGAAGGACGCGATGGTGACGGGAAAACCCATAAAGGGAGATATCTGTTCGCTCATCGAGATCAACCCGCCCGCGACGCCTGCCAGCGCAAAGCCTGTCATCAGTGCCCCCAGCCTGAAACGCCTGACATCAATACCAACGACCTCTGCGGCCATAGGGCTCTCGATCATGGCCTTGATGGCCAAGCCATAGCGGCTGAAGTGAAGAATGGCGAGCGCGGCAAGGCCAATCACGGCGGCGATGGTCAGCGCAGCTAGGCGATGCCCGGTCATGGAAACGCCGGCGAATTCGATGACACCGTCGAGATAGCGATAGGCGCGTGGAGAGCCAGTGAATGCAAGCGCCGCAACATTCTGCAGGATCACCGACAGCCCGATGAAAATGAGAAGAGAATTTGCTTCGAGGCGCTGCAGAACTTCACCGTCGAATGCCCTTGCGGCCAAAGGCCCACGCGTCAGGAGGCCTGCGTGCACCAGCCAGGCGGCCAGGGCGCAGAGGCCTGCAGCAAGTGGCAGGCTCAGCAGCGGGGAAAGGCCCAGCAAGGTGAAACACCAGAAGGCCGTAAAGGCGCCCAGCATGGCAAGGTCGCCGTGGGCAACATTGAGAAGCCGCAGAGTGCCATAGACAAGATTCAAGCCCAGTGCGGCAACCATATAGAGGCTGCCCAGCACGAGAGCGGAAAACAGCAGCTGACCGGAAAAGATATGATCCATGAAGGGGCTATCGACGACAGCGCCCCGGCCTCACAGAAACCGTGAAACCGGGGCGCTGAACGATCGAAAATTGCGCCTTGATCAGCGCGGCATGTAATCGGCAGTTGCGATGGATGCCGGCCACACCAGATGCATCTCACCATCCTGTAACTGCAGGAAAGCTGTTGGCGTGGTGTCGTTTTCCACGCCCGTAAAATGAACCGGTCCGTTGATCGTCTCGAAGGTGCCGCTGGAAATCACTTCGCGCAGCTTGTCGTGATCAAGGCCCACCTCGGCGACAGCCTGCTCGAGAATCTCGAGCGACATATAGGCCAGCGCGGTATCGAGATAGTCAGGGCGCATGCCAAATCGCTCGACATAGGCATCATAGAACGGACGCGCACGGGGCCATGCGTCCTGATGGGGGCTCCAGTGGCCCAGGGTGACAAGACCACTTGAGCCTTCACCAAAGGCATCGGCAAAGGCCGAAATTGTGGGGCCTACCAGCAGAAACTGGAATGGCGCATCAACACCAAGCTCTGTCGCCTGGCCTTGATAGAGGAAGCTGTCTGCCGGGTAGCTCAGCGCGATCACGCCATCGGCACCGCTTTCCTTGATCTCGACCAGGAGGGTGGTCATGTCAGCAATATCGGGCGGGTAACTTTCGTTCACCACGATCTCGATACCTTCTGCATCAAGCGCGGGAACGAGAAACTGCAAGTTCTCCTGTGCAAAGGGCAACAGGTTGGCAATTACGGCGACCTTGGTCACGCCGGATTGTTTGGCCAGAGCAGCCAGGTTCGGACCGATGTGATCGGGGATGGCCGAGGTTGGAAACCAGATGTTGCCTGGGGCAACTTCACGGATTGCTACCGAAGCTGCAGTGTTGCCGACCATGGGGAACTGATGGGCCTCGAGTACACCTGCCAGAGCGAGATGGCTGGGCGTGCCCCAGGGCGCAATCAACAGGTCCACCTGATCGTCGGTGATCAGTTTTTCATAGATCTGTGCGGTCTTGGAGGGATCACTTTCGTCGTCATAGAAGACGAATTCCACCATGCGCTGCTCGCCAGCAACGTTGAGACCGCCGGCTGCATTGACGTCATCGCGCCACAGCTCATAGGCCGTCATCTGTGATGGTGCAGCCTGCGAAAAAAGCCCTGTCTGGGCAATTGAAAATCCGATCCTCACGGGATCGGAAGCCAAGGCGGAACCCAGCCCCATTGCTATGATCACAGCAGCAGCTGTGGCCGCAAAAAAACGTCTCATACCTTCGTCTCCCTAATTTTACTGGCCTTTGCAGCCAGAACTCTTTTTTACATGATCAGTGGTTGTGCATCCACGCAACCGCATTTTCAAGCCATGGCCCCTTGGTTTGGCCACTCACATAGCTTGCCTCGAAATGGTTGCAGTCGCCAAGCACGATGCGGCTTGCATCACTGCCTGCCGCCAGAAGTGCTGATTCCATGGCGTGGGCCTGCTCGATGAGATGGGGAAAGTCCTTGCCACCATGGGCAAGAAGGAAAGGCGGTGGTTTACCGGAAATCGCCGCCAGCGGGCTGGCCGCATGTTCGTCACCGGTCTCGCCAAGGAATCGTGGATTTTGTGATAGTCCCGAGCCCTTGCCAAACAGGAATACCCCGGAGATAGGCAAGACGCCGCGCACGCTGGATGCGCTGTTGCCCAGAGCGATCAGGCTTGCGTAGTGCCCGCCTGCGGAATGCCCGCCAATGAAGATGCGGTCCGGGTTTCCGCCGTAGTCCGCGATGTTTCCGTGAACCCATGCCAGGGCATCTCGGGCATCTTCCGGCCCTGCGGGAAACAGGTGCTGGGGCGCCAGGCGGTATCCCGCGCTCACAAAGGTAATGCCGGCATCGTTGAGTGCCGGAGCCATGAAGAAGAGCCACTCCTTGTAGCCATTGGTCCAGCCACCGCCATGCCAGAACAGCAGCACATCTCCGCTGGGCTCGGCTGCAGGAAAAACCGCAAGCGACTGATAGGGGTCGGCACCAAAGGACACCTTGGTGGCTGCAACAACGCCGGACCCCAGGCGCGAGACTTCCTCGTGATATTTCCGGCCGACTTCCGAGAAGGGCTCCTGTGGTGGATAGTCAAGAACCATGAGCGGCTTGTTCCATGGCATCGAGGACCCGTTCTGGTTTCATCGGTAGCGTGGTCAGGCGGATGTTACAGGCATCTGCAATGGCATTGGCGATGGCGGCGGGCACGGGCACCAGCCCGATCTCTCCCACACCCTTGGCTCCGAAGGGACCATCGGGTTCTGCGGCTTCAATGATGATGGTGTGGAGTTCATGAGGGGTGTCGAGGGTTGTCGGCACCTTATAGTCGAGCAGGCTGGGATTGATCAGGCGGGCATCGTCCCAGACCATTTCCTCGGTCAGGGCAAAGCCCATACCCTGTACAAAACCACCTTCCATCTGTCCTTCGACAGAACCGGGGTTGATTGCACGGCCAACATCCACGGCCATCCAGGCGCGGGTCACATCGGCCTTGCCGCTGGCTTCATCAACTTCGACTTCCACGACAAAGGCGGCGAAGCTGTAGACCCCGATCTGGGGGAAAGGCAGGCCATGTGCAACTGCCCGCTTGGGGTCGATGGTCGGCTGATCGAAAACCCAGGTGTGATGGCCCACGATGGGACCACCTGCGCGCCAGTGCGCGCGCAGCGATATCTCATGAAAGCTGACCTGTTTGCCGGGCACGCCCTTGATTCCGATCAGACCACCGGGACGCAGTTCAAGATCTTCCTGGGAACATTCCATCATTTCAGCTGCGTGGTCGCGCAACTGGCGCTCGACCTCTGCCGCAGCACCAACAACGGCGCGCCCGGTCGTATAGGTGACACGGCTTGCGGTGGTGCCCCAGTTGTAGGGCGAGCCATCGGTATCAGGGCTCGCCACACTGACGCGATCCACGGGAACTTGCAGAGCTTCTGCACACATCTGGGTGAGTACGGTATCGGAACCCTGCCCGATATCGACTGCGCCGGTGTTTAGAGCAACCGAACCGTCTTCGAGCACACGCACGATGGCGCCGGTACCCAGAAGGCCAGAGATGTGGGCGGCACAGGCCACACCCATGCCGCGTCGCTTGCCTGGCGTCTGGGGCAAGTCGCGCTGGTCCCAGTTGGAAGCTTCACGCGCTGCATCGATGCATTCCCTGAGACCACAGGAAGCCAGAACGCTCCCGCCCATCCAGGTGTCACCGGTTGCAACGATGTTCTTGAGGCGCAGGTCGATGGGGTCCATGCCCAGATGTTCTGCGATCTCGTCAATCTGCGTTTCACCGGCAAAGTTGACCTTGGGATTGCCAAAGCCACGGAACGCTCCAAAGCGCATCTTGTTGGTGTAGACGAGCCGCCCAACGCTGCGAACATTGGGAATGTTGTAGGGGCCGCGCGCCATGAGCAGGGAGTAGCCCAGCACGCCGGGGCTATCGTCCCCATAGGCTCCGCAGTCGAGCAGGACTTCGACATCGCGGGCAACCAGCGTTCCGTCATTCCTGACGCCGGTCTTGCAGCGAACACGCATGGGGTGGCGCGCGCGCACACATTCGAAGTCCTCTTCGCGCGAGAGGATCAGCTTCACGGGACGTCCCGTTCGCATGGCTAGTGCCACCACAAGGGGCTGCACATGGGCCTCCATCTTGTTGCCGAATCCGCCGCCGATACGTGGCGTCAGGCTGCGCAACTTGGACATGGGAAGGCCAAGACTTTCGCAAACATTGGCCTGGACCCTGAACACCGACTGATTGGCCGACCACAGGGTAACGCGCCCACTGGCATCCATCTCTGCCAGGGCACCACAAGGCTCGATGGCCAGATGAGCCTGGGCCGGGGTTTCATAGGTGCCTTCAACAATGAAGTCGGCTTCGGCAAAACCCTTGTCGAGATCGCCCTGGGAAAGCTCGGTGCGTGACACGAGGTTGCCGCCGCAAACCGCCGGGAACACCTTGATGTAATCCTCAAGGTCTTCGTGGATGATGGGTGCATCATCGGCCAGCCCTTCATCGGGCGTCAGTACAGCGGCGAGCTCCTCGTATTCAATCTGGATAAGCCGGGCGGCCCACCGTGCGATGGTTTCGGTTTCTGCAGCCACGGCAGCAACGGGCTCACCGACATAACGCACCTTGTGTTTGGCAATGGCATGTTCGTCCTTGATGAAGGCGCCCATGCGGCCATCACCCAAATCATCACCGGTCAGGACATCAACAACGCCCGGCATCGCGAGGGCTTCCGACACGTCGTAGCTGAGGATTCGTGCATGGGCATAGGGGCTTTGCAATATGGCACCGTGCAGCATGCCTGGCCGGCTCATGTCGGCAATGTACTGAGCGCGTCCGGTTGTCTTTTCGCGAACCTCGAGGCGCGGAATGCTCTGTCCGACTGCGCCAGCTTCGTTTTCACCGCTCATGATGCGGTCCTCCGGGCAGCCAGGCTCACAGCTTCGACAATCTTGCGATAACCTGAACAACGGCATAGATTACCTGATAGTCCCTGCCGGATGGTCTCGATATCGGCACCTGAATGTTCTTCCAGCAGTGCTGTCGCCGCGATTACCATGCCGGGCGTACAGAAACCGCACTGAACAGCACCGGTATCGATCAGTGCCTGCTGCACGGCGTTCGGCCGGGCAGGGGTGCCGACGCCTTCAATGGTCGTGACCTCGCGGTCCTCGCAATCGGTTGCCAGTGTGAGGCAGGCGCGAACGGGTTTGCCGTCGACCAGGACCGAACAGGCTCCACAAACCCCCTGATTGCAACCGCGCTTGGTGCCGGGCAGCTCGCACTGATCGCGCAGGACAGTGAGCAGCGTGGTGGCGATGCCGGCGCGGCAGGGGTGTTCGCGTCCGTTGACCCGCAGGGTTACCATTTCTGTCATGCTGCCTCCCGGGCCGGAGCGATCTTGCGCATTGCCTTGGCCAACAGGCGGGGAATGACTTTGCGTCTGTAATCGGCACTGGCGCGCACGTCATCGACTGGATCGGCAGCTTGTGCCAGCAGAAGGCCGGCCTTGCCCAAAGCATCGCTGTCAGCGCCCAAGCCGATAAGCATATCATCGGCTTCGGCAAGGTGAAGGGGTGTTGGGCCGCAGCCGCCAATGGCGATGCGTGCTGCTGCGATGCTATCGCCAGACCACGTGACCTGCAGGGCGACGGAAGCCATGGCAAAATCTCCGGCAATACGGGCCAGTTTTTCATAATGACCGATGCTGCCAACCGGCGCAGCAGGGACACGTACACCGGCAACCAGCTCGCCAGCTTCAAGTGCAGTCGTGTACCAGTCGACAAAAAATGCTTCTGCGGCGACCTCCCTGGTGCCGGTTGCTCCGGCAATCAGAATGGTGGCATTGGCTGCAACGAGGGCTGCGGGATAATCGGCGCCGGGATCATTAAAGGCGATGGAGCCGCCAAGGGTGCCCATGTTGCGCACTGTGGGGTTGGCAATCTGGCTTGCTGCGTGGCTCAGAACAGTTTGCCCGTCCTTGAATGGAGTTTCCAGAGCTGTCTCACGGTGACGCCGCATGGCGCCGAGTTCAATGCCGCCGTCATCAAGCTGGCGTGTGGCGCGCAAGGTATCGACATGACGCAGGGCGACCAGGCTGTCTGGTTCGACCAGACCGGCATTCATCATGGCGACCAGGGTGGCCCCGCCTGCGAGAGCCATACTGCCTGGTTCCGCATGCATTGCGGCAAGTGCGTCTTCCAGGGTTTCGGGCGCGATCATGGTTTGTGTCATCATGCTGCCTCCACCTGTACACGGAAGTTGTCGGCAAAGGTGCGACCCAGGCTTTCTGCCTTCTTTTTCATGACGCCCAGTCCGAACTTGCCGAGCCGGCCTGTCACGGAAACATCAGAGTCATAAGCCACTTCGGTCGAGGCGCCATCGATGTCCCGCAGGGTCAGCTCGCTGGTTGCTTGCAGCATGCTCGCGCGGGTGCCTTCTTCGCCTTTGGTGATGCAGCGCACGAAATTTGGCATGTCCTGATCGGTGAGCTCAACCTCTACACGGAAGGTCGCCTTGATCGGACCAACCTCGACACGGATGCCCGCGCGGTATGACGTCGGCGACAAGGCCTCGATGTCTTCACATCCAGGCAGGCAGGATGCAATCACACCGGGATCGGTGATGGCACGCCAGACGTTGGCAGGAGAGGCGGCAACAACAAAGCTGTCTTCAAACTTCATGCCGATTCCCTAACGACGCACACGTTCAACGACCATCCTGGGATCAACAATGCGACCCTTTTCGATGATCACCTGATTATCGAGCATCATGGTGCAGTCACGCATGGGAACATCGTAATGACCTCGGGTGTTGCGCTTGCCTCCGCCCTGGGTGTTGGGGCCCGTGGAGAAAAGGAAGTTGCCGGGGAAGGTGCGTGCTGCGGCCCGGCTGCGTTCAGGCTCATCACCATTGAGGCCCAGCCCATGCCAAAGGGCCTGTGGGTTGAGGCCCCATCCAAGATGCGAAATGGCATAGGGGTCCTGGTCGTCAGGGCTCTCTTTGTTGTCGTCGAGCCAGTCGGTCATGAGTTTGGCATCAAGGCCGCCCTCAACACTGACAATGAAACCGTCCTTGATTTCAAGCCGCACGGGGTCCTGGACATAACGGCAATAGGGCAGAATCACGATATCACCGGGCTGGAACACCACAGTACCATTGGCTGAACCTTCGTTGGGGAAGGTATGGATATGACCGCCACCCCAATGATCGAAATGACCGGGCTCATCGGCAATGCCCCATTGGCTCATCACGGGATATTCGCCGCAGGAATAGGTAAGGTCGGTTCCGGCCTCGCTGGTCACACGAACCTCACGGGTTTTCTTGTAGAGGCCGTCACCATAAAGCACGGCTTCCTTCAGTCCTGGAGGTGACATGAGCTGTTCAAGGTCATCGGGCGCATCGATGATCATGAGCACCCGCACACCTTCGTCCATCACGTCCTTGAGCCAACGTGTAAAGAGCGGAACATGAAAGACCACAATTAGGTCGGCAGCTTTTGCGGCCTCCAGCGTTCCCTTGCACTGGCCGATTGTGGGCACGCCCACCTTGGTCCACGAAGGTACGGAGTTGACGCACATCTCATAGGCATCGGCACCCAACTCGTCACAGGCAGCAAACGCTGCAGCGATGAACTCGCGTCGGGTCTGCAGGTCACTGACCAGCATCACGGTTTCGCCCTTGGCAACCTTGCTCATGCCGAACTGTTTGAGAAACAGCATTGCAAGCTTGGCAGGATTGAGTTCCTGCACGCGAACGGCAGAGTGATCCATGTAACCTGGCTCCTGATGGTAGTTGGCGGCAGCGTTTGGCACGGCATGGCGATCAAGCCGAGCCGGGCGAGCAGATACTATGAGCTTGGGTGTGGACCGGGCAAGGCCCCTGGACAGTGGAGTTGAGAATTTGCCCCTTGTCGCAAGAGGTAAAGAGGAAAACAGGCCCAGCAAGAGCATACCAAGGTTCTGCTGAACGTCAGGGCCTCTGGAGACAGTGTCAGACCAAATTGGCGTTGAGGTGAATTGGGTCGAAGCTTAG
>Ga0055584_100006642_pt1 | contig 11337 bp, 9 predicted proteins | sample OSDHelmetaG_FD_58716 | JGI IMG/M metagenome (GOLD analysis project Ga0055584, IMG submission 58716) | Pelagic marine sediment microbial communities from the LTER site Helgoland, North Sea, for post-phytoplankton bloom and carbon turnover... | ecosystem: Environmental > Aquatic > Marine >...
GAGCCTCCGGTGAGGACGATGCGGTCGGGGTCGATGTTCCATTCTTTCGCCTTCGAGCGGATGTACTGGATGCAATACGCGGCATCGTGGACGGGGGCGGGGAGCGGTGCTTCGCCGGTGAGTCGATAATTGATCGACGCGAACGAGACCCCTTTCGATAACCAGTAGAAAGCCCCTTTGGAGTTGGCTATTTTTTTGTCGCCCCCGGTCCAGCCTCCACCATGAATGTAGATGTGCAGCGGACGCGGCGTGTCTCCCTCGGCTTTCCAGAAGTCGAGGGTGCACGATTTGTGCTGGGAGTATTGATGATCGGCGAGCGTCGGCTCGGGATAGTCGATGTTTTTGGCGATATTGGGTTTTTTGTCCTGCGCGTGGGTGAGAGCAGGAAGAGTGAGTAGCAGAACAACGGCGAATGAGATGGTGCGTTGCATGGTGGGATCTCCGGTGAATAGGTGTGAATGTTCAATACTGTACCGGGAGACGGTAGCGAGATCCAAGGGTTTATTGAGGCGACAGGAAATAGGAGTCAGGACAAAATGAATGGCCACAAAAAACTAAAAAGGCACGAAAAGAGAAGAAGGGAATTGGTCAACGCTTTCCTGCATCTGTGTGTCGCGAGCCTTCGGCGCGAGACTGCGAGTTCTTCACCTGCGATCACTTCTGCATGCCACCCTCTCCTCCTCGGGAGGAGAGGGCCGGGGTGAGGAGGTTTCTTTCATTGAGGGAGAGGTCTTGCCAATGCTCTCAAAATTGCGAGCAATACATTTTCTTCTTCTTTGATGACGTCGAGGGTGCCGACTCGGAGAGTCGGCCTACGGTGGGTATCGAATGTTGCTCGTTCTTCATCAACGCCGAGGGTGCCGACAGAGCGTAACCGCTGGCCGCCGAGCGAATAGCTCGGATGAAGGCCCAGGGCGCGAGAAGAAGCGCCTCCTTCCTGTCGGTCTACAGTGGACGTTGGCTGTGATCGGCCCGGTTGGCTGGTTCCAGCGGCTCACGCTTTTAAATCGGATTCGGTCATCAGTTCCTGAATTTGCTCGGGAGTGAAGCGTTCTTTCAGACGGGCGCCGAGTTGTCCGACGATTCGACCTGCCGCGTGAGAGGCCAGATGCCCGGCTTGTCGCCAGGTGTAACCATTGGTGATGCCGTACAAAATACCGGCGGCGTACATGTCTCCTGCTCCGGTGGTGTCGATGGCTTTGACCTGCACGCTTTCGATGGGAATGAAATCGCCATCGTGCATGAGGATCGAGCCGCCGGCTCCCAAGGTGAGGGCCACATTTTCGGCATGTTTGTGGATCTCGTGAGCACAATCGATGGGGTTTTCTTTTTCGGTCAGGCTTTTGGCTTCTTCTTCGTTACAGAAGAGGAGATCGACGGGGCCTTCGATGAGTTGCAGAAATTCGTCGCGGAACAGGCCGATCAAAAACGGATCGGAAACGGTAAACGCGACTTTGACGTTGTGCTTTTTGGCGAGTTCAATCGTTTTGTAGGCGGCGGCTTTGGTGCTGTCGCCGGTGAAGAGATACCCTTCAACATAAACGTACTTGGCCTTTTTGATTTCGCCTTCGTTGATGTCGTCGGGACCGAGAGTGGCCGAGACTCCCAGGTGAGTGAGCATGGTGCGTTGTGCGTCTTCGGAGATCAACACGACACTGGTTCCGGTTTGACCGTCTGCAGTGGGGACTTCGATAGTGACGCCCATCTTCCGCATGTCTTCCAGAAAGAACTCTCCGATTTCGTTGGCACCGACTTTACCGGCGAAGGCAGCCGTCCCACCGAAGTCGGCGACGCCCATGATGGTGTTGGCGGCAGAGCCTCCGGCACAACGGGTGATGGATTGTCCGTTGAGTTGCGAGAGGACTTTTTGCTGGGCCTCTTCCTCGACAAGAGTCATGATTCCTTTGTCGAAGCCGAGATCGCGGATGAGCTGATCGTTGACTTGAGCTTGAATATCTACCAGAGAAGCGCCTACTCCAAACACATCGTAACTCATCGGTGACCGGTCCTGTTTGCAAAAAATGATTGTGAACGGGACGCAGTATAACGACTTGATCGCGAGAGTTGCAGGGTAGCGGCGGAAGACCTTTAGTTGTTCCACTCTCCGGTGAAGACTTCGGCAGCCGGGCCGGTCATGAAGACGGGACCATCATCGGGCCATTCGAGGAGCAAGTCGCCACCAGGAAGATGACAGAGGACTTTGCGTTCGGTCCGTCCGGTCAAGACACCGGCGACAGCAGAGGCACAGGCTCCGGTTCCGCAGGCTTGAGTTTCTCCCGAGCCACGTTCCCAGACCCGCATGATCATCTCGCTCGGCGAGACAATCTGGATGAACTCGGCATTCACACGGTTCGGGAACGCTTCGTGGACTTCGACTTGAGGACCGATGCCGTGAACCCATTCGTCGTTCACTTCCTCCACAAAGGTGATACAGTGAGGGTTTCCCATGGAGACGCAAGTGACCTGTAACTCTTTTTCACCAACGGAGAGAGGTGCATTGACGGGAGGATCGCCGGGGAGCGTGGTGGGGATTTCGCTGCTGGTCAGGATTGGTGGCCCCATGTTGACGCGGACCTGATCGACCAAGCCGTTTTGAACATCGAGTTCCAACGAGAGCACGCCGTTGCCGGTTTCGATATTGAGAACCTCTTCCTTGGCGATGCCGTGATCGTAGACATATTTGGCGACACAGCGGATGCCGTTCCCACACATTTCGGACTCGCTGCCATCGGCGTTGAACATCCGCATGCGGGCGTGCCCCTTTTCCGAAGGACAAATGAGAATCAGGCCGTCGGAACCGATCCCTTTGTGCCGATCGCTGACACTGATTGCCAGCTTGGCGGGGTCTTCGGGGAACTTTTCGTCGAAGCAGTTCACATAGACGTAATCGTTCCCGGCACCTTGCATCTTGGTGAATTTCATCGGTTTCCTCGGTCGTTCTCAAAAAATTTATCAGCAATATTGCAAAAATGGGGAGATTTCACGAATCCACCGGGCCGCATTTGCGTCTATGTGATCAGTGAATCCCTACTGCAAATTTTATCAGTTTTTGCATGAACAAAAAGTGATCGGTCTGGCTTCTCAGCCGAGTCTCCCTTTATAATCCTAAGTCACCCCTATTGGACAGGTTACGAATCAACATTCCGATTTGAGGTCTTGTCCTCCATCCATTTCGGTGATCTGTATTGGATCGACCGTACATTTACTGAGACATTTGATATGTATCGTACGTTCATGTTTTTATCCCTGGCGGGAATGATTGCGGCCTGTTCCGCGGTTTCTGCTCAGGAACCGATCCCCGCCACCAACTCTGCTCAACCGACTGCGACCGCTCCTGCCAACACCGCTGCTCCGAATCTGTTCACTCAAGATCCTCGACCCTTTCAGCGAGGGAACACTCCGGTCGTGCCCAACGAATTCTCATCGGTCTTCGGAGTTTCGCAGATGCCCGTCACACGGCAAGGGTGGTACTTCGATCTGGTCGGGCTGATCATGATCATCGGTCTGTTCTACTTATGGGCGCATACGACTCATTGGGTCGATGAAGATGCCCGCGCCTTGAAGATCGGTTCGCTGTTCTGGAACGGCGTGATGATTTTGTCCGGGTTCGCCGGATTCCTGTTGGTCTTCATGATGCCTAACTTTCTGTTGGGGCTGGTTGTGTTGCTTGCCTGTTACGTCACTCCCTTTGGTTTTTATGTCAAAGAACATAACGACCGGGTTCCCGCGGCGAGTCGAATTTTTACTCAGAAACATATCAAAGGTGTCGCCGTTCGTATGTTGGCGAAAGTGGGAATTCATCTGGAGAAAAGCGAAGGCTACTCGGCTGCCACCGGACCACCGATTGAGTTTCTCGGTAAGTCGGATGGCAAAGCGGGTGAGGTCAACCACTCCAAACAGGTGATGAAATCCAAAGGGTACATGGGTGCGAAAGAGTTGGTTTACGACGCCGTCATGCGGCGTGCGACCGACATTCACCTCGAACCTAAAGAAGACGAAATGTCAATTCGGATTCGTATCGACGGCGTGATGTATCCGAGCGAGCCGTTTGATCGTGCGATTGGTGAAGCCATCGTGAACATTTTCAAAGTTTTGGCCGCGATGGACATTACCGAAAAGCGTCGGCCTCAAGATGGTAGTTTTCGTGCCATTGTCGAGTTTGAACGCGAGATCGACTTTCGTGCCGCCACTCAGGGAACTCGTCACGGCGAGAAACTGACCTTGCGACTTTTGGACCAAACGAACTCTGTCGCGTCGCTCGATAAAATGGGGATGCGGAAGAAAGTTCTGGCCGATTTGCGTGAGATCGTCCATCAGCCTCACGGCTTGATGCTGGTGTGTGGTCCGACCGGTGCCGGTAAATCGACGACTCTCTATTCGTGTCTGAACGACATCGACTCTTATCAATCCAACGTGATCACGGTTGAAGATCCGGTGGAATATAAGATGGATAACGTCAACCAGATCGAGATCAATCAGCGGGCTGGGCAATCATTTGCCGCCAGTTTGCGGAGTATCCTGCGTCAAGACCCGGATGTGGTGATGATCGGGGAAATTCGCGACGCAGAAACGGCAGAGATCGCCTGTCAGGCCGCCAATACCGGTCACATGGTATTCTCGACGGTTCACGCGAACGACACGATCACCGCATTGTTCCGCATCATGGAACTTGGTCTCGAACCATTTATGGTGGCCAACTCGGTCTCGGCGATTCTCGGACAACGACTCGCTCGCCGACTTTGCCCCGACTGTAAAGAAGCCTACAAACCGAAAGCCGAAGTCCTCAAGAAAGCCGGACTGCCGGCGGACAAAGTGGAACACTTCTATCGTCCCCCGAAGAATCCCGAAATCGTCTGCGAAACATGCGGCGGGTTGGGATATCGTGGACGAGTGGGTGTGTTTGAATTGTTGGTTGTCACCGACCGCATGCGAGATTTGATTCGCGAGCGGGCCAATGTTTCGGTGATCAAATCCGAAGCCCGCAAAAACGGCATGCTTTACATGCGAGAAGAAGGTTTGCGGTTGGCGGCAATGGGTGTGACTTCCGTGGAAGAGATGATGCGAGTTGTGAAGTAACCGTTTTTCAGATTCACGAAATAACGAATCCAGAACAGATATGATTGATATCGTCTTAATAGCTATTCTTGCCGGCGTCGCCTGGTGTGTTGCCAGCGAAGGTTTTGCCGGCGCGCTGCAAACCGCCGTGATCTGCATCATTTCGGGTTTGCTGGCGATGAATTTCTTTGAGCCGATGGCTGGCGCATTGTCGGGGATGTTGCCCGCAGCGTACAACGCCTGGGCCGATGCGATTTCGTTGTTGGGGCTGTATGCAATTCTCGTCACATTGATGAGACTCGGCGTCGAGAAAGTTGCTCCCGGTTTTCCCGATACCAAAAAGCCTTTGTACGAAGGCGGACGCTGGTTTGGTGCTGTTCTTTCCGGGTACGTCACAATGGCGTTTATTCTCACCGCGTTTCATACGGCTCCCGTGCCGAGAGAATTCATGGGCTTCATACCGGAGCGAAACAATCTGTTTGAAGTAGCAGCTCCCGATCGACAATGGCTCGGGTTTACTCAATATGTTTCTGAAAAGTCGTTGAGCAAATGGGGAAACCCGAATATCTTTGATGGTCCACAAATGACGGTCGGTAATGCCAGCAATCAAATCTGGTCGTCGTTCCCGATTCGGTATGCGACTCGTCGGGAAAATCTGGCGGCGTCCAACTCAGCCGCTCCTCCACCGATTACCGACAATCCGGCGGCCCGCCCAAGTTCTAACGGCGGCCGCGCCCCGGCCCCGAGTGGGTTTTAGGGTTGGGTGATTTGGCAGGTTGAGTGACGTGTTTACGGCATGCTGATGGTGAGGCAACTCAGTACCTTTTACTATCGTACTGATGATAATGAATGCTATGAGCCACTGCATTTGAAATAGCCCGAGTCACAGCGGCATACTCATCAATGATCAAATTGGAAACATGCGTCTGAACGGTCTCACCATTCCTGAGTGTAAAGACAAAGATCAGGCTGGTTCCGTCAAATACATTTTCATCGATCATGCTTTCCGTATAGATTTTATCGATGCGATTTATTTCGGTCCAAATGCCGGACTCTTTACTGATGGGAACACTCTCAATAATTTCATCCGGGAGTTCCTTATCATAAACTGTCACTGAATCCGCACTCACCTCATAAACATCAGTCTGGTTGAGTTCCCAGTCGGAGTCTTCGATTTTGAGGTGCAAGATGTCTCCAGGCTGCACTTCGATATGCTCAGCCTCCTGACATCCGGCAAGCAGAAGTACAGCCAACACAGGGGCTAAATGTCTCATGACGTATGCCTAATGTTTGTACGGACAGGACGTAGGGCAGGCTCCCGCCTGCCGATTCCTCGGCCAGTCAAACATGATTTTCACTCGAATACAGATCGACGATGGAGTGTCGTTTTCTTATGTGCTAAGTGGATTCAAAAGAATGGAGGAAGGCAGGCGGGAGCCTGCCCTACTTTGCTCGACAAGTTGATGGTTAGGCAACTCATTATGTAGGGCTGGAGCCTGCTCCAATGTATTGCGTTCTTTCTACTCGATCACAGAATCTCGCTCTGGGTCAGTGAATGGAAAGACGCCGCTCTCTTTGAGTTTTGCGATCATGGAACTAGGACCATTTTTTTGGCATTCTGCGAATTCAGATTTCGTGATGCCGATACAAAGCAGGATGCCGGCATCGGCTTCGTTGACGGTGAGTTCTTGATAGGAGACAAATAACAAAGAAGAGATCGTGGAATTCTCTGGCATTGCCGGGGCGATGTCCATTGTTTCGCCGGATTTCAATGCCCTCTGGAATGTATAAGGAGCAAGGCGGGACAAGAGCGAAGGTGCCCACTCGTTTTCTTCGCGAAAGCACATCATCAGCTCGTATTCGCCGAGGTCCGTCTGTTTCTGGCTGCCATCACCAATGAGTCCCGCGGTGACGTAGGCCACTCCGTCAACGTGGTTCTTGAAGATGAGGACATCTGCATCGCCGCCGAGATAGATCGGCACTGGCGCCGTGACGATCGTGTCTTCCGACTTGCCCAATACTTGTTCAAAGGCGGCAAGCCGAGCATCCCATGTCTTTTGCCATTCATCGTCGGAAGTGTCTTCGCTCATCGGATTCAGTGTGTCCTGTTTGTCGGTCGGAACGGTTTGCTGTGTCTGTTCAGGAGGAGCGATTTGCTGCTCCTGTTCGGGGAGTTCACTGTCGTTGCACCCGGCCATCAAGAGGACAACCAAAAGAACGAGTGGTGGGTGGAAATAACTCAACGAGCTGTCTTTCTAAGCGAACGGTATTTCGGTTGTCAAAAGCGCAAAACGTAACGGCGTTTTCGCAAGGATGTCGGGATCAGTAAACTCTGACCTGTCATAGTGTATAGAGGTCTGTGGGGGATCGCCAGAAGATTTTCGAGCGAGGTGGTTCTCGCCGGGAGCACCCTTTGGTTCAACATCCCCCCTTGCTGTCTCTTGTCAAATCACTTCTGAAGTCGCTTCGTGGTGCTGTTGGTGAGGTGGTGTCGTCATGGGATGCGGAGGTTTGTAAAGGTGGGGAGCTGAATTGGAGGGAGAATCAGGAATGAACTTTCGTCACCATTTTCTTTTGGTATGACCTCCTCTTGACGTATCCCAGTACCAGACCCAAAATTTGTTCATACGTACACGTTACGCTGTGCCCAACTCTTGTAAAATCTACAATCTGCAACCTAGTGTCGAGTTCACATTGTGGGATTTTGGGAACCTTGACCGACAGTTTCGTGTCTAAAACAAGTCCACAAAATCAATAAAGTCTGAGGTGGTTTTTCGCATTCTTGAGCCTGCCCCGGGAATTGTATGGAAATTTGCTGTTGATTCTTCGATATTCTAAGATGGTTTCGTGGAGTTAGGTTAGAAGGATTTCACTTTCCATAAGTCCTTACGGGCCTATCTAACTTGCTTTACTTTCAGAGTTTGCGAGACAATACTTGCCGAAAGACACAAGAAGTGTCTATTTACACAATTCCGTTTGTGGACTATGACACGACGCTTCTGAAAACGATGGCGTCTTTTTGTCACCTGATTCGCGACGCGGCAGTCAAATATCACCACAAGAGGTTACCATGTCATTCGTTGCAGACCTTTCATCAAGCAATAGGATGCAGTCGATCACTTTGTTGATGCATGACATCATCTTTGACTCTGCTCATGAGAACTACGAAAGAAAGATCAAGCAAGCACTTTCGAACTGTCGACTTGTTGGAGAGATCTGGCGTACAACGGCACGTGAGCTAGTTGAAGCGATAGATCGAGCTGGAGATGATGTACCAATTGCAACAGAGCTTGTAGAGGTGAGATCTCACTTGGAGCCGCGTCTGGACCGCAGCATCGATGATCTTAGCTTTACAATCAAAACCGCGACCGATCACGTCCCAGCACGATTGGATTATTCTGAGCAACTCCATGATGCGTTACTCACTGAGAATGAGCTTCTGAACCTCAAAAAATGGTTTGAGTCTTGGCCTAGCCAGCGGACGGATCAGCCTGACAATGCTCTCGAAGCGGGCAATCCACTAAACGAAGAAGACATCCTCAAAGCATTTGCATAGATCGAGATATCGTGGAGTTTACGGCCACTGAAAACATTATCGGTGCGATTGTCGCTAAGTTCAAAAAGCAGGATCTGTCGGGCGAAGACTTTCTGGCGTATAAAAAGACAGCCGAGAAAGTGGTTAGCGAGACGCCGAGTAGGCTCAAAGAAGTTCAACGCAGGACCAGAGGGCGATTCCTGCAAAATGCTGTTGAGTACGAGGTCTCAATTACACATAAGGTAAACGACAGTGTAAAGTATAGTGTCATTTGGGAGCTTGAGTCATCCGATGAAAGCGATCTGTATTATATCTTGGACTGTTCCCCGATAAGATTGCCTCCAATTTTGGCAAAAAATCCAGTCGGCCAATAATCATCGTCCACGCGGTGATTTTTTCATGAATACTATGAATTCTTGCCCCCCTCTCTCTAATCATACCTGACTAACTCACTCCATTCACATCAGCCAATCCGTCCCTCGGCCCGAAGTGGTTTCCAGAAAAGCGTTTAGCGCAAGAAAAAAGCCGCCCGCATTGGTTGCAGGAGGCTTTGAAAATGAATTGCCCGACAAGGACTCGAACCTTGAATGCTTGGACCAAAACCAAGTGTGTTGCCATTACACCATCGGGCAATACCTGCTGAGGCTGAGCGCTGCACTCTGCAAGTCAGATTATCTTAGAAAATCTGTCTCACTCTGGCAACCCGGAGAAGCCCCCATCTGGAAGAGCCCGTAAAACCGGCCAGACTCTCATTTTGCAGACATAAACCACCGCTTAATGGTTCGCGACCGCTCCGGAAAGCCGTTACAATTTTTGCGGTCTCCTGACCTTCCAGAAAACTGCGTCATTTTTTGAAAACAAGAGCGCTATGAAAGCTGTTGCCGTCAAACCGGGTACACCCAATTCCGTGCATTTGCGAGAAATCCCTGAACCAAACCTCAGCGACGTTCCCAACGGTCGTGGCGTGAAGGTCAAGGTTTTGAAGGTCGGCGTGGACGCGACCGACCGCGAAATCAACGAAGCGCTCTACGGAAATCCCCCCGAGGGGGATGATTATCTGGTCATTGGACACGAATGTTTCGGCATTGTGGAAGAGGTCGGCGAGAATGTGACCCATGTCGTGCCGGGGGATTATGTCACCTGCACGGTTCGCCGTCCCGGTGGATCAATTTACGACAACATCGGTCGTTCGGATATCACGAGTGAAGAAGTCTACTTCGAGCGGGGGATCAACCTTCTGCACGGTTTCATGACTGAATACTTCGTCGATGATGCGGAGTTCATCGTCAAGATGCCTTTGAAGCTGAAACATCTGCATGTCCTGGCTGAACCGATGAGCTGTGCCGCGAAAGCCGTGCAACAGGCTTATGATGCTCAGCGTCGGTTACAAGTCTGGGAACCGAAGCTGGCGTTCGTGATGGGCGCTGGTCAGATTGGTCTTCTCGCCACTTTGATTCTCAAATTGCGTGGGTTGGAAGTCTACACGATGGCTCGCTCACCGGGACCACACCTCAAACAAGAGATCGTCGATTCGCTCGGTGCGAAGTTTATCAGCACCTCGGAAACAACTCCTCAGGAACTCATTGAAAAGCTGGGACGCCGACCCGATCTGATCGTGGAATGTACGGGCAGCAGCAAGATCGCTTTCCAGTCGATGGAACTGATCGGACACAACGGTGCCGTCGTGTGGACGAGTATCACGGGTGCCGACAACACCGTCGAAATTCCCGCTGATGCAATCAACTTGCATTGGGTTCTCGGCAATAAACTTCTGGTCGGTTCGGTGAACGCCAACTTCCGTCATTTTGAATTGGGGATTCAAGATCTCGCACTGGGCGAATTGACCTATCCCGGCGTGTTGGAAAAGATTCTCACCAATCCCGTTGAAGGTCTCGATAACTACGAAGAAATGATGCGGCTACTGGTGGAAGAAAAAGACGCTTTGAAAGTCTTCATCAACGTGGCTGAGGGGTAATGTTATACTCGGTTGAGTTCTCCGGTCATTTTCCAACATTCACCTCCGGCCCCGCTGCTGTTTGACCATTCAAAAAGACTGACCATTCTTTCCGCAAGCGATCAATGTCGCCGGTGGCCGTTAATGTCTCCGCTCCGCTGAGAGCAATTTGTAACGGGATATCGAACTTTTCCAACAGGCCAAAGCAAAACAGTTCGGGCATCTGATTCACGGCAAGGTCTCTTTCGATCACCTGCTTCAACGTGGCAAACGTGTTGTGCAGCTCGAGATGATTGGCGGTTGTCGGCTGACAGGCTGAGGCAATCAGCGTCATCAGCGATGTCCTCGGTCCATACGCGGCGATTGTCAGATTTCGAGTCGGAAGAGTTCCGCCTGTCCAGTCGGCAATGGCAGAGATTTGAGACGCCTGCAAACCCAAATTTCGTTCTCCAATGGTGGCCACTAATAAGCCGTACAAGAAATCGCGTTTGGAGATTTTGGATTCACCCAGATAAAACGGATCGATGGCCAACACACGTTGACCTTTCTCGATCGTTGTTGCGACAATTTCTGAGAGTGTTCCGCGTCCATCATCGGCGACGAACATCACACATTCAGTCGGCTTGCTGTCGGGAATAAACTCTGTTGCCGGCACGGTCCATAATCCTCCCACTCTCAACCACCAGTGTTTGATCGTCATGCCGTCAATCTGTTCTTCTTTTTCCAGCAACGCATGGACATCGTAATCGTGAAAACTGACCGTCTCGCGGAGTTCCTGCCGATGCTGAACGAG
>Ga0055584_100006645_pt1 | contig 11336 bp, 11 predicted proteins | sample OSDHelmetaG_FD_58716 | JGI IMG/M metagenome (GOLD analysis project Ga0055584, IMG submission 58716) | Pelagic marine sediment microbial communities from the LTER site Helgoland, North Sea, for post-phytoplankton bloom and carbon turnover... | ecosystem: Environmental > Aquatic > Marine >...
ATCATTTGCATTTGCAACAACACAGCAATAGCCAGCGCAAAGAGCTCATCGGCATTATCTTCATTGAGCACATCCAACCAGGTTCGCACACCCAGGTCAGATAACAACAAGAACCCTTGATCGAAATCTTCTGCGAGAATTGCAGGTACATTTAGCTTGGCATCGGTTAGCAATCTGGCAACCTTAACAAAGGCTCGACAGTCTTCGTGTTCAGGTGGCGCATCCATAGCCACCAAACTCGCGACATCGTCCGCAAAACGAAAGTAACGTCTAAAGCTGGCATCACTTGAAGCCGACACACCCTCAACAGAGCGACCGAGGTAGGTGCAAACCCACTGTTGCAAGTCCAGTTTTCGCTGATCCAGATCCGCACTCATTGGCACTATATATCTCCTGATAGGCTTAACACAGTATTTAAGCCCGGAGCACATTTCAAGCCCGTTAAATTCACGCCAAGACTGTACGGGCATTCCTGCGCAGAATGCATTATCATCCATCCTTTAAATTAGCGAATGAACCCGAATTTTCAGATTGCCATCAATGTCAGCTTTCAAGCACCCTCTGGTTATACGTTATCGACACGCCGCTCTGGCCAGTGCGCTGAGTCTACCGTTAATCGCTCCGGTTCACGCCGACAGCCAATGGCTATGTAATGCCAGTGAAGATGGCCAATCCTGGCAGTGCCAATCCAGTGAAGGCAAGCAGGTGTCGGCATCGGCAAAAAACCAGAATCGTTACCATTCAGCAGAAACGTCCCAAAGACAGGTCAAGACTTCGACCCGCAAAAAGTCCAATAGCCATTCTTTAGACTGGGTGCGCAACAAGCAGCTTTCTGCGCAGCAGCTGCCGACGGCGACCTTCTGCCAGGGTGCCTATATAGACCCTCTGGCAAATGTCGATAAATCAGTTAACCCCCGCAATGCAGACATAGAAACCCTGGCTGCCAATAGCGAACTGCAGGGTGAACAGGTCAGTCTCAGCGGCGGCGTAGAAATCAAACAATCTTACCGACGTCTCAAGAGCGATACCGCCCAAGTCAATAAAACTACCAGAGTTGCAGTGCTCGAAGGTAACGTGGAACTGCGAGAGCCCGGTGTATTATTGCTCAGTGAGCGCGCCGAAATAAACGCCGACAGTGGCCAGGCTCAGCTCAGTAACAGCCGTTTTGTATTACACCAGGAGCACCTGCGCGGAGGCGCTCAAACTATCAGTCGTCGCGAAGATGGTCTTGTCACCCTGGAGGGTGGTTATTTCACCTATTGCCCCCCCGAAGACAACACCTGGGAACTCGATGCCAACAGCATTGAACTCAATCAACAAAGCGGCGTTGGTACAGCCCGTCAGGCCACATTAAAAATTAAAGACATTCCGGTTTTTTATGCTCCAGCTATCAGCTTTCCCATAGACGATCGGCGCAAATCAGGCTTTTTATGGCCTGAAATTGGCTCTGCTTCCGACGGCGGCTTTGATATCGCAACACCTTATTATTTCAATCTTGCTGAAAACTATGATGCGACGCTGGTACCGAGATATATAGGTGACCGAGGCGCGATGGCCGAAGCTGAAATGCGCTATCTCGGCAAACAGGCTGGGCTATGGACCGTTGGTGGCAGCTATCTATCTGCCGACGACCTGTACCAGGAAGATAACCCCGGCGAAGATGGTGATCGCTGGTTAAGCCGCATTGAACATAATGGTCTGCTCAAGAACCGCTGGCGTAGCAATATCGATTACACCCGAGTCAGTGACAAGGACTACTTTGGCGATCTCGGTACTACCAGTCTGGAAGTTCGCCGCCAAACACACCTGCGTCAGATTGGTGAAGTTGACTATCTGGGTGACGAATGGCTAATGCAATTGCGCCTCCAGCAATTCCAAACCATCGCTAAAGATCTCAATGATGAATACAAGAAACTTCCCCAACTCAGCATCAGGCGGCGCTCAAATCAAACAGCCTTTGCTCTAGACTACATACTCGAAGCTGAATACACCCGCTTCGATCACGATATTAAAATTACCGGCCAAAGAATGTACGCAGAGGCCGGAATAGCATTTCCCATGCGTTGGGCGGCGGGTTTCATCACTCCAACAGTTAAGTACAAGCAGCTCAACTACAATCTAGATGACCCCTTTGCCTTGAGTCTTGACGAAAGTCCAGACGAAGGAGCCACTGTCTTCAGTCTCGACAGTGGTCTCTATTTTGAGAGAGAGGGAAACTGGAAGGGGCAGCAATATTCGCAAACGCTCGAGCCGCGAATTTTTTATCTGTATTCTGATGGTAAAAACCAGAACGACTTACCTATTTTTGACACCTCTGAACTGACCTTTACCTACAACCAATTATTTAGAGAAAGTCGCTTCAGTGGCCACGACCGAATTGATGATGCCAATCAAGTGGCTCTGGGCCTCACCACCCGTTTTATCGATAACAAATCGGGCAGAGAAGCACTTAGCGCCAGCATCGGCCAGATCTTTTATTTTGAAGATCGCGAAGTGAGGCTTAATCCGCTCACAGGTATTCTTGACGATTCGACTTCCGCCATCGCCGCCGAACTGGTCTACCGCCCTACTGACAAGCTGAGACTATCTTCATCGGTACTTTGGGACACTCAGGATGACAAGGTTGAAGACGGGAATTTCCAAATCAGCTTTGAAGCAGATAACAGCGCCATCTACAATCTCAGTTACAACTTTGACCGCGGCAACCCACTGGGAGTTAACAAACTAGATATCGAACAACTTGATGTATCAGGTTACTTCCCCCTTGCTCAGCACTGGAATGTATTTTTGCGAGCCCGTTATGGCATAGAATCTAAAGAAATTATTGAGGATGCCATCGGTTTCGAGTATGAAGATTGCTGCTGGAGTATCCGCATCATGCATGCGCGAACTATTGATCCACTCGACAATCAGTTTGCCTTTGACATTAATACTGAAAGAGACCATGCAACCTACGTAGAATTTCAATTAAAGGGCTTGGGTGGCATAGGTAATCGTATTGGCAGTATGCTAGAAGAAATGATTTGGGGGTATAAAGAAAGTGAGTATTAAATCCTGTGGCAGAAATTTTCTGGCCGCTGTAGCACTATCGACATTGGCACTGAGCAGTTGGGCTGAAACCATCATTGTCGAGCAAGTTACCGCTGTCGTTGAAGACGACATTATACTCGCCAGCGAACTTATCGAACGCATGGAACAATTAACCAATGCGATGAAAGCGCAGAACATCCCAGTACCGGGCAGAGATCAACTCGCCAAGGATGCCCTCGACAGACTGATCGAAGAAAGCATTCAATTGCGCATGGGCCAGCGCTATGGCGTGCGCGTTGCAGACGCCCAGCTCAACACCGCCCTCAATCGCATTGCCGCCCAAAATCAGCTCAGCCTTGAACAATTTCGCAACGCCCTTGAGCAAGAGGGAAAATCTTACGAGGATATGCGCGATAAAATTCGCCGCGATATGATTATTCAGCGCGTGCAGCAGGGCAACGTCAGCCAACTTGTGCAAATAACCGACCAGGAGATCGACAACTTCCTCGCCTCTGAGGAGGGCCGCGAACTGGCCGAAGAGGAATACCATATTGTTCATGCACTACTGCCCTTGCCTGAAGGCAGCAGCCCGGGTCAAACCGCAAGTGTTGAACAATATATCGACAGTATTTATAAAAAAATCAGCAACGGCGCCAGTTTTGAAAAACTCGTTAGCGCTACCGGAGAATATACCTTTAATGGCGGCGATCTGGGCTGGCGTAAACGCGGTTCACTACCCAGCCTATTCAGCGGCATAGCCCCGCAACTTGAAATTGGCCAAACCGCCGAACCGATTCAAAGCCCGAGTGGATTTCACCTGATCAAACTGGTAGAAAAGCGTGGCGGCCAAACCATCATCCCCCAGGTGCATACACGCCATATTTTAATCAAGTCTTCAGCGATTCGCTCCAGCGAAGAAACTAAAGCACTTGCCCAACAGTTACGCGAGCGTGCCCTGTCGGGCGAAGATTTTTCCGAACTGGCAAAAGAATATTCGGAAGATATTGGTTCAGCCCAGGAGGGTGGCGATCTCGATTGGGTTAGTCCGGGGCAGATGGTTCCCGAGTTTGAGAAAATGATGAACGCCACCGCAACCGGTGATATCAGCATACCCTTTACCAGCCAGTTCGGTTGGCACATTCTCAAGGTCGAAGACCGGCGCCAGGAGGATGTCACCAAAACTGTCCTACGCAATATGGCGGCCAATCAGCTTCATCAACGCAAGTATCAAGATGAACTGCAACTCTGGCTACAAAAAATTCGCGACGAGGCTTTTGTCGACATAAAGTAGATGAATAAATCTACTTTACGCATAGTAATCACCCCCGGAGAGCCAGCAGGTATTGGCCCCGATCTGATTGCCGAGCTTGCTCAATCAAACTGGCCTCACCAACTGGTGATCATCGCCGATCCCGAGTTAATTGCCTCACGGGCGGCTCAGCTCAATCTAAAATTGGATATAAAGCATTTCAATCCGCATGCACCTGCAAGCCCTCATAGGGCCGGTGAACTACAGATTTTGGCAGAACCCCTCAGTGAACCCTGCGTGCCAGGGGTGCTCAACTCTGGCAACGGAAGCTACGTACTCAACACTCTGCACCGCGCTGTCAAAGGCTGCCAGTCAGGGCTATTCGACGCCATGGTTACCGCACCAGTAAACAAAGCCGCTATCAATGACGCAGGCATCAACTTCAGTGGCCATACCGAATTTCTGGCCGAACAAACTCATACTAAACAAGTAGTCATGATGCTCGCCACCGAACACATGAAGGTTGCGCTAGTGACTACACATCTACCCCTTAGTGAGGTACCTGCCGCCATTAACTCAGCGTTATTGTCGAGTGTGCTCAGCATCGTTCATAGTGAACTACAGAAAAAGTACGGCATTGCCACACCTCGAATTGCAGTACTGGGCTTAAACCCCCATGCCGGTGAATCCGGCCATATGGGTAGAGAAGAAATCGACACCATCATTCCCTGCCTCGAACACTTGCGCAACCAGCAAGCCATGCACCTTATCGGGCCCCTCCCCGCTGACACAGCCTTTACTGGTAAAGTACTTGATCAAGTCGATATAGTGGTTGCCATGTATCACGATCAGGGTCTGCCCGTACTCAAATACAGTGGCTTCGGGCAGGCTGTAAATATCACCCTGGGGCTGCCTATCATCCGCACCTCTGTTGATCACGGTACCGCACTTGAACTTGCTGGCAAAGGAGGTGCCGACTGTGGCAGCCTACGCTATGCTCTCGATTGTGCCGCTGACATGGCACTGCGACAATAACCCCAATAACGGTAATCATCGAGCCCGCAAATTTTGAAAAAAGACTATGAACACCGAGCTCGCAAACGCTTTGGCCAAAACTTTCTCCATGATGGCGGAGTTATCAGCCAAATCGCCCGCGCCATTAATGCGCAGGCAGATCAGCACCTGGTGGAAATTGGCCCCGGCAAAGGCGCACTAACCAAAGAATTATTAGCCAGTGGCTGCCAACTCGATGCTATCGAGCTCGACCGTGACCTGGTGGCAATGCTAAAAAACACCTTTATCGATCAAAACCAGTTTTCGCTGCACAGCGCCGATGCCCTGAACTTCGATTTTTCTCAAATTATCAATCCGGGGCAACAACTCCGCGTGGTAGGCAACTTGCCCTACAATATTTCTACACCATTGATCCTCAAATTGCTCGATAACGCCGAACTCATTGAAGACATGTATTTTATGTTGCAGCTTGAGGTTGTTAATCGACTTGCCGCACTTCCCGGCAGCAAGGCCTGGGGTAGACTGGGCGTTATTGCCCAATACCACTGTCAAGTTGAAAATCTTTTTGAGGTGCCACCCTCGGCATTTTCGCCAGCACCTAAAGTACAATCAGCCGTGGTAAAATTATCGCCTTATAGACAGTGCCCCTATCCACAGGTAGACCTCGACACCCTTAAAAAGGTTATCAAAGTCGCCTTTAGCCAGCGGCGCAAGACATTACGAAATACTCTGCGCGAGGTGGTCTCTGCACAAAACCTCGAAGCACTGGGAATAGAACCCTCGGCGCGGGCAGAAACTTTAGAATTAATTCAATTTATTGCTATAGCCAACCATGTGAGTCAAAGTGAAAAAAATCAGTAGCGAACAACCAATAGATATCAATGTCAACACTCAATACCTGGAGGAACATTCACACCCGGAAAAAGACCAGTTTACCTTCGGCTATACCATTACCATTACTAACAAGGGCAACCAGCCGGTAAAGCTGCTTAACCGTCACTGGATCATTACCGATGCCAATAACGAGGTGCAAGAGGTCCAGGGTGAAGGCGTTGTCGGCGAACAACCGCTGATCGCCGCAGGCAAAAGCTATCAATACAGCAGCGGTGCAGTGCTCAAAACTGAAATAGGCAGCATGGAGGGCAGTTATCAAATGCAAAATCTGGATGGCTCTTTGTTTGATGCCGACATTCCTGTGTTTTCGCTGCACAAGCCGGGCATATTGCACTAGGGGCGCAACATGCCAACTTATGCCGTAGGAGATATTCAGGGTTGCCTTGAGCCTCTTAAGTGTCTGTTGCAATCAGTTGAATTTGACCCGCAGCAAGATCAACTTTGGTCTGCTGGCGATGTTGTTAATCGCGGCCCACAATCGCTGCAAACCCTGCGGTTCCTCTATGACATGCGCGAGTCGCTAAGACTGGTACTGGGCAACCACGATCTGCACCTGCTGGCCATTGCCGAAGGCATTCGTCCGCCACACCGCAGTGACACCTTTGAGGAAATCTTGCAGGCGCCAGATCGCGATCAATTACTTGATTGGCTACGTCACCAGCCCCTGGTTTTCAAACAAGCTCAGTGGCTTATGGTTCATGCCGGGATCCCCCACAACTGGAGTACCGAACAAACGCTGGCTCGAGCTGCAGAGGTAGAGCAGATGTTGCGAAGCGATAATTATCGAGATTTCCTTCAAGATATGTATGGCAATGAGCCAGCCAAGTGGAATGATGAGCTCACCGGTACAATACGCGCCCGGGTGATTACCAACTACCTTACCCGTATGCGCTTTTGTGCCGCCGACGGCACCCTCGATTTGAACAGCAAAGCCATAACACCCCCCGGGCCAGAGTTTTTGCCCTGGTTTGAGCATGGCAACAAAATAGAAATTAAAGAACACATTCTGTTTGGTCACTGGGCGGCGCTCGAGGGCAAAGTCAATCAGCAAAACCATTACGCTCTTGATACCGGCTGCGTTTGGGGACGACAATTAAGTATGTTGCGCCTCGAAGATCGCCAGTGGTTTCGCTGTGAATGCGGCTCTTAGTAAAATGCCCTGATATACTGGGCCGATCTATTTTCAGGAATTAACCCTTTAATGGAAATTTATCTGGTTGGCGGCGCAGTACGCGACAAACTTTTAAACTACCCAGTGCACGAACGCGACTGGGTCGTCGTGGGCGCCACCCCTCAAGACTTGCTCAATCAGGGGTATCGGCAGGTGGGCAAAGATTTCCCTGTATTTCTCCACCCCGAGTCGGCAGAAGAGTACGCATTGGCGCGCACCGAACGAAAAACCGGGCCCGGTTACACCGGTTTTAGCTGCTACAGCGCCCCCGATGTCACCCTGGAACAAGATCTATTACGGCGCGACTTCACTATCAACGCCATTGCCGAAGACAGTAACGGTAATTTGATCGATCCCTATGGTGGACAACAAGACATAAAGAAAAAGCGCCTTCGCCATGTTTCCGGCAATTTTGTTGAAGACCCGCTGCGAGTGCTAAGGGCGGCGCGGTTTGCCGCCCGCTACCATCATCTAGGGTTTTCCATAGCACCAGAAACAATGGATATTATGGCAACCATTGTTACTTCAAATGAGCTTTCGCATCTCGCAGCAGAGCGCGTTTGGACCGAAATGGAAAAGTCACTGGCAGAGCGCTCACCGGAAGTATTTATAGAGGTGCTACGCAATTGTGGTGCACTCAAAGCATTGTTTCCAGAAATCGATTGCCTGTTTGGCGTCCCTCAAACCGAAAAGCATCACCCTGAAATCGACACAGGTAAACATATTCTCTTGTGTTTAATTGAGGCTGCAAAAATATCCCCGGAGACCTGTGTGCGCTTTGCGGTGCTGCTACATGATCTCGGCAAAGGCACCACACCGGAACAGGAGTGGCCCCGACATATAGCCCACGAACATCGGGGCTTGGACATTATCAAATCTTTGTGCCAACGCATCAAAGCCAGTAATGAACACCGTGACCTGGCATTGCTGGTCTGCCAATACCACAGCCATTGCCACCGCGCGTCGGAGTTAACACCGAAAACCATACTCAAAACTCTGGAGGGCCTTGATGCCTTTCGGCGCGCTGAGCGATTCGAACAATTCCTGCTTTGTTGCGAAGCAGACTCCCGTGGCCGCCAGGGATTACAAGATAGAGACTACCCCCAAACTGATATGTTCAGACGCGCCTTTCAGGCAGCACTTTCGGTCGATAATCAGCAACTGTTAAATCAGGGGCATCAGGGCAAGGCGCTTGGCGAAGCCATTCGCCAGGCTCGCATCGAGGCCATTTCAAAGGAAGTACGCCCATGAGCAATAACAACTCCGTCGCCCTGATCACCGGCGCTGCCCAGCGCATTGGCGCAGAAATCGCTCGGCAACTTCACACCGGTGGTTATGATTTGGCCCTGCATTACAACAACTCAGCAAGCCATGCCGAGACTTTAAGCACTGAGCTCAATCGACTGCGTGCAAATTCCTGCCACTGCTTCCAGGCAGATCTCGCCCGGTCCGGCAGCCCCGCAGAACTTGCCGAGCAAGTGCTAGAGCACTTTGGCAAAGTCAGTGTGCTGATTAATAATGCATCCAGCTTCTACCCGACCAAAGCCGGCCAGGCCACAGAAAAAAACTGGGATGAACTTATGGGCAGTAATCTCAAAGGAGCATTTTTCCTCACTGAGGCTTTAATAGAAACACTCACAAGTGAGAACGGTTCAGTAGTCAATATTATCGACATCCACGGTGAACGCCCCCTAAAAAACTACACGATCTACGGCATGGCAAAAGCGGGCCTGGCAATGATGACTAAATCGATGGCCAGAGAACTGGCTCCTGCTGTGCGCGTTAATGGCGTTTCACCTGGCGCCATCCTCTGGCCCGACCAGGATGAAGGCGAGCTAGATAACGAAATCAAACAAAGTATTCTGGCGCGCATACCCATGAAAAGACCGGGTGAACCCGCCGATATCGCCAAAACCGTAGTATTTTTGTGTCGAGATGCCCCTTATATCACTGGACAGATTATTGCCGTGGATGGCGGGCGTTTGCTTAACACCTGAGTGTTAACTGACACGACTAAGTCGCTGGGTTTGCTTGTCGAAGTTCTTCCAAAGCTCGCTATACGTGCGTCCATCAACCGGGTGTTTCACCTGCGGCGCAATTTCGGCTAGTGGTCTCAATACAAATGCATTGTAAAGAATCTCAGCGCGGGGCAACTGCACGCCTTCAAAATCGCCTACCCAATCATCGTAACTAAGAATATCAAGGTCAATGGTACGACCACTGCTCTTGGTCGCGTCGATAGGTCGACCATGGCAAAATTCAACATCACGCAGAAACTTGAATAGTTCTGCTACAGATTGATCAGTCTCTATCAACACAACCAGATTATAAAAGTCGTCGCCATCAAAACCAATCGCCTCACTGCGATAAACCGAAGAGACCGTTAACGCGCCAAATGCCTTGGCAAGAATATCGAGGGCCAATTGAATATAGTGCTCTCGATTGATATTGCTACCCACACCGAGATAGACGCAAGCCATCAGGGCTTTAAACCTCGCTCAATAATTACACCGACATCAGAGGCCATGGTAATCGCCCCTGGCTTGCTAACAGAAAGGCGCAGCCAAGGCAGTTTGAATTCTGACATCAATAGCTGAGCCAGCCGCTCGGCCAATGTTTCAATCAGCTGAAAATCACTACCACTGACAAATTCAGTTATTCGGTCTGATACGGCTTTGTAATCCAGCGCCAATGCCAGTTCATCATTTTCTGCAGGCCCGCTAATATCCGCTGCCATGTCGAGACTCAACACCAGGGTCTGATGAATTTCTCGCTCCCAATCATAAACCCCAATAACGGCATCTACTTTCAAGTCTTTTATATAGACGATATCCATTGCCATATCCGCATTTTTTAAACTGTTTTAAGGGCTGGCAGTTCTTCCATAGGCCAGCGGGGTCGAACACTAACACTGAGATCATCACACTGGCCATCGAGTAATCGCTGGCTACCTGCATAGGCAATCATGGCACCATTATCAGTACAGTACTGTGGGGCCGGATAAAATACCTGACCATTTTTTATACCTGCACCTATATCCCGATCAAGGGCTTCACGCAAATTTCGATTGGCACTAACTCCCCCGGCAATAACCAGAGTATTAAGGCCTTCCTGTTTTAATGCCCGGCGACACTTTATCGACAGCGTTTCGACTACAGCCAGCTGAAAAGCACAGGCAACATCCGCTTTGGTCTGTTCGTCCAATTCGCCAGCTTTACTTTCGGCAGTAATCGTATTGAGTGTGAAAGTCTTCAAACCACTAAAGCTAAAATCAAGGCCAGGCCGATTAACCATTGGCCGAGGAAAACTGAAACGTTCCACATCACCTTGTTCAGCCAGCTTGGCGATTAGAGGCCCCCCGGGATAACCGAGCTCGAGCATTTTTGCTGCCTTATCAAAGGCTTCACCAGCAGCATCATCAAGCGACTCGCCCAACATTTTATAGCGGCCAATGCCATCAACGCGAATAAGCTGGGTATGGCCACCAGAAACCAATAGCGCCACAAAGGGATATTGCGGCCGCTCTTCTGCCAGCATCGGAGCCAATAAATGCCCCTCCATATGATGCACCCCTAGTGCCGGCACGCCCCAGCCATAGGCCAGTGAACGGCCAAGTGTTGCGCCCACCATCAGAGCTCCAACCAAGCCCGGCCCCGAGGTATAAGCCACACCCTCTATGTCGCTGGTTTTGCAGCCAGCTTTAGCGACAACTTCCTCAATTAACGGCAGGGTTTTGCGAATATGATCCCTTGACGCCAGTTCAGGCACCACGCCGCCATATTCTGCATGCACTGCAACCTGACTGTATAGACTTTCAGCCAAGAGCCCCTTATCTGTATCAAACAGGGCAATTCCAGTTTCATCACAAGAGGTCTCGATTCCCAATACCAACATACACTTACCCACGTAATTCCAGGGGCGAATGATAAGTCAGACCCATTAAATACACCAATTCTGCAGGATAAGACTTGTGCTATT
>Ga0055584_100006647_pt1 | contig 11335 bp, 9 predicted proteins | sample OSDHelmetaG_FD_58716 | JGI IMG/M metagenome (GOLD analysis project Ga0055584, IMG submission 58716) | Pelagic marine sediment microbial communities from the LTER site Helgoland, North Sea, for post-phytoplankton bloom and carbon turnover... | ecosystem: Environmental > Aquatic > Marine >...
TGAATCGTGACGGTCGATTTCGAATCCGCTCGCTCCGGTTGTCCAGGCCGAGCCGGCCGCTTCCGCAGGCCGGCCCTGGGTCGACGCACCGGGACGGGTTCGGGTGGCAAGTCCGGGGTGGCCTTCGCGGCCGCCTCGCGGCGGTGCTTGTTCTTTTTCTCGGAGTCCACGCCACGCGCGTCGTCCAGGCTCATCAACCCGAGCAAGACCGAGTAGGCGGTCGGAAGGTCCACCTTGTTGTCCTCGGCGAACCGGTTGGCCTTGTCGTATTGCTGCTTGGCGGTCTCGCCGAGCTCCGAGACACGATCCAGATCGTGTTCGTGGCCGCAGTCCTGGCAAGCCACGGCGCGCTCCACCAGTCCGGGGACCAGAGAGCGAATCCAGGTCGATTCGTGGCAGCGGCAACATCGTAAGTACATGGTTCAACCCCACCCGAAATCTAGTGTCCGGAGTTCCGGGGAGCAAATCGCCCCATTGTCCGGCTAAACGAGCGCGGTTGACGGTCGCCGCGGCCGGAACCTAGCTTCCCGCACGAGGGAGGTTTTCCATGCCTGGAGGCCTTCCGCGTCCAAGGGAGGCATCGAGAGGATGGAGACCGTCCGCAGCCGCTGGGTCGTCCCGGCCCTGGCCGGCCTGGTGTTGGTTTCGCTCGGCGTCGGGATGGCGGGGGGCTTCGTCTGGGACGACAGCCCCCTGATCGTCGAGAGTAGCCGGGTCAAGGACGTCGCCCGACTCGGCGAGATCTTGACCACCGGCTTCTGGGAGACCGCCGATAGCCACGACCGTTTTCGAGCGTTCTTCAGGCCGCTGGTCTCGAGTAGCTACGCGCTGGACCACGCGATCTGGGGGCTCTCACCCGTCGGATTTCACCTCACCAACCTGCTGCTCCACTTCGCCTGCACGCTGCTCGTGCTGCGCATCTGCCGGGATGCCGGTCTCGATGTTCGCGCGGCCTTCTGCGGGGCGGCCCTGTTCGCCGTCCATCCCGTTCACGTCGAGTCCGTCGCCTGGATCTCCGGGCGCACCGACCTGCTCGCCACGCTGTTCCTGCTCGTCTCGTTCGCCGCGTTTACGCGTGGAGAGGTGCACCGCGGTTGGCGTTGGGTCTCCTGGGTCTGCTTCCTGGCCGCGCTCTTCTCCAAGGAAGCGGCAGCCCCGCTGCCGGCAATCGTCTTCGTCGCCGTCTGGGTCCGGGCGAAGCCCGGGACCCGCTTGCGTGAGGCGATCTCCGCGTCGCTGCCGTTCTTCCTCGTCCTGGCGCTCTACGCGATCGTCCGCACGCAAGCGCTCGGTGGAGGAACGACCCCGCTCTACGACCTCGAACCGCTGGCCTGGGTCGCCACGGCGCTGTTCGTCGTCGCGCGCTACCTGACGCTGATGATCCTGCCGCTCGGGCTCGATGCCCACTACCCCTATCAGCCCCTGACGACGCTGCTCGACGCACGTGTCGCCGTTGCGGTCGGGATGCTCGCGCTCGTGGGTTTCGGTCTCTACCGGTTGGCCCGGATCAACCGCCGAGCCTTGCTGTGGCCGGCCTGGATCGCACTGGCGTTGACGCCGGTCCTGACCTTCGGGCGCTTCGGCGACGTGTTGCTGGCCGACCGTTTCGTCTACCTACCGTCGGTCGGTCTTTGTGTCCTGGCCGCCTGCGGGGCACAGGCCGTCCTCGATGCCGGCTCCCGGCGATGGACCACGGTCGCCGCCGGCTCCTTCGCCGTCGCGTTGGTGTTGTTGTCGGCGGCCACCTTTTCGCGCAGTCTCGTCTGGGACTCGGACGAGCGGTTGTTCTCCGACATGCTGAAGACGTCGCCGTCGTCGGCGCTGGTCCACAACAACCTGGGGCGTGCGCTGTACGAGCGCGACGAGATCGTTCGCGCGATCGAGCACTTCGAGCGCGCGGCCGAGATCGCACCCGGTTACTCGCAGGCCCACAACAATCTGGCCGCGGGTCTCCACGCGACCGGCCGCACGGACGAGGCCTTGTTGCATTACAACGAGGCCTTGAGGTTATCGCCGGGTCTGATGATGGCCGGCGCCAACGGCGGCCACTTGCTCGTCGAGCTCGGCCACGTTCGCGAGGGCCTCGAGATCCTACGCGAGACCGCGCGTCTACACCCGGACGCCCCGGTGGCGTTGTTCGCGTACTCCGACGCGTTGCATCTGGCAGGCCGGTCCGCGGACGCGCTGGCGGTGCTGGATCGGATCGCCTTGATCGACGCGGCGTTCCCGTCCGCCTATTACCTGCGAGGCAAGATCCACTCGGACGCCGGCCGTCTCGACGCCGCCGCCCGTGAGATGGAGACCTACCTGGATCTCTGGGATTCGGAGGACCGGACAGCCGACCGGGCTCGCGCGGTCATTGCCAACGCCGCAGCCTCCTGATCCCGACGGGCGGGGAAGGTACCGGTGGGCGAACGCACGGGCGCTCGCACCACCGTCCCATCGTGACCTAGTGCTGGCGGAACTCGAGGATGTCGTAGGGCAAGACCGGATCGGCCGCCTGCAGGATCGTCGAGCAGAACACCGTACCGGAGTTACCGCCACCACGTTCGTCGTAGGTCGCCACGCCGAACCCGTCGTCGGGGCCGGTGCAGTCGTCGGCGTTGCCGTAGATCCCGTCGGGGCCGGCCACGTCCGCGACCACGATGCCGCCGAGCGTGTGGCCGTTACCGGCGCCGTTGTAGCGGACCACTCCCTCGCCGACGGCCAGCAGCAGCCCTTCCCACTCGGTCTGGCCTCGCAGGATCATCGTCCCGGTAACGATCAGCGTGCCGTTCTTGGGCCCACCAGGGCCTACGTCGAAGTCGCCGTCGACGAAGATGATCCGGCTCATCGTGTTGGGCGTCGATCCGGCACAGCCGGCGTAGCTCGAGCGATCCGGGCAAGTCACCGTCGCGATGGCACGAAGGCTCTCGACCATGTCGTGCAGCGCCTCACAGGATTGCCACGCGGGGTCGAGGGAGAAGGTCGGGTCGTTCATCGAATCGACGGGGCTGCCCGTCAGGTCCGAGAACGTGTCCTCGGGCACCGGCTGCGGCCCATCGGAGGCGTAGGTCGGGTTTCCGTTGATACCCGCCTCGGCAGCCAACTCCGCGGCCGAGCCGATGGTCCCGACGACAGGGAAATAGTCGCCGCCGGCCACACCGCAGTCGTCGCCGATGTAGTTCTTCACCGAACTGGTGCCGCTGGCGAAGGCCGGTGTGGGGCCGAGCATGAAGATCGTCGCCGGGGGCATCGACGGCAGCGCCGACTCGATGCTGATCACCGCCTCGATGACCTCGAAGGAGCCGTCGGGGCCGGCGCCGACGCCGGCGAGGATGACACGGTCATCGCTGTCGAGCTGATTCGTCCGGCCCTCGCCGAGATCATTGGTCATGAATGCGGCATACCAGCCGTCGTCGAGGTTCTGGATCCCGACCAACGGGGTGTCGTTGTCGTACCCCGAAAAACCGGTAACGTTGCCGTTGCTGTCGTAGACCGCGGCGATGTTGTCGGGGTCGAACCCGATCGGGTCCAGCGGATCGCCGCCGGTGGCCAGCACGAGGAACGGCGCGAACGGGCCCGCGCCCGCGTTGAGCCACAACGCCTGTCTGGCGTGCTCCAGGCCCGCCTCGGCGTAGTAAAACGCCTTCTTCGGGTTGACGCTGGCCTCGCTCATCTTGATCTCTGTCTGCGACAGGAACAGCAGGGCCCCGCCCATCGCCGTCAACAGGGCCAGGACGAAGACCGCCATCACGAGCGCGGAGCCGCGCTCCTGCTTGCCGGCAGACCGATCGATTCTTGTTGATTTGTTCATATCTCTTTCCTGAAGACCACGTCGCTGCTGACGGTGTACCGGGTGAAGTCGCCCGTTATCGGGTCGACCACCGGCGACCGTGCCGTGATCTGCACGGTGACCCGGGTCGGCGCCGTGACGTCATCGAGAACGAACATGTCCTCGATCGTCCCGTCGCCGTCGGCGTCGTTGGAGATGTCGATGGCCAGGATCTCGAAGCTACCGTCATCATCGCGGTCCCAGATGATCGTGTCGTTGGTGTGCCGGAAGACGACGATCTCGTCCTCTTCGCTGGCCACGCCGTCCGGAGTCTCTGGAGTTCCAGGTGTGTGGTAGTCGGTTCGCATGGTGATCTCGGCGATCGTGTCGCCGGTGTTGGAGTCCGGCGTGATGCCGACGAAGCTGTCCGATCCCAACGGATCCCACCCGGCGCTGCGCAGGCGCTGCACGAGCACCGACAGGGTGTTGCGTGCGTTGGCCTGGGTCTCGGCCTTCATCTGCTCGGACTTGTTGACCTTGGAGTTGTTCACCAGCAGACCGGCGAGGCCGGTCATGGCCAGCGTCAGGACGGTCAATGAGACGAGCGCCTCGACCATCGAGAAGCCCGACTGGCGTGAGCCGTCCGTCGATCGTTTCATCTTCATCATTACGGTGCTCGTACCGTGGTCAGCGTGACCACGCGACTGGGCCCGGGGATCGTCCCTGCGGGGACCACACGGACGCGGATCGTCTTCGTATTGGCGGGCGTGCCGCGATCGGCGATCAACCAGCGGACGTCGAAGTCGGAGTCGGACGTGTCGGAGTACCCCGTGAGGCTCACCGTCAAACTGCCTCCCGCCGTCAGGTTGATGTAGTCCGTCGATCGCAAGAGTTCCATGTGCTCGACCGCCAGCGCGCTGGCCTGGCCTTTCTCGCCACCGACGGCGTTCCCTTGCATGGCGAACATGAACATCGGAGCCGCGGCGAGTACGCCGAGCCCCATGAGGAACAGCGCGACGACGACCTCGACCAGCGTGAAGCCTGAGGAGTTCTTGCTCATCGTCAGCTCCCCGTGACCCATTGGGTCCCGTTCCACTTCTGGATCCGGATTCCGCCTGCGCCGAAGACCTGGAGTCGTTCGTATTTCGAACCGCCGAGCAGGGACGCCTGGCCCGTGCCGGCGCTCACGATCCCGTCGCTACCGAAAACCGTGTGGAACACCTTGCCCGAGACGTTCGTGAGCGTGATCGCGGAGCCGGAGTCCGGGCGCGCAAAGCTGACCGTTTCCGGCAGGTCGGTCTCGTAGAGAAGGATGTCGTCGCCCACCGCGGTCGTTCCGGCGGAATCGAAGACCCCGATGCTGTGCCCGGTCCCGTCGATCACGAAACGGCAGTCGCGGTTGCGGCTCACGGCTTCGATGCGTGCGAGCTGCATGTAGGTCTGCATGTCGAAGACCGCGCTACGCAGGCCCTCTCTCGCGGCCCATGGAACGGTGTAGGTTCCTACCGCTAGCAAGCCGAGCGATATGACCGCAACGACTATAAGTAGTTCGATAAGCGTGATGCCTTTTTGTCCGTTCATGTATATGCATTCTCCTGCAAGGAGAAATGTATCTGTGGTGAAACGCATTTTCAATTGTTGGTTTCGTAATCCGGTGACACTGGGTGACGCGAAAACCCGGAAGAACTTGCCGGGTCCGACCGGAATCACGGCACGGTCACGAAACCGTTATCCAGCGCGGCCAAAATCCAAGGTCGGCAGGTCGAGACATGAGCGCGATGGACGTGGTGGACTACGAGATCTACGGCGACGACATGCAGTTCGTGCAGGTCGAACTCGATCCCGGCGAGGCGACCGTCGCCGAGGCCGGCAAGATGATGTTCATGGACGACGGGATCCGAATGGAGACTAGCCGTCGCCGCGGCGCTCACCTTCGCGGTCCAGCAGGCTATCGAGCACCTGTTCGGCCAGCGGAGCGGCATCCTCGATGCAGAGGTTGATGGACAACCCGCGCAGGCCGTTGCCACCGAAGAACAGCCCCGGTCGGCGCGCCACGGCGGCATCCACCGCGGCGACTCGATCGAGGTGGCCGACCGTGTATTGCGGGATCGCGCGGCGGTGGCGCAACACCCGGCTGAATCGCGGGGCGACGACGAAACCCATCGCACCGTGCAGCTCGTCACGCACCGTCCTCACGAGGTCCGCGTCCTCGAGATCGACGACCCCCTCGTCGTGCGCTCCACCGATCATCGTCGTGGTCAGGCGTAAGCCGGACGGGGCGCGCCCCGTAAAAACGTCCGAAGGCCACAGGCAGCCGAGGCTTCGCAGCCCCTGGTTGCGTGGCGCGAGGAAGCCGAACCCCCGGGGCCCGGTATCCAGCGTTTCGTGGACAAAGCCCAGGTGCACGACCGCGAGTGTCGTGTAGGGGATCGCGTCCAGCGCCGTCGCCAGTTCGAGGTCCATGTCATGGACCATGCGTGCGCTGTGGTAAGCCGGTGCGGCGAGCACGACCGCGTCGGCCTCGATCGGGGCGCCCTCCTCGAGGATGACCCGGAAGCCGCGCCGGCCCAGGTCCGAGACCGCGCGCACCGGTGTCGACAGCCGCAGCCGGTCGCCCAGCGCGGCCGCAAGCGCGTTGGGGAGCGCCTGCATCCCCAGACGGAATGAGGTCAGCTTGCCCGCCGGACCGAAGGGACCGCCTCCGCCTTCCTTCTGTTTGGCGCGCATGGCCCGGAACAGGCCGCCGTAGACCCGCTCGAGCTCGGCCATCTTGGGGAACGTGGCCTTGAGCGAGAGCGTCTGGGTGTTGCCGGCCCAGATCCCCGAGACCATCGCGTCGATCAGCGTTTCGGCCGCCTCGACACCGATCCGGCGGGAGGCGAACTCGTGGACCGTCTCGTCGTCGACCGGTGGGCCCTTGGCGACGAACAACTCTCCCGCGAGGCGCAGCTTCCCCAGTGGGGAGATGATCGGGGACTTCAGGAAAGCGCCCGGGGACATCGGCAAGACGTGCAGCTTGCCGCCGCGGTAGAGGAAGCGTTGCCCGGCGGCCTCGTTGGCGGGCAGCACCTCGCTCTCCAACCCGAGCCGTCGAATCAGCGCCAGCGTCTCCGGGGCATTGTCCAGGAACCCGGTGGGCCCCCATTCGTACTGGAAGCCCTCTTCACGGGTGGTCCTCATGTGGCCACCGGGGTGGTCCCCCGCGTCGAGGCACAGCAGGTCCACCGGGCGCTCCAACCGCTCGGCGCGTTCGGCGACCTCATAGGCCACCGCGAGGCCGGACACGCCGGCACCGATGACAACCACTCGCAGCGGTGAACTCATGCTGGTTTGTAGGCCTTGACCGTCTCGACGAGCGCCTCGACCGCCGAGATCGGGGTCTTCGGCAGGATCCCGTGGCCGAGGTTGAACACGTGCCCCTTGAGCCCGCGCCCGGAGTCGAGCACGGCGCCGGCCTGGCGTCGCACCTCGTCCGCGGGGCCGAACAGGACGCAGGGGTCGAGGTTGCCCTGGAGCACGAAACCTCCGCCGAGCTGGACGTCCGCCCGGTCGAGCGGGGTGCGCCAGTCCACCCCGACGACATCGGCGCCGCAGGTCGCGACCTCGTCCATCAGGTGGGCGGCGTTGAGCGCGAAGTAGATCACCGGGACGCCGGTTTCGCGCAAGGCCTTGGTGATCCGCTTCACGTAGCGCAACGAGAACTCGGTGTACAGGTCGGGCCCGAGCAGCCCGGCCCACGAATCGAACAACTGAACCGCCTGGGCCCCGGCCTCGACCTGGGCCAACAGGTGGGTCTGGGTGGCCCGGGTGATCTTCTCCAGCAAGCGGTGCGCGGCGGCCGGGTCGGAGTAGAACAACCCCTTGACCTTGTCGAAGTTCTTCGAGCCGCCACCCTCGACGAGGTAGGCGCCGAGCGTGAACGGTGCGGCGGTGAACCCGATCAATGGGGCGCGGCCGGCCAGCTCGCGGCGCAGGATCTTGATCGCCTCGTAGACGTAGCCGAGGGCCTCGCGCGGGTCCGCGTCGGGGATCGCGTCGATCCGCGCGGCATCGCGCGCGGGCTCGTCGAGTTGCGGCCCCGGGTTGAAGGCGATCTCGAATCCCATCGGCTCGGCGAGCACGAGGATGTCCGAGAACAAGATCGCCGCATCGAACCCGAAACGGTCGATCGGTTGCAGGGTCACCTTGGCCGCGAGTTCCGGAGTGCGGCAGAGCGTCACGAAATCGACGCTCGAGCGGACCTCGCGGTATTCGGGTAGGTAGCGTCCGGCCTGGCGCATGACCCAGATCGGCGGCCGTTCGACGGTCTCGCCGCGGCAGGTTCTCAGGAACAGGTCGTGGTCGGGGTTGATCATGCCGACTCCGCGATCACCATCTTGGCGATCGTGTTCAATTGCATGAAGGACGTACCCTCGTAGATCTTGCCGATCTTGCAATCACGGTAGTACTTCTCGACCGGGTACTCGGTGGTGTAGCCGTACCCGCCGTAGAGCTCGACGGCCTTCGAGCAGATCGACTCGGCCGCTTCGCTGGAGCCGAGCTTGGCCATCGCCGCTTCCTTCATGAAGGGTTCGCCCGCGTCGCGCAGGCGCGCCGCGTTGTAGACCAGCAGCTTGGCGGCCTCGAGATCCATGGCCATGCGCGCGAGCTCGTGCTGGACCGCCTGGAACTTGCTGATCGGCTTGCCGAACTGCTCGCGTTCCTGGGTGTATTTTGCGGCCGCGTCGAGTGCCGCACCGGCGACGCCGATCATCTGCGCGCCGATGCCGATGCGCCCCTCGTTGAGCGCTTCCATCGCGTACTTGTAGCCGCGGCCGACGTCACCGATGACGCGGTCCGCGGGGATCTCGCAGCGCTCGAGGATCAACTCGCAGGTGCTGGACGCGCGGATGCCGAGCTTGCTCTCACGCTTGCCTACGCGGAAGCCCTCGTCGCCACGCTCGACGACGAACGCCGTGATCCCCTTGTAGCCCTTCTCCGGGTCGGCGTTGGCGAAGATCAGGAACAGGTTGGCCTCGCCGGCGTTGGTGATCCAGAGTTTCTGACCGTCGAGCACCCAACCGGCCGAGGTTTTTTCCGCCTTGCAGGTGAGCGCGAAAGCATCCGAGCCGGAGCCGGCCTCCGAGAGCGCGTAGGCGCCGACCGTGTCGCCGGCGAGGCGCGGCAGGTAGGCCGCCTTCTGCGCATCGTTGCCGTAGTGCAGGATCGCGTTGTTGACCAGCGTGTTCTGCACATCGACGAGCACGCCGATCGCGGCATCGGCGCGCGAGATCTCCTCGACGGTGAGCACCGACTGGAACAGGTTGCCACCGGCGCCACCGTGCTCCTCGGGCACCTCGACGCCCATCACGCCCATCGCGAACAGGCTCTTCAGCAGCCCGGCGTCGTACTCGTGCGCGTCTTCCATCTGCTTTGACAGAGGCGCGATCTCCGCCTGCGCAAAGTCACGCACGGCGTCGCGGAACATCTGTTCGTCTTCGGTCAACATCGTCAGAGCGGGGACGTGTGACATGGCACTCCTCGAGGGTTGTGGCTGAAAACAGAATCCCCATTATGGCGATCTTTTCAGGGGAGTTCCAACGTCACCGCGGTCTCGCCCGCGCCGCTGACGGTGGCCGTCCGCGGGGCCACTTCGGGGTGCCCGGCGAGCGATACCGTGTAGCCGCCGTCGGGGAGGTGGGCGGCGATCGAGGACCCCTCCGCGTCGGTGGGCAGGACCGGCGAGAACAGGAACGCGGTGGCCAGTGCCTGCGTCGGGACGTCCGGCTGCAGCACCGGTTGGGCCCCATCTATGGCGTTTCCGTTGGCATCGACAACCCGGATCACGAGCCTGCCGCCCGACGACAGGGCGATCACGGCGCCCGGCCCCTCGTCTTCGGGGGCGCGGACGAAGCCCTGGAGTCTTCCCGGCGCGTGGCCGCGCGCCACCGCTTCGAGGTCGCAGGGGCCGGTACTCGGTGCGGATACCCGGAAATACCCCTCCGCGTCGGTCTCGGCGGGGATGCCCAGCGCCGGTTCGACCGCCTCCGAGGGGCTCGCAAAAACAAAGGCTCCCGCGATGCCGTTCCCGTGCGAATCGACGACCCGACCCGCCAGCTCAACGGCCCGCACAAGCCGGAAGTCGATCTGCCCGACCTCGGTCGCGCCGCTCAGGGATACCGTCATCGTGCCGATCTCGTAGCCGTCAGCGGCAGCGTAAACGTCGTACGTTCCCTCTCCGATGCCGTCCAGACGGTACGAGCCGTCGGCGGACACCTGGACGGCCGAGCCGGACCCCACCCCGCCCGGCGGCGTGCCCTCGGGCGCCGCCGCGACCACGGAACGCTCGATGGGGAGGTCGTCCTCGTCGCTGACGCGCCCCGTGATCGCGCCCTCCTCGAGGGCGATCTCCAGGGAGACCGCCGGCTCGTCGGGCACGACGATGCGCGCCTGGCCGCCCGTCGTTCCCAGACTCTGCTTGAGGTCCTGGACCATGACGCTGTACTCGCCCGGCCCCGGCAGGCCAATCTCGAAATGCCCGTTCACATCGACGTCGGCGCTTCTCGTTCGCATCATGTCCGGGCTGCCGTCGGGAAACAGCAGGACCATCACGTCTCCGACCGGCCGACCGCCCCGGGTGAGCACACCCGACAGCATGATCGTCTCCCCACTGTCGAAATCGACAACGGTCTCCTCGCCCTCGCGGATGATCGCGCTCTTGGTCTGGGTGTTTCGCTGGGCGGCGCCCGGCCGGGGAAAGAGCATCACGCGATAGGCGCCCGGACTCAACTTCTCGACGCGATACGCCCCGGTGTCGTCGGTCCGAATGAAGTTCTCGCTCGCAAAAAACCCGGCGCTGCCCGAGGTGATGCCGAGCGATCTCGCGGGCGCGAGCCGGTCGTCCTCGTCGCGCACCGTACCGCTCAGGCTGCCGCCCTGGCCGAGGCGAATCGTCACCTCATCCGCCGGCTCGTCCGGTTTCAGGGTCACCGTGAGTTTCGCGGACGCGTAGTCGGGGTGCTCGGCGTGGAGCTCGACACCGGCGTCGGGCATTCCACCGACAAGGAAGTCGCCATCGCCGTCCGTGATCCCCGTTCCCAGTTCCTCTTCCGTGCCGTACATCACGCCGCTGACCGCCGTCACACGGATCACCGCTCCGGCGATCGGGGACGCATCCCGGAGATCGAGCACGGTCCCCGACAGCTCCCGGCCGGATTCCAGGAGGTGGGTCCCGACATCGGTCGGTTCTCCGGGCCGGACGACAATGTCCTGGACGCGCAATGGACGGGCCCAGTGGGCGTCCAGCCGCAGCAAGTAGGTCCCCGGCGCGACGTCGGTAATCTCGAACCGTCCCTCGTCGTCGGCCTCGACGGGCCGTGTAGGCCGCCCACGGGTCGGCCGGCCTCCCGAGGTCGGCTCCAGGCTCGTCGTCAGACCCTCCGCGTTGCCGCCGTCTTCGAGCGTTGCCCGGCCCACGACGGAACCGGCGCGTTCCAGGACGACTTCGTAGTCGTCCTGGTCGGACGAGACTCCTTGCTCGCTCTCGCCGGCGTGCCCGTCGGCCGTGACGATCAATCGCAGCAACGGCGAGTCGCCCAAGCC
>Ga0055584_100006649_pt1 | contig 11334 bp, 10 predicted proteins | sample OSDHelmetaG_FD_58716 | JGI IMG/M metagenome (GOLD analysis project Ga0055584, IMG submission 58716) | Pelagic marine sediment microbial communities from the LTER site Helgoland, North Sea, for post-phytoplankton bloom and carbon turnover... | ecosystem: Environmental > Aquatic > Marine >...
GCGGTGGCGGCGTCGCTCGGCGAGGTGCGCTCGCTGCCGGCGGACGACCCTGCCGTGTCCCTCGACGCGGCGCTCGTCGCCCTGTCGGGCCGGATCAGGGTCCGGGAGGGTTGTCATCGCGAACCCGAGGAGATCATCACCGAACTCTGGCACCAGGTGTTCGCTCCGCCTCCCGAACCGCTCGACGACTCGGGAAAAGCTCCAGCCCCGACCGGGGCGAGTCCGGTGGGCTGAACCCGCCGCCGGTCGCGTCGGGCGACGACGCCGACGAGATCATCGAAGAGGCCCGCCGAAGTTCGGCTTCCCGTCGCGAGCTCTCCGCCAATCCGGTCTTCGACGAGATCTCACCGGATCTCGGCGAGCTGGACGACACCGCGCTCGCCGAGGCGCTCGAGGACGACCCCGACCAGGCGCTCGCACTGCTCGCGGAGATGACGCGCGCGACCGACGCGGGCCTGCGCGACCTGGCGCGCTCGGTCGCGGCCCGGCTGTTCCTCGACCTCGCCCGTCACGAACCCGCTGACGCACCCGGCATCGGCCGGGTGGAGTCGATGCCGTATCGGCCGGATCGGGGCGACATCGACATCGACGGCAGTCTCGACGCCCTCGTGCAGGCGGACGCCGAACACCGGGCGATCGACCCGGACGACCTCGTGGTCAGGGCGTGGGCGAAACCCGCGACGGCCTGGTGCCTCGTGGTCGATCGGAGCGGGTCGATGTACGGTGCGCCGCTCGCGACCGCGGCTCTCTCCGCGGCTGCGGTGGCGGCGCGTGCCGAGGGCGAGTACGCCGTGCTGTCCTTCGCCCGCGAGGTCGTCGCACCGAAGGCGATGTGGGAGGTCCGTTCGGTCGACGACGTGATCGACCGCACGTTGGCGTTGCGCGGGCACGGGACCACCGACGTGGCCGGGGCGCTGCTCGCGGCCAACGCACAGTTGCGCGCCTCGTCGGCCCCACGACAGGTGGCGATCCTGCTGTCCGACTGTCGCTCGACCGAGCCCGGTGACGTCATCGGTGCGGCGCGGACGCTCGACGAGTTGGTGGTGATCGCACCCGAGGGGGACAGCGACGAGGCCGCCGAGCTGGCCGACACCGTCGGCGCACGGTGGACCACCGTCGACGGACCGTCCACGATCGTCGCTGCGATTGCCCGGGTTCTCGAACGTTGACGATGGTTTCCCAGCGACCTCGGTCGCAGGTCGACGATGTCAGTCACAGATCTCGTCGCGGTCGGGCACGATGCCCACGGTGTTCTCCTCGGCGACGATCACCGGGAGCGTCGACCCGGTCGTGATCGCCTCGTCGTCGGGCTCCGTCGTCGTGGTCGTCGCCGGCCCGGTGGTCGTCGTCTCGAACACCTGGTCCGGGGCTTCGCCGAGCATCGCCTCGCCCTTGAACACCGACAGGATGGCGGCCATGTTGCTGCCGGCGATGCGTGGTCGCTCGACCTTGTCGCCGTTCGACAAGGTCTCGCTCGTCGACTCGATGCGGTAGGTCGTGATCTCGCCGGGATCGAGGCGGCGCAGCGTGTTGGCGAACTCCAACATCCGGTTGACGGTGAGACCGGTGTCGGTCACGAGGTACTTCCGGTTGGTGGTGATCAGGGCCGAGGCCACACTCGGTGAGTACAGGCCGTCGTTGATGACCTTGGCGACCACACGGCGGAGGAAGTCCTGCTGACGGGAGATCCGCCCGAAGTCGGACGTGCCGTCCTTGGACCAGTTGCCACTGCCGGCCGGTTCCTCGAACTCGTAGCTCCGTGACCGGACGTATGCGAGGGCGGCGTCACCCTCCAGGCTGATGCAGCCCGTCTCCGCGACGACGAGACCGCTCTTGCGATCGCGTGCCGGGTTGGCGAACGGCACCTCGACTCCGCCGACGGCGTCGACGAGCTCCCGGAATGCACAGAAGTCGACCTGGATGTAGTGGTCGACCGGGACACCGAAGTTGCGGCCGATCGTCTCGATCAGGCGGGTCGGGTCGTCCCGTCGGTACGCGGTGTTGATGCGGTCGCGGCGGCCCCCGATGTCGACGTAGAGGTCCCGCGGGAACGACAGCACGGCGAGCTGGTTGGTCTCCGGGTTCGCGCGCCAGATCATGATCGTGTCGCCGCGTTCGCCCAGATCGTCACGGTCGTCGGTCAGCGCTTGACCGTCACAGCCGCCGTTGTCGGCGCCCACGACCAGGAAGTTCGCAGCTTCCGGCTCGGCGAGCGGAATCGTCGTGGTCGTCGCACCCGGTTCGGCCCGGGTCGGGACGGTCGTGGTGTCGCCCGGCAACACGACGGCCGGTACGCCCCCGGCCGTCTCGAGCGACGACGGGTCGACGGGATCGATCTCGACGAGTTGCCGCTGCGACAGCACCCATTGGCCGGCGCCCAGTCCCGCAGCCGTCGCGAAACACGCCAGAGCGGCGAGCACGACGGCGAGGAAGGTGAGACGCTGCGGCCAGGTTCGGCGTGGCTTCCGGGTGGCCATGAACCCGCCAGCGTACCGTCGGGAGACCGGCGCGAACCGTGCGGGTCGTCAGGTGTCAGCCGAGGACGACGACCGGGGTGCCGATGGGCGCCCAGTTCCACATGTACGCGGCGTCGTTGGGCGCTTGGCGCACGCATCCGCCCGACAAGGCCTGACCGAGCTGGCTGATGGACTGCAGCTTCGATCCGGTGCGGGTGTTGGTGGGGATCTCGTGGAACCCGATGTTGTCGCCGCCGGGACCCTTCGTGAAGCGGACCATGAAGCGCCAGCAGATGTGGGGGTTGTTGATGTTGCACGTGTGGCGCGACCGGGAGAAGACCTGGTAGCTACCGGGGCTCGGCTGGTTCCAGGTACGCCGGCCCGACACGAGGTGCGTCTTCGACACGGTGCCGTCGGCCTCGACCGTCCAGACCCGCATGCGCGACTTCGAGTAGACGACGCGCCGCCCGGCGCCGGAGTTCGGCGGGAGGACCCATTCGGGCGGGAGCGTGGTCGTGGTCGGTGGTGGTGGCAGGGTGTCGGTCACCTGCGCCGCGGTGCCGCGCGACGGCGTCACCCGGGCCGCCGGACGCGGGAGTTCGATCACGAGCTGGGCCGGCCGGGTGGTCGTCGTGGTCGTCGTGGAAGTCGTGGAAGTCGTGGTCGCGTCGCTCGGCGGGGCGGCGGGTTCGTCGGTGGGCGACGACGCAGTCGTCGCGGTCGGCTCGCTCGTCGGTACCGGTTCGCTCGTGGGCGGTGGACCCGTCGTGGTCGTCGGATCCGTGCCCGCGTCAGCGGTGGAGGCGGCGGCGACGACCAGCGTCGCTGCAGCCACGGAGAGCGTCACGATTCGTCCCAACTTCGATCGCATCGGGTCGAGGCTACCGGGGCGATCACCCGTCGTCGAATGAAGATCGAACCACGTCACGCAAGGTGTTCGGTCGTGTCGGGGCGCGACGTGAGCGAATTCCTCGTCGGCAGGCGCTTCAGCGGAGGTTCGCGAGGGCGGTTTCCGCGGCGGCAAGATCGGCCTCGGCAGACTCCAGCATCGTCCGCGTGTCGGCGACGATCTCGGGTTTCGCGTTGGCGAGGAAACCGTCGTTGGACAGCCGTCCGCGGAATCCGGCGATCTGCTTGGTCTTCCCCTCGACGATCTTGCGGAGCCGTTCGCGCTCCTGGTCGAGGTCGATGTCCTCGACGAGACCGCTCAGCAGGATCTCCGATCCCTCGAACGTGATCGGGCTGGCACGATCGGGTCGCTCGCCGGCCAGTTCGTGCAGTTCGCCGACCCCGCCCAGCACCTGGACGGCGCCGTCGACGCGCTCGACGAGCGCCATCGTCTCCGCGGGGGCGTGCACGGTGATCTGCTTGCGAGGAGCGACACCCTGGGCGCCCCGAATCGCTCGGATGGCTCCGATCAGTTGATCCGCCCGCTGCCACGTCGCGAGGGTGCCGGGGTCGTCGAGTGCTGCATCGATCTGCGGCCACGCGGCGCCGGCGAGCAGCTCGGACGGCGGCAGACGGAGTCCGACGACGTCACCGCACCGTGCCGCACCCACGTGCGGCCAGAGCGTCTCGGTGACGAACGGGCACACCGGGTGCATGATCCGCAGGACCGCGTCCAGCACGGCGGCCAGCACGGCCTGTTGGTCGTGGTCGTCGTCGACGGTCGGCTTGATCATCTCGAGGTAGCGGTCGCAGACGTCGTGCCACACGAAGTCGTAGAGCGTGTCCGCGAAGGCGTTGAACTGATAGTTGGCCAGCGACTGTTCGAGTCGGGCGACGGTCCGCGTCAGACGGGCCAGGATCCACCGGTCGGCGAAGGGTCGGTCGGCGATGTCGACCGGCTTCCCCGCCGGCTGTGCTGCGTCGACGCGCTTCAGGGCGAAGCGGGTCGCGTTCCAGAGCTTGTTCGCGAAGTTGCGACCGAGATCGAACTTCGACGACGTGTTGCGCGCCAGCGGCAGGTCGTCGCTGGGCTGCACGAGCCCGGAAGCGACGCCGTAGGCGCTCACCATCTGCCGCGAGGGATCGCCCGGCGACGACTGCACCGGTGAGGCGACGACATGGCCTGCGGGCGTGGTGATCGTCTCCGGGGTGAACGCCTCGCCGGTGTACGGACACACCAGATCGACCGGCATGCGGACGTCCTGGGTGTCGGTCGTCATCTGGACGAGGGTGAACCGCATCGCGTCGGCACCGTGACCGTGGATGATGTCGCGTGGGTCCACCCCGTTGCCGAGGCTCTTCGACATCTTCTGTCCGTGTCCGTCCTGGATCATGGCGTGGATGAACACGTCCCGGAACGGCAGCCGTCCGTCGAGGAAGTACCGGTTGAACATCACCATGCGGCTGACCCAGAGCGTGATGATCTCGCGGGCGGTCGTGAGGACCGAGGTCGGGTTGAACGACTCGAGCAGGCCGACGGTCTCGGGGTAGTCCTCCGGCCACGGCCACCCCATCGTCGACATCGGCCACAGGCCGGACGAGAACCACGTGTCGAGCACGTCGGGGTCGCGGATGAACCCGTCGGCTTCGAGCGCAGTGATCAGACCGGCTTCGTCCAACGAGTCGTCGGCGCGATCGAGTCGGCGGAGCGTCGCCTGCGGCGGGACGCACACGGCCTCTTCGGCTTCGGTCTCGTTCATGCGGCGGATCAGGTGCGCAGCACCGGCAGCCGACCACGCGGAGTCCACCGGGACAGCTGCGTCGACGTCGGCCGATCGAACCGACCGGGGTGCGTCGCCGACGTCGATCGTGCGGATCCACACCGGAATCCGGTGGCCCCACCAGAGCTGGCGGCTGATGCACCAGTCGCGGATGCCCTCGTGCCACTGCTGGTACGTGCGGGCGTAGCGGGCAGGCCGGATCTCGAGTTCCCCCTCGCCCGGCGAACCGGTGCGGGCCGCGACGCCGGCAGGCAGGGGCTGTTCGGTCGAGAGCGCCCTGAGTGCAGCGCCACGGAGCCGGTCGTCGGTGACGGCGACGTACCACTGGTCGCTCAGCCACGGCTCGATCGGCACGTGGCTCCGGTACGAGTGACCGACCGAGTGCGAGTAGTCGCGCACCTCCTCCAGGAGGCCGTGGTCGTCGAACCACTGCACGACCGCGGCGCGCGCCGCATCCCGCGACAATCCGACGAACGCGCGTGCCTCGTCGGACACGTCGTCCCAGCCGTACTGGTCCGAGATCGACGCGTCGGGGCCCATCACGTTGATCACCGGCAGGCTGTGCCGTTGGCCGATGTCCCAGTCGTTCGGGTCGTGGGCCGGCGTGACCTTCAGGAACCCCGACGCGAACCGTGCCTTCGAATCGGTGCTCTCCGGGTCGGCCATCACGACGTAGTCGTCGACGACGATCGGGATCTCCCGACCCACGATCGGCAGCACGACCGAACGACCGACCAGCGATTCGGCGCGGGGATCGTCGGGGTTCACCGCGACGGCGGTGTCGCCCAGCATCGTCTCGGGTCGCGTCGTCGCCACGGTGACGTGTCCGGAGCCGTCGGCCAGCGGGTACCGGAGGTACCACATGTGGCCGGCGACCTCCTCGTTCTCGACCTCGTCGTCCGACAGTGCGGTTCGTGTCGCGGGGTCCCAGTTGACGAGCCGTTTGCCACGGTAGATCAGGCCGTCGTTGAAGAAGGTGTAGAACGCGTGGCGTACCGCGGTGACGCACATCTCGTCCATCGTGAACCGGGTGCGATCGAAATCACACGACGCGCCCATCGCGACGAGCTGGTCGATGATGACCTGTTCGTACTCGTCCTTCCAGTTCCGGGTCGTCTCGACGAACGCCTCGCGGCCCATCTCGAGTCGCTTGACGCCGTCGGCGAGCAAACGCTTCTCGACCACGGTCTGGGTGGCGATTCCTGCGTGGTCGGTGCCCGGCATCCACAGCGTCTCGTCACCGTTCATCCGGTGATACCGGACGAGGACGTCCTGGAGCGTGTTGTTGAGCGCATGGCCCAGGTGCAGAGCGGCGGTGACGTTGGGAGGTGGGATGACGATCGAGTAGGTCGGAGTTCCGTCCGCGACCGGTTCGGCGTGGAACACGTCGGAGGCCGCCCAGGCCGCCTCGACGGCGGGCTCGGCGTCGGCGGGAGAGTAGGCCTTGGCCAGCTCGGGCAGGGATTCGGTCGCACTCATTCGGGCGCTCAGGCTAGTGGGCGACACACGTCGGACACCTCGCCGGATCCGGGTTCGGTCCGGCCGACGAGGCGGGTCGATCCGTCGACGATCCGGCCGTCTCGAAAGGCGGCGACACCGAATGATCGGGCCGGGTCGTGCGTGCTACTGTCCCTTCCTTTCACAGGCTCGACAGATCGGAAGTGGCACGTGGCAGATGAATTCAGAGAGATGGGACCGATCGACTGGTTGCTGATCGAGTTCGACCAACCGCTGACCGGACAGGCTGCGCCACCGCTGCTCGATCTCGTCGACCGCGGCCTGATCCGCATCCTCGACATCGCCTTCATCCGGAAGCTCTCGGACGGAACGGTCCAGGGGATCGAGATCTCCGACCTTCCCGGCGACGAGGCCGCGCACGTCAGCGTGTTCGACGGCCTGGCCACCGGCATCCTGGGTGACGAGGACATCTCTGCCGCGGGTGACGCCTTGGAGGTCGATACCCGGGCGATGATGCTCGTGTACGAGAATTCCTGGGCGGCACCGTTCGCGATAGCGCTTCGCAAAGCAGGCGGGATCGTCATCGATCAGGGTCGGATCCCGGTGCAGTCGATCATCGGTGCGCTCGACGAACTCGACGCTCTGGAAGCGTCGCTGGAGGAATGACCATGGAATCGAACACACAGACGGGAGCACGCTCATGATGCGCAGACGAGGTGGACTGGTGCGGACGGTCGGCCGGACCGCAGTGGTCGCCGGAACCGCGAGTGCGGTCGCCGGCGGTGTGAGCCGCCGGCAGACGAACAAGTACAACGCCCAACAGCAGGAGGCCGCTGACGCTCAGCAGGCAGCGTACGAGCAGGGCCTGGCAGCGGCCCAGGCCACCGCACCGCCACCCGCTCCGGCGGCTGCGCCGTCCGCCGACGACGCCGACGACATGATCGGCCAGCTCAAGCAGCTCGGCGAGCTGCACCAGCAGGGGATCCTGACCGACGCAGAGTTCGAAGCTCAGAAGGCCAAGATCCTCGCCGGTTGAGGTGACCGCGGACCAGTATCGGTCGCTCGCGGCCGACTATCACTGGTTCTTCGGCGATGCCGATCTGTTCCTGGGTTGTGACACGCCCGGGGTGAGAGCGACGATGGCTCGGCTCGAACCAGGCGCGCGGGTGATCGACGTCGCATGTGGGATCGGAGTCGATGCCGCCGCTCTCGCGCGTCGGGGATTCGACGTCTCGGCGTCCGACGCGAGCGAGGAAATGGCGGCGGTGGCCAGACGTCGCCTGGACGAGCTCGGCGTCGGCCCGGATCGCATCGTCACGACCGAGTGGGCGAACCTTCCCGCCCACTTCCGGCCCGAGAGCTTCGACGCCGTCTACTGCGTCGGGAACTCGCTCGCCCATGCGCCCGACGCCACGGCGATGCTGCTCGCGTTCGAGGCGTTCCGGACGCTCCTCGTGCCGGGTGGAGTCCTCGTGGTCGACAGCCTCGACTGGGAGATCGTGCATGCCGGCGGCAGTCACACGGAAGTCGAGCCCGGCATCCTCGAACGCGACGGTCTCCGGTGCGTCCGAACGTACTCGTGGCACATCCCCGACGAGTTCGGTGCGCCGTGTCTGTTGGAGATCGCACCGATCTTCCTCGACGGCGACCGCGTGTCCCTCCGGTCGTATCCGGTTCGGATGTGGCCGTTCACCCGCGGCGAACTCAAGTGTCGGCTGGCAGATGCCGGGTTCGAGTCGATCGCGCTCGACGTCATCCCCGGTGACGATCGGTACACGGCGATCGCGCGTCGGCCGATGACCGCTTGACCCGGCTCGGCTGACACCGATCGATCCGGCCCCGGTGTCGTCACCTGCGGCTGCAGTCGCCCGTTACTTGAGGAACCTGCTGGTGGTGTTGTCCGCCAGGATCCTTCCGCCGGTCTGGCAGGTGGAGCAGTAGTTGACGGTGTAGCCGGTGTACTCGACGGCACGGATCTCGTCACCACACACGGGGCAGGCGTCGCCGGTTCGGTTGTGCACCCCGCTCGGACGGTCCTTCGACGAACTCATGCCGGTTCGGGTGCGCTCGTACGACAGGCCTTCGTCGACGGTGACGCGGATCGCGTCCACGATCCTGGTGGCGCCGTCGGGGCCGAGCTTGCCGGTCATCGCGAACGGACTGATCTTCGCCCGGTGGCAGATCTCGTTCGAGAGCCGGCGTCCGAGCCCGGCGATCGACCGCTGGTCGCGGAGGAAACCGTGGATTCGCTGGTTCCTCCTGCCGAACAGCTCGACCATCTGCTCGGCGGTGACGGTGTCGGCGTCGGGGCCGAGCACGTCGAGCGGCGGCGGGTCGACCACGTCGGGCGCCAGACACCACACGCCGGCACGCCGTTCGGTGCCGGCCTCGGTGAGCAGGAGTGCCGGCCCGTTCTCGAACACGAATCGTGCCTGCCCGCCTCTGGGCTTGGCGGACTGCTTCTCGTCGACGAGCAGCCGGCCGCCCTGCATGAGATGGATCGCGAAACGCAGCGATTCGAACTCGAGGACGAGGTACTTGCCGCGTCGACCGACGCTCCGCAGCGGTTCGCCGTAGGCGTCGTCGGGGGCCGGAACGGCCGTGCGCAACGCTGTGAACTTGAGGGGACGGAACTGTACGAGGACACGGCCGGCGAACTCGTCGGCGAGCCGTTCGGCGTGTGCTAGGACCTCGGGCAGCTCGGGCATGAGTTCACTCGTAGCGGGTCCGCTCGCGCACGATCCCGAAGATCTGGTCGAGCGCACCGAACACCGGCTGCGCGCCCATCAAGGCCTGCTGATCTCCGAACAGCCGGATCCGTCCCCCGATGAAGGCATCCTGGGCGTTGGTGCTGCCGGTGGCGATGCCGACCGCCGTGTCCCAGTCCTGCTCCATCTTGACGTCCTCCGGATCGGCGGGTCCGGCGCCGAACGTCGCCTCGCCGTCACGGACCTCGAGGTGGTAGGTCACGTCCCCTTCCGGGCCGTCGGTCACGACCTGGGTGACGCCGATGGTGTGGTCGCGGGCGAGTTCTCGGAGTGCCACGTTCTCGGCGACCTCACGGGTGAGTTCGCGGATCCAGTCCAGGCTGAGGTATCGAACCGTGTTGTCGTCGCTCATCAGCCCCTTAGTCTGCCCGATGATGCCCCCGAGCAGCTCATGGTCGCCCGCCGACGAGCAACCCCACGACGGGGCGACGCACGACGAGTGGGTGTTCGCCGCCTGGACCGAGGACGCCACGGTCGGGTTCATGTCGGGCCATCGGCTCCTCGGCCGGGTCGCCTGGTACTGGTCGGCCGTCGTCGAGTTCGGCCGACCTCTGCTGCACCTGGCCGAGTGGGAGGTCAAGGTCCGGCCTGATCCGTTCGTGGTCAAGGCGCCGGAGATGTGGGCCGAACATCACTGCGTGTCGCCGATGCGGCAGTGGTCGGTCGGCAACGAGGCCCATGCGGCAGCGCTGGACGACGCCGACGAGGCACTCGACCGCGGCTACGGCGTGCCGACCCCGATGGCGGCGGACGTCGAGTGGTACGCGATCGGCGGAGTCACCGACGTCGACCACGGCTTCGAACAGGTCGGCGTCGCCCACGGCGAGATCGAGTTGCTCGATCGCCCGAACATCGAATTCGTGGAGGCTCCCGCCCATCGTTGGCGGCGTTGGTCACGCGATGCGGCGCTGGCGCCGATCGCGCTCGACCCGGTGGTGGCCCACACCGGCCTGCGAGCGGCATTCGCGTTTCCCGACGGAGCGATCGCCGACTGGGTGCTGACCGGCGACGGTTTTCGCTCTCGCCGGTCCGCCGGTTGACGACGACCTCCGCCGTCAGCCGGTCGGTCGGGTTCGGATCCGTCCGCTCCGCGACGCCGGAACGTGAGCCCTGTCGCCGGTGCCGGCAGCAGACCGGTGACGAGGAAGGGCATGCTTGCGGCGAGGCCGAGGCCGAGGCCGACACCGAGCCCGAGACCGAACGGCACAGCCGTGAGGGCGGCTCGGCCGGACCGGAGCACGTCGCCGGCGGATTCGTCGCCGGCCGGCTCGGTTGCCGCGGCGGTCGTGACGATCGTCACGGTCGGCAGCGCGACGTGCTCGGCGAAGCCGACGCCGCCACTCGCCCGTCGGCGATCGCGTTGTGTCACCGGACTCACGGGTGACGAACAGGCCACCGTCGACCTCGGCCCGCCTCGCCGAGCTCCTGGCCGGACGCCGATCGCGCCGAGCCGGCTCCTCGTCGTCGCCGCATTCGTCGTCCTGCGCCGGGCGGTTCGTGTGTCCCACCGATCGCGTCGGACCCCCATGGCCCGGGGACGTGCCGCGATCACCCGTGGTTCCCGTGCCACACTCACCGCTGATGAGGTGGCGCCGGTGAAGTACGACCAGGACATCCTCGAGGCGTACGCGGCCGACAGGAAGCCGACGAGGTATCCGACGGCCGAGGTCGCCACCGGGCTCGTGGTCGAGGACCGGTCGAGCGGCTTCTGCGGCGAAGTCGTGCAGTGGAACCACGAGGCCGTGACGCTTCGGGCGCTCCCGGACCCGCCGCTCCGCTCCTCGTCGGGTCCGTCCACGCCGGAAGATCCTGCGAACCGTCGCCGACCACCTCCGGCAGGGCCCACCCGCGATCGTGAGCAGCATCTCCGTCATTTCACCTGGAAGCCCGGTGGATTCCTGATCGAGGGCCGCCCCGTCACACTCGTGCGGCCCGTCGTGCAGCCCACGGTGACGCAGCGGGTCACCGCCTCCGGCTCGATCG
>Ga0055584_100006650_pt1 | contig 11331 bp, 7 predicted proteins | sample OSDHelmetaG_FD_58716 | JGI IMG/M metagenome (GOLD analysis project Ga0055584, IMG submission 58716) | Pelagic marine sediment microbial communities from the LTER site Helgoland, North Sea, for post-phytoplankton bloom and carbon turnover... | ecosystem: Environmental > Aquatic > Marine >...
AAAAAAAGAAACAGGCCAATGTGAAACAGAGCAGGGGGGGACGGTTGACCAATGCGTTAATCACTTGGGTGTTCATTGCTTATTTTGCTTCCGTAAAGCGATGGATGCGATCGACTTCTAGGGGGCCGTGTTGCTCCGTGCGACCGGATGGCCAGAAAATATGTAGGCTATCGACGCGAGTTCGGGCCGCGAGGCCAAATTCAAGGGCGAAGCTATCGCTCGAGCCGAAACCACCGCCGCTGTGGATCTCTGCTCGTTGCATATGGTCTCCGCTGTATAAGACTACCTGTGCACCAACGGCATTTCTATTCGGTTCGCGCCCCTGCAAAATAATGCTCAGCCAATGGGAGGGAACTCCCTCGTTGCGGTAGAGGCTGTTGGGCCAGAGGTCGCCGGGATAATGCCCTCCGAGGCCAACGTAAAAATCGAGGTCGCCATCGGCGTCATAGTCGGCAAAAGCCACCCCGTGGCCCTTGCCCAAGTTGTCGACACCGGCATCGGCGGCGACGTCGATATAGGTATCGCCTCGGTGCACAAAGAGGGCATTGGGCTCAAAGCGCGCCATTATGGGGCCGCCGTTGGCCAAATATATATCGATCATGCCATCGCTGTCGACGTCGCCGAATCCAGCCCCCATGGCCCCAAAAGCCCGAGCAAGTCCCGATTCTGCCGCGTGTTCGTGGAAGCGGTCACCGCCGTCGTTGCGGTATAGGTGCGCCCTACTGCGATAGCTGGTGGCTGTGCTGGTAGCGGACTCAATGAAATCCTCGTAATAGGCCATAGCGGATACAAATAAATCGAGATCGCCGTCGTTGTCGCTGTCAAAGAAAAAGGGGACATAGCTTCCGCTGCTCGGGCGGTTGACGCCAGCGGATACTGCAATTTCAGCGAAGCGTTTGCCGTCGTTGCGATATAGGCGATTGGGACCGGCAACATTGGCAACGTACAGATCTAAGTCGCCATCGCTGTCGTAATCGCCGAAGGCGACGCCGAGGGATTTGCTGCGATCATCGATTCCGCGCTCGCCCGCTTTTTCGCTAAAGTGGCCGCTGCCACTGTTGAGAAAAAGCTTGTTGGCCGCTTTGCTGCCCGTGATGCCATCGGCCACGTAGAGGTCGAGCCAGCCGTCGGCGTCGACATCGCCCCAGGCGGCCGTGAAACTATCTGCGGGATCGTCCACGCCAGCGGCCACGGCCCGGTCGTCGAAATGGGCTTGGCCATCATTTTCATATAAGGAGTTTGATGCCCCACCTTCCCACGCGTCTCGCGTGACATACAGATCTAAGTCGCCATCGCTGTCGTAATCGGCGGCTATTGCGGACCAACCTCCGCGTGTATCGTGGAATCCGGCTGATTCGTTGGCGGATAGAAACTTCTCGCCGCGCTGTAGGTATAGTCCGTGGGATGTCTGAATGCCTACGGTGAAGAGGTCCAGAAAACCGTCTCTGTCAAAGTCGCCCCATGCAATGCCGCGGCCGCGATCCCGTTTGGCTACCCCGGTGGCTTCGGCAATATCTGAAAAATGAACCGCGGACGGTGACGGGGGATACGCTATTGATATGGTATAGCGGGGGGCGAGCTCCCCCGGATAGGTTCCGTGTAGCGCCAGATAGGCAAGGCGTAAATTCCACTGGCGCATTGGGCGCAGAGGCGATGCCGTTGGCAACACGTCGAGCGCCTGCTTGTAGGCTGATATCGCCTCTGGGTAGGCCTGTTGCCAATGCAGGGAGGTCGCGAGAAGAAAATTCAGGTGGGGATCGTTGGGTTTTTTTGCCAACAGGTCTCTCAACTCTTGGGCGGCCTGTGCGAATTGGCCAAGCCGTAGTCGCGATGCCGCTGCACCTGCGCGCGCGCGCTCCATATCGGGCTCAATCGATAAAATGGCCTCGTATTGTTCGAGGGCACCCTGTGGGCTCGGAGGCGCATCCGTCATCAATAGGTCTGCATAAGCCATACAGGCTGGGGTATAGGTCGGAAACTTGTCGACGATCTTTTTGAGTAAATCGCGCGCATCGTCTTCTCGGCGCAGCATGCGGTAGACCTGGGCGAGCTGGAACGATGCTTCTACTCGTCCAGGCTCTGCGCGAATCGCTCGCTGTAGATAGGGTATGGCCGCATCTAACCTGCGCTTGCGCAGGTTGATCTCAGCTAAGCCGAGTAGGGCGGTATATTGGGTGGAGTCTTTGCGCACGATATCGGCAAAGACCATTTGGGCTGAGTCCAATTCTGTGCGGGCGACGAGTGCCATGGCGCGCTCGTAGAGCTCGGGGATGGGTGTGCTAAGAGGGGGGGGCTGTTGCTCAGGCGTGCTGCAAGCGCAGAGCAGCAAGGCGACTGCAGATGCGACGGTAGCTTGGGGTGACAACAATAAACGAAACATAGACCTACTCGACTATGTAATCAACGCCGGTCAATTCCCACAGAGCTTTATGGGCTGCATCAGCATCTGCGCCTTCGTAGCGCTTTAACAGATCGACGAGCGCGTCAACGGCAGCCGTATCGGCTAGGTGTGCAACACCGCGCGCCGCTTCGGCCCGGACCCACGGGCTCGGATCTTCGAGGGCTTTACGCAGGGGGAGTCGGGCTGCGGGAATTTGGCGGATGCCCGCTATTTGCGTGGCGATAAAGCGAACCTTCTCATCCGGATCTCGCATGGCTTTGAGTATGGATTTCGCGCTACTGGGAGCCCAGATCTTGTTCAGTGCGGCAATTGCGCTCTGGCGGACGGTGGTTGAACTATCTTCTAAGGCCAGGCAAAGTGATGAAACTACTGAGGTATCGCGGAAGCCCGTAAGGCTCTCTGCTGCGCTCGCGCGCAGTTCGGCAATGGCCTCGTGCTGGAGAATGTCTTGCAGGGTGTCTTTAAGTGAAACTACGTGAATTTTTCCGAGAGCCAGTATGGCCTCTTTGCGCACGTGCGTGTTGGCATCGCGAGACAGGGAGAGCAGCATGGGGGCGGAGCGGGGTGAACCAATTCGCCCTAAAACTTGTGCGCCGATATAGCGAAGCGTATCCGAGCCGGTTGATATCGCTACCAAGAGAGGGTCGACGGCACTATGGCCTTCATTGACCAACTCATAGGCGGCTTTGCGCCGGACCTCGGACGTTGGATGAGACAAATCCGCAATATGAATTGTCACGCGCTGGTCACAGCCTAGGAACAGCAGTGCACTCGTCAGATAGCAGAGTGAGAGCTGAGAAAATAAAGACGGGCGAGAGTGCCCAATGCCCGTAGGGGATGTGTGCTCTCGCCCGCTTTTATACTCAACTACTTTTGTCGTATTCTGTGCGTTCATGTGGTGGTGTTCACACCAACTCAGTTCACCATCTGCATAAGGCGCTGCGTCATTGAGCCCTCTTGTGTGAGTGCGTAGACGATGACATTTATGGCCATCTGCATCTGGCGCAATTTGTCCTGTCCCTCTGCCGATTCGGTATAACCTAGTCCGAGGCTGAAACTAATGCCGACTAAGCGCCCCTTTATAAAATGTCCCGTGGTATACTGCCAAGCATTTTGGTTCTTGTTGGAACTGGCACCGCGCGTGGAAGTTGGGGCACCGCCCTTGAAGTCAAAGTAGGCGCTGAATACGGGATGGTCGTCTGGAAGGCGTTCAGACCAGAAGTCTCTGCCCTCGACCAGACCGCCATATTTTTCCAACCCTTCGTGCACAAAGCCGATACCGCCAAATATGAAACCGCCACTCATGAGGTAGCGAGTCATCTGTTCTAACTCGCTCTCATTCGGTTCACCGGAGGGGAGTATGATGGGAATTTCGAGCAGTCTTGAGTCGTCGTAGGTAATGCTGCCGATAAAGTCGGCGTTGATGCCGGTGTATTCGTTGAGGCCATTGACGAGAAACCTCAGGTTGTTAGTCGACCCGTTGGCGGTCCCCGAAGCCAATGCCGCGGCCGAAATGACGCGCGCGAAATTGATAAACCCCTTTATAGCCTGCTGGTCTCCCGCATCCTGTACGAGCATAGCTCTGTAGCGGCCCGTGTCCATGCTATTGACATCCAACATATCCAAAGCCATATCGATTTTATTATCCGGCTGTCGCGTTCCAGATATGTCGACTGCTACCGCAGTGGGCTGGAGGTCTATGCCACCGACGGCCACCGTGCGCGCTACCGTTACGGACGGGTTTGCCGCCATATTCATTGCTGAAATCGTGCTGAAACTCGCCGTAGCTTTAACCTGGTCCATGCGGGCGCGTGTCATCACCGATTGGCGCTTTATCATCTGGCGTTTGGGTTTGGGGACTTTGCGCAGTTCCAAAGGTTTTGTCAGTCGTGGCTCGCGCTTGATGAACTTTGTTGTCATCGGCCGAGGAGCCGTTTCGACTGCTTCTTCTAGCGGATCGATGATGGCTGCACCTAAATGGATCAACAAGGCTAGTATCAGCGATAGCAAGAGATACTTGTGTAGATCGCGCAGAAGTATCTCGGGATGAAAAGAAGAAGCCGGCGATGTAAAGCGCGACGTGGTCCCAGAGCTCATGGTGTGTTCCTTTTGGCGAATTGTGGCGGTCGCTGGCGCGAGAAAACGCGATCTCCTACCGCAAGCTTTTCACCGCGCTTGCGAGTCGAACGTTCGAGTTTGCGTAACCGGGCGATCGATGATGATGAGTCGACCGTAACGATCTCGATCTGCCCGATTTTTATAGAGCTGGTTTCTTGCCTAAAAACATCGAGTCGTAGTTTTTTTACTAAGCCTTGCTGAGCCCCTATATCGAGCTGGAAGAGGGGGCGTTTTTTTTCATCTATACCCAGTAGGGAATCTATGGATCCATACAGGGGGAGCCGCGCATCAATATCGGGCATTATATTTTTTACTAAAGTATCAATCAGGTCGTCTGCTGCCTTTATATCATCCGTGGGCTGCGATAAATACCAGCGGTCCGCAACGGATAGCATGCGCAGGGCGGCCGGACGGCGCTGGCGCTGGCGTAAAATGGGCGCTATATAGTCGCGTATAATCCCCGGGGGAGTGAAACCGGGATATTTCTCTGCATTATAAACAAATCGGTTACCATTAGGCACCAGCACGGTGCTATCCTGCAAAGTCGACCAAATGACTTTGTTTCGTTCAAGGTGTACCAGCCTTATTTCTATAGACGCGCTGAGTGCTGGCAGAGCGACGATCTCTCGCGATGAGGATTCCTCAACGCTGTACCTATTATTAGAGCCATAGATGGTGCGGTTGCGAAAAAGCTTGTCTAACTTACGAACTATGAAGTGTAGCGCATAGTCGGCATGGGTTCCGCTTGTAAAATTGCTCCGGCCGCGTTTGTCGAGCGTCACCGCCAGTGGAAGCGCTTTGCAACGGCTAATATGGTTAAAATTGTCGAGAACCGAAGTGCGCATTTTGACAAGCACAGAGTCCTGAATAGATCGCAAGTGGTCCCACTGTTTATCCGGGAAGCTTGCGTCGGTAAAAGCCACGGCAACCTGGATCGGTACTAGCTCTTGAGCTGGCGCGTCATCTGCAACTAAACAAATTCCCGTAGTAGCGGCGATTCCGAACCAATAGCTCCAGCGTTTAGCTACGTGTTGAATAATAAACTTTGCCAATCAATTGACCCAGGTAGATTGCACTAAACTTGTCGATAGGCAAAGGTTTGACCGCACCGATTGTATTTGTCCAGTTCAATAATATAGAATGTAGCAAATCATTTCAACAGAATTATGACCCCATTCTACGATGTTAATGGGAAAATTGTCAATTTAATTCTTGACAGCACCAGATCCGTCAGTTTTATTTGGGCGCGTTGCAAAAATTAAGTAAATTTAAGTCGATTTTGCGCAAAGTGCGCAAAACGGCGAATCGGAGTTCCAAATGGCTTGGGCTCTGATAATTTTCTTCATAGGAGAAGGAATATGACGAAGTTGAGCATAGTTGCTATCTCGGTCATCGGGATGGCTGGGGCAGCCTTTGCCCAAGGCGATCGCGTGTTCGATCTGCCGAAGTTGACCCAAGCGCCCGTCCTCGACGGCGTAATCGATGGCGACGAGTGGAATGGCGCCTTGGAATTGGACTGTTCCCCGTCGCGGGTGCAGGCTGATGGAGCTGAGTATGGCTGGCGCGATATTGAAGCCCAGCAGAGCGAAGTCAGTGTCAACCAGCTCGTGCAGTCCGATGGCGAAGATGCTGCCATTGCGCGCACGGACGCCGATTTCAATTCGCGCATTTGGCAGGCTTGGGACGATGATGGCCTGTGGGTCGTTACGGCCGCTGCCGACAATGTGCACGATGTTGAAGGTGGTGACAGAGGTTGGGCTTGGTGGGAACGCGATAGCCTGTCCCTCTACGTCGACCTGCTCAACGAAAAGGAAGAGGCCGTGCTCAACGGCGAGTACACCGCTTTGAATATCGTTAACTTCCAGGCGCGTCCGCTCGAGTCGAGCCCCTTCACCGTTTCATGGGCTCGCACCGTAGAAAGCGCGCGCTCTGACGAAGATGGTAACGACCCTGATCTCGTCGAAGGTTTCAACAACGGCTACCGCGATGCGGGCAGCGAGTTTGGCGGCGAGGCCGATTACGTGCTCGAAATGTTCATCCCTTGGGAGAACTTGTTGCGCTTCAACTTGCCCGCCAATCCTGTCGTCGGTACGGAGATGGGTTTCTCGTGGTTGCCGCCAGATCCGGATGGCGACGACGCTTATGGTGGCCAGTTGCAGTGCTGGGGTTGGGCTGATGACCCCTCTAACTACTCCACTTGGATTTTCTCCGATATGGCTGCAGGACCCGCTGGTGGTTCGACGGCCGTGGAGAACGATTCTTGGGGCCGCATCAAGACTACCTTCCAGTAGGATAGGCCGTCTTTGAGCAGTTCCTAAGGATTCAACTTTCATATCAGGGGCGGGGCGACTCGCCCCTGATATGAATTTTTTTATGAATAGATAAATCCCTTTGTAGCACCCGTTGTTGTTTTGAAGGCTACTGATCGGATATCAGGGGGACGGATGTCAAGAACACCCTGTCGTGTGGACAGCTTAAGAAAATTGGTGTGGGGCATTACGTCTTTTGCCCTATTGGTTTCGGTGGGACCGACTGAGGCCCAACGACACCCAGAATCCCAGGGCCCCTTGCCCTATTACCGCGACTCTCCGGGGGCGCTGGCCGAACCCGAATGGCTGCATCGCCCCGAGTTTGTCCGTGGCCCACGGGACCGCTATGAGCGCGGCAGCAGTCGCCTGTTCTTGGCGACTGGAGATGACGTACCCTACCTAAACTACGCCGATGAGCGCTATATCCTCGGCCAACGAGAATTAATTCCCTGGTTTCAGCCTAAGGGACGCCCGTGGAAATTCCGCAATACGCGCTGGGATCGCATGGGCAACTATATGGGCTCGCCCAATACCAGCACACCAGCATCCGGTTATTTGCGCTTGTTTTCCTGGGAGGAAACGCGCAGCGACGAGGCCAATCAGGGGCGGAGTTATATTGATCACCGCTCTCCTTCGCCGTGGGGGCCGCAAGCTGGTTATACGGATGCCACGCTGAGAATAGGGCATTACAATTATAAGGACCTGCATTGGACCGCTACGGTCGGTCAGCGGGTGAGAAGTCACTTTACCCCCCTGACATTGGCCCAAAGTCATCTATCTGTAGCCAGAATCGACTTTGATAACGAGTTTGGCAAGGACAGAGCGACCCTATTGCTCAACAGGGGGCGGACTCGCCCCGGTGGTCTGTTCTCAGAATGGGCTTCGGTGGCTGGCGAGACGGAGGAGAATAGTCCCGTCTTAATGTATGGTCTGCACTACAAACACCGCTTCGGGCGCTATGCCCAATTTGGTACGACCTTCCTAAATCAGTTTATGAGCCAACCCCGATCGGGCAATAGCAGCCCAATGAAAGGGGATTTGCCCTATGAGATGCTGGGGCCGCGCGTTATTCGCGTTTTTATTGCAGATGACTCGCCCGAGGAAGAGCGCAGCAACGGTAAGGTCTACCGCGTCGATATTACTATTGAGGGCACTCGCGAAGATGCTCCGGTCAAACTCAGCAGTATCGCCGGAGAATTGTACGATCCGCGCCTAGAACCTATGGTTATCGGTGGTCGTGCAATTGCCGGTAGCGGCGGCGGCCTCGAGGCCGTCGGCCGTGAAACGGTTGTTTACGAGTTTACTATCCCAGCCGAGGTCTCGGCCGTATCGGCTCGATTCCATGCCGATGTCTCAGATGATTATCGCATTGGGGTGCGGCAGATTTACGATTTTGGTGGTATTGATCGCGACGGTGAATTGGAACTAGAAGAGCGAGTATGGCCCGATGATTTTGTCGCCACAGAAGCGGGGACGCGTCGACCCTTCAAATGGGACATTAAGGAGGGGGAAGAGCCGTATTACACGGTAGCGCGATCCGAGGGCAAGGGCCGCAATGGTTCCAATCGTCGCATCGTACAGTTTGATCATGGTATTCCGACGGGGCAAACCCTTGCATCCTTTGATGCGCAGGCCAATTTAGTCGGCTTGAAGTTTAGCGGTGAGGTCGCCCGCAACGTTCAGAACTATATGTATCCCGTCGGCGACAATAACGGACAGCGCAGTTCTGTTCGCGCTTGGGCTTATTGGCTGAATGTAGTAAAAGATCTAAACTTTGGCACAAAATTTAGAGCTAAACTCGGGGCCGAGATTTTCCGCTTGGACCCCAATTATAGCGGTGGTTATGACAGCCAGCGCGGTGGTATGGCCTTCCATGTGGATACACAAGATAAACCCGGTAGCCGCATTAAGTCGGATACCCAGGAATACGGTATCGTCGAGGATAACGATGACGATGACCAGTGGCCGGATGATTTTGTAGAAGATGTAGCCTCACCCGGACGGTTGTCCTATCCAGGCTGGCCCAATGCATCGGTCTATCCGGGCTTAGACGAAAACCTAGACAATATTCCCGATGTAGACCGCAATGAAAACTTCGTCCCGGATTGGGAAGAGGCCTTTATGGTCTACGATGCCGATCCGCCGGAATTTGTTTATGGGCTCGACTTCAACAATAACGGCCTGCCCGATTATCGCGAAAATGACGACCTGCCCGATTATCCGTATAGGCGCGACCAGGAGGGACGACACTTCTTTTTGCGCTTTGATCAACTCGGGCGCTTTGGCGATTCTTTTACGGCGGGCTTTTATAAGGCCGACGAAGTGGCCGGCGGCACGAGTGCCAAGAGTCTGTATCTCCGTTATGCGTTTGATAAGCAGCGGGATGGGGTCGGTAGTCTGCAGATCAACTTTGATACTAAGAAAGTGGAAGACGATATCCGCGACGATAGTTATGTCTATATCGTGCCACCCAATGACGACGATGTAATTCCCTGGCTCAATAAGCCGGATACCCACCCAGGAGAAGCTGGTAGGTATCGCCCGGCGACACCTGATCCGCTTTTGATGCGCGATAGTTGGGTGCACACGGCCTATATCGATGCAAAGTATCTCAAACTGGCCAATACCCATATTCGCAATGCCGTGCTTTGGACCCGCAATAACCAGGCCGAAATATCCCTTGAAGGGGAAGACGGGCTGGTGCAGGCCGAAGATGTGCGATCCCGCTTTATTTTGGTCAACAAAATTGATCGGACTTGGCAGCGGGAGTCCCTCACTTTGCAAGCAAAATTTAAGCACCGTTTGATCTATGAAAACGTAGAGAGTGAAGATGATGCGCGCACCTCTGCTTCTGACTTTATCCCGATTTTGATGGCAGAATATTCTCTGACTCCCAAGACGCGTCTCGTCGTTGGGGCGCAGGGAATCCCATTGTTGCCCTATAAGCATTGGGACCGCGCCAATAAGGACGGCACCTTCGACCAGACCGATTACGCTCTTATGTATAAAATGAGATCAGAGTATTTTGGCTTCGAAAACGATTTCTTTTTCGGTTATCTGCTCACGGATAGAGAACACACTCGGCTGCGCGATCGCGACTTTCAACGCGGCACCTTTTTTGTCGAAATCATAACGCCCTTTTAACTATGACTGTTAATACAAAGCGAATGCTGGCAAAATACCTCGTCGTTATGGCGTTGACCTTTGTGGTGGGTTGTGCGCTAACACCGGCGCCCGTGCTAAAGTACAGCGTTGAAGCCCAGGCGATTCAGCCGCAGGGGGAATCGTCCTATTACGCGGATCCTGTCGATAGCACTATAGTGTGGAGTAAAGACGGTCTGCAGATTAAAGTGCGTTTTTACAACGACGAAATGTTGGATGCGCGTTTCGATCCCAAGGTAAGCCCCTATACGCTTACGGGATGGACGGATCCTCGCTTGGGTTATACGCCGCCTCTGTGGACGACATTTGAGGTGACGATAAACAATCGCACGCGCGAGCGCGTCGAGTTGGACCCCACGCAGGTTATATTGCGTTTGGACGATGGCAATTTTTATTATTGCCGCCAGGGCGTCGGCGTGTGGAAAAACTTACCCCATTATTTTGACTACAGTTATTTAAAGTGGGGTGGGCGCGAGGGTAATGTCGAATTTTATGCCAACACGGATCGCAACGACATTTGGAATCGAACAGAATTTCAGAGGGAAAAACCCGTGCGCAAAGGGCGGAAGTATACTGGCATGTTGACTTTCCCACGCTTGCCGAAGGATACCAAGTCCTTCACGCTTGAGATCAACGACTTCATTCTTGCTTATGATAGTTTTGAAGCCGGTTTCGGCAATCCTACCGAGTTTATCGATATCCACTTTGGTTTTGAAGTCGAGCAGGGAGTTGTTGCGGCTGAAGGGAGTGCGAAATGAAAGCACACGTGCGATTCTTTTCTATGGCGATCGTATGTTGTTCCCTTTTGGTCACGGGGTGTGGCAACCTCAAACTGCTGGCTCTCAAGGGGACAAGTATTGAAAATCCTCCTGTGCAGCCCGTGAAAATATATGTCAAGGAATTCCCGGTCACTAGCAAAGCCAATGTTGTGGATCCGAATGCAGCACTCGGTGACAATGACTACACTGGCGGCCGTTCGATCAATACATTGGCCGAGGTCGGCAATGCCATTATGGTTATCTCGCGTTCTTCGCGTATCGAGGATTTGACCCGTTCATTTCTTCGCGAACTGCGCCGCGATAAATTGCGTATTTTTGCGGAATATGATCGAGTGACGGACCTCGATAATGTCCGTGAGGTTCAGAATCCCTTCGTTCTTGTTCCGCCGGAAGATGAAGAAGCGCAGCTCGAAATTAGTGGGTCTATCTATTTACTTAGCCAGCGAGTTGAGCAGAGGTTTTCACAGAAGAGTACCAGTGCGGAGTTGGAATTGGTCGTCAAAGATGTGAAGACCGGTGCAGAGGTTCGCCTGCCAGCGGTTAAGGCCGGTATTAGCATGGC
>Ga0055584_100006651_pt1 | contig 11331 bp, 6 predicted proteins | sample OSDHelmetaG_FD_58716 | JGI IMG/M metagenome (GOLD analysis project Ga0055584, IMG submission 58716) | Pelagic marine sediment microbial communities from the LTER site Helgoland, North Sea, for post-phytoplankton bloom and carbon turnover... | ecosystem: Environmental > Aquatic > Marine >...
GCTCGCCGGTCACCCACTCCCAGCCGCCGCCGGGCTCGGAGTAGTTCGGGGAGTTGGTGTCGTGGAAGAGTCCGATCCAGGGCCGCTGGGGCGACAGGTTGTTGAGGATCCAGTCGAGCTCGGCCTGGTCGGAGATGGTGACGAGGTGGCCCGGCGTACCCTGGAAGAGGGTGGTCTCGGCCTCCGCGCGGGCGTCGAGCCACGAGAGGTTGGCGTCGACCACGCGGTAGAAGTGCCCGTTGCTCGGGTTCTGCGCGGGCAGGTCCGGGACGACGGTGAAGGACCCGTTGGAGGCGCCGCCGACCGCGAAGTTGCCGATGCGGATGTCGTAGGTCTGACCCGCGACCGCCGCGAACGTGACCTCGGAGATCAGCCCGCAGGCGTCGTCGTTGCAGGCGAGGATGAGCCCCGCGCATCCGTCCGTGTACACGGCGGCCTTCGAGTCACCGGCCGAGCCGCACAGGGAGATCACGTGATCACCGCTGTCCTGGGCCGTCCACTCGAACCAGACGTCGTCAAAGATGTCCTGGTTGCCGAAGAAGTCGCAGAGCAGGTCCGGCTGTCCGTCTGTGGTCGCACCGAGGGTGTCGAAGACGTGCGGGCCGGCCCCGGTGATGGTCTGGGGCGTGGAGCAGGTGTCGGAGCCCTGGGCTGCGGCGACGCCGGCGAAGAGCAGGGAAACGGGCAGGGCGAAACGCATGGGAACCGTGGTCAGGAACGCTCGGGAAGGGTCAAGCGGCGTGCCGCCGCTCCTCTTCCGATGTTGCCGCGCACCCGCAGGGCCCGCTACTCGTCCCGCGTCGAATCGGCGCCCGTTCCCGCAGGGAGAGGGCCTGGGCGCCCCTCGAGCGCGGCGAGGCGCTTCTGGAGGGTGCCGCGGATGGCCTCGCGCATCTCCGGCGCGATGTCGGCGTCGTCGAACAGCTCGAGCGCGCGGCGCAGGTGCGGCTCAGCTCCTGCCATGTCGCCCTTCTTGTAGAGGAGGTCTCCGAGCTCGAAGCGCGCGCGGAAGTCCCCGGGGTCGGAGAGCACGGCGCTCCGAAACGCCTCGAGCGCCTCCTCGGGCCTGCCCGCCGCGAGGTAGAGCGTGCCGCTCGTGTTGAACGCCTGAACGAGGTTCTCCGCGCGCTCGGACGGGGCCCAACGTTCGCGCCACTCCACGACCCGCTGGAGCCAGAACAGGGCCAGCACCCCCCGGCCCTGCTTGTTCAGGGTCATGGCGAGGTTGAACGCCGAGTCCGGGTCCCCGCGCAGGAACGGCTCGATCTGCTGCTGGAGGAGGAGCTGCTCCTCGCCGGTGCGGGGCGAGAGCACGTAGGCCCGCACCATGGCGTCGACCACGGCCTGCTCCCAGGCCGCCGCGGTGGCGTCCGGCGCGTCCGCCGCAGGCTGCTGCTGGAGCATGAGCGCGGCGAAGGTGTAGTGGCACTCGAAGTCGTCGGGGAGCTGCTCGCACGCGCGGGCGAAGGCCTCGAGCGCCCCGTCGACGTCCCCGAGCTTGACGGCGGCGAGGCCGCGCTCCTTCTGGGCGGCGCCGTTCTCTGGATCCAGCTCCAGGGCGCGGTCGAGCCAGCCCATGGCCTGTACGGGGAGCTCCCGCCGCGTGGCGAGGGCCGCGCGCAGGACCAGGGCCCGGACGTTGGTCCGCTGGGTCCTCGCGAGGACCGTGTCCAGCTCACGCTCGGCGAGGTCGAAGCGCTTGCTGGCGAGCGCGACGCTGGCGAGCTCGAGCCGCAGGCCGTCGTCTGTTCCGTTCAGCTGCACGGCCCGGGAGAGGGTCGAGCGGGCCCCGTCGAGGTCACCCTCGCGCTGAAGTACGCGGGCGAGGATCAGCAGGGCCTCGGTGTTGGTGGGCTGCTTGCCCACCACCTTGCTGATGGCCTGCTTGGCCGCCGCCACCTCGCCGCGCCGCTCGTGCAGCTGGGCGATGGTCAGCTCGAGCCTCGGCTCGTCCGGCCAGAGCTTGCGGGCCTCCAGGGCGATCGTGAGCGGATACTCGTAGTCGGGGCTGCGCCCGATCTCCTCGATGAAGGTGATGACCGTGATCTGCCCGAGGGTCGCCTGCAGGCGATCATCTGCGGTCCACATCACCGTGGGGTCGGGCCGCCGCTCGGAGGCCTGGGACGAGACGATCAGCTGCTCCAGCCGACCGATCCGCTGCGGGGCGGTGAGGCCCACGTCATCCACGAAGGACCCGTCGCCGTAGATGGTCCCGCCCCTCAGGGATTGGAGGAAGTAGAGGTACGCCTGCTGGAGGTCCTCGATGTCAATCGTGCGCTGGTACTCCTCGAGGTAGGCGCGGCCCGCGCCCCAGAGGACGTAGGGGGAATCCGGCGCGTCCTCTGCCCCGGCGACCCGGAAGCGGACCTCATCGCCGAAGCGGTCCTGGTGGGCCCAGCTGCCGGCGGCCAGCGCGACGGGGAGTACGACCCCCGCGACGGCGAGGGGCAGCATGGAGCGCACCCGTACGAGGGCGGCGGTGACCGCGAGAGCGGCACCGAAGATCCCGAGGTAGAGGTAGCGGTCCGAGAGGGGGAAGAGGCCGGCCCGGGCGGGCGTCACCACCACCGGTAGCACGACGACGACGAGGAGCAGGAGGCCAGCGGCGGCGGAGCGCAGGCCTCGGCGCCACAGCAGGGTGATGGCGCCGGCGCAGCCCGTGATCCAGAGGACACCGATGGCGGCGGCGTGGGAGCCCTCGGGGAGGACCGGGTGCACCGCGCGGAAGACCCGGGGATCCGCCGGCCACAGGGTGTTCTGCAGGAACCCGCCGAGGAGCTCGAGGCGGAAGGTCAGGGCCCGGCTGGCGGACATTTGGAAGTCCCCGTGCTCCCTGAAGATGCCCGCGTCGATGCTCTCGAAGACCATCATCCGGGCGGCATACCAGGCGACCAGCGGAGCGGTCACGACCACTGCCCTGACGGCGTCCAGTCGCCGACCTGCCGCGAGGTCGAGGAGCAGGAACCCCGGCAGGAGCACGACGGCGGTCTCCTTGCACATCAGGGCGAGGAGCATGAGGGCCGCCGCGCCCACCGGGGTGCGGCCCGCGCTCACCGCGGCGTCGTAGCGCCAGAGTGCGAGGAGGCCGAAGAGGCCCCAGGCGGGGTCATTGACGGCGGAGATCCAGGCCACCGACTCCACCTGGGCGGGGTGCAGGGCAAAGAGCAGCGCCGTGACGGCCGCGCCCCACTCGGCCCGGACCGCAGAGCCCGTCACCCTCCCGAGGAGCCGCGCCGCGAGCCGGAAGCAGGCCAGGGTCGCGAGCAGGTGGAGGGTGATCGAGACGAGGTGGAAGCCGAAGGGGTCGCCATCGGCCGCGGCGCGACCCACGGCGAGGGCGAGGGAGGTCATCGGGCGCCAGAGGCCTCGCTGGGAGGCGGCGTCCGGGTCGTCGAAGCCCCAGTAGGGCTCCATCCAGTGGGCGAGGGCCGCGGGGATCGACCGGGTCGCGGGTGACTCGCCCACGAGCAGGACGTCGTCGTAGATGAACTCACCCCACAGCGACGGCGAGAACGCCGCGACCGTACACACGGTCAGGGCCAGCGCGAGGGCGAGGGTCAGCGCGGCGGGCGCGCGGCGGGTGTCGAGGGTGTCGTTGATCACGGGTCGGTTGAATGCTCAGCGGTCCTCACCGGACCGCCCAAGGGCGCCCCGCACGTCTCCGCGGAGGTCCGCGAGGCGCACGTTGCGCGCGATGGCGCTGCCCGGGCCCCGCCCCTGCACGATGGTCTCCCCTCGCCGACTCGTGAACCAGGAGAAGAGCCCGCGCTCTCCGTCCATGAGGACGTCGCCGCTGAAGCCCTCCGCGATGTCCTCCACGCGCCGGTGGAACATGAGCACGCGCCGGCCGACCCGCGTCGCGTTGGCCGGCGGAGCCGTGGAGCTGTGGGCGCCGCGGCTCTCGCTGATGAATCCGCCAGGGAAGGTCACGTCCACGGTCTCCTCGGCCCCAGTCGCAAGATCTGTGCCGCGCACGCGAGCGGTGGTGAAGAACAGCTCCCCGCCCCCCGGGGCCTCGAAGGCGCGCACCTCGCGCTGGACCACCACCCCGAGCACCCCGCCGTCGCTCCTGGAGAGGAGCCCCTGGGAGGTGGTGACGCCGGACGGGGCGGCGGCCACGAGGAGGCCGACGAGGACGAGGGCGGCGGCGAATCGAACCGGGGGGATCACGCCGACATCATCGCCCATCCGCCGGGCCGGGATCAGGGTCCAGGGTGGTCATTCCGCGCATTCCCTGTGCGAGGCCGAACAGCTCCGCGTGGTCGGGGTGGTCGGCGAAGAGCCTGGCCGCGAGCTCCCGCCCGGCGGGGTCGCCCGCGGCCACCAGGGCGTCCGCGCGGCGGAGCCCCACCTCGAGATCCCCCGGTCGGGCCTCGGCCACGAGCCCAAGGGCGGCGGCGGCGTCCGCGGGGCGGTCGAGGTCCATCAGGGTGGCGGCGAGCAGGAGCGCCGTGTCCCGATCCCCGGTTCGGAGGCCAAGGCCGCCGCTCGTCCCCGCGCCGCCGGGCCCCTGGATGAGGGTCGCCAGCCGGGCCAGGGCGGCCTCGGGGTCGAGCTCCTCGAGGTCCGCGCGGGCGAGGGCCAGCTCGAGGGCGGGCCAGCCAGGATGGGCCTCGGCGATCGGAACGGCGAAGCGCAGGAGCTCGGGGATGAGCCGGCGCTCCACGAGGAGCCGCACCGCCCCCTCGATCACCCCGCGCTCGAAGGAGTTGAGGACGGGGTTCCCCACGGCGGCCTCGCGCCACTGGTCGAAGGCGGCCTCCTCGAGCTCGATCCGCTCGACCGCGGACTCGAAGGGGGAGCTGGCGGCCTGGCTCAGGGCGTGGAAGGCGAGGCCGCGGTCGATGGACTGCGCCGCGGACGAACTCGCGATCCGAGCGTCGGCCTGCCCCGTGGCCTCCCTGGCCCGCGCGTCGGGCCGGGTCTGCATCCAGCGCCACCAAGACGAGCCTCCGTACGGATCGGTCGGGCGCCACGAACCGTTGACCTCGCCGGCCGTCCAGGCGAACGAATGGTTGAGCAGCCCGTCGGTGGCGCGCACCAGGACGTCGGACCAGGGGAGGTGGGCGGCCGGTCGATCCGCCGGGCGCCAGGCGATGACCGGCGTCGAGCCGTCGCCGACCCGGAGCCCGAGGAAAGGGGGCAGCGGGCCAGTCGCGCCGGTCCCCACGGCGAGCACGAGGTCGTGGTCTCCGCGGGAGGTTCGGCGCCGCGCCTCGGCGGGGGAGAGCACCTCGCCGGTGAGGGCCGCCCCTGACGGTCCGAGCGCGGTCTCCACCAGGGCCATGCTGCGCCACCACCCGGCGGTGCGGTCCACGTGGGTCACGCCCAGGGCTGCGAGAATCTGTGCACGTTCGGGGGTGAGGAGCCCCACGAGGAGCAGCCGCCGGACCGGCGCGTCGCCGGCGGCTTCGATGGACGCGCGCAGGCGTGCCGCCTCGCCGGCGAGCTCCCGCGACCTGGGGCTGAGCTCTCGCTGGTCGAGGGTGACCCGTCGCCGGGTCGAGCCGGTGGGCTCCACGGCGAACTGTCCGTCGGGGGTCTCGAACAGGGCGATCGGCTGGACCGGGAACCGCTCCCATGGATCCAGGACAGGGACCGGGCTCACGGGGAGCAGGGCCGAGCCGACGAGGACCCCGACGCTGACCCCGGCGAGCCCTACGCGACCGGCCCCGGGCTGGAGCGCCGCGTGCAAGAGGGCGCCGACCCCGGTGATGAGCGCGCCGAGGCGGACGAGGCCCGCGGAGCCGGCCGCGTCGTCGCCCTGCATCCACGCCACGGGGGCCACCTCAAGGAGCCCCGGAGCGGCGGCGACGCCGAGGCCCGCGCCCAGCAGCATGGCGGCGAGGGTCGTCCGCCGGCGGGCGAGGTGCGCGGCGGTCCCCGCGGCCAGCGCGGGGAGCACCAGCACCACGAGCGCCACAAAGGCGCCCACGCGGGGTGTCCCCGCCAGGGAGGCGTCCGACTGAATCCTGGCGCACAGAGCCTTGAAGCCCAGGGGCTCCGCGATGCCCGCCGCGAGCGCCAGCGCCAAGGCGCCCAGGGTGCCGGCGCCCAGCAGGAGGGCTGCACAGCGGTGGGCCCCCGCGCCGACCGTGGCGCGGCCGAAGACGACGCCGCCGATGGCCAGCAGGCAGGCGAGGACGGCGGCGAGGAGGGTGTCCTCGCCGCGGGTGGCGAGCCCGAGCCGGAGGGCCAGCCGGGAGAGGCCCTCGAGGCCGAGGGCCACTCCCGAGGAGGCGATCAAGATGCCCGCGGAGAGGGCCCAGGACGCTGACTCGGCGGATCCCTCGGCGGCCCCCTCTGGCCCCTGGACAGCGGGAGCCGCGAGCTGCCCGCGGGAGAGCACCGCCGAGAGCATGGCGAGGCCCAGCCAGGGGCTGGCGATGGCCCACGGCGCCGCGGTCCCCACGAGGAGGCCGCCGTCCATGGGATCCAGCAGCGCGCTGGCGACCCCCGCGGCGGCCCCGGCGAGGAGCGCCCCTGGCGCGAGCCGCGGGATGGGGCCGGCGGCCAGGAGGAGCAGCGCGGCTGCCGCGAGCGCGACGCCTCGGGTCGCCGCGGCGCGGACAGGGTCGGGGCCCGAGAGGTCGAGGACGTCGGGGAAGAGCGGGGCGCGCGCCCGCGCGAGGAACCCGCCCAGCCCGAGGCCCAGCAGGCCCGCCAGGCCCTGCAGCCTGGCGGCGCGGGCCCTGGGGTTGGGGACGGACTCCATGGATCGAAATCTAGCCGCGCCGATTGGTCGCGGGGGGCGGGATTCGCGCGATCCGCAGGGGACTTCGGCGGGGGCGCGGGGCATCCTCCACCCGTCATGACAGACGCTTCCACGACGCCGCGGCCCGGAGAGACGTCCTTCCCCCGCTCGGAGATCCGCGTGCTCCTCCTGGAGGGGATCAGCCAGTCCGCCGCTGACGCCTTCCGCGAGGCCGGGTACTCCCGGATCGAGGAGTTCAAGGGCGCCCTCGCCGGTGACGAGTTGAAGAGCGCGCTGGGGGAGGTCCACTTCCTCGGCATCCGCTCGCGGACCCAGCTGGACGCTGCGAGCCTCGAGGGCGCGCGCAAGCTGGTGGCGGTCGGCTGCTACTGCATCGGCACCAACCAGGTCGACACCGCGGCGGCGAGGCGCCGGGGAGTCCCGGTGTTCAACGCGCCGTACTCCAACACCCGCAGCGTCGCGGAGCTCGTCATCGCCGAGGCGGTGATGCTCCTGCGCGGCGTCCCCCAGAAGAACATGTCGTGCCACCGGGGTGAGTGGCTCAAGTCCGCGACGGGCAGCCACGAGGCGCGGGGCAAGACCCTGGGCGTGGTTGGGTACGGGCACATCGGCAGCCAGGTGGGCGTGCTCGCGGAGATGCTCGGCATGCGCGTCCTCTACCACGACGTGGTGTCCAAGCTGACGCTCGGGAACGCGGAGAGCGCGGGCAGCCTCGAGGACCTCCTCGGCCGCTCCGACGTCGTCACGCTGCACGTCCCGGAGCTGCCCGCGACCCGCGACCTCATGGGCGCGCGGGAGCTGCGCGCGATGAAGCCTGGCGCGGTGCTCATCAACGCGTCCCGGGGGCAGGTGGTGGACCTCGACGCCCTGCGGTTGGAGCTCGAGGGCGGCCGGATCGCGGGCGCCGCGGTCGACGTGTTCCCCCGTGAACCGAAGTCCGCCGGCGAGCGATTCGAGTCCCCCCTGGCGGGGCTCGACAACGTGCTGCTCACCCCCCACATCGGGGGCAGCACAGAGGAGGCGCAGGCGGGGATCGGGCGCGAGGTGACCGAGAAGCTCCTGCGCTACAGCGACGACGGCTCGACCCTCTCGGCGGTGGACTTCCCCGAGGTGTCGCTGCCGCCCCACACCGGGGACGCCAGGCTCCTGCACGTCCACGAGAACCGCCCGGGCATCATGAGCGCGATCACCGAGGTCATCGGCCGGAGCTCCGCCAACATCGACGCCCAGTACCTCCAGACCCTGGGGGACGTCGGCTACGTGGTCACGGACGTGGCCGCTGACCGGCAAGCGGCGCGGAGCCTCATGGCAGAGCTCCACCAGCTCGAGGGGACCCTCCGCACGCGAGTGCTATTCTGAGCGGCGTGCCGCCGATGGAAGATCAAGAGGAGCAGATCAAGGGGAACGGGGGAGCGGCGGAGGTCCGCTTCGAGCCCCCTGAGGATCTCGCGACCCGCTCCATCCGTCGTGAGCTCACGCTCTGGTACGCCTCCAGCAAGCGCGACCTGCCCTGGCGGCGAACGCGCGACCCCTACGCCATCTGGGTCAGCGAGGCGATGCTCCAGCAGACGCGGGTGGAGACCGTGAAGGAGTACTGGCCGCGCTTCCTCGAGCGCTTCCCGACCGCCTCCGCCCTGGCAGCCGCCGAGGAGGAGGCCGTGCTGGAGGCGTGGTCTGGCCTCGGCTACTACCGCCGGGCGCGCTCGCTTCAGGCGGCCGCGCGCGTGATCGCCAAGGAGCACGGCGGCGTGTTCCCGAAGGACCTGGGCGCCGCCCTCGACCTTCCTGGTGTCGGCCCTTACACCGCGGGGGCCGTGGTCTCCATCGCCTACGACGTGCCCGCGCCCCTGGTGGACGGCAACGTCGAGCGGGTCTTCGCGCGGCTGTTCGGGATGGAGGGGATCCGGGGCTCAGGTCCGCTCGGTCGAGCTTGCTGGGCTGCGGCGGCTCACTTCATCGAGCGGCTGGAGGGGGCCGTGTCGCCCAGCGTCTGGAACCAGGCGCTCATGGAGCTCGGCGCGCTGGTCTGCACGCCGCGGGCCCCCCGGTGCGAGGAGTGCCCCCTGGCGAGCGCCTGCGTCGCGCGCGCCCGCGGGAACGCGGTGGGGATCCCGCGCCCCAAGCCCCGCCGGGCCTCCACCGAGGTCGAGCTCGAGATCTACGTCATCGAGCGGGGTGGCCGTTGGCTCCTGGAGCAGCGGCCCGACGGCGGGCTGATGGGGGGCATGTGGCAGTTCCCAACCGTGGAGGTCACCTCGTCCGGGCTCTTCCCCGACGAGCTGGCCCCCGAGCTCTCGGCCGCGGTGGAGCCAGAGCATGACCTGATCGCGCTGTCCCACGGGATCACCCACCACCGCATCAGGGCCCGGGTTCGCTCGGCCCGCCTCGCGGCGAAGGGCGAGGGGGCGGCGGCGTGGTTCGCGCCCGCCGAGGCGGCGGATCTGGCCCTGACGGGCATGGCGCGCAAGGTGGCGGAGCGTCTCGCTCCGGCACGCGATCCGCTCTTCGACGGGACCTGAGGTCGAATCGCCGTTGCCCTTGGGCTCGGGGGGCATAGGCCCTTACCCTTGGCGGGATCCCATGTCGCAGCCGGAAGCCACCCAACATTCACACGGCGTCACCGTCGTCGTCCCCGCGTTCGACGAGGAGAACGGTATCGAGGGCGTGGTCGAGCGCCTCACCGAGCTCGACCTCGGTCGGCCGACCGAGATCCTCGTGGTCAACGACGGGTCCCGCGACCGGACGGGCGAGGTCCTGGCGCGCCTCGAGCCGAGCTGCGACTCGCTGACGGTGCTGAACCACCGGGCCAATCGGGGCTACGGCGCGGCGCTCAAGACGGGGATCCGGGCGGCGGCCCACCCGATCATCGTCATCACCGACGCGGACGGGACCTACCCCGAGGACCGGATCGTCGACCTGCTCGCGCGGGTGGATGACGGCGCCGAGATGGCGGTGGGCGCGCGCACGGGCGCCGACGTGCACATCCCCTGGCAGCGCCGGCCAGCGAAGCGGATCCTCCGCGGGATCGCCGCCTACCTCGCCGGCGAGCCGATCCCCGACCTGAACTCCGGCCTGCGGGCGATCCGCCGGGACCTCTGCCTGCGCTACGAGTCGATCTTCCCCAACGGGTTCAGCTTCACGACCACGATCACCCTCGCGTCGCTCACCAACGGGCACCGGGTGGACTACGTGTCCATCGACTACGCCCAGCGGGCGGGAAGCTCGAAGATCCGGCCCGTGCGGGACACCCTGGGCTTCCTCGCGCTGATCATCCGGACGGTCGTCTACTTCAATCCGCTGAAGGTCTTCTACCCCCTCGGGGCCCTCGTGGCGGTGCTCTTCACCGCCTCGCTGGGCTACGACCTGTTCCTTGTAGAGACCGGCCCCAACCTCGGCGACAAGACCGTGCTCCTCTTCGTCGCGCTCGTCCAGACCCTCACCCTCGGCCTCGTGGCGGACCTCATCGACAAGAAGTCTCGCCTCGGCGGCCCGCCCCGCTCATGAGACTCCTCACCGCCCTCCTTGCCCTCGGGCTCATGGCCCTCGCGCCCCTCGCCCCGGCCCAATCCTTCGAGGAGCTGCGGGACCGGGTCCTGGCGGAGCGGGACGCGATCGAGGACGGGGAGGTGCGCCAGCTCGCGGAGTTCGAGACCCGTGAGGCCATGGAGGCCCTGCTGGAGGCCTACGACCGCTTCGCGAGCGCCTATCGGCGGAGGGAGGTGGTCGTCGAGCTCAAGCGCTTCGACGAGCACGAGGAGTCCTTCCAGCCGGCGCTCGACAAGCTCATGAAGGTCGCCGTGGGGGAGCGCTCCCTGGAGGTCCGCACCGCGGCTCTCGAGAGCCTCGGCCTCTGCGTACAGAACGGCCCCTCCTTCCTGGCGCTCATCGTGGAGTCGAACGCGGATGACAGCGTGCGCGAGCGGGCGATGGAGCTGCACGTCCGCCTGAGCGGCGACTCCAGCGACGGGTGGTACCGCAAGATCTACGAGCGCTCCCTGGGCAGCGTCCAGGAGGAGCTCCGGGGCGCGGACTCCAAGAAGAAGAAGGGCCGGCGCCGGCGGGGAGAGGAGGAGGAGGCGGAGGAGAAGAAGCAGATCATCTGGCCCACGGCGCGGCTGCGGGCGACGGCCATGGGGGCGATCATCGAGTCCCTCACGGTCGAGGACCTGCAGGTCGCGGTGGAGCGCGACCGCAGCGGCGGCGTCCGCCGCGCCGCCCTCGAGGAGCTGGCACGCCGCGGGGACAAGTCGGCCCTCGACTACGCCGAGACGATCTTCGGCCGCCCCGACTTCTCGCCGCTCGATCGCGAGGTCGCGGCGGACATCCTCCTCGAGGAACAGGGCGCGGACGTGGCCGGTGAGTTCATCGACGTGGCGCTCAAGGCGCCCACTCCCCAGTCCCTGCGGAATCACCTCGCGGCGCTCCTCGCGGAGCTCAACGACGAGGGGGTCGAGAAGAAGCTCGTCAAGCTGATCGGAAAGGGGAAGAGCCAACAGAAGGTCTTCGCCCTCCACTCGACGATCAACGTCAACGACCCGAAGCTGACCAAGCGGATTCGCAAGGGCCTCCGCGACAAGCAGGAGGAGGTCGTGGTCGCGACGGTGGACGCGCTCATC
>Ga0055584_100006652_pt1 | contig 11329 bp, 12 predicted proteins | sample OSDHelmetaG_FD_58716 | JGI IMG/M metagenome (GOLD analysis project Ga0055584, IMG submission 58716) | Pelagic marine sediment microbial communities from the LTER site Helgoland, North Sea, for post-phytoplankton bloom and carbon turnover... | ecosystem: Environmental > Aquatic > Marine >...
CGCCGCATCCTCTGGGCTCAAACCCTCAGCTAACGCATCGACCCGAATACTGATATTGCTCGGGTCCTCAAAGATCTCACGGCCCGGAATATTGACCTGCATGACAATGCCATCGCCCACCTCGCGCTCTATGCTGCCAGTCGCGTTGGCCCGCGGCTCAATAGAAAGCACATTGCCATTAGCGTCGCGCGTTGCAATATAGGGCGCGTCACTCGTCTGCGTGCCAGAAAAAATATAACGCCCTCTGTAACGAGCCTCACTCAAACTAAGCGCGTGCTCAAGAAACTGATCGACTTGGTCGGCGATAGCACCGCGCTGGGAAGAATTATAGGTGCTCGTAGATCCTTGCACCGCCAAACCACGCGCTTCAACAAAGAGCGTTTCCAACTCGTTGAGCGTCGCTTCGCTCAGTTCCAACCACCCCACCCCATCGCCAATATTTTTTTGAAACTGCTCGACATTGCGCAGTTCAGAACGCAGGGCGAGTGAGCGTTCGACCGCCGCTGGATCGTCTGAAAGCTTGTTGAGCCGCGTGCCGGAAGACAGTTGGGTCTGAAAATTTGTAATGCGCTCATAGGAGCGATTCAAGTTATTCACCAACGTGCCAACGGCCATTCTCGTCGTAACGCGCATGCCTATCTCCTACGGGAGATGTCCCAAATATAGTGGGGTCGGTAAAATATGTCCATTTGCTTTATTCGCATGATCGTGGACCTAGAGATTAATCGTCACTTCCATGAGGTCGTCAATAATGGATACGGCTCGGGCCGCAGCTTGATAAGCCCGCTGATAAAGCACCAGCGATGAGGCCTCATCATTGAGCGAAACACCCTGTATACTCTGCCGCCTATTATCGATCTGCTGGGCAAAGAGCCGGTTGTTCTCGGCCATCGTCTGCGCCTCGCGACTGCGCGCACCGATCTCGCCGAGCATCTCATAGTAAAAACCTTCTATAGTAGAAGTTCCGTCTTCGAGGATATTTTTGTTACGCATGGCACTGATAGCCAACGCCATGCCGTTATCCCCCGAATTGCCGTCGGCCGAAGCGGAAATATTGTTGAGGTCGGCGAGGATCGCATCGTCGACGGCAATATTGCTGGCGTTCACTTTCTCCGGATCAAAAAAATCGACCCCCGTGCCGCCATCCTGACCAAAGCCCTTGCGGTGTAGCGCGTTGACCTCTCCTACCATAGCAGAAGCCATGGCATCTAGGCGGGTGATAAAATCGGGGACGACCCCGTCGCGCACATCGACTAAACCGCGCAGCGTCCCCTCGCCGATCGGCGTATTGCTGCCGTCGTCCTCAAATACCACCCGACTCACCGCATGCCCGTCCTGAGCAACCTGCCTTACGCGCAAATGCGACACGTGGTCTCCTTCGAGCAAATTGTGCCCAGACAAAAGCACCGAGACCTGCCCATTTTCGCGTTCGACCATGGAGATATCGACTTTGCCAGAGAGCGTGTCCAAGAGCAGATCGCGGCGATCTTTCAGATCTCCGGCATCGCTGCCCGAGAAGCTAGCCGCCGGCAATTCGTCGTTTAGGGCCGCGAGTTCATCGAGGATCCCATTAATACCCTCGACTTCATTGACAATCTCCTTGTCCAATTCGATGCGCGTGTCGTTTAGTTTGGAGTGGTACTGGTGCAGTGTCGTCACCAAAAAGTCCGCCTCCTGACGCACGGCGGCACGAGCGGCACCACTTTCTGGCACATTGGCCAAATCCTGCCAGGCATTCCAAAAGCGGCTCAGCGAACCGCTCAGTCCGAGCCCCGAGGGTTCATTAAATATCGTTCCGGCCTCGCTCGAACCAGCTCCGGCTGGTTCGTTAAAAATCGCTTCTATGCTGCCCAGCGCCCGCTCCATTGACTGCCAACGCCCCAACACCTGCTGCTGTACGCGCATCTGCGCATCGTCAAAACTACTGCGCTGGCGCTGAATAGATGCCACATCAGAGCCCGTGCCAATGCCGCCATTGACCTTCGATACGGCATTTTCCAGGTTGACCTGACGCCGCGAATATCCCACCGTATTGGCGTTCGCAATATTGTGACCAGTCGTATTGAGCGCGGCCTGCTGTGCCTGGAGGGCACGACGACCGATTTCAAGACCGTGACTAGCGGGAGAATTGACGGGCATAATAAGCTCTTCTCTTTAGGCCGTCTGGTTCAAAAAGGAGCGCGAACCGGCACTGCGCCGCACCTTGCCAAACTGACCGTAAACTCCTCGTTGCGTCGTGCTTTGTGCCGTCAGTATATCTAAACAGCGTTCGGTATAGCGCAGCGATTGGCGAATTAAGAAGGCGTTGTTCTCGCTGACGCCGCGTATCTTGCCATTGAGATCGAGTAGTTTTTCTCGCATCTGCGCCAGCTCTTCTGCGCGCGGACCTTCGAGCGCTTCTACTAAGCGACTAAGGCTGATATTCTGTGGCTCCATATCGAGTTGTTCGGCCAATTGCCCAACGACGCGGACGCGCTTGGCTTCCAGTTGGTGTGCCGCTACAGCGACTTCTTGCTGCACTGCAACGCACTGTTCAATAACCTCAATATCGTCTTCGACTATAGCTCGCTGCTCCTCTTGCAACGCCTCCAATAGACGGTGAAAGGCGCGGATCTCCTCGTTGATTAGAGCCGCCAGGTCGACTAATAATTGCTCATTCATCGCTCACCTGCTTCTGCTGTAGCTGAACCGGCAATGCGCCATTGAGCTGACCCAATCCCGATATAGCCGCTCCCTCTTCGCTTTTCTCGTCTAACCCCAAACGCACACTCAACTGTTGATATAAAATTTCGCTTAGACTATTCGGCCCCGTCTTACCCGAGAGCTTTTTACTCCACTCCTCATCGAGCATCCCTTCAAAGATCTGCTCACCGTTGCTCTTGTTGAGCAGTCCGCCTTCGCCCACCGTCTTGCGCATAGCCGTAATCATCTGATTAATAAAAACGGCTTCAAATTGGCGCGAAGCCTCGCGCAGTGAATGCCGCCTCTCTTCAATAGTCCCCTTGCTCTGACCGCTCAGCGCACGGATATCTAGCTTGTCCGACCCCCTCTTGAGGTCGGCACCGCTTATCGGCAGCGGCATGTGCATTGTATTACTCAAATCCATGACTTAACTCGTATCTATTACTGTATGACTAACTCGGCGCGTAATGCGCCGGCCACTTTGAGCGATTGCAGGATAGAGATTAGATCGCGCGGCGTCACACCGAGGGCATTTAAGTTGCGCACCAATTCGCGCACCGTCGGCATTGCCCCGACGTCGAATGAACTGATGATCGGATGCAGACGATCCGGTTCTTCCACCACTTCCGCCTCTCCACCGAATACGTCACCACCGGCTTCGCCGGGGATTTTTAGTTTTAGGCTACCGTGCGACATCGCAACGGCCGATACGGAGACATTTTCGCCAATAATGACCGTGCCCGTGCGCTCGTTGACTACGACGCGAGCCGGCAAATCGGGCACTACGCGTATTTTTTCCAACTCGGCGATAAATTCAACCATCGCCTGCGGTGAACTGCGCAGTGGATCTAACTCAATAACAACTGTTCCCGGATCGATAGCCTGTGCCAAACTCATCTCACCAAAATGCTCGTCGATGGCATAGGACATGCGTGCAGCCGTCGTCCAATCGACCTGGTAGAGCATCAAGACGATTTCCTTTTCCAACTCTTCTAGTTTCTGCGTTTCCTCCAACACGATACCGCCGTTGGGCACACTGCCGACTACCGTGTGATTTTTGCGCACCGAACCGGCTGCTCCACCACCCAGGTTGAAACCACCGATCGAAATAGGCCCCTGTGCCGTTACATAGGCCGTGCCATCTGGACCGACCAATACCGACTGCAAGAGCGTCCCGCCCTGTAGCGACGAAGCATCTCCCATTGAGGCCACGTGTACATCAATGCGACTGCCCTTGCGCTGAAAGGGCGAGAGCGTCGCCGAGACATTGACGCCCGCCACATTGCGCACGCGCACCTGTTCCGGCGTGACGGCCAATTTCATATGGTGCATCATATTGGCCATCATCTGAAAAGTGAATTCAGAGCGACGGCCGTCGCCCGTCCCCTCTAGCCCGATGATGAGCCCCATACCCGTCAGGGGGATTTCTTCGCCCATCTGCACACTGGCCAAATCCTTAATACGCACAGCAGGAGCCGCTATCGTCTCCGCGCACAGTGCCAACAGGCTCAGTGCACTGCCCAATATCCATCCCATACCCTTTGCGACCCCCAAATTGCTCATATTAGAATATCCAATTGACAAAACGGGCCATCAGACCCGGCCGCGAGCCCTGAGTCATCGTGCCCTTGCCCGTGTATTCGATTTGCAAATCAGCCACACTCGTCGAAGGCACCGTATTGTCGCGCCGAACCATCGCCGGACTCACCGAACCATTGAGGTATATTGCCTCGGTCTCGCCGTTGATCTTTAGCGTGCGCACTCCTTCGATAATCAGATCGCCATTGGGCTTAATTCCCGTCACCGTCACCGTCACGCGCGCCGTCAGACGCGCACTGCGCGAAGTCGAGGCCTGGCCCGAAAAATCGTTGCCAAACTCGCTGTCCAGCGTATGCAGGGGAATAAAGTCGAGAATATTGCCCGCCCCTGGGATCGTACTGCTTATAGAGGTCGTATTGGTCTTGCCCGTGGCCGTGGCCGTTTGATTGCTCGCCGTGGCATTTTCCTGAATGAGCACCGTCAGCGCATCGCCAATGCGATTGGCTTTGGGGTCGGAATAGAGCGAGCGAATCTGCGCCGAAGCCAGGGTCGGCAATACCCCCAACAGCAGAACAAATACCGCACTCAACCTGCGCATCATCACCATTTCTATATCCCCACCTGAATAATGCCACCGTCGAGCACGTGTCCATAAATCACCTTACCCGAATCGCTGTTCTTTACCCGGATTCGGTCGCCGACACCGCCATCCTGTAACGCTTCACCAGTCGCCGACATGCTCATGCGACCCGCGCGCGCCACCAATTTTATAGAATCACCGCGTTTAATCACAGGGACCTTCTGCACGTGAGAATCCGTTATTATATCGCCGACGCTCAGCGTGCGCTTGGCCTGCATATCCTGCAGCATCAGCGCATCGACATAATAATTGCCGCGCACCTTCGTCACATCGCGTTCTTCTAGACGATAACTCTCTGGAACAATTTCTTCGCCGCGCCGATGCATGTGGTCAGCCACCAATACGGGCCGCCAAATGCGCACGTCTGCCGTCACGCTCATCGAACGCTGCGTCTTCCCGTCGACATCGATGCCAACGCGCAATACGCTCGGACCGCGCAGCGGTCGCGAGGAAGCACGACGCACGCGAATCTTTGCCTCCCCCTCGCCGTTCAGCGCTAAAACTCCTCGCCAGCGCACGTCGACAACAGCGCGCGTATCGGCGCCTAAATCGTCCTGAATCTGCGAGAGCACGAAGCTCTCGACGGCAGCTTGCACCTCCTCGGGGTTCACAATCGTTTCTGCTATAAGCGAACCCGAGAAAAGCATCGGGGTAATCAATGCGATATAAAGCGATTTCATGGCGTCCTTACCTTTCTTCGCTCAGTGTTAGCGTTTCAAGTTGTTGGCGTTCGAGAGCATTTCTTCCGAGGTCTGGATGGCGCGCGAGTTGATTTCGTAAGCGCGCTGCGCCACGATCATGCTAACCATCTCGTCGACGACCTCGACATTCGACAACTCCAAAAATCGCTGCGACAGCTTGCCGAAGCCCTCTTGGTCTGGCGCACCGACAATCGGGTTGCCCGAGGCCTGAGTCTCTAACATCAGGTTGCGACCAATGGTCTTCATACCTGCTGGGTTGATAAAACGCGCCAACTCAAGCTGTCCAAGCGTTTGGAACGCCGAGTCCCCGGGCAGCTTGACAGCCACCTCACCGTTAGACGAGATATTGATATCCGTAGCATCGGGCGGCAGCGTAATCTGCGGCTCTAGCGAGTAGCCGTCAGAGGTTACAATCGTGCCGTCGGAAGAGACCTTTAACGCTCCGTCGCGCGTATAGGCCGTGGTGCCGTCGGGCAGCGAGACCTGGAGGAAACCGTCGCCGTCGATGGAGACATCGAGCGGGTTGCCCGTCGGCACGATCGTGCCCTGCGAGAAAATTCGCTGCGTCGCCACTGGGCGCGTGCCATAGCCGATCTGTAGTTCCACCGGCACCTGTGCCCCTTCGGCCTGCGTCGCACCCGCCAAACGCAGCTGCTGATAGAGCAAGTCCTGAAACTCCATCTTGCTCTTCTTGTACCCCGTGGTATTCACGTTGGCCAAGTTATTGGCGATATTGTCGACGTTCATCTGCTGGGCAATCATGCCCGTAGCCGCCGTATACAGTGCTCTACTCATAGCTCTATTCTCCCCATTGCCTTAAGCTTGCCGCTAGCCGAGACGGCCCAAATCGTTGACCGCGCGTTCGAGCGTCGAATCCTGCACCTGTATGGCGCGCTGCTCCGCCTCGTACGAGCGGAAGATATCGATCATTTTCACCATTTCGAGCACCGGCTGGACATTGGATTCCTCCAGAAAACCCTGGACGACCTCCACGCCTTCTGCCGGAATTTGCGGCGTGGCCGCATGCGGTATAAAATAACCGGCGCTTCCCTTTTTCAGCGGCGGCTGGTACGGTGTTTGCGCCATGGCATTTTTATCATAAAGTTCTGGAAAATCAACTATTTGCATTTTCCCTATAACCGTCTGTTCACCCGTTGCCTCATCGCGCCCACGCACCGTCCCTTCCCCATCGACTACGGGGTTGCGAAAATTCTCGGGCACCGTTATTGGCCCTCCTCCCTCGTCCAATAAGGGGTAGCCCAAAGGCGTTACGAGTTGCCCCAGGTCATCCTTTGAGAAGTTGCCGTTGCGCGTGTATTGCACCCCTTCTGGCGTCTGCACTGCGAAGAAACCTTTTCCATGTATGGCCATATCAAAGACATCACCCGTGCGACGCAGCCCACCTTGTTCGTGATCTGTCCACACCCCTTCGAAGCGATTTATACGCCAATCTGGATAGTCGCCCGATTGGCGCTTCATCTGCTCGCGCATCTCGCGCATAAACAGGTTATCCTTTTTAAAACCAGGTACTTCCACATTTGCCAAGTTGTTGGCAATTGCCTCCTGACGCGTCGATTTGGGCAACATCCCCGATGCCGATATAAAGAGTCCTTCTATCATGCCATTGCTCGCAGGTAATTTGTGCAGTGAGTTTCCGCTCTCCTATTGAGCAAGCTATATGCCATAGCCTTAGGCACCTGCTCACCAATTCCATAACGATCTGTTTTTAAAAGTGATGCCATAGATATAGAGCCATGCCATATCCCGCTTGGGCAGCGGAAATGATTTCCCCCGCCATCGCGGTTGGTTTGCACCGCCAAATATCCCATGTTTATATTGTCCATCCATTATCGAAAGGATCTCTCAGATGCTCTATAAATTCACGTTATTGTCTATTTTCTGCTTTGCCCCCTCCCTGCTCGCGCAACAAACGTATATTGACGGTTCTGGCACAGTTGCCCACTACGAAGTTCAGCGCGCAAACTCGCCCATTACCATCGACGGTCGCCTCGATGAATACGCCTGGGAACCGGCCTTTCAGATCAACCAATTTGAGCGCATTCTCAACAATTACGATTCCATTAGCGCGTCTACGCGTGCCAAAATGCTCTGGGACGATGAGTATTTCTACTTTGCCTTCACCTGCGCCGATAGGGATATGTGGACGATTTACGACGAGGAAGACGACCGGCTATGGGAGGAAGAGGTCGTGGAGGTCTTTATCGATCCGGACGGGGACGGTCAGAACTACTTGGAATTGGAAGTGAGTCCTACCAACACGGTAGTCGATTTGGCGATCTACTCGGTGGAACCCGAATTCACTTCGTCCGTCGAATGGGATATTGTGGGGTTAAAAACAGCGGTGCAGGTCTATGGCACCGTCAACGACAGCAGCGATACCGACACCGGGTGGAGTGTGGAAATAGCTATTCCCTGGTCGGCGATGGCCCAAGACATTACCGGAGGCGACCGCCCTGCGATAGGGGACAGTTGGCGCCTAAACCTCTATCGCATAGAGCGCAAAGGTGGCCGCCAAGCCAAGGCACAGATTAATGCGATGTCGGCCGCAGCGGCTCCCACGCGCACGGCCATCGCCGCGCTGTGGGAGAAAAATGGCCTACAAGCAGGTCAGGAAGACCAACTCAATGCCAAAACCCTGCGCATCGTGCGCGAGTTAGAGCAGAAATTAGCGCCTTTGAACAAAGCGCAAGAGCAGTTTGGCGATGCGACGGAATACACCGCCTGGAGCGAAACCTATCAGCGTGGTTTCCACCATCCGGCGCGGTTTGGCGTCGTGCGCTTTGTCGACTGAATTTTTCATTTTTGGGTCTTTGACCTTTTCTTATTTTACATCTCATAACGGGTTAGGCACCCTTGAGACTACAATTAAGGAAGCGGTCAAAGACCCACTTGTCTAAAGGCACCCTGAGGTTTGTCGATGAAAAGAATATCCCTGATCACCGCCCTGCTGTTCTGCACCAATGCGCTGCTACTAGCCCAAACGGCAGGCGATCCAACACCGATATCCCCACAGCAACCTGGCAGCCAACAAGATGCTCTGCTGCAAGACGAGGGCATGGCACTCATCGACGACTTCTATATCGATATATACGAGTATCCCAACCAGCGGGGAGCGCTGCCCAAAGTCGATATCACCTATGGAGAAGCCGAAAAACTCTGTGCAGCGCAGCACAAGAGACTGTGCAACGAAAAAGAGTGGCAGCGCGCCGCCACGGGCCCCGAAAATTACCCCTACAGCTATGGCGAGACTTTCGAGTCGGCGCGTTGCAACACGCCACGCCAAGAGAATGGCATTTGGATTGGCGGCGCCGATTTGGTCCCCAGCGGCTCATTTGCCCAGTGCCACAACAGCTATGGCCTCTACGATATGATCGGCAATGTGTGGGAATGGACATCCTCTTGGTATTCGCCAGACTCACAGTGGCGCATCGTGCGCGGCGGTTCGTATTTCCACAGTGCCAATATGTCCCGCACCGACGCGCGCTACGGTCGTTATTTAGATCGCGAGTATCGACTCGACCTCGTTGGGTTCCGCTGCTGTCGTTCGGCCGTACCCCAAGTGCCAACGGCGGAGTAAATAGCTATTCTCCCCTGGCCTGCTCTTTGCTTAAATCAAGTACAAGCAAACAGCCACAACCTAGTATTGAAGAGTATAAACGCTATATATACCGTCAGTATCCACACTTCGCCCAGCACCTAGTATAGGTAGCCAACGGGGCAATTCTTTCCATGAACACCAAAGCTCTTTTCCTGCTTTTGGGCGGCATGAGCCTCTCCTTTGTAGTCGTCCTTGGCATTATGGTCAGCGCCGTCTCGAACGACAAACCACGCCCTAAATCCCGGCGCGTGGTCATTACGGAGACCGTAAAAGAGGCCAAACCGCCACAGAAACAGTCGCCCACACCGCGCCGGCAAAACCAAACGCAAACCCCTGCACCCAGACCCAAAACGACTGCGGCAACGCGCACCCCTGCGGCGCAACCCCCAAAACCGACCCTGCAGACCGAAGCCGTTCCCGCCGTCATAGACGGAAAGCCCCAGAGGCAGAGACCGGAGCCGGTCGCCACTACGTTGCCCGCAGATGTGCGCCCCGACCCGAAGACGCTGCGCGAATTTTCTACGCTTAAAAAAGAGCTGCGGCGCGAAATAGGCTCCTTGAAAAAAGACCGCGACTCCATGTTGGAAGCGCTAGCCCAATCGCTCGTTTCTTTAACAGCCAAAGAGATCGCAGCCGAACTCAACCCCCTCGACGACGAAATGGCCGCGCAGACGCTGCGCCATATCAATAAGGGCAAACGCGATAACGTCTTAGCCGCTATGGGTTCAGCGCGCGCAAAAAAGCTGCGACAGCGCCTGCGCAAACTCGGCGTTAAATAACCCCCCGTTTGACATATTCGCTACCGCCCCTAGTTTTTGTTCCGTTTCGACGTCAGCCATCTATATATTGCCCAAAAACAGCCTATCGACCTGGGAGCAACTATGTCCATTCTCCGCGTTTCGCGCATGGGCCACCCCGTGCTACGCCAAACTGCCACCGCCATTGATCCGGCTCAGATCAACCACCCCGACCTACAGCGTTTAGTCGATGATATGATCGACACGATGAGCGACTACGAAGGCATTGGCCTAGCCGCCCCGCAGGTCTTTCAGAGCCTGCGGCTGATCGTATTGGGCATGCCAGATGCCGACCCAGAGGACGAAAGTGCCATTCCTTTAACCGTATTGTTCAATCCGGAATTCACCGAGCTTGCGGAGGAAAAAGTCTCGGGATGGGAGGGCTGTCTGAGCATCCCAGACGTGCGCGGCGTGGTGCCGCGATCTACTTCAGTACAGGTGCGCGCCTTCGATCGCAAGGGCCAAGCCGTTGCATTTGAGGCGCACGATTTTTTCGCCCGCGTCCTACAGCACGAAGTCGATCACTTAGACGGCGTGCTCTTTCTCGACCGCATGGAGGACCTCGATACGCTATCGTTTTTGGAAGAATATCAGCGCTATTGGGTCGAAGACCTAGGGGAGGATGAAGAGAACGAAGGAGATGAAGGAGACGATTAGACGAACTCGTCGTAAACCTCTTCCAACAGCGTCGTCTGGCGGACGGCGCTGTAGTTTTCCGCTACATGTTCCCTGCCAATTCGCCCCATCTCCGACCAATCTGCGGCCTGCTCTACCACGTGCAAAATATTTTCGGCCACCCCTTCGGCATCGCGTTCGGGCGCCAGGAAACCGCTCGCGCCATCCCGCACGTATTCCGGTATATCCGCATGCGTACTGCCTATAATGGGCATGCCCGAAGCCTGCGCATCGAGCAAAATAACCGGCGCTCCCCCCTCGCCGTCCCCGTTGGCAGCTGTAACGCTCGTCTGCAACAAGATATCGTGATGCGGCAGTTCTTCTAGCACCTGAGCATAGGGCAGCATGCCGCGAAATATAGTGTGAGGACGCAAAGCCAATTCGTCGACAAGTGCCTCTAGTTGGCCGCGATCTTCCCCATCGCCGACCAACGTCAGTTGATAGGGAAAGGGGCGCCGCTCCAGCGCCAGCGCCAAGCCGCGCAATGCATAGGGAATTCCCTTCTTTTCCTTAAAACCAGCACAGACGAGAAAACGCACTTTACTTTGTAGATGTCGTTGGCAAAACGCGATCCGTTCCACATCGACCCCGAGGTGCCAAACCCTCAATTTCTCGACGGGACAGCCCAATGCGCACAGGCGTTCGGCCATTGCCCCGCCTTCGGCTAAGAATAGGT
>Ga0055584_100006653_pt1 | contig 11328 bp, 9 predicted proteins | sample OSDHelmetaG_FD_58716 | JGI IMG/M metagenome (GOLD analysis project Ga0055584, IMG submission 58716) | Pelagic marine sediment microbial communities from the LTER site Helgoland, North Sea, for post-phytoplankton bloom and carbon turnover... | ecosystem: Environmental > Aquatic > Marine >...
TCCCTGTTGTATAATTTTATTTAGACATTCAATTGAATAACCCGTAGGGCGGGGAGACCCTTGTTTCCTAGGCATAATATTAATCCCTAACCATTTTGAGGGGATGGGATTAGTATCATCAAATTTTTCTATACTTTGTCCAACTCTAAAGAGTGTGTATCCCACAAGAATCGCGAGGACAACAATACATAAAATATGAAGAAAATTACATTTTTTTATCATTTATAATAAACATAATAGTTAAATAAAATGGAATGTTTTACTGTACAAGATCTTAAAAAACTATGTAAATCAAATACCAGGGGTATTGGACGAGATGAAATGTGTCAACAACTTGGTACCCCAACACAAGATAATCTATCTTGTCTAGACTTACCATCCCTACAAAAGATAGCACGGAAAATGATTACCTCTAGGAGTATACAACCCGACGAGAAAAAAATAATACTAAAGATGAGAAAAAATGATCTTGTAAATTGGCTTCATTTACAACTCCAAGAGGGTGAAACCCCTATAGTAGAAGAACAACATTTGGTGGGAGCCAATGAGACTCATACATGTCAAGATGGTAGTACCTTTGAATGTGCTGGGGGATCTGAGGGTTGCATGGATAATTCTCCCACATATTGTCCTAATTCTGGAGAAAGGGGATATGATTCCTTAGGATGGGTATGGGATGGTTGTCCATTAAATATAAAATTTGAAGGTGATACAGTTGTAATAATGGATGGAAAGAAATTTAAAAAAGGGGAGGGTTTCACCCGTGAAAGGGTTGAGTGTACCCCTCAACCAGAGAAATTTAAACGGGTAGCGAGGGATATAGCTGAAACTATTGTACCATATCAGAACAACTGGCAGGTTGATTACCATACGAACATGCCTGGAATTCAGTTTGTTAATATTTCTAAGGAGAAATCTAAATATAAATGGGAAAGTGAAGTTACACAGGCTGATAATCACTGGACAAGTACATATGGTGGTGATTATGAGTACTGTCTATGTCGGGAGAATAATATGGATGAACATATTAATAAATCCCTATTGATGTCATTTTCCCAAGAGGAGTGGTGGGCTAATAAACATGGTCATAGAATGGGTCTTAAAACAACTATAAAAGAAGATGAAATTACAAATGTAGAATTTAAGGAATTACCCCTTAGTTTTCTAGATAAAATGAAAAAGCCCCCCCCAGATCCAAAAATAAAATTAACTATTACCCTAAATGAAAATAAAAATACCCCAGATGGGGGACTTATAGAAAAACAAATAATCTCTGAAACTTTTAACACCCGACAAGAGGCTGAACAGGCCCTAGTAGAACTAAAAAATGGAAATGCTATAGCCGAGGTGGAAACAGTCTGGAAAAAGATTCCAGATGCAGAAAAACAGCGTATTCGGGATGATGTAATTAGGGCTGTGGGGAAGAGGACATACAAGATCCACTTTCAACCAAAAGTTGATTGTCAAATACCCCTACTGAAGAGAATAATGATTGTGCTTAATAGGTCAGATGTTTTACCCTATGTTAAAGCTGCAAAAGCTATTATACCTTATAATAACGTCATACAAGGTGCATTTTTACCCTCTATTGTGGTGTATCCAGTAGAGGGTAAAGTACCGAGTCAGCGCTTGTTGAATATTCTTACAAGGGAATTTTCTAACAGTGCAGAGGAATGTGGGTTGAATATAGTTCCCCGTTTTAATCATCGGTATGACCATCTTATGTATTGGGCTAATGGGGATGGAGATATAAAAGAGTCCCTATTGAATGCTGGGGGGAGGGAGCTTGTGGATGTTTATTTTGACTATGGTCTATGTGAGGGTAATGGACCAGATATACCATACTGCCACTATCACCACTGGAGATGTCCAGATAATGATTGTCATATTCAACCTGAAATATAAATTCTATCCATTTGTGAACATTGTTTAGTTGTCATTTATATATATTATAAATTATTCTTATATAATAAATGGGTAATACAACTACAAAAGACGTAGGAAATTTTCAAGCTGGAGTTGGTAAAGTAGACGCAGATATGTCCCTTATTGGAGCATGGATATTTGCAGTTATTTTAGTTATATTAGCATTAGTATTTGCTTCCCAGGCATTTGTCGCTAGGAAACCTTCAGATTGTATGGATGATGACCAGAGGGAAAAATGTCAACATAAAAGTAAACAGTGGGGATTCCTATTCGCCCTAATCCTTATACCATTAGCAGTCTTTATTGTCTGGTATGCAAAGTGGTGGAAACACGAGGTATATACAAACCGCACTGCAGCTCAAATTGGTGGAACTATGGCAGAGGCTAATTGGATAAATCAAGCTATGCACCCAAATAATTAAAATAATGTTGTACTAGATTTATTATACCATAGGGTATAATAAATATGAAAGCATGGAAAATACTTATAATAGTTATGATTCTAACTATAACAATTACGTGTTTAGTAAAATATAAACGCGAGGATTTATTATACATATTAAACGACCTCCCATTTGTACCCACACCATTAGGAAATAGACTTAGTCATTATTGTTATGGACTTGCACTCAGGAGAAAATCGTTAAAACATATTTCCATATTGGATTCAGACACTGATATTGCTGTACCTGAAAAATCCTACAATTTAAACAAAATTAACTCCATATCTTTTTGGGAATTATATCCCCTAACTTGTGCTGAAATAGCCCTAAATTGTGTAAAACAAAGAGTTATAAAACACAAAGCCGAAGTAGAACGTGGTGTTGTACGTATCCATATTAGATGTTCTGATACCCCTTATAATAGACATAATGGTTATGAACTTTTGAAATATAACTGGTACAATAGGGCCCTAACCTTATTAGGGAAACATATGACTATACGTAAAATTGTAATACATTTATGCACTGATCATAGTTTAAGTATAATTATGAAGATAACAGATGATTTATGTAAGCAATATAGTATGGGTCTGAAGGATTATTTGGTGGAGGGGGGTTTTGAAAATGTGGAGTTACAAGTAAGCTGTAATAAGGTGAAAGATGATTTTCTAATGTTTCAGTCTTCTGATGGGTTTATATCTGGGGGATGTGGGGGGTCGTTTAGTTATTTTGCAGGGGTATTATCTAGGGGGAGGGGTGTTGTACTACCGATGAGTAATCACCCTGGAGTTAGGGAGGGGATAGGGAAGGAATACATGATTAGGGATGGGGGATGGATTATTTCAGGGGGAAGGGTCCCCCATGGGGATGTTGAGAGTTATGATAACATAGGGAGGGTGATAGAATTGTGTAAGTGTGAATAAATATAATTAGATAATATAAATGAGACTATTAACTATTTTAAAAATAATCATACTGATTTTAGTTCCATTAGCAATTGCATATTGTTTAATCAAAATAGAAAGTTACCAAAATTGTTGTAACTGTCCAAGTGTAAATTGTGATAAAATTAACAATGCAACAAAACAAGTACGAGAAGCCTTAGAAAAAACTGTTCCTGGGAAATGGTTTTTAGTAGAGGGTACTTTAATTTCTGCTTTAAGGTGGGGGGAGCAATGTCATATTTTTTCTAGTGGGAAGAAGAATTTTGTTGATTCTGATATAGACGTGTATATTATAACAGATAAAGGCCGAGAGGGGGAAGTAGCTAATATGATAGGAAATACGCTATCTGCTCAGGGATGGAGTGTACCTAAGGATCGTAGGGACGGTATATATGTTACTAAACAAAACAAGGTGAGGGTACCGATGGTAAGTTCTATTAGGGAGCTAGTAACTAAAGATTTTTATGTTGATATTCATATAATGACCTCGGTGGGGGATGGTTTTGATGTGGGAAAAATGGAACACCTATGGAAGGTGTTTTTAGTTAATGGTATTTTACCTAGGGATGTTATATATCCTCTCAAACCATGTCAGTGGGGAGGGGGTATTGCATATGCTCCCTCTAAATATCTAGAGATATTAGGGAAGTGGAATGATAATGAGTATGGTGATGGTTCAAATATGTGGAAACCCCTAGAAAAATATTTAGGTACAGCTACAGAGTTTAATTGTCCCTGTAAATTAACAGATATGGACATTCAGGAAGTGAAAAATAGTATCCAAAGTCTTGGGGAAAAAAATTTAGCAGCATTTAATGTAAATTAATAAATAGATACAAATTCAATATGTATACATATTGAATTATACATTTCTACCATCTGTATGGTCACTATAATACCCATCATTGATATCACCAAGATACCAAATTCGTTTATAGTTATTTCCTACTGGATAACACATAAGTTGATATTCCATAAAAGATAGGGGATTAGTCTTTGTCCACACTAAATACTTATAATGTTCCAATTTTGCTATATGATTTTGATCAGACCATTGAGAACACTGGGAAAAATTTATTCCATCTAAGGTTATATTAACCTGTGGTAATGTATTTTTACACTCTTTTTTAGTATAATCCTCATGAATTTTATTACCCTTATCTGAATATCTAACTAGATCCATAGTTATATTATTTTTCATAATATTTATAATCTTGGGGGCATTAAATCCCTTAATAATAGGTAAATCTTGCTGCATAACATTAACAAATTCTGTATCTACCTTCGTCATACAATTAAAAAGTAAAGTTGATAAACACCCCCTCTCAGGTAATTCCACAAAAGTTACCCAGGGAAGGTACATATGGGCTATTTTCTTTACGTTATTTTTGTAGGTGTTATATAGTTCACATGAAAATTCTTGTGTACATTTCTTGTGTAAGTCTTTATTTATCACCTGACATCCATCAAATCCTATGATAACATGGGAGTCCCTAAATAATGGGACCTTTTCTAGACTCCTAATTGTTTGTTCTATAAATTTAGGTGAAGGTATAGCCTTGTGTGGGGCTGTGGTGATAATAGTAGTAATACCAGATTTAGTGAAACCTATATTACCTTCATATTCTCCGTAATTTTTATTATGTATATATATTTCTGAACTATTTTCGTTTATGTTGCTATAACTAATATCAAAGACCTTAATATTTTTAATTAACTTCAAGTTTAGAATATTATTTGGATTAGTATAATATAGCTCTATTTTATGATCTTTATAATTATTTAATATTGTATGTAGGTCAGAGTTATAAAAATGGGTTTTAATTATTAACTTTAATATAGGCTTACTATACTCTTTTACTACATCTCCAGATGGAAATATGGATATATATGAAATGAACCTAGATAATGAATTAATAATAAATATAGATCTTTCACAATCAGCATATCTACTATCATGTCCTGCTATTGTCGTCTGGAATATATTTCCAGACGGATAAATATAAGGATAATTAGCCCAACCATTATATACATATTCAGTCCATGTATTCATAGTATTATCACCATATCTTTTATTCATAACAGTGTCTACACCATCAATAAAATCCCTCCTCCCCTCACTATATGATATAAAATCAATAGCTGTATATGAATCTATTATATATGCTGTACACCCCTGACTAAGCCATGCTGGATATTTTAATTCAGATAATTTATTAGGCCATCTATTGCTTAACTTAAAACATGCATCATCTTCTATGATTAAAGCACGATCCCATCCCCTTTTGATAAGTTCTTTCATTGCGTCAACATGAGCTAGATAACAACCTATAACATTCTTTTCTGATTTTCTTGTATATTTATACATATCCTTTTCCTTTATCATAACACCAGGAACCCTAACTACGGGTTTAGATACCCCTTCAAGTTGTTCATTTATATATTTTAGCCTATCTGTAGACTTGTCTAGATTTATGAATAGTATGGGTATATCTATTTTGTCTTTGTTTATCTTATCTAGTTTGTTATGTATACGGGACAGTTTTTGTATACTGTCATCAGGGTCATCCATCCATACAATATTTTCTGAGAGTTTGTTTTCTATTGGGATACTAATAAGACTTGAACTTTTATAGAATATATATTCTACTATAGCATCCCATAGTAACGGATTCATCAGTTTAGACACTATCAAACTATTATCGGAGGAACTATATATCCCATTCTTATCTATTTTTTTATCACTTATATGACCCTCTTGGAAGTCTGATTTTATATCAATATAATATCCACCTTTAGCATATAGAATACAATAAGCCCAAAATAAATTCTTATGTTTGTCTTTTAATTCCCTGTATAGATGCATACAATCAGGACCATAATAGTCATAAATAAAATCTTCACATTTTTGAGTACTATAAAAGTTAATATAATATCCCCTACAGTATTTCTTTATATTTTCCATTACATCCTGGGGTATACTATCTAAATCATGATAAGTTATATAAACAAACCCTATTTTTAACCCTGGAGAGGGTGATAAATTTTCTTGTATATATTTGTTTACTTTTTCTTGTTCTGGTTGTCTATATTGGGCTGTTTTTGTATGACTGTAGTTTGGTTTTCTAGTAAATATGTAGACTATACATACTATAATTACTGGTAGGAGTAGTAACGCCATGGGTTTATACCTACTGGGTTTAAATACTACTATAGAGACGAAACAAAAAATTAATATTATAGTTACTATAGTAACAACTAGTTTACTTTCCATTTATTATAATACTTTATAATAAATGGAAACAAATAGGATTAAAATATGCAAAATACTATTTTTTGTATTAGTCATATTATTATTAGTCTATGTGATTAGTCTTTTGTGTAGCAAGGGCAAAGGAAACGACAAAAGCAAAGACAAGTATGAAAAATATAATACTACTATACAGGCTAATAATATTGATGATTTATCTAGGGTGTATATAGACAATGGAGAACTAAATACAAATAAATTATTTTCCAAAAGCAGTATGAACCACAATATACAACAAGAAAATCTGCGTTTGTTATCTAGTATGTTAGACTCACATGAAATACCATATTATATAGATTGTGGGACATTACTAGGTTGTATAAGGGAAAAAAGTTTTATTCAAGGTGATACGGACGCTGATATAACAATGTCTAAACAAGGTATAAATGAATTAAGATTGGTCCTAGGAGACTTGGAAAAAATGGGGTTTATATCCTTTAGAAATAGTAATTCATGGATGTCTATGTCCCTTCTTAGGAAGGGGGAATATATAGATATATATTCTCACCATGATACCATACCGTTTGATCTCATAAGGGTACCCTTCCTAGGAAACACGTATCCCATACCAAAGTATTATGATGACTATCTAACAGAATTATATGGTTCGTGGAGAACCCCAGATCCAAACGGTAAAGGGGACGGAAGCTGGGAAAAAGGAATGCCTAAATATATAGAAAAATGGGGAAAAACAATTACATCCCCATTACCACTTGTAATTATTACAGGTGCTTGTAAAAATTATGCAGATAAACTATCCAGGTTTATAGGCTCTGTACACCACTATGAACCCGATACCTATATATATGTATGTGATTTTGGTTTAACCGAAGAACAAGTAGGAAATATAAAAAAATACAAAAATGTAATCTATAAACCCTTAGATCTTTCTACATATCCAAAATTTTTACATAATAAAGAGAACAGGGGCATAAAACAGTCTTTAAAAATCATAGCTTTACATGAGCTTGTAAATGAAATATCTAATGATATTATTTGGTTAGATGCTGGTAATCAAATTGGAGGTAACCTAGATATGGTAAGAACAAACATTAAGAAAAAAGAATTTATCACAAGCTGTGTAGAGAATGATTATCATATGCGAGACTACACCCACATTGGTATGATAAACTACCTTAATCTCCCAAACTATAAAAATACAAGTTTAGGACATATATCGTCTGGATTCTTTGGAATAAGGGGTGGAACTAATACAAATGTATATAAAAAAATAATTAAACCAGCATTACAATGTGTTCTAAATAAAAATTGTATAGAACCAAATGGTGCATCCCTAGAAAATCATAGATACGATGCTTCTATTTTAACATTACTTTTAAAGAAAAATAATATGCTAGTGTATTGCGGGGAAAATTCATACTGCCCAAGTTATGATAATTGTATGGGTATAACTTTATGCAATAATAATTGTCCCCAAAATATGCCAACCCATAGTAATTACACAATACAATTTCAAAGGGGTAGTGGGCCAAATTTTACACCTAGGAGTGTGTAATAATCAAACTACTACGAGTTTATTTCTTTTCTAATATTATTTATAAGCTTACTATATTGTCCTCCAGATTTTATAAAATATGGAGCTGTAGACATGAGAACCAAATCTTCGTCTGGATTTTGTCCTAATCTCATATTTACCCTGTATCCATCCTGTTCTAATAGTTTTTTCATAATATATAAATAATTACAGCTTTTCTTAGGCTCCCTAACATTATGGGAACCTGCAAAAATAGTTATGTCTTTAACTTCTGATGGTATCTTGTCTAAATATGACTTTAATTTAGGCCACGACAAAACATACTGGTATTTATTTATTTCATCAAAAAATACCGTTTTGTTTACCATATCTAAAACACTATGTTTTTTATCTTTATCTATAACATCCCCCACCCTAAGGTGAAGAGCTATACCTGTGATTTTGTCTAATTTATTTACCCTATCTTCTATAATAGTTTTCATTGCTTTCATATCACCCCCCTTTGTTGTAGCTTTAAAATAATCACTAACTATAGTCCCAGGATAATTTTTAATATGCCACTCCTTTCCCATCTTCTCTTCCCATAAAAAACCATTTACCATATCCCCTAAACGATAATCTGACATATTAGTATTAAATAAATTACAATTATCTAAAGGTTCTATATTATCAAAATTATCAAAATTTACAAACTGTGATTTTGGTTTTCTAGTAAATATGTAGACTATACATACTATAATTACTGGTAGGAGTAGTAGCGCTATAGGTTTATACCTACTGGGTCTAAATACTACTATAGAGACGAAACAAAAAAATAATATTATAGTTACTATAGTAACAACTAGTTTACTTTCCATTTATTATAAAGTATTATAATTTATCTAACGTGGAATTGATTTTCCACTTCACAAATTATAATATTCTTAAGAATATAAAATGACAATACTTACCACCCACGATCCTATTGAATATACTATATATATCATTCTCAATAATACTGAAAAATTTAGAACCTTTATCAAAGGTCTATGTAATATAAACATCATACCCCAGGGAATATCACCCCTTATTGCCTATATAAATAATAACCCCAAAGGATGGACCATCAGGACTTCTGACATACTGAAATCCCTCATCCAAAAAGATTTTTCAGACCTCCCATCATGGGTTATAACTAACCTATCTTCCTCTACATATAGGGCTGTAAAGACCCTAAACGGTTACCCCTTTGATATAGCAAAATCAGCTATACAAAAATATACACGCCGTGCTATCCCCCACAAGGCTCAATACATGGCTAATGATATGTATATAATGAATTGGGCTACTCCAGGCTCAAAAGCTAGTATGACTAACTTTTACAATAGAATACGTATTATTTATCTAGAAGATATTGGTTTAGGGTCTCCACCACTTCTATATTTAGTCCATAATACCCTAAAAGATATTAAGGATAATCCCACCCTGCTAAGTATTAAATTACCATGGCTTTTTAGATGTATGTCTTTTACTACAAAATCTAGGGTATACTCCCATATACGAGCATTCTATAAAAACCCCCAAAATATTCCCCCACAACCTCACCTTCCTAAGGTTAAATATATTCTCCCTTCTAAAGAAGGAAAGGAATTACAAACTGTGGTAGATGCATTCGTATGGTGTATGGAGAATAGGAATGTTGGTGTATATTTTTGGCTAGATAAAATAATGGAGACACAGAAGTTACAGACAAAAAATTTTAACAGTACACGACCTGGATTTTTAGTATTTAATATACTCCTCAAGAATGGATTCATTGCAGACAGAAAAAGTATAGATATATGTATGGAATGGTACAAAGACATGAAAATGATGGAGCAGACATTTCCAGTTATACATTGTGTGTTTCTATATGTCCTACACGATAAGGCTGTGTGGGATGCCCCACTTCCCCACTCCACCCTAGAGGGATATTTGAGCACGTATAAACCAAATCTCCTAAACGAAATTATAAGTTTAGATAATTATGTATTTGACAAACACACAGCTAAGGGTAGAACTATGGGTAGGACAAATACTGATTTTGCCCTAGAGGGATCAATAGTTTCGTATGATATTGGACTATACCCAGATCTTGCTAATCAGTATATGCTCGGTCATATATCTAGGGGGATTCCATCTTCTGAAACTAAGGAATTTACAAATGCTCAGCGGGCTCAACTAAATACAGGAGCGTCTAAACAAGACGTATATTTTGCTACAGATAGAACAGGAAAGAATGTAGTTGTTAAGGGACCATATCCTAATGTAGAAAAATTATCCATAACATTTAAACTCCAAAATATAATGAAGTTGTTTCCAGAAGTAAATTACTACGATGTAAATGTTATGATTTTAAAGCCTGACATGTTTACAAATATCCCCCTGGGTTTGAGAAATACTATGGTGGATAAACCCTATACATTTTTCATGGTTATGGAAGATATAATGAATCAGGATGTGTATCCCATGACTGTGAAAAGTAGTAAAGTGTGGAAAGATGAACCAATTGTGGATTATAATAAATTATTCTCTGACAATCCCAACATGGGTTTTGCTACTCCCCGGAAGGGAATGAGTGATGAGGCTATATATTCCCTAGCTATCCAACTAGCCTTCAGAAAAGCCTTCAAGATAGGAGATATATCTCAAAGGAACTTTATAAGAATAGGGGATAAGGTTTATAATGTAGATACAGAGGGTATTATGGTTAGTGATTATATAAAGTGGTCTGAGAGTGATACGATGGTTATAAATAGGGTGATAAAAAAGTATAAAACTAGATATGTCAATACACTTCGTCAATGGTTAACCCAGGGGGAAGAAATGGAATTATACATATCAAGATGGATTATAGTGGAAAAGACATTGACTCATGATCCATTAATAACGGAGACTATACGTAAATCTATTTCAGAACTTATTGATATAGCTAATATATAAATATATATGTTCTCAAGATAGAAATATTCCTATTCAAATACACAGATTTGAATAGAATGCGTCCAGTGGGGTTCGAACCCACGCGGATTTCTCCACCAGGTCTTAAATCTGGCGCCTTAGACCACTCGGCCATGGACGCAACTATTTTATTTACAATATGTATTTTTTAAATTAAACTATTATAGTCAATACTTTTCTATTACTCTTGTATATAACCTCCCCGACCTCTTCGCCTTTTGACACATTACT
>Ga0055584_100006654_pt1 | contig 11328 bp, 11 predicted proteins | sample OSDHelmetaG_FD_58716 | JGI IMG/M metagenome (GOLD analysis project Ga0055584, IMG submission 58716) | Pelagic marine sediment microbial communities from the LTER site Helgoland, North Sea, for post-phytoplankton bloom and carbon turnover... | ecosystem: Environmental > Aquatic > Marine >...
AGGCTTAGATTAACCGGACTCTCTCAATTTGCATGGATCACTTTTTGGGAGGCAGGCCATTGGTCTCAATTCATTATCTAGACAGGTCGATGCCACAATCACTGGGTTTGTTCTACGGAAGTTTGGTAACGGTTTGTGACCGACCTGAGACGAGAGAGCATATTTCTGCCATAAAATGCCCTAGGTCAGACACATTGCCACTTTACAAGTGACTAGAATTCACTAGGTTTCTCAACGAATTTTCGCCATATGGGGATCAAACATGACGCGCCTTTTTGCCTTAGTTTTTGCCGTTTTTGCCTTTACAGCCGGTAGTGCCTTACCTGCGGCAGCGCAGGATGAGATGACTGAAGAACAATTGATGAAGCGCGGTAAGCGGGTCTTCGTCTTATGCCGATCCTGTCATACGCTTGAAGAAGGCGGTCGCAACAAAGTGGGCCCAAATCTGAACGGCATGTTCGGCCGTGAGGCCGGCAAGGCTGAAGGCTTCCGCTACTCTGACGTGGTCAAAGAGTCTGGCATCGTATGGTCAGCTGAGACGCTTGAAGAGTGGCTGATCAAGCCTAAGGATTTCCTGCCTGGCAATAAGATGGCCTTCGCTGGGGTTCGCAAAGAATCAGATCGTAAAGCACTGATTACCTATTTGACGGCGGAGACGTCTGCTGCTGAATAGTCTGACGCGCATAGCGTGTTGCGAAACGGGGCCGCAAGGCCCCGTTTTTTGTGCCTTAAATTTGAGCAAAAACTCGATTTTGCGTGGAACGAGCCCATGCACCAGGCCTTTTTTAGAAAAATAGTCATCTAAAACAAAGGTTTAGGCCCAGATTCAAACGAGTACCCGGGTGCGAAATAATATCATTTAAAATCAATATGTTAGGAACCGCCTACCCAGCGCCATCATCGACCACTTTGCAGTATGGTTTCCAAAGTGAAATGGCGATTGGCACGGCAAGGTTTAGCCAAAACGCGGTCAGCATCAGGGTGTAGAACGCTTCTGTTGAGAGGATTTGGTTTTGCACATAGGCGATATCCATCACCACGAAGGCTAACTCCGCACGCCCAAGCATGCCAAAGCCGACCATCAGACTGTTGGGCCAGTCCATGGCGCTGGTGTAACGCGCAGCCAATGATGCAGAGACGATCTGAGAAATCAGGATAGCAAGTGTCAGGGTTACGGTTTGTGGAATCACCGAAAGTAAGACATCCCACTCTAAGACGAGGTTTGTCCCGAGATTGACGAAGAAGATTGGACCAATGGCCGAGAACGCGACCATGTCCAACGTGCCCTTAATTTCTTTGTATGACGTGCGTGAATCTTCGGCCTTGAAGTATTCCTCTTTGAGGATAAGGCCGGCCATATAAGCCCCGATAGCAGGGTGGAAAACAAATTCATGAGCGACGAGACCGACGCCGACGGCCAGTAAAAGCACAGCTAAGAACGCATACTCGCCTTTACCGAACGCGAACAAATTTTGAATGCCAAGCCTGCCGATAATAGGGAGCCGACCAAACCAACCCTTAGGGCTCGCGGGTAAAACCCAACCTCCAATGAGGGTGATGAGAATAAAGAACCCGGCGGCCTTCAACGCCGTCAAAAAAATCTCGAAGGCACCTGGTTGCGTGCCGCCAGCAGCGATTGGAACGAGAATGGCGACGAGGGCGAGGGACGCGATGTCATCCAATACAGCCGACGTCATAATGCGCGTCGCCGCAGGAGAGCGGCTCATGCCTTCGCTTTTCAAAGACACCATGGTCAGAGAGACGGCTGTAGCCGTCATGGTAAGGCCGCACATCAGCGCGATATTGTGGTCGCCCCAAAAGTAATCAGCGACAACATAGGCACTGGTAAACGGTGCGACTGCGCCGAAGAACGCAATGCCCCAGCTCTTTTTGATGCTTTGTAGAAAGTGGTTGGTCTTTTCCTCAAAACCCAAGGCGAACATGATGAGAATGATGCCAAGCTCTGCAAGGCCGCGCACAAAATCGTCGCTCTTTTCGGGCAAAATCCCGACATTGACGAAAAGGCAGCCGATGGCGAGGTAGTAGAGGACCGGGGTGAGGCGGGTTTTAGCAGCCGCAATAACGGCGAAGTAAACACCAACCCAAATGACAACCAGTTCAAGTAAAACGTCCACGTAGGCCCCTTGAAAAAATAATTATATCAGTGGCTTAAACCCTAGTGCGGTTCTGATTGCTCGGCTCTGATCTGGGTCAATAGCGCTCAATTTTACGATTTTACTTTACAATGATTATAAACTATAATAATTCTAATGAACGGTTCGGGGCGTCTTTCTCCGGTAGGCCGTAGACCACCACTACGCATAGAACAGGATAAGAGTAAGAGTCATGATTGGTAAAAAAGTCCCCGCTGTAACCTTCCGCACCCGCGTCAGAGACGAGAGCATTGAAGGTCCAAATCCATTTCGCTGGCAAGATGTGACAAGCGCTGAATACTTTGACGATAAAACGGTCATTGTATTTTCATTGCCCGGTGCCTTTACGCCAACGTGCTCGACCTACCAACTCCCAGATTTCGAAAAGCTCGCAGGTGATTTCAAAGCGCTCGGCGTTGACGACATCTATTGTGTCTCGGTCAACGATGCGTTCGTCATGAATGCTTGGGGCAAACAGCAAGACTTAAAGGCGATCAAACTTATTCCGGATGGGTCTGGCGAATTTACACGCAAGATGGGCATGCTGGTTAACAAGGACAATGTAGGCTTTGGCATGCGCTCATGGCGCTACGCGGCCGTCATCAAGAATGGTGTGGTGACACATTGGTTCGAAGAGCCTGGCTATGAAGACAACTGTGCCGATGACCCGTATGGCGAATCCGCCCCACAGAATGTGCTGGAGACTCTTAAGGCCGCCTAATCGTTTAGACCCGCTCTACTGAAATATAATCCCCCCATCCAGCACTGGCCGGGTGGGGGTTTTGTTTTATGAAGAGGGGCCGCGTTATTGCATCTTGAGAACGAATTTGGTCAGTTCGCGATTGAACCGTTCGGCACCTTCCATGAATGGCGCATGTGTGTGCAGTCTTAGGTGGCCTATGCTTTTTTGATCGCGTGCCGCGCACCGAAGCCCGGTAACGCCGCTCGAGTTTCTCGATTGATGTTGAACCCTGCTTTCTCAATCTCACCTTCAAAATCAAACGCCACAAATTCTGGAGTCCATGGCTCACAATTCCAGCGATGATCATACCACCGCCGGTATTGATTGTAGGCATGGTCTTGAGTGCCTGAAGTCTTGAAATCAATGGGGTAGTAGTAGCCGCCGGGCCGGACCAGCCTATGAGCTTCTTTAATGACGGCCTTATTCGCTTCAGTGGGCATTTCGTGATTCAGAATGACAGAGGTAACTATGTCAAAGTAGCCATCTTCAAACTTGGTTTCCTCCGCAGAGCGTTGAGCAAAATTGACATCAATACCAAGGTCTCTGGCCCTCATATGGCCGTATCTAATGAGCGGCCCGCCCACATCAATTCCCCACACCTCGGCTTCTGGAAAACGCTCCTTTAAGGCCGTCGTTAGGCGTCCAAAACCGCAGCCCATGTCAAGAATGCGACGTACGTTCTTGTCTTGCGGCAAAGGAAGTCGATCAACAGTTCTTGTTTGTATCTGGTCTTGTTCATTGTCGCCCAAACGCGATATCGATGCGTAAAAGCTATTTTGGCCTAGATGGTACACGTGACCCCCGAAAGGATTCCCGACATACCCCCCAGGCATTGCATGAATCTCGTGCTGAATATACTTAGGGATGTTCAGATCAGGATTCAGTTCAAGCGTCCCCGGACCATCGTTGTCAGCGGCTTCCATCTCAGCCAGGTACTCATCAGCATGGTGATGGAAATAGTCACTCAGCGTTTTCCACGTCAGCTGCTGATTGCTGACCCACGTTCTCCCACTGGCTTGAACAAGTAAATCATCGTCAATTAGCTCCATTGCCTCTTGCATAGTCAGTTTGGCTTTCGGATCCAAACCTTTGGACTCCAGTATTTTTTCCACTCTGAGTTTCGCGGGAGCATTAAACCGGTGTTGAAAATTTCGAAAACCAGTAAAAAAGTCGTATCTATTCTCGAGGTCGAGATCCGGAATACGCTCAAAACGGCCGGTGCTGCCGCGTTTGTTGATATCGCCAGTCGGCGATAGGTTCTTGGTCGCGATATCGGTTTTTGCTTCAGCTTTGCGGCCGGTCAGCGCGGCACCCAAGAGGGAGCTAACAGCAGCCACTGTGCCAAATAGTGTACGACGATCTAGCATAAGTGTTTCTCCTTAACTCTAGCCGATTGGCTTACTTGTTTTCGTGGGTGAAGGCGGCAGAGACGGGCAGGTCGCCTTCACGTAGCAATGGCGAGTAGGTTAAGTCGATGAATCGATCGCGATCTTTCTGCCATTCAGCATCTTGCTCTGCCGTTGGCATATAGGTTTCGATCATTTCGGCGGTTACGCCTTTTTCGGCCAGCAAGGCTTCAACAACTTTCATGCGCCGCCTGTTGGACCAAACTTCGGCGCCAAGGGCTATGAGGCTAGTCATCATATTATCGAGGACTGGATTGCCGAGGAATACGGCGCGCTCCACGTCGGACGGAATAAAGTCTGATGCATACGTCGGACGATCCGTTTTAAGAGTGCTCGTGGCCATTATTTTTTCCTCTTTCATTATTGTTTTTCTGCAAACTGTAATTTTGAGCGAAGCTCTCACCCGGTTACATTTAAGGCCACTGTAGATTCAGCCCGCGACCACGGTTTGGTTTGGCCGGTATGCCAGAAGGTTCCGAAAGGATTTTAGGTTTAGGGTACGACCACACGTTGGTTGCGCAGCCGATTGCCAGCATGCCAAAATTCAACTGTGCCGATGATCCGTACGGCGAGTCCGCTCCACAAAATGTGCTTGAGCATCTTAAAGCGGCTTAAGAGGCGCGACGCTCTCTCCTAAAAAAACAGCCCCCCATCCAGCGCACGCTAGGTGGGGGTTTTGTCTTGAGAAGAGGGGGTTATTGCACCCGAAGAACGAACTCAGTCAGTTCGCGATTGAATCGTTCTGCGTCTTCCATGAATGGCGCGTGGCCGATGTTTTCATACCTTGAGAGCGTGCCATTAGGCAGGACGTCCATGATGCTGGTTGCGCCTTCGTAATTGACGATGAGGTCTTCTGTGCCATGACTAACCAGCACAGGAACAGTCGTTTTCGCGGCAAGGTCAGCGTTGTCTGAGGGGTAACCCATCATGGCACTGCGGACGTAGTGGGGCGTCATCATGTTGAAGGTGATATTGGTCTGTCGAACATCTGCGGGCAGCGGTTCAACGGTCACCAAATCGATGAATGACGTGACGCCTTCTAAGTTCACGTTGATGTCTGGTGACATCATCTGACCAAACCAGGTCATGTTCTGACCAGGCTTTGGCGGAGGCGGAGGGACAGGGCCCTGCATCGACGTGTTCGCCCCTACAAAATTGATGGCGGTGATATCCTCTACGCCGTAGTGGCGGATATAATTCATGATAATAAAACCAGCCCAGGACCAACCAACCAGTACAGGCTTATCAAGTTTCTCGTGCTCGATAATGGCGGCGATGTCGTCGGCCCAGAGTTGGCTTGATTGGTAGCTTGCGGGGTCAGTGGGTTTGCCGGAGGCGCCGTGTCCCCGGAGATCAAAAACGGTGATTGAAAATTTATCGGCGAGGTCAGAGTTAACCTGCATGTCCCAGCTCAAATAACTTTGGGAAAATCCGTGAATAAAAAGAATGTCCGGCCCATCTGGATTACCGCCGCGCCCAACGGACAAAGGCACGCCTCCGCCACCGACAACAGTTTTAAATGTTAGATCCATTGCGAAGCTTGCTCCGTTATTCATCAGGGTTGCGAACACGAAGCTAGTGACGAAGACAAAGGTTTTCATAGAGCTTATTTCCCAACGCTGACCGAACTGAAATATCTGAGTTCTCTAAATCTAGCATGCAGAGGAAAGCGCTGCATGCATTTAGCGGCCTGTGTTTCGGTGATCGACCGCGATCAGGCTGGGGTATGGCGAGCCAGGCGTCTAAGAGCGACCTATGGGCGCTGGCGGGCGGTATCCAATGGGATGACATTACCCGTTCCGGTCCGCGGGATTCGATCTGCAGGGTTAAGGATCGTGATGAGGGTGTCGGCGAGATCGGATACCTCAAGAGGCTTCCTGAATACACCGCTGTGTTCAAAGTTGTCTAAGCGATCCAATACGTCTTGCGCGGCATATCCGGTGGTGAAGATGATCTTGAGGTCTGGGTGTGTTTCTCTTAATTGCTCTGCCAGCTCTGTCCCGTTTGCGCCACCAGGCAGCAACACATCAAGAAATGCTGCGTCTAAGCCCGGTGTGTTGTTCGCGATCGCTAAGGCGTCTTCAGCATTTCCGGCTAGCAAAGTTTTGTATCCAAGTCGGCGAATGATCTGGTCTGTAACAAGCCTTAATTCAGGTTGATCTTCGACAACAAGGACCGTGTACTTATCTTGCGCTGAAGAGACAGCGGGCGCAGATCTAATCTTACGAGCCGTAGCTTCAACCTGCTTGCCAGGTAAGTACAATGTCACGTGTGTGCCGACACCAAGTTCACTACGGATCGTCGCGGCGCCATTTGATTGCTCACCAAGTCCGCTTCCTTTGCCAACGTCTTTGGTCGTGAAGAATGGTTCAAAGGCTTTGTCCAGAACATCCGCTGGCATCCCGCACCCGTTGTCTGAGACGGTTATAGCGACGTAGTCGCCAGCTTCGATGTCTTCATTAGGGAGGTTATCATCCGCGGTAAAGAGAACGTTTTTGATGTCGATTGTCAGGTGACCGGACTCGCTGATTGCATCGCGCGCATTCAGGGCAAGGTTAAGAATCGCATTCGTGAGTTGGTTTTCATCTGCGTGTACCGCCCAAGCATCCGGCGCAACATTGATGTCTAACCGAATGTTTCGGCCAATAGTGCGTTCCAGGATTTTTCCCAGCTCGGTGATGAAGGGTTTGGTCTCAATATCTTTTGCATCGAGGCGTTGTTTTCGCGAGAACGACAGAAGTTTGTCGGTTAATCCAGCGCCACGAGTCACGGCCCGCAAGATGCGGTCCATGTTTTGATCGATAAAGGAATCGTCTTTTCGATCCATTTGAATGAAGTGCGCTGTACTGGATACGATGCCCAAAATATTGTTGAAATCGTGGGCGACGCCGCCTGTGAGCTGGCCAAGCGACTGAAGGTGTTCGGAATGACGCAGGCGTTCTTCCAATTCCTTTTGTTGGGTAACGTCCTGCAAGGTACCTGACCGTCGGACGGGTCTATTGTTTGTGTCGAATGTGGTGTGCGTAATGAATTGGAAGTGCTTTACGCTTCCGTCCCGTAGGATCATGCGCGATACGCGATTGAAGGGGGTGTGAGCGGCGGTGGATTCTTTGCGTTCTCGCTCATGATCGTCGCGGTCATCTGGGTGCAGGTGTTCGCAGAACTTTTCGTAGGTGTAGGGCTTTTCGGATGGGGCTAGGTCGTTCAGTCGATACATCTCTGGCGACCAAGTCATTGCGTTCGTTGTTAGGTCAAGATCCCAGCCACCAACTTGAGCGATGCGCTGCGCTTCCTCGAGGCGATCTTCCGCGCGTTTGCGCGCTGTGTTGTCTTTGAGCATGCTGATGGTTTGAAAATGTTCGCCATTTTCATCGAGAATTTTCCACATCGTGGCGTTGATATTGATAGTCGAGCCGTCTTTGCGTCTGTAGGTGATCTCGGCGTCGTCGCAGAAACCAGTCTGTTTTAGGGTAGCAATAGCTGCACGACTGGCAGCCTCGTCTTCGGGGGAGGCAGAGAGTTCGTATCCGGTATGAGTTTGTAGTTCTGCTAGCGAGTAGCCAACCATATCCAGATAGGCTTGGTTTACGTCTATCAGTTTGAGGCCACCGTTCTCGTCACGTTCTCGAATAGCAATGCCGTTGTAATTGCTCTAAAACAGTCTCCGAAATCTTTTTTCGGAGACACGAAGTTTGGCGTTGCGTTCGACTTCATTGGTGACGTTTCGCACCATAGAAATCGTGCCCATGGGCTTGCCGTGCTCATCATCAAGTCGGGTTTCAGAAATGCTGACGTGTATGAGTCCACCCTCTTTCGTGCGGCATGGGACGACATCACGCCACGTATAATCTAAATCCATGCTCGCTTGGCGCTCTCGACTTATCTGTTCGCGATCAATTACGGAATCAGCAAGTTCAACAGTCTTCATGGATAAAAATTCTGCTTCAGAGTAGCCGAACAATTTTGTTGTCGCTTCGTTTAAGCCAACTAGTCTTCGGTCATTGTCGAAGATCATCATGCCATCACTAGATTGGCTAAGGGCTAGTGCTTGACGTTTCAGTAGACGGTCAGTGTGGAGAATAACTGAATTCTTATGGGCCAACCATGAAATGAGCAGAGTGAGAACGAGGCCAAATCCGAGGACAACGTTTGACAGATTGGACGACATTGTCGCCGCATATTCTGGTGTCGGTGTGGCCTCGATTTGAAAGGCCGTGTTTCCGATTGTCGTTTCTTCGAACCAATACTGTGGGTGTGTGGTGTCCAAAGACTCAGAATGAGATTCATAAACGAGCGCGCCGTTGGCACAGACCCTTATGTGTAAGTTAGGAAACGCCTTTTGAACTTCACCAAAATACGCGCCCATATTGAACATGCTGCCGACGAAGCCTTTAAAGTCTTCGCCGATCGTGAAGGGGGCATACATGACCATGGCCCAAGCATCAGACCCGCCGGGTACAAAATCGGCTCTTTTAATTTTAAAAATATCTCGGGTTAAGACTGCACCTTGCTTCTTGACGGCTTGCAAATAGGCTTCTGTGCCCGGAAGGCTTCTGACGTCGAGGCCTTCCACGTCCGTGTTCCGTGGTTAGGGCATGGTGTGGCGTAAGATGTAATTTTCGTCGACCCAGGTGACAGTGAGAGATGTCGGATGTCCGCGCAGATACTGCGCCGTATCAAAATCCCAGATGTCATTATTGAACGCATCACCCGTGCGACCAAACCGCTCGATCATTTGGGCCAGATCGTTCTCAGCAACGATGAATGTGGCTTGTGCTTCCCGTGCGAAGGTCTCGGCCTGACTAATCGTGCCACCACGCATTGTCTCGCGTTCGACGGACAGGGTGAACTGCCACATCGCAATCGAAATCAACAGGGTGATTGCCCCTGCGATCAATGGGGATTTTGTAATGCGCCCGCGCATACCACGCCTCATCACGGCGGCAAGACCATTCTTGCAGCTGGCGAAAGTGTACCAGAGGCTATTCCAAGGGAGTCCTGGGCAAAGGTATGGTTACATATCCGAAAGTATTAGTTTTCGCGTCGATTGAGGTATGTTTTGGCAACGCCGGAAACCTGCGGTTTCAGAATACTGCCTAAGGCGTGTGGGCTGCAGGCCGCCCACAACTGCGAGTCTGGTCTCTCCGTTCTCAGCCTATATGTGCGTGTAACCTTCGGGCTCGAAGCTTTCGTGATGATGAAACATCATCCAGCGGCCGTTTACCTTACGCATAACGTCAGTTATCCGCATGTTGGCGGCTAGGGCGTTTGGCGGCTCCCACGCTGCTTCCATGTGGCACAGCAAAATCGCCATATCTCCGAGGATATCGATCTTGAGAGGATTGAGTGTGAAGGAGAAGGGGCCGCGCGCCTTCGTGTTCTCCTGATCCTTCTTATGAAACTCTTTCACTTCGGCGAGGGATTTGAACAACCGGGGCAGGGTGCCATCCCATACGGAATAGTCAGGCAGTTGGACGCCTTCGATTTTCTCTGGCTGAAACGTGCGATAGGCCTCGTAGACGCTCTCGATCACACGAAACGCGGCTTCTTCGTCTGAGCCAGGAGTGAGTTCGATGAAGTCTCGGACGACGGTCATTAAGAACGCAGCCTAGTAGTTCGGCGGTCGCACGTAGGGCTTGGCGATCTTTTTGAGATCATCGGGCAGGGATGGATTGAATTCTGGGTCCCAGTAAAACGGTGACTTCTCTTCCGCGATGGTGTTGGCCAGTGGTCCATCCACCGTGCGCACCCAGAGGTGATAACCGGCGTCAGTTCCTGCTGGTCCGTGGTATTCGCCTTCAAGCCACCAGACGTAACCGCCGGGGCCCATGCGACCGCAATCGCCCCAGACGTATTCACCATCAATGCAGAACACTTCTTCAATCATGGGATGAGTCCACTTTGGCTTCATCATGCCCGCCGGCACCCGATGAGGCCGTGTGCAATAGAGGAACGATTGTTCTCCCGTGTAGGGATCGTTGCGCAGGGGCTTGATGGACGTGCCACCGGCGAACTTCGGATCGGTGAGACCTTCGTCCCATTCCATGGTCATCGGGTCGACGAAGGGGATCAGCAGTTTTTCGTCGTAGTCGGGCCCCGCGCCGGCTTTGACTTCCGGCTTATCGGCGAATGTGGTGAGCAGCACGCAGCCTTGTTCCGATGAGGCACTTTGGCGGGTGTATCCTGCGGGCAGGAAGCCATACTGATGGGTGCGGTAGCTCTGGCCATTGATGGTGATTGAGCCAGCGAGAACCAGAAATTCTTCATGGGCGGTGACGAACTCGGGCTCGGTCCGGCTCCAGCCTTTGGGGTAGCGAATGATGGTGGTGGAATCCGTACCCGCTTCGTCAATGGACAGGATCTTCATTTCTATATCGTCGCGGCCCGGGCCATAGAGGCCTTTCTGCCAGGAGATGTCTTGTGCCTGAATGAAAAGAATATGTGGCCGCGCCATTGGTGAAGTCCCCCGAGAATATTTTGTATTTGTAGGCGCGATCATGGCCGAGGTCGCAGGCTGGTGCAACGCTGCAATTCTGAGGCTTGGAGGCATAATAGAATTGTATTTTTTGGTGACGGTGATGGTTAGACTGAAATGCTAATATTGTCGGAGAAACCGTGATGCCCAGACCACACTGTATGTTTATTCAGGCTCAGGACCTGCCATGGTCTCAAGAATTTAGTGGCGGCGGCTGGGGTGACCTCGATGTCAAAGTCCTGAGTATCGAAGAGGCGACCGGGGCTTGCTCAACCATCGTGCGCTACCCAGCTGGTTGGGAGCGGACTGGCGAGCGTCACCTGACCTGTCATGAAGAACTCCTCGTCCTCGATGGTTGCCTCGTTATCAATGGTGTTGAGTACGGTCCCTATGCCTACGCCCATCTGCCGGCTGGCTACGCGCGGGAGTCTGTCTCTGCGCCGCGCGGGGCCGTGGTGATGACGATGTTGTCGGCGACGCCAACCGAGGTGGCAGGCGCGGCGCCTGACGGGTTATTCGATGAGAAGCTGTTGGTCGAACAGATTGATATCG
>Ga0055584_100006656_pt1 | contig 11324 bp, 8 predicted proteins | sample OSDHelmetaG_FD_58716 | JGI IMG/M metagenome (GOLD analysis project Ga0055584, IMG submission 58716) | Pelagic marine sediment microbial communities from the LTER site Helgoland, North Sea, for post-phytoplankton bloom and carbon turnover... | ecosystem: Environmental > Aquatic > Marine >...
AGCTCATCGCTGGCGAGCGGGGGGTGGGCATCGATGAGGAGGGCTACAAGGTGCACATGGAGGCCCAAAAGGCCCGTAGCCGTGCCGGTGCCAAGGGCTTTGGCGACACCGCCATGACCTCGCTGGAGGGAGAGCTGGCCAACACGCTGCCCCCGACCGAGTTCCTTGGCTACACCGCAGATGACGGAAGTAGCTCTGTCCTTTCCCTCCTTCAAGACGGCAAACAGGTCGCCGAACTCAGCGGAAAGGGCACCGTGATCACGGCTGCAACACCCTTCTACGCCGAATCTGGCGGGCAGGCTGGAGACACCGGACGCATCCAGTGGCCGGGCGGATCCTTCCGCGTCACCGACACCCGAAAGGCGCCCGGAGGCTTGCACCTGCACGTCGGCATGACCGAATCGGGAGACCTGAAGTCGGGTCAAGACGTCGAGCTATTTGTCGACGGTGGACTGCGCGACTGCACCCGCTTGAACCACAGTGCTACTCACCTATTGCATGCTGCCCTTCGGGAGGTGCTCGGAGGCCACGTCCAGCAGAAGGGCTCCTCTGTGGGGCCTGAACGCCTTCGCTTCGACTTCTCCCACCACAAAGCTGTGAGCAAAGAAGAGCTGGTCCGAGTGGAGGACCGCGTCTACGCCCAGGTCCTGGCAAACGCGCCCGTCCATACGGAACTCAAGGACCTGGACCAGGCCCGAGCCGACGGCGCAATGGCCCTGTTTGGAGAAAAATACGACGAGAAGGTGCGCGTGGTCAGCATGGGTAGCGCCAATTTCTCGACGGAGCTCTGTGGAGGCAACCACGCCACCCGCACCGGTGACATCGGCTTGTTCCGAGTCACGAACGAGTCCGGTGTAGCCGCTGGCGTGCGCCGTATCGAAGCTGTGACCGGTGCAGGCGCAATGGCCTACGCCCGCAGCCGGGACAACGCCGGCTTGGCTGCAGCCGCTAGCCTGCGAACCAGCCTTGAGCAGCTACCAGAGGCTCTGGAGCGACTCCAGGCTGACCGCAAGCGGATGGAGCGGGAGCTGGAGCAGCTGCGGGCTGAGATTGCCCGAGAAGCTGCTGGAGACCTGGCATCCCAGGCCCGGACAATCAATGGTGTAGCCGTGTTGGCCGCTGAGCTCCCCGCAGACGTGGCCACTCTACGCAGGGAAGCAGACCGCTTAAGGGACACCTTAGGCACTGCGTTGGTGGTCTTGGCCACGCGCCAAGGGGGGGTGAAGATCATCGCCGCGGCCACCAAGGATGTGGCCGGCACCAAGGTTCACGCCGGCAACATCGTCCGTGAAGTGGCAAAAGTTTGTGGCGGCAGTGGTGGTGGTCGCCCAGACATGGCCCAAGCCGGCGGAAAAAACGCAGACAAGCTGAAAGAAGCCCTTGAGCTGGTCTACACACTGGTTCAGGGCGGCTGAGCCTCACAGGCAACTGTCCACGCTCTCCCGGGTTAGGGAGAGCCACCATCTCGCGGCAATGGCCGCCAAGTTCTGGAGAACACATGCAGATTCAAGGTAGCAAGGTCCTGGTCACCGGTGGAGCATCCGGCATGGGCCGTCACTTCGTGCTTGAGCTGGCCCGCGCCGGCGCGGACGTGGCTTTCTGTGATCTGAACGCGGACGGCATCAAGGCCGTGGAGGCCGAGGGAGCCGATCTGCCGGGCAAGGTCTTGGGTTTCGAGGCCAACGTGGCCGACGAGGACAGCGTGATTGCGTTGATCAACAACGCCCACGAAGCCATGGGTGGCCTGGACGTGCTCGTGAACAACGCGGGAATCTTTCGCGACGGATTGTTGGTCAAGAAGGACCGCGAGACGGGCGAGATCAAGAAGATGTCCCTGCGCAAGTGGCAGTCAGTGATCGACGTGGACCTGACCGGCCCTTTCTTGACCACCCGAGAGTTCGCCGCCAAAGCCATTGAGTCCGGCAGCAGCGCCTCGGTTGTGGTGAACATCAGCTCCATCGCCCGTCACGGAAACCGTGGCCAGAGCAACTACTCCGCTGCAAAAGCTGGGTTGATCGCTGATACCCGCGTCTGGGCTATAGAGCTGGCTCGCCACGGTATTCGCACCGGGGCAGTCGCACCTGGATTTGTGGACACCCCCATCCTGGAGGGCATGCCCCCAGAAGTGCTCAACCAGATGCTCAAGCCTGTTCCCCTGCGCCGTGTAGCTCAGCCTCAGGAGATCTACCTGGCGGTCAAGTTCATCATTGAGTGCGACTACTTTACCGGTCGCTGCATCGACGTGGACGGTGGCTTGGCCCTCTAAGCCTCCGTCTCAGACACTAAAAAAGGGGGCCTGGTTGGGCCCCCTTTTTTAGTGTCTCCAGTCCGAGAATGACTCAGAGTTCCGGGACCACCGGCTGCTCGGCCATGCCGCCCTCGGCCAGTACAGCGTGTGACCGCTCCAAGCGGCGCACTGCCAAGCTCTCGGGGTGGTCCTCGCGAAGTTTGCGGGCCACATCTTGGGCCAGAGCCACATCTCCCTGCTCAAAGCGTGCAATGGCCAACATACGAAGCGCCTCGGGGGCGTCGGTGCACTCAGGATACAGGCTCAGCAAGCCCTCCATCCGTCCGACCACGGCACTCCAGGCTCCACGCTTAAAGTAGAAGCTCCCCACCTGGAACTCCTTGTGAGCCAAGCGATCCTCGGCCTCTGCCAAGTACTCCTGCACCTCTTGAACGTACTCGGAGTCCGAGAAGCGGCTGTCAAAGCCGGTCCAGGTGTTCACCGCGCTTCGGGTCCAAGCCTGATCCCGGGCTGCGATCTTGGGCGCTTTTTTCCAGGAGGTCAGTCCTAAACGGAACACGACATAGTCCACATCCTCGTGGCGGGGATGCAGCCTGAGGAAGTCCTCGTAGGCCAGCCGCGCCTGGTCCCACTCCGACTTGGAGAAGTACAGATCGGCTATCGCGAGCTCAGCCTTGACCGCGTATGGGTCGTCACGGTGGTAGTTCCGGATCTGATTGAACTCTTCGAGGGCCTTCACATAGTAACCGCGCTTGAGGTACTTCAGACCCAGCTCGTACTGCTCCTCTACGCTTAGCTCTTGGTTCTTGCGATCTCCAAAGTTGGGGCCTTGAATCTCCACTTGGGCCTGGGCCGTGGAGCAGAGAGCACCTGAGAGCGCCGCGAGTAAAGAGAGGGACATCCACATGCTGGTGTCTTTAGCGCAAGACCTCGGGTGCAACCACCCGTTGACGCAGGTGCAGACCGTCCCTATCGATGAGGGGCAGACCCCAAGCACACCTGCTGCGGGTTCTTTTCAGGAGTCATCATGTCCGAAACCACACCCCCCGCTGGCACCAGAGCACCGCCTGTCACCTTCTACACCTTCGTGGTGTCTTTGGGGCAAGCCGCCATGCAGCACTTGAGCACGGAGAAGCCGAGCGAGGACGACCTGCTGATCGCCACAAACACGATCCAGACCCTCGCCCTGCTCCAGACCAAGACTCAGGGAAACTTGGACGAGGAGGAAGGCAAACTACTGGAAGCCATTCTGGCTGAACTTCGCGGCAAGCTGCCAGGCTGAACCTAGGGGCCAACAGAGGGCGCGTTGCACCTCTGGCTTACGATTCGATGCCCAAAGCTGTGGACGTTCCTCATTGGACCAAGTAATCTGCCGCGTCTGTAGACTCGAATCGGAGGAGATTCCCCATGTTGAACCAAATCATGCTTGTGGGCTTGGCTGCCCTGTCGCTGACCGCTTGCACAAAGGACACGGTCGAAGAGACCGCAGCACCTTGCGGCGTTGAAATCAGCAGCACCGCCCCGGCAGCTGGAAACAGCAACTTTTACTACCGCGGAGACATCCGCGTCACCCTGACCGACGCGGACTCCACCGCTGAGATCAGCGTCGACGGCGTCACCGGTACCTCGGCTCTCGCCGAAGACAACAAGTCCCTGAGCTTCACCCCCGACGCTCCCCTGGACCCGTCCACCGCCTACACCTTTACCGTGGACTACTGCGGCGGAAGCGCTCCCGTGGACTTCACCACCAGCAGCTTGGGCACGGCAATAGACGACCCCAGCAGCCTGACCGGCTCCGTGTTCGCCTTGGACCTCCAGGCCGACGACGTTGAGATCGTCATTCCAGCAGGTGTGGGGTCCGTGTTGGAGTCCTACCTGGAGATCGCCCTTCTCCTCGAAGTTGAGAGCGCTGACGCCTCCACCCTGCAGATCTTCGCCGCCTTGGGCAGCGATTCAGACGGTGAGGTGCAGGAGTTCTGCGACCCCACCCTGCCCTTCCCCGACGCCGATTTCACCGGCGCACCCTACTTCCAGTTGGGCCCTCAGACCACGACCATCTCTGCCGCCGGCTTGGACGTCGAGATTCGTGACCTGTTCATCTCCGGTACCTTCGCCGCCGACGGCAGCTACTGGGGCGGCGGCGTCCTCCAAGGCAGCGTGGACACCCGCCCACTCGTTCCTCTCCTGGAGGACTGCGATTTCAACGAATCCACCCCTGAGACCGACGATGACTGCGAAGATGGCGCCATCTGCGAGCTCGTCGAGGGCTTCGGTGTGGCTTGCGAAGACTGCGGTGACGGCACCGAGTTCTGCTTGGAGATCAAGGCCATCGGTCTGGGTGGTGACTCCGTCAGCACCGACCTGGATGTGGTTGCCCTGGGCGACTGCCACGAGCAGTGCGAGGACACCTGGAACTACAGCGAAGACGGCAGCTGGGATGGTACCTGGTCGAACGCCGAATGCTCCATTCCTTTCCCCGACCCTGAGTAGCCTTTGCTGAATCGCTCAAGCTGAGTCGCAGCAGGGAGGCCCTGAACTTCAGGCCCTCCCTGTTTTGCTCTGACTTTTTCCCTGGACGCGTCCTTGTTCACCCCGCCTTCACTGGCGTAGGTTGAGCGCATTGGAGAACCCCCATGACGACTCTCTCTCTCTCCCTGCTCTTTTCACTCCTGGCCTGTGAGCCTTCCGATGGCGGTTCTGTGCCGCTGGACGACTCGGGCGACGCCGACACCGACACCGACACCGACGCCGACACCGACGCCGACACCGACGCCGACACCGACTCGGATACCGACGCAGACTGTGAGCTGCCCATCGACTACGTCGATCCCGGAGACAACACGATCAACGTCGCTACGGGCGTGAGTCCGAAGGTGTGGTTCGCCGGAGAGACTGCCGCCGATACCAGCGAGCTGAGCTTTACCCTGAGCGGTACAGACGGTGAGATCACTGGCACCATCAACCTGCTCAACGGCGGCACCGGAGCGGAGTTTGTGCCCTCTGAAGAGCTGGCCCGCAGCAGCGTCTACACGTGGTCCGTCGAAACCTGTACCGACGACTCCACAGGCATGAAGTTCACCACCGTAGATGGACCGACCCCGGTCGATACCTTGGTAGACAACGTCTACTTGGTCGATCTTGCCGGCGTAGACTGGACTTCTCCCAGCGCAACCGTCGGCGGAATCATCCTGGGACAGTTGGAGACCCAGTTCATCCTGGTCAAGGTCCAGTCAGCCAGTGAGGCCCAGGTGGATATGGTCGGCGCGACTGCGTGGGACCGCACCGGCGCGGTCGCCCAATACCCCTGCGTAGAGGCCATTGAGTTCGACCCGGCCAGCTTCGAAGGCAACCCCGCTTTCCAGGCCGGCCCCGTGAACACCAGCCTGAACGCTGGCGGCTTTGAGATCGTGATCCACGAGTTCGAGCTCTCGGGTTCTTTCGAGGGCGACCAGAGCGCGGTCAACAACCTGCGCATCCGCGGCTACCTGGACTTAGAAGGACTGGAAGTCGGCGGACAGGATGCGTGTAGCGCGTTGGCTTTTCTAGGCGAGACCTGCACGACCTGCCCAGATGACGGCGCCGAGTCCTGCGTGCTCCTGGACGTGACCGATCCCGAGGCGCCGCTCACGGACGCGACTCTGGACGAGAACTTGGATCCGGCAGATTACGAATCTGAGTGCCTTTGAACACACCCGTGTTCACCTAAGGGTCGCCCCTCGGGGCGGCCCTTGCTGCTCTGAGCCTGATCCCCCGCAGCGCCCTTAGGACTGGTGCGCCCGCAGCCCGTCCAGCACCTGCTGGAAGTCCGCTGGCACTGGACACTCAAAAGACAAGCGCTCGCCCGAACGCGGGTGGTCAAAGGCCAGCAGACGCGCATGCAGCAGCTGGTGGTCCACCTCTCGGAGCAGCCCATGGATGACCGGGGGCATCGTCTGGCGGTTCCGATACATCGGGTCGCCCAAAAGGGGCCAGTTCTTGCTGGCCATGTGAACCCGTACCTGGTGCGTACGGCCCGTCTCTAAACGGCAGGCTAACAACGAGCTGCGATGCAGCCGCTGCACCACCTTCCAGTGGGTTCGAGCCCAGCGGCCCTCTCCCTCGGCGACCGTCGCAAAGCGCATGCGGTCATTCTCCTTACGACCCAGCCAACCCTCGACATGGCCAGCGTTGAGATCCGGAGTGCCGAGCACCAAGGCCCAGTACTCCCGGGTGATGCTGTGATCGAAGAACTGATCTTTCAAGCCCTGATGGGCCAAATCGCTCTTGGCGACCACCATTACGCCGCTGGTACCTTTGTCTAAGCGGTGCACGATCCCGGGCCGTTCTGTGCCGCCGATTCCGGAGAGATCGGTGATGCAATGGAGCAGCCCGTGAACGAGGGTGCCGCTGTCGTGCCCCTTGGAGGGATGCACCACCATGCCGGCCCGCTTGTTGACCACCAACAGGTCATCGTCTTCGAAGACGATGTCCAGGTTTAGGTCTTCAGGAATCAGACTGAGCTGCTCCAGTGGCGGGACCACCACGTGAATGCTCTGCCCTGCCTGCACCTTGGTGCTCGCTGAAACCCTCACAACAGCGTTCACGCACACGTGGCCTGCCTCGATGAGGGCCTTGGCACGGGAGCGAGACATCTCCGGGATGCTGCGTGCGATCAATCTGTCCAGACGCTCACGCTTGAGCGCCTGGAGCTCGTGCTGCGCTTCCAATCAGCCCCCGCGTTGTTGGATATACACGGCCATGTAGCCTTCGACCAGAGCACCCTGCTCGATTTCAAGAACAGCAGCGATCTCGCGCAGGTAGCCACGAACAAACACCGCGGCTGGCAGCCGGTTCACGTCGTTCGCTTCGATGGCCTTCAGATAGCGCACAGCAATCTTGGTTTCCTCAGAGACCTGTTCAAGGCTCATAGAGCGGCTCTCTCGGGCTGACTTGAGATAGCGCCCGTCGTATCCAACGTGCTCGGCGACGCTGTCCAGGCTGGCCTGGCCCAGAAGACCCGCAGGATCCAAAACGGCCGGCCGCTGCACGCTGACAACAGAAGGTGCGGGCATGGATACCGCAGGCAGCGAGGCTGGCTCCGGGAGTGTCGCGACCGCCTGGAAGGCCCGCTCCTCCCGCTCATCCTGGGTCAACAGCGAGACGGCCCTGGGGCGGGGTGGCAGTTGAGGAACAGGGGCAGGCACAGATCGATGGTTCACCGGCTCGGTCCGCTCCTCCTCCATTGGCGTGAAGGGCTCACCCAGATCCAGCGAGGTCACTGCGCGAACTACCTCAACGGCCGCCGCCGCGGAGGGATCGACCAATCCACCTTCGACCCGGTCCCAGAGTTCTTCCGCACCGTGGGGAAGGCCCTCCAAATCCAGGCGCAGCATCAGGTCGTAGCGGCGGCGGCGCGCGGCATCCGTGAGCACCTCGAAGGCCTCCCGGAGCTCGTCCCGGTGGGCCTCGATCACCGCGGTGTCGGCGCCCTGGGTTCGGGCCACACGAAGTTTTTTCACCAGGCGAGCCAACGCCTGGTGGTAGCCCGAACGGACCTGCTCATCCGATGCACCTGCTCGCGTGCCGAGTCGCTCGTAAAAGCCCGCCATCCAGCCCTCGTGTAACTATGGACCTTCGTATTCCGAAGTACCGGATCTGTCGCCCCAGCGGCGCAGAGCGTCCACAACCCACTCGTCCTCTCCTGGAAGAAGCGTGCGCGGGTCGATGAGCAGAGCGCCATCCGCCACCCGCGCAACAATGGGCACAGCTTGCTCTCGGAGCCACGCGCTCAGGCGTTCTGGCCGCGACACACACACGCGTAAGAGGGTGGTAGGCAAGCCCTCCCCAGGCAGCGCTCCTCCGCCGCTAAAGCCCACACCCGGGACCACATCGACCTGCAAGCCGCAGCCCGAAAGGTCGGCCTGGAGCTGCTTGGCCATCTCCTTGGGGTCCCGCTTCATCAGCTCAATAGCGACAGGAACCTGGCCCAAGAGGTGCGCGCGCAACGTGGCCTCGAGGGCGGCCAGGACCATCTTGTCCAGACGCATCGCCCGATAAAGGGGGTGCGTGCGGCAAGCTTGAACCAGCTCAGGATCCCCTGCAATGATCCCCGCCTGAGGGCCCCCGAGCAGCTTGTCACCGCTGAAGATCACCAAATCGGCGCCGTCTGCCAAGACCTGACCCACCACAGGCTCATCGCCCAAGCCCGGCTGCAAAGCACCGCTTCCCAGATCCTCGACCAGTGGAACGCCATGGCCGGCCAGCTGCGCGGTGGAGGGCCGCTCGGTAAAGCCCTCGATGCGGAAGTTGCTGGGATGAATTCGCATAAGAAGCGCGGTCCGCTCCCCAATAGCGCCCGTAAAATCTGCGGCGCGGGTCCGGTTGGTGGTGCCCACCTCGACCAGCTCGGCCCCAGAGACCCGCATAATGTCCGGAACCCGAAAAGATCCGCCGATCTCCACCAACTCGCCCCGGGAAACGACAACCTGCTTGCCCTGAGCCAAGGCGCTTAGAACCAGCACCACCGCAGCTGCGCCATTGTTCACCGCGATCGCAGCCTGGCACCCCAAGAGCGCACACAACGGTTCACTCACCCCGCGCAGCCGACCGCCGCGCTGGCCAGTGTGGAGCTCCATCTCGGTGTTTGAATAGCCCCGTGCGACCTCAAAAGCCGCCTCGGCGGCCGCCTGAGACATTGGGGCGCGACCTAAGTTGGTGTGCAGCACGATCCCGGTGGCGTTGACCACTCTCCTAAGGCGCTGCGTCCCCAGGGCTGTCATACGCTCCCGCAGGGTCTTGGAAAGCTCAGGGAGCACTGTCAGCTCGCCCGACAGAACCCGCGCGCGCACGTCATCCACCAGTGTACGGGCCTGTGCAACCACTCGCTCTCTTGGCCAGTGCGCCAGCGCAGGATCTCCGGCCAGAGCGTCCACACGCGGCAGCTGTCGAAGCAGGTCATTCATGAGACGGAGGATAGCAGGGCAGCCCGCCACGCGGGGCCGCAGTACACTGCTTAGGTGAACGCCGTCATCTACCTTCTCGTGGCCGCGCTGGCCGGCCTGCTCGGCGTCCGCTCCTTTGTGCGCGATCGCCAGCAGCTCCTGCGACGCGACTTTGCGGTGCTCGCCGGGCTGCTGTGCATCACCTACGCCAGCTTTAGTCTCTACCTCTTTCCAGGTATCGCAGCGGCGCGCTTTCCCTTCGCCCTGGCCGCCACATTCCTGCCCGTGGCCAGCCTACAGTTCCTCGAGCACTTCATCGCGCGACAAGCCCCTGACCGCAAACGCGTTTTGCGCCGCCTCTGGGCCATCACCCCCATCGTCGCCCTAGCCTTTCTTGTCACCGATCTCGTGCTCTTCGGCAGCAGCCCCCTTGCCCAGTGGCCCGAGTCCGTTTTGGGCCTGCTCATCTACTGTGGCTTCTGCGCGGCCCTCTGGCGCCTCTGGCGGGCCCACCAGAGCACGCCCTACCGTGTCGAGAAGACGCGCATCCGCTACCTGCTTGGCTTTATGGCCGGATCGGTGGCCTTCTCCGCCATGGAAGGCTTGGACCGAATCGTGCGGGCTGTGCCACAGGACATCGCTGCTCTACCCTTGCTCCAGCGCAGCGTGGAACTCCAGGGCAACCTGCCCCCTATGGGCGCACTGTTCGCAGGCTTGTTCCTGTTCTTTCTCTATCAGATGCTCATGAAAGAGCGCCTGCTGGATCTCAACGAGATCTTCTCGCGCTTCGTCACCCTCACCGCCACTGCCCTGGCCCTGGTGCTCATCCTCGGCGTGGGCGTGATGTGGATGCAGGCCGCCTCTGGGAACCAGCTACAGACCATCTTCCACCTATTCGTCGTAAGCCTGCTCTTTCTACTCGCCTACGACCCCCTGCGCGGCCGAATCACAATGCAGGCGGACAAGTGGCTGAACCTGCGCGGCCACCAGCTCTCCCGGGCCCTGGACGAGCTGGACCGCATCCTACCAAGCATCATCGACCGCGAAGACCTGGCCCAACAGATCGTCGACCGCCTTCATGCGAGTGGCCGGATTCCTGCCCTGTCCTTCTACGCCTTCGATCCCAAGCGCCAACAGGTAAGACTCTTGGACACCCGTCAGGGGGAGGAGGAGCTGCAAGCGCTCCCAGTCGTTGCACTCAACCCATTCGCCGAGTCCTTTGCAGGTCGAAAGGCCGTCACCCGTCAGAACCTACTCCGCCAGCGAGGCCAGTCCGAGCACCCAGAAGAGATCGATGCGCGCATGGCTCTGCTCGAGGGTATGAACGCCGACTTGGTCGTGCCCGTGCGATCCGGCGAGCTGGTCTTGGGCTGGCTGGCCCTTAAGGACGAGGACTGGAGCGATGGATTCTCACAAGAGGAGATCAACCGATTGGCCGCGACCATGGTGCGCGCAGCTACCGTGTTGGAGAACATCAAGGGTTTCGAAGCCGTCAAGGAACAAGCCCGACTGGCAGCTCTTGGCACCATGAGCGCCGGTCTGGCCCATGAGATTCGCAACCCGCTGGCGGGTATCAAGGGCGCAGCCCAGTACCTGGAGACTCTGGATGTCACCGAGGAGGAGCGCGAGTTCCTTGGGATCATTCAGTCTGAGACCGAGCGCCTGGACCTGGTGGTCACCAACTTCCTGGACTACGCCCGGCACTTCGAGCTGCGCACCCGACTGGTCGCCCCCGAAGACTTGGTTGAGCCCGTCTTGAAATTGGCGCGCGCTGAAGGGCTGCTGCCGGGCATTCAGCTCAGCGACACACAGCCTCCAAACCTGCCTGCGCTCTTGGTGGACGCCGACAAGATTCGGCAGGTGGTCCTAAATTTGGTGCGGAACGCCATTCAGGCGCTTCCCAAGGGCGGGCGCGTTCACCTGGCACTAAAGACCGGCGAGATGGAGTCGACGGGTCTGCCCGCCTTGATCATCAGCGTGGCGGATGACGGCGAGGGCATCGCCCCCGCAGACCAAGAGCAACTCTTCATCCCCTTTTACACAACCAAGCCCAAGGGCACAGGCCTGGGACTGCCCATCTGCCAGCGCATCATGCGGGCCCACCGGGGCGAACTCTCCGTGGAGTCCAGCACAGGTGCGGGAGCGACATTCATACT
>Ga0055584_100006657_pt1 | contig 11322 bp, 3 predicted proteins | sample OSDHelmetaG_FD_58716 | JGI IMG/M metagenome (GOLD analysis project Ga0055584, IMG submission 58716) | Pelagic marine sediment microbial communities from the LTER site Helgoland, North Sea, for post-phytoplankton bloom and carbon turnover... | ecosystem: Environmental > Aquatic > Marine >...
CACCTTGGAGCAGTTAGGCATTCCTTCCGTCGTCAAAGAGTTTGGTCACCTCCGCAGCGGTCTTGTCCTCGTAACCGGTCCGACCGGTTCTGGCAAATCGACCACCCTGGCAGCGCTTATCGATTACGTTAACACGAACTTCTCCCGCCATATCATTACGGTGGAGGAGCCTATCGAGTTTGTGCACTCGAACAAGAAGTCTATCATTACCCAGCGCGAAGTGCCGATCCAAACACCCACGTTCGCGGACGGTCTGCGTGCGACCTTGCGTGAAGATGCGGACATCGTGCTTGTGGGTGAGATGCGTGACTTGGAGACGATCTCCTTGGCGCTCACTGCTGCGGAAACGGGTCTGTTAGTGTTCGGAACACTTCACACGAACAACGCTCGTAAGACGGTTGACCGGATTATTGACGTGTTCCCTTCTGATCAGCAGTCCCAGGTTCGCACCATGCTTGCCGCCTCGTTGCAGGGCGTTGTGGCCCAGCTTCTCTGTAAGCGCTGCGACAACGGCGGTCGCTGTGCCGTGAATGAGATCCTTGTCTCCACTCCAGCTGTCGGTGCTATCATTCGTGAAGGTGCTACCCAGAAGCTCTATGATGTCATCACCGGTGGTAAGGGACGTGGCATGATCTTCATGGACGAAGCCATCAACGAGAAGCTCCAAGCAGGGATGATCAGCGCCAAGGAAGCCTACATGAAAGCGATCGATAAGAATCGCTTCAAGGATCTTCTTAAGCCCGAAGACTCTGCGCTCGGAAACGCATCTGGTGCCGAGCTCTAGCGAGAACAGAACACTCTTTCAAACCGAAGCCACATCCCCATGTCGGGGGTGTGGCTTCTTGCTGTGTGGCCCCAGACAAGATCCACCAATATTGGATCTCGAATGCGACCTCAGCAGTGCACACTCCAAGTAGAGTTCTCTGTCCCAATTCTTTGCGGGGCGCGATCAATCGATGATGAGGGGTTCCATCGCTTCGGTACATGCTGTTACGTTCACCCCATGACTCGATACCTGCGCGAACACACGCTTTGTGGGCCCCTCATTGATAGAGCACCTGCATCAGGCCTTCGCACAGTCGTCGTCATCCCTGCAAAGGATGAGGAGAATCTGATCGAGTCCCTTGAGGCTCTGCTTCACTGCGATCAAACTCAATTCCCTGCTGAGGTGATCGTGGTTGTGAACACCAGCGAGGCCGAAAGTGAAGACTGCCAAAAGCACAACATGGCGATCGCTAAACGAGCCGAGCGTTGGGCCGACACGCACTCGAATACACTCCTTAGCTTTCACATACTCACGCAATTCCATTTGCCGAAGAAACACGCAGGTGTCGGGCTTGCGCGGAAGATCGGCATGGACGAAGCCTGTCTGCGATTGGAAACCGTCGGGAATCCTACTGGAGCTATCGTCTGCTTCGACGGCGACAGTCTTTGCGACCCTAACTATCTAACAGAAATTGAGAAGCATTTTGAAAGGTATCCCAAGATGCAAGGTGCCAGTATCTACTTCGAGCACCCGGTCGAGGGCGAGCGGTTCTCTAGCGAACTCTATGAGGCCATCATCGGCTATGAACTCCACCTACGCATCTTTGTCCAAGCTCAACGCTGGTCCGGATTTCCGTTTGCCACGCAAACGATCGGCTCATCCATGGCCGTTCGCAACGACGCCTATCAAGAACAATGTGGAATGAACAAGCGCCAAGCGGGGGAAGATTTCTACTTCTTGCACAAATTCACCCCGCTTGGCCGCGTGCGGGAAATCAATACGACTCGAGTCATCCCCTCGCCACGCCCCTCTCATCGTGTTCCCTTTGGCACGGGCAAAGCTGTCGAGAAGTTACTAGAGTCGAACGCCGGGCAGACGACATATTCACCTCAGAGTTTCCGAGATTTGAAACGCTTCTTTGACCAAATTAGTGCTTTCTATCACTTGCACAGCTACGAATTGCCGGAAAGCGTCGCTAGCTTTCTGGCCACGCGTTCCTTTAATGAACGCGTGGCCGAGATTCGCTCTCACGTGACGTCATTCGATGGCTTTCAGACGCGTTTCTTCCGTTACTTTAACGCCTTTCTCATCATGAAATACCTGCATCACGCGCGGGATCATTTCTATCCTGATACGGACGTTGCCGAAGCCGCTCGATGGCTACTGCGTCATGAAGACAGCTCTCTAGCAAAGGCATCGCCGCTTGAATTGCTGCTTCAGGCTCGGGCTATTGATCGCACCTATCAGAGGTCTTGAGCGCGGCTCGCATTCCTAATTCTTGTCATTAGGAAGTCTCGGCAGGCATGTCCGGGTCAAGTCTACGCTTGTCCGGTCACCGTTGAGGGGATATTATCGGCTTATGTTCACGGTCCTAGGCCAGCGTACCCGCCACTGTGATGGCGTGCCCCGCCGGAGTTTCCTCAAGGCGGGTTCCTTGGGGCTCGCTGGCTTGACTCTGGCAGATGTCCTCAGAGCGGAGCAAGCCGCTGGCGGTGAAGCCTCGCAGAAAGCGGTGATCAATATTCATTTGGACGGCGGGCCTCCGCAGATGGATCTCATCGATCCAAAGCCTGAGGCACCATCGGAATATCGCAGCCCGTTCTCTGCCATCCCAACCGTGATTCCTGGGTTCCATGTGACCGAGCTCCTGCCGAAGGTGGCCTCGATTGCAAACGAATTGGTGTTCCTCAGATCTTTGGTTGGGGCAGCGGCCAAACATGACGCCTTTCAATGTCAGTCAGGTTTCAATGAAAAGAGTCTTGCTAGTGTTGGTGGTCGTCCGGCTTTGGGGTGTGTGGTGAATCACTTGTTAAGCTCTGCTCAAGATCGCGCACCTGCGTTCGTCGATCTCATGCAGGGCCGGCCGCTCGCGCGCAACAGTGCCAGACCAGGATTCCTGGGTCCAGCCTTTGGGCCGTTTCGCCCTGACATTTCGCATCTTTTTCATCGTGAGCTAGAAGCTGGCATGAAAGTAGAGTTGGCCAAGCTGGGGGCAGGGCACACCACGAAGTTGTCTCTTATGCGTGAGCTTACGGTAGGGCGGCTTGATGATCGGCTTTCGCTCTTGCGTGGCCTCGATCGCACGCGACGGGCGATTGATCACAATGGCCACATGGACGCTCTGGATACGTTTACCCAACAGGCGTACCGGATACTCACGTCTGGCGAATTTGCTGCTGCGATGGATCTTGAGAACGAAGATCCCAAGATGCTGGCTCGCTACACGGCACCTGTCAGTTCTAGTAATCCGGGCACGAAGTTCTACACGAGTGAAGGCCCGCAGGCAGGTCGCAAACTCCTGCTCGCGCGTCGCCTCATCGAGGCTGGTGTGCGTTGTGTCAGTGTTTCGATTAGCGACTTCGACACGCACTCAAATAACAACGATCGAATGCGCCAGTTGGGCCCAATCGTGGATCATGCTTTGCACGCTTTGATCACGGACTTGCGCGATCGGGGCATGCTCGACGATGTCACCGTCCTTGCCTGGGGAGAATTTGGGCGAACACCCAAGATTAATCCTGAAGGCGGGCGTGATCACTGGCCTCGCGTGGCGATGGGTATCATGGCTGGGGGCGGTCTCCCTGGAGGTGCCGTTCTCGGGGCGACGGATCGCTACGCAGGCGAAGCCACCGAACGCCCGATCCATTATCAAGACGTCATCGCGACACTCTACCATCAGTTAGGCATCGATCCCGCAGCTACCCTATCGGATCCCACCGGGCGCCCACAGTATCTCGTCGATCAAGGACAGCCGATTGCCGAACTCATCTGAATCGCTGGCATCGTTGGCGAAGCGCGTCCTGCGAATTGCTACGCCTTCGCCTGTCCACGCGATCCTACTAAGGCAAGCCCGCCTAACAGAACAATGGTCAGCCCGACGAACCACCAAGGCACCTTGCCTTCTGGAGCGAGGGTCAGGTCTAGGCGAAGGGGCTCGCTGCTGTCCACTTGCACGCTGCGATGGAAAGTGAGGAGTTCTCCGCGAGCGGGTAGGGACACCTCAAGTCCACGCACGCCCAGATCAGCTGCTTGCTGGTGACTGACGAGTCTTCCTGCCATGCGTTTCAAGGCGCTGTTCTCTTCTGCAGTGTTCCCTAGCAAGAAATCGTCGACCTTGTTCGGGTCGTAATTCAGTTCACCTTGCAGGACCTCGTTGGACTGGGCGGCTTGTTCAAGTTGTTCGTTCCGAGCGAACTCGGGAGTCTCAATTATGTTCTCAAGGTAAACGGACTGTCTCCGTGAATTGAGGCCCAAGAGAGCCTGCTCCGTTTGTAACTGGCGCAGTTGAACGCGCGCATCTTCACTTGAAGCGGCATCAAGTGAGGAAGACTCACTGGCGGATTGTAGGGCTTCACGTGCCTTGTCTTGCTGGCCCTCTTTTAGCCAGTAATTGGCTCGTTCCAGCAGCTTGCGAGCGTTCTCCGCTTGTTGGGCTTGCCGTTGTTCCTGAGCAGCTTGGTACCGGTTGACATCGAAACGAATGTCTTTGCCCGAACTCTTTAGTTCTAGCATCCCAACCTTCTTCTTCAGAGTGTAGCCATTGGGCAAGACGACCTGCCAAGTGATGTCCTGCAGGGGAAGCTCCAATGCAGGGGCCACTAAGGCCAGTGTGTTGCCCGATTGCGACTCGTAGGTGCCATAAGCAAACGACACCTGTGCGGTCGGCGAGCCTTCTTGAGGGAAGACATAGAAGGCATAGGTGTTGCCTTCACCTTCGTTGACGAGATCGACGCTTTGTCCGTTCACGAAGGCATTTAGGAGGATCGATCCGTTAGGCAAGATCACCCGGAGCGGACTCTTCTCTGCGACGTCGATGTTGAGCACCGTCTTGGTGACCTGTGCACCTCCGGCTGAGAGAAGCGTCGTGAGCTGGCCTTTGGAAACACGCAGCTTGAGGGCTTCAGCCACGGCGTGCCGCTCGACGCGCACCTGGAGTGATTGATCGGGGGCCACGGACCGAACGCAGAGTCGAGGAGGATCACCTTGACGCGTTTGGCGCAGCTCGGTTGGAACGGTTCCCCAATCAGCGGTTTGCCACCGTCGATCTGCTTCTTCTAGTGAGAGCCCGAGCCGCCCAACGCTGCGCACGGCCATCCAGTGGGTGGCCTGGCGTACCTCTGATAGGATTGCCGGAGCTATGGCTTCCTGATTTACGGAGCGGTCGGCGGGTTGTTGGTAGTCGATAATCACATTGACGGCACCTAACATCCCGCGCTGGAAACGGATCTCCCACAGGTCCTCGGTATCGGCAACTCTGACAAGATCGCTGATGGCTTCACCGGTGGCGTGTACCGATTGAGCATCGGTGGGACTTAGGCCTGGAAGCCGCAAGCGGAGTGCTTTGACCGCAGCATTCTCGATTTCATAGTGAATAGCCAGGCGAGTTCGTGTTTGGCCTTCACGTAGAGTCACTTCTTGAAGAGTCTGCGCCGTGACCCAAGGTTCTAGTTGCTCGATTCGGAGAGCGAGCTCCCAATCTGCTTGAAGAAGTTGGAACGCGAGCGTGCCCGCTTGCTTGCGTGCAATCTTGCGAGTGTCTAACTGAGAAACGTTTCGGCGGGAAACGGCTTGAGCGCGAATGCCGAGGTCAGGACTGATGATGAGTTCGCCCGTCGCGCGAGCGGCATTCTCCAATGTGAACTGTGGGACGGTCCACGAATCTAAAGCGTTCGGTGCGGTGCCTGTCAGGCTGATGGCGAAGGTAAGCTCTCCCATTGAACGCCCTTTCAAGTGCAAGACGATAAAGCGCACGCCTTCTTCCGTGGCTTCTGACCAGTGATCAAGATGAGAACCGCTGATAGCCTCGACATCGAGGCCGACTGGCATGGGGAATCGCAGCTGGAAGAGGCCAGCCCGCGTAATCGAAGCATTAAGATCGATGGCGAGGACCAAGCGCTCTTCGCCTAACGAGAGGGTCTGTCTCGTCGTCATGCGAATTTCTGGGTCGACTCCGGTGACGCGGAGAGCGAGGCTACCGGATTCGGCACCGTAGCGGTAGACGCGGTGCAGAACGAGTGGGTTACCTTCTCGTTTTCCTAGTAAACTCGCATCAAAATCCTCCAAGTTGACGGCTGAAAGTCCTGTGGCTGTCACCGTCTCAGGTTGGGAATCTGGCCCGAAGGCGAGACCGAGCATGCCAACTTCCCCGGCTGCGCCTTCGACTCGCAGTGGTTCCAGCGTGACGTCGGTAGGCAGTCCTGCCAGCCCTTGTTGAGTGAAGACCGCAATCTGAAAACCATCGGCTCGCGCGGTCTCGAGTTCGATTTGTAGCTGGCGAGTCTCGGGATCGAAGCGCCAATTGCGCAAACCCTCTAGTCGGACATCACTAACCGTGAATCCGTTAGGCACAAGCATGATCAACTCGCGGACGCGACCTTGAGAAGGTCGGACGACGATGCGATGTCGCGCGTCAATCACGCCCGGTTTCGGTAGGAAGACTTGATCGACTTCGACATAGAACTGAGATGTCTCGGAACCGAGATCGCGTGTGCGTGGGGCCAAGGAAAGGCACTGTTCTCCTTGAGAACCGAGCACGAGGGCGACGTAGCTTTGATCAGCCTCAGCTTCTTGTGTCGTCAGTCGCACCGCTGCAGGTGAGGTGATCTCCCACCCTGGTTGATCTAGGGTGACCTCGATCTGGTGGACCGCAGCAATGCCGGTGGGGAAATTTACCCGTGACAAGGGCTGTGATAGTGTCATTTCGAATGTGGCGGTTCCCGAGAGTCGACCATCGGTTTCTAAAACGAGATCATAGTCGACGCCACCTTCGACGGCGCGACGTGCGACTCGCGAGTCGCCTTCCGACGGAGTGAAGGCAGTGAGAACAGCAGGATTCTTGAGAAGAGGTACGCGGTCGCCGGCTTTACCAACAGCGGAGATTTCAAACTCACCAAAGAGGCGTTGGTCTTCGATTCTCCATTGCTGTGTTAGGGAGCTTGCGGAGATTTCCGCCGCTTGGGTGGAATCCGCACTGCCAAAGAGGGCAGCAGCGCTCAGGGAGCAGGCTAACCATAGTGACGTTGAAATGGCTGGCGGCGTGGGAGGGCCCGATTCAGCCTCAGCACGAAACTGAGTCGGGGGAGAGCCTCGCCACGCACGCCAGCACCCAACGAATCGAAGAAAGAAGAGCCACAGCGCGAGAACCCCAAAGAAAGCTGGAGCGCCTAGCGGGTGTAGAAGTAAGCCAACCGCGATCGCGAGCATGCCCATGATGGTGGCGAGGCGCTTTCTCAGGAAGAACAATGCTAGGCCAACAACGATCAGGCTGATGCCCATCGGTTGCATCATGGCACGGAAATGTGAGACGTGGGCCAACGAAACGGTCAGCGGTTCGCTTGGTGGTACGACTGGCGCGACGATCTCGAGTTGCGTCCTATTCGGCCGAGCTTTCTCGAAGGCCTGTTGGGCGTGGAAACCGGAGAAGACCGCTGCACCTAGAATGAAGAGTGCACCGAGAAGCAGTCGCCAACGTTGCGTGCTGGCCGTGAGCCAAGATCCAACAACTGCTAGCACGAAGATGAGCAATCCGATCTCCCAATGGTCGCGGTTTCGGACGAGCCACTCGAAGCCAGTCTCTGTGAGCACTGGCTGCGTGAGTTGCTTGGCAGCGTCACCTCTGGGGAGCAAGAGCTGGCCGTGATCACTCTTCACTTTCCAAGCATGGATCATGATTGGGGCATCGGCTGCAGGTGCGCCAATGCTCGGACGCTTGGGATCAACCGACGGCTGACCTATTCGCACCTTTACGCGGACGCTATGGTTAGGCTCATTGGTTGTAGACAGAGGAATGACCGTGAACTCGCCGTCGGCGCGCGCATTGACCGTGCGGTCATTCACCCTTGCATCCCAGAGAGTGGCACCGTCGGGGAGCCGTAGCCTAAGGCCTTGCTGCCCGCGGGTTTTCACGTGAAACACGGCTGTCGTGGCCACTTGGCCATCCCGTGAGATCTGACTGCTGAGATCGGCATACTCGATCATCTGATCAACGGTCTGCCCGGGTGTCAACCACTGGATGTTGGTGGCAAGGTCAAAAGGGCGAGCGCCATATTGATAGGCGACGAGAGAGGGCGCACTGGTCAGAAGACGAAACTCAGCGGGCAGCTCATTCGCTTCTAACGAGAGCAAATTATCGGATGCTTGCGTGATTTCGTGCCGCACTTGATAAGGACTGACGACTTGAATGAAGCCGCGTTCTCCCTGGACATCCAAAGGTGCAACGGCACCGAGTGCGAGACTGCCGCCGTCTATGCTCATGGGTTGTTCAAATGTCAGGAGAAGGGTGGAAGGTCCAAGAGCAGGCTCATGCAAGGTGACGGAAATCTCGTTGCCCTCACGTCGCCAAGTTTGCACATCCTCACCATCGATACCGATGTTACCCATTTCCGCGGGTACTTGGAGCCGCCAGTTGCTGACCGGTGCACCGACGACGTAGTAGTTTAGGAGAACACTACCGTAGACCATGCCTTCTTTCAGTGCATAGAGGTGGAAGACGTCTGCTTGAACGCTCTGGCCTAACGCTTCTACGGTCATGGTTGCGCTCCAGTCAGGCTCGCGAAGACGATAGGCTTGTTGAAGGTTCTCTTGCTGCTTTGGAAACTGTGTCAAAGGGAGTTCCGAGAGCTTCTCAGTCGTGCCCGAACTCACCCGATAGCCGGCAGTGGCGGAGATGCCTAGATGGCCCCGAACTGACTTTGCGCCAGGATAAGTGAGTGGAGGTAGTGCCCAATCGCCGGCGGCAGGAGCTTCATTCTTCTCAAGTTGAAGATTCAGTAACCGTCGACCGGAGACCATGCTGCCGAAGAGGACCTTGAGGGCGCGAGTTCCATTCTCAGCCTGGCTACTAAGTACGTGATCGACGACATCGGCTCCGGTTACCGAAACAACAGCATGATCTTCAGGAGTACGGAGTTCCCACTCGCGGAGTGGCGCGTCACGGATGTCGAGTTCGATCGCAGCGCTGATTTGGCGATCAGAGTCGCCCATGTGATAGACGACGATTTGAGAAACATTCACTTCTGGCGTGATCTGGTCTGCCTGAATCTCGTAGGCGTAGTTGGCCGAGGGTACCCGATAGACATAGACCTGGGTGGAGCCGTTTGTTAGGCTGAGTTCACCCGGAAACTGGTCGGGTGAGAGCTGAGTCATACCGACGAGACCAGAGAGTTGTAAGCGCACGGCCCCTTGGTTGCCAATCCGGAGAAGTCCAGAGTGCCTAACGGAATCAACGGGGGCGAGACGCACCGGGGTTGCTGTTACTGGAAACGCGCCGACTGGCGTTTGACTGCGGATGAGGAACTGTGCCTGACCGTCGAGGGCCTGGCTCAAGGGAATCTCGAGACGTCGAGCTCCATCATCGCCAGGTGTCACGGTCCACCCCAGAACATTCTGACCTTCGACTGCGAGAATCTCTCCTTCGCCGAAGAGGGCGACTTGTACGCCGTTCAATTTCCCCTGTAAGACACTGACTTGAAGGAGCAGGGCTTGTCTTAGAAGACCTGCACTGACGCTGATCTCTGATTGTTCTCGGGTGGCGAAGAACAGCTTGCCGTCTTCTTCTTCCTTGCCACTGCGCCATGCGGTGGTCGCTCGGCCGCTTGGAGGAAGAAAGCCAAGCCAATCCCCCTCCGAACGGGTGGGAAAGACGGCCCTAGCGCTATCAAAGCGAAGATCTTCAGGAAGGCCGGTGAGGCGCATGGGGACAATAGCGCTGGCAGGAACAGTGAAGTCGAATGCCTGCCATTCGCCCGTGACCTGCAAGCGGGCGTCGAGGTTTAGGCTGATGGGAAATTCACCGGCGTCGGAGAATTCGAGTTCGTAGTAGGGTGCGTCGTCGCCCTGTGAAATGAGACGTATTTGATACGGGACGTTAGTTGGTAGTTCGCGGAGCGCTGCCTGTCCTGACAAGAGCTTTAGCTTGCCCCCTTTCTCATCGCGTACTATGGCGGTTCCTGTTAGGGTGAACGACGCGCTTTCGGTGTCGCGATCTACCTGGCCGTCCAAGCGAACTTTAGTGAGCTCGACCAAGTTTGCGGCCACACCACGTGCTTCTAACTGTAGGGTGAGTGCGTTGGTTCCGGTGGTCTGAAAACGAAGAGGCCCGTCGTCGGTGGCCGTGGCGGAGAGCCAGCCCGTGCTATCGGTCACGTTGGGCGATACCGTTTCGTCAGAGCGAATCTCGATTTGAGCGGAGAAGCCGACGGACTCGCCTGGCCCCAATGTGAGAATCTGAGTGGTGGTGGGAAGTGATTCCAGTTCCTGCGTGGTCGTGATTGTGGCTTGGAAAGCGGTCAGGTCAGGTTTGTCGATGCCAGGCAGCTTTGGCCGGATCTCCAAGAAACGTTTTGCCGCGTCGTCACCGGTTCCTTGGCGTACTGCCCAGAACTGAACGTGATCTCCGTTGACGGCAATGACGTCTCCGTTGCCGAAGAGTGCTAGGGTGATGACGTCTGGCTTGCCTTGGAGCACGCGAACATTGACGTTGATGCTCTGCGTGATGGCTGTGTGTGTCAGTTTGATCGTGGATTGGGCATCGGCGGCAAAGAAGAGCGCTGGTTTAGGAACAACGCCTTTGGTATCGACAATGAGGAGACCGCCGGGAGTTGACGGAATCTCGATGGGATCTTGAGCGAAGCTCAGAGCTGCTAGAAGAAGGCTAACGAATACGATGAATGATTTCATGAAAATTTGGGGGCACTAAAAACTGTCTCGACCATGGCATCGAGTGAACTGACACATTGTAAAGGCTTGGTAAAAGGGGTGCCTGGGCATCCTGCCCAGGGCACGGGTTGGAAGCCCGTGCTACGTTGATCGGTGAGTAATTACTGTTCTTTCGCTTTCTCTATCATGGCTATCAGCGAGGCCACGCGTTGATCGGAGCTGTAACACTGTCTGAGATTCGTTTGGATCTGAGAGAGTTCGTCCAGGTTGATCGTTTGGCCGAAGGGCGACTTCTTAAGCTTCTCACCGAGAAATGCCGCTGTGCTCGCAAGTTGGAGGGATGGCGTGGCTTCTTCTAACGCAGGCACGCCTGCATCGTAAGCGATGGTCCATGAGCGCTCGACCATTTGACGAGTGGTTATGTCCTGAAAGCGAACGGAGACCTCTCCTATCTCACCGTCTCCCTCGGCGAGAGGTTCGATTTCGTAAACAGCCACGCCAGCTTCAGATGAGGCCATCTCAGCAGCGTCGACCTTGTCATTTCGAAAGTCCTGTTTCTTGAGCCGATGTTTCTCGAAGCCTAAAAGGCGGTAGTTGCCTACCCGGCGGTCATTGAAACGCACTTGAACTTTCACATTACGCGCCGCGGGGCGGAAGGCTCCGGCGAGCTGCCGGGCAAA
>Ga0055584_100006658_pt1 | contig 11321 bp, 12 predicted proteins | sample OSDHelmetaG_FD_58716 | JGI IMG/M metagenome (GOLD analysis project Ga0055584, IMG submission 58716) | Pelagic marine sediment microbial communities from the LTER site Helgoland, North Sea, for post-phytoplankton bloom and carbon turnover... | ecosystem: Environmental > Aquatic > Marine >...
TTGGTTCGATACGCATTTGCTATGCCGTTTGCTGTGCTAACTTTAAAAGGGCGACCTTTTTTGAGTCTCAGTCTTTTCGCCAGTTTGGCTGACAATGCTACATCTGTAGCGCCAGTATCGAGGAGAAAAACAACGGATTGTCCATTGATCTCCCCATTGGCTACATAATGGCCATGTTTGTTCCTGATAAGGGTGATCTGTTTTGAGCCATCAACCATTGCCGTTGATACAGATTGATTTGGATTATTCTGTTTTTGAATATATAGATTGAATGAGTATCCAAGAAAAGCGATAAATGACGCCCATGCGACAAACGTCATCCAGCCACCTGCTTTTTGAGAGTAGGAGCCGGTTGCGGTTTTGTTTCTCTGCGAGTTACCGTTCATATGCATCTAAGATAACATCATGGGGCTTTAATAAATACGTTACTGATTGAGCCGTTGGCAGTTTAATGATCTTTTGTAAGAGTTGATAGTGGCGACTTTATTTCTTCCCAGCGATTGATAGAAAAAACCAAATTTGCTGTTGGTCATTTTATCGCTGAAATTATTTATGCTATCAATCTCATTATCCATGCAGCTGCATTCATCTTGAAGTTCACTCGCATTGGTTGGTCTGGTGCGGACTGCAAGAAGCTGAGTAATGTCCAGTTCTGTGGCTTCATAGCCTAAGTTGTCCGGCGTGTATGCGCACGACGATAGACATATGATGCACGCTAGGATAGTGAACGCATGATAGATTTTTATATGTTTCATCATGGTCTGATGCTGATTGCTCGCAGGTATGAGCTTCGTTATGTGTTTGACTAATTATATGGCTATGTGCTTCGTATCTGCTGTGAAGCTGTTCACAATATGGTTAGTTCTAGATATTGAGCGAACGCCCTCCGTCAACAGGAATGATCTGACCGGTTATGTAATCCGCGTCTCTGGCTAAAAATAAAACGGCTTTAGCTATGTCTTCTGGTTCGCCTGGTCGTTTTAATGCGGTCCTCTCCAGGATAAGATTTTTGGTGTCATTACCCATGTCGTTATCGGGCCAAAGAATGGCGCCCGGTGCGACACCATTAACACGAATATCAGGTCCTAGTTCTCTGGCAAGTGATTGGGTGAGCATAACAAGCCCGGCCTTTGCGGTGCAATAAACAGGGTGTTTCCGCATCGGACGCAAAGCGTGTATATCGACCATGTTGATGATGCAACCGTTATTAGCTTTGAGGTGTGGTATCGCCGCTTGTGATAAAAATAATGGCGCTTTTAGATTGCTGTTAAATAGATCATCCCAGTTTTCTATGGTGATGGAACCAACCGGGGTAGGATAAAAAGTAGAGGCATTGTTGACCAGTATATCCAGTCGTCCCCAGAACTTAACCGCTTGGGTGATCACATTACCGAGTTTTTCGATATCGTCCAGATCTGCTTGCAGACAGTTTGCAGAGTCTGGGCGCTCATCATTCAGTTGTTTGCAGAGGTCTTTTGCAGCACGCTCCGATGAGCGATAGTGAATGATGATGTCACATCCCGCCTCATGTAATGTGCGTGCGATCTGTGCGCCGATGCGTTTGGCTGCACCGGTAATTAAAGCGGTTTTTCCATTCATGGTATCTGCTGTAGAATCCTAAATTCGTTGTTGCATCATCGCATACCACCATCTGATAAAAAAGAGTCGCATGATAAATAAAGCAGGCAAAATGAAAACGTGATAAATCCTCTGGATCACTCGCAGTCTATCAATGAATTGCCAGAGCCTGATGGGCAGGCGAAATCACACAGTGAACGTCTTATAAGTCTCATAAAAGCAGAGTGTGATCACAATGGGGGTGCTATATCGTTCGGGCGTTATATGGCGCTTGCGCTCTATGAGCCGGAATCAGGCTACTACGCCGCCGGCTTACAGAAATTCGGTGAGGCGGGTGACTTTATAACCGCGCCGGAAATCTCACCGTTGTTTTCACGATGTGTGGCACGGCAGTGTGCTCAGGTATTACCACTGCTGGATAATCCAGTGATACTGGAGATAGGTGCGGGCTCCGGTGTGATGGCTACTGATATTTTACTGGAGCTTGAAAGTCTGAATCAGTTGCCTGATAGGTACCTGATATTAGAGATCAGCACTTATCTGCGGCAGAAGCAAAAAGAGGTGATCGAGTCAAAGGCAGCACATTTATTCGATAGAGTAGAGTGGTTGAACGCTTTACCTGATAAGCCTATACAGGCAGTCGTGTTGGCTAATGAGGTATTAGACGCGATGCCTGTGGAGTCTTTTCAGACTACTGATGACGGGGTAAAACAACTTTTTGTCGAAGTGGTTGAGGATGGTGTTAATGCTATTTATAAAGATGCCGAGAGTAGTGTTTCAGATGCGGTTAATACTATTGAGCAGCGTGCTGAAATGAAGTTCGAGCTGCAATATCAATCCGAATTTAATCCGACGCTGGATGCGTGGATTGCCTCAGTTGCTGATTGTCTGGAAAAAGGCATTGTCCTGCTCATAGACTATGGTTACCCTGTATCAGAGTATTATCACCCGCAAAGACATATGGGCACTTTGATCTGCCATTATCAGCATCGCGCGCATGCGGATCCATTCTGGTACCCGGGTTTGCAGGATATAACGGCTTTTGTTGATTTTAGTGCGGTAGCTTATGCCGCCGTTGATGCCGGCTTGGAAGTGAGAGGTTATACGACACAGGCGGCTTTTTTGATGGCATCGGGAATAGCTCAATTGCATCAGGAAGCAGTAACAGATGAGGTATCGTCACAGATTAATCTGTCGCAGCAGATTAAAACGCTGACACTGCCATCTGAAATGGGAGAGCGGTTCAAAGTGATGGCGCTGGGAAAAAATATCGATGAGCCCTTGCAGGGTTTTTTGATACAAGATTTTCGAAGCAGGCTGTAGTTGCTAATTAAGGATTTAATGTGGATTTAATTCAAATTGTAGTACTGGCTCTGGTCCAGGGGTTAACCGAATTTCTGCCGATCTCGAGCTCGGCACATCTGATCCTGGTACCGATCATCAGTGAGTGGAAAGATCAGGGTCTAGCCTTCGATGTGGCAGTGCATGCGGGAACACTTATCGCTGTCGTGACCTACTTTAGAAAAGAAATCTCAAAGATGTTTATCGAGTGGCTCGGCTCATTGAAAGGCAAACACACTGAAGACAGTAAATTAGCCTGGGGTGTTCTCATTGCTACCATACCTGTCGGATTGGCTGGTCTGTTATTTAAAGATTTCATCAGCGGGAACCTGCGAACACCGCTGGTTATCGCTGCAACAACTATCATCTTTGGCCTATTGTTATGGGTGGCTGATAAGTCAGGAAAGCGCACGCGCAACGAACATCAGATGAGCTGGAGGGATATCCTGCTGATTGGTGTTGCTCAGGCAATCGCATTGATACCAGGGACATCACGCTCAGGTATTACGATTACGGCTGCATTGTTACTGGGCTTGAGCAGACAGGCTGCGGCACGTTTTTCTTTTCTGCTATCGATACCCGTTATCGTGTTGGCGGGCGGGGTGGAGACACTGGATTATCTGAAAGTCGCGAGTACGGATGATGCCAGAGACCTGTTGATGGGTGCGATGATCTCAGCGCTGAGTGCTTATGCCTGTATACATTACTTTCTGATGTTGTTAGAACGCATCGGTATGATGCCGTTTGTCATATATCGTCTGGTGCTTGGCTTCGCGTTATTCGCGATCTATCTATAAAGAAGGGTTGGAATTGATGGGTGAAATAAATCAGGATGCAAACCCTGAGTTCAGATACAAACAGCTCTGGCTGACGGTTGGTTATGCACTGGTATTATTTGTCGTGTATCTATCCGTTACCAGTGAGCCACCTGAAGTCGAACTCGGTTTTAAATTCCAGGATAAGTTATTTCACGCCCTGGCTTATTTTTCACTGATGTTCTGGTTTGCTCAGATATATCATGTAAAAACACAGCGGTTAATTATTGCGTTGATGTTTGTCGCTCTTGGCGTTTCTATGGAAGGGGTGCAAAGTTTTGATCCGAAGCGTTATGCAGAATTTGACGATATGGTGGCAAATACCTTCGGTGTAGCGGTCGGTATATTGTTGACGAAAAAGGCATTGAAAAACCTGCTGAAGCAGTTCGAGACCCGATTTTTGAGTAAAAAGTTAGAGCCTTAGGGAAGCTCCGATGTGTCATCCATGAGTAGTGGAACATGGATGTTCTGTACACGAACCAAAGGATGAAATTATCAGAGCACGAAAAAGATAAAATGCCAGCACATCCCTGTGCTGTGGATACACTGAATTAATCAGCGTTTCCTTGGTTTTTTGCGACAATAGCGATTAGTCTGGTTCGTTCTTCGCTGATCTTATCTGCCAGTGCTTTGTGCCTAAAGCCGGCTTCTAACAATGCGCCCACATCTACATCGTTGGCAGCCTTCAGTGCTGCTCTGAAATAATCACCCTGTTTGTATTCTTTGTCTTCAAAGCCAGGGCGACCCCGTGCATCTGCTTCTGAGGCAAGTAAGAATTTTTCAAACCGCTCGGGGCGACGGAATGCATCTATCTGTTCAAGTGTTTTTAATACGGTGGATGGTTTTAGTTCCAGTGCGCGGTGATAATGCAGATGAAAACGCGCTGTTCGTTCTGCGAGATCACGATATTCATTGGGTATGCGTAAACGCTTGCAAACATCGAGAACGATCTTTGCACCTCTAGCTTCATGTTCGATATGTTTCGGCCATTCTGCTTCGGGAGTAGTGCCTTTGCCCAGATCATGAACCAGCGCAGCAAAGCGAACTTCGGTATCAGCGCTCAATCTGCAGGCTTGTTCCAGGACCAGCAGCGTATGGATGCCGGTGTCGATTTCCGGGTGGTGTTCTTCAGGTTGTGGCACACCCCATAATCTATCGAGTTCTGGCATTATTCTTTGTAGCGCGCCGCAATCTCGCAATGAGGTGATAAACGCTACCGGTGTCTGTTCCCCAAGTGCTTTCACCGTCTCCTGCCAGACACGTTCTGGTATCAGGGCATCGACTTCACCTGCGACCACCATATCTTTCATTAATGACATGGTCTCATCGGCAATGGTGAAACCCAGATGGGCATAACGGGCTGCAAATCGTGCAACGCGTAAGATACGCACAGGGTCTTCAGCAAAGGCCGCAGATACGTGACGTAAAATTTTATTCTTAATGTCTTCCGCGCCATTATAGGGGTCAGTTAATGTGCCGCTTTCATCTTTGGCGATGGCGTTTATAGTAAGGTCTCTGCGTTGTAGATCTTCTTCCAATGTCACTTCGGGCGAGGCATGGACGGTGAAACCTTTGTAACCCGGTGCGCTTTTTCTTTCGGTACGCGCAAGTGCGTATTCTTCTTTTGTTTTTGGATGGAGGAATACAGGGAAGTCTTTGCCCACCTGCTGGTATCCGCGTTCGAGCATTTCATCGACTGTGGCGCCGACCACGACCCAGTCTTTTTCTGTGAACGGGTAACCCAGCAATTCATCGCGGACTGCGCCACCAACAAGATAAGTTTTCATGGTGTTATGTTGCCATATAAGTCGTGATATTTGTTAAAGTCATCTTAATGATTAATCGAGAAAAATAGATGAAAAAAGCAGCGTTTATATTTGAAGTGACTGATAAAAGTTATGGCAAATATGTCATGCTCAATTCACATAAAGTGCCTGTCGTAATGGTATTTGTCGGCGTGTGGTCTGAACATTGTTATGTGTTAACGGAAACATTTACCACCCTGGCAAAGGAATACCCCGAGGATTTTGTATTCGCCAAGCTGGATATCGATGAGAATCCTGAAGCAAAAGACAAGTATGAGGTTAGTCATGTCCCTACTGTAGTCGTTTTTAAAGATGGGGAGCCTGTGCGTCGAGAAGAAGGACTGATGTCATATGAGGAAGCGCGTGACCTGTTGAAGGATTTCGGCATTTATCGTGAATCAGAAGATATGCGAGCGAAAGCGCGTGAGATGCATATGCGAGGCGATACGCCACAGGCTATTACGACATTGACGGAAGCGATTCAAAATGACCCGGACAATATACGCGTCGCGCTGGATATGGTGCAGATATTTATTGATATAGGGCAGATCGATGAAGCAGAGAGTCTTTTGAATCGCTTGCCGGAGGCTGATCGTGAAGGTGATGTTGGGCGGAGCCTGAGTGGCCAGATATGGATATTTAACCAGTCCTCCAGGACGGAAGGTATCGAACGATTGACAGCACGTATCGTGAAAAACAGCGAAGACTATGATGCGCATTTCGATATGGCGGTGTGCGAACTGGCTCGCCATGATGTTGATGCGGCTATGGTACATCTATTCTATATCCAGGAAAGACAGGCGGGATATAAGGATGGTGCAGCGAGGGAGATGATAATCTCGGTGGTGAACACACTTGGTATTAAGAATCCTGAGATGGCACAGTTGTACCGTAAACAGCTATCAAATTTATTAAATGCTTGATCATCAGATTCCGTATCGATCCTTCGTTATGGAATTACCCTCAGAAATCGTCGATTACAGTGCTAAATATAATTACGAAAAAGCCAAAATAAAGCTTGCCAAAGTTTCATTAATGCCTAAAATTCGCATCACTTTTTCAATCCCACGAGGGTTTATGTTTATTCGCTAGCCGCGCGTCCACTCACCATGATGACGCCGGATGTTTTTTAAAATTTGGCTGATTATTTTGGAGGGTCCCTTAGATGGAGCAATTCGCTTCTGAGGCGCTTGATAGCGTTATACAACTGCCTGGTTCTGAGGCAGTAAAAACTGGTTACACTTCCGGTACTGAAACGGAAGATCACTTCATTATCCGTAATGGTAAGGAGTTTGCCGGTACACATCTGATACTCGATCTATGGGGTGCTTCTCGCCTCGATGATCTGGATCATATGGAATCGGCTATGCGTGAATCCATCGCTGTCAGCGGTGCAACCCTGCTACATATCCACCTGCATCACTTCACACCCAGTGGCGGTATATCTGGCGTCGCAGTCCTGGCAGAATCACATATCAGTATTCATACCTGGCCTGAGCGTGATTTTGCAGCATTCGATGTTTTCATGTGTGGTGATGCCCAACCTGAGAATGTGATTCCTGTGCTAAAACGTCATTTTGAACCAAGCCGGTTAATACTCTCTGAGCAACTGCGTGGCAACGTCAGCGAACGATGAAAGAATTTCAGGAGACACTGTACGACGCGTTTTCGCAAAACTTTCGTATCGATAAGATGTACTTCGAGCAGAAGACTGAGCATCAACATCTGATGATTTTTCACAATGCCTCGCTAGGTCGTGTGATGACATTGGACGGTATCGTGCAGACTACTGAAGTTGATGAGTTTATCTATCATGAGATGATGGCGCATGTGCCATTGTTTGCACATGGTAATGCAAGACGTGTCCTGATTGTAGGCGGTGGTGATGGCGGCATGCTACGTGAAGTGGCACGCCATGATAATGTCGAGCACATAACCATGGTTGAGATCGATCATGCTGTGGTCGATATGGCGAAGGAATTTTTACCGAATCATTCTGCGGGCTCTTTCGATGATCCTCGTCTTGATCTGGTGATCGCAGATGGCATGGATTATGTTCGAGAAACTGGTGAACGTTTTGACGTTATCATCTCGGATAGTACCGACCCGATCGGTCCTGGTGAGGTTTTGTTTACCGATGACTTCTATGCACAATGTAAACGTATCCTGTCACCGGGAGGTGTCATGGCAACACAGAATGGTGTGCCATTTTTCCAGATAGATGAAGTCACGACAACACACCAACGTATGAGTAAACACTTTGCTGATCAGACGTTCTATTGCGCAGCAGTGCCGACTTATTACGGTGGCATCATGACGTTCGCATGGGGAACCGATGATGTGACGTTACGTGAGACTACTATCGCAGAATTAGAATCGCGTTACAGTAATGCGGGTTTTAAAACGCGTTACTATTCGCCAGCCATCCATCAAGCCAGTTTTGCGCTGCCGCAGTACGTGCAAGACGCCATCTGAGATAGTATTGTTCACGCATAGTGAATAGCCGACATATTCAATACGGTGCTAGTGATAGCGATGTTGCTTTTTATCATGCTCTGGTAAAGCAGCATGGCTCGCCATTGCTCGTCGTAAGCAAGTCAGTTTTATTGCAACAGTTTCGATCATTGAAACGGTATCTGCCTGATGTCGACCTGTACTATGCGATCAAGGCATTTCCGCATCCGGAGATAATGCGGTTATTGGCGGAAGCGGGTTGTCATTTCGACGTCGCTTCTGAAGGTGAGATCGATCTATTGAAACCGCTTCAGGTCAGTGGTCGCCGTACTATACATACACACCCTGTTAAGAAAGATGGTGATATCAAAGCTGCATTACGTGGTGGTTCGACGACGTTTGTCGTAGATAATATCGACGAGCTAAAAAAACTCATCCCCTATCGTCAACGTATCGGTGTGTTGCTGCGTGTGAGTTTTCGCAGTGATACCGCAGCAGTTGATCTGTCACGCAAGTTTGGTTGTGCGCCAGAGCAGGTGAGCAATCTGGTGACACAGGCAAAACAGTTAGGTGTGCATATCCGTGGATTATCCTTTCATGTCGGTTCGCAATCGACCAGCTCTGAGACGCATGTCGATGCGATAAAACGATGCGGCTCACTGATTACCGAAGTGAATGCCACGCTGGATAATCCGATGAATGTGCTCGATATCGGTGGTGGATTTCCGGTCGATTATGCGCGATCCGGTTTAGATATGGATGCGTTTTTTAGACCGATTACCGAAGTCATTAAGACATTGTCTGACGATATCAGCGTGATTGCAGAACCGGGCCGTTTTCTGGTCGCACCAGCAGTAACGGGTATCTGTACCATTAGTGGCAAAGCTAAACGCGGAGATTATCAATGGTACTACCTGGATGATGGTATCTATGGTTCATACAGCGGTCAGTTATTCGATCATGTGATATATCCTCTGCAGATCATGAATGACGACGAGCATCGTCAATCCTCCATCCTCGCAGGGCCGACCTGTGACAGCATAGATATCGTCGCAGAGGATATCGCTTTACCTGAGCTGAAGGAAGGTGATCTGATCATCGGCCATATGATGGGCGCTTATACTCATGCGACTGCTACTCGTTTTAACTCCCTTACTGGTGCTAAAGTAATCTTCGTCGATTGATTATGTAAGGAGTGAGGAATGCAGGTTCCATGGTATTTGACAGCAATCAGCTGTGCTGTGATCTGGGGGATACATTATCCCTTGATAGATTTCGCAGTAAAACGTATCTCGATATACAGCGTATTATTGATAAGTGTGCTTCCTGTGTTTTTTCTGATGCCTGCTTTTATGCGAACGCTCGCAGATGATATCGACACATTCAGATTGTTATCCACCTCTGAGCAGTTGATCATCGCTGCAGTAAGCATAACCAGTACTCTGGGTGCGGTGCTCATCTATATATCGATCGATAATAAGAACGCGACGCTCGCTAGTCTGATCGAGATCACCTATCCGATATTCGTCGTGCTGTTCGCTTATCTATTTTTTAAACAGATGCACGTTAATGCCAGTGTGATTATCGGTGGGGTGATGATATTGTCGGGTGCGGGATTGATTATCTATAACAATCAATAATAAAAGGATATATCGCATGACTGATAAAAAAGATCTTGAGCTGCTAATGCTCGGGCATACGCCTATTCTTCAGATTGAATCACATGAAGAAAGACGTGCGCTTGGTCTTCTCGTTGATATAGCCACTCGTAATATGTTGCCAGTTTTCCAATGGTCTATCACAGAAGGCCTTAAGCGCCTGGATATCGATCTGGGCATACAGCGCCACAACGCAGAACCTGATGATGTTCTGGGGCACATCAAGTCATCCGGTAAGGATGGCATCTATGTGCTGCTCGATTTTAACCCTTATATCAAAGATCCGAAGATCACACGTTATCTTAAAGAGATCGCTATGCAGTTTGATGGTGGTCGTAACAAGCTCGTGCTTTTGAGTCATGAGATCAATGTGCCGGCAAGCCTAAATAGCAGCGTAGTTCGGTTTGAATTGAGCCTGCCAGGTGAAGAAGATCTGATCAAGCTGGTCATTGAGGAGGGTTTGAAGTGGCAGAAGGAGACAGGAATAAAAGTTAATGTGGAGACGGAATATGCCGCGCGTATGGTTAATAAATTAAAAGGGATTAACATTTAAAGACTCACGGCGCCTGATACGCAATACTATCGTAGATGATAATGCGATTACTGAGAGTGATGTTAGCGAAGTAATGGAGGCAAAGTATCAGTTATTAAATCGGGATGATGTTATTTCGTTTGAATATGAAACCACGCGATTTGGCAATGTCGGCGGTATGAGAAAATTGAAACAGTGGTTGCATCAACGTGAGAAATTTTTTCTCGGTGAGGACGCTAAGCCAGGTGATGATAGACCAAAAGGCCTGTTATTGCTGGGAGTGCAGGGATGTGGGAAAAGCCTCGCATCCAAAGCCATTGCAGGCATCTGGGGCGTCCCATTGTTACGTTTTGACTTTGGTGCATTATACGATAAGTATATCGGTGAGTCGGAGAGCAGGTTGCGAGCGTCGTTGAAAACTGCCGAGGTGATGTCACCCTGCGTATTGTGGATAGATGAGATTGAGAAAGGTATATCAGGTGATAGTGATGACGGCACTGCTAAGCGCATATTAGGTACATTTTTAACCTGGTTGGCAGAAAATAGATCCAGTGTGTTTGTCGTGGCGACAGCAAACAATATCGAGGCGTTGCCTCCCGAATTAATTCGAAAAGGAAGAATGGATGAAATCTTTTTCGTCGATCTTCCCGATGCAGACATCCGTAAGCAAATTTTTGCCATCCACATGGAGAAAAGAGAAATGTCGATTGCGGACATCAATCTGGATGTGGTGGCAGAAGCTAGTGACGGGTTTTCAGGTGCTGAGATAGAACAGGTAGTCGTTAGTTCTCGCTATGCGGTTCATGATGATAAAATTAATACGCAGCATATCCTTGGTGGGATTAAATCGACGCGTCCGCTGTCTATTGTTATGGCAGAGAAGATCGAGCAACTCCGGTTATGGGCTCATGATCGAACTGTACCTGTTGATTAGATAGATGTGTTAGAAGAACGGTTTACAATAGGCACTTGGATTTTTTTCTGACCATAAAAGATATGATGAACTTATTAGCTTATGCTGACGCGAGCCTAAGTGTTTTTGAGATAGCAGAGAAAATAGAGGTACCAATGCGGAAACTTATCGGAATGATCGAGACGTTGAAAGCAGAAGGAATTCTGGAGGTATATGTTAGTGCGT
>Ga0055584_100006660_pt1 | contig 11319 bp, 10 predicted proteins | sample OSDHelmetaG_FD_58716 | JGI IMG/M metagenome (GOLD analysis project Ga0055584, IMG submission 58716) | Pelagic marine sediment microbial communities from the LTER site Helgoland, North Sea, for post-phytoplankton bloom and carbon turnover... | ecosystem: Environmental > Aquatic > Marine >...
TAGGTAATAATGATTGAGTTAGAAAATGACTACAGTATAAATGCATAGACATATAGTTTTTAAAATCAGAAATTTCAGCTTCTGTTATTGCTCCGGGTGGAGGTCCCCCGGTATTATTTATCAAAATTGTAGGTCTAACATTACCATTTAGAAATATTTTGAATTTTTTTTTAAGGTCTTCTAAATTATTAAAGTCTGAAACAATATAATTATGGTTTTGTTCATTGGTTATTTTTAATTCCTTTATTGTCTCTTTTAATTTTATCTCATCTCTTGATAATAGCGTAATAGAGGCTCCATGATTTGCTAAACTTAAAGCTATTGATTTTCCTATACCCTGAGTACTACCACATACTACAGCTCTTTTACCTTTTAATGAAAGATTCATGTTTTCTTTTCTTTATTAATTATATTCAATATATGAAAAAACATGATGCTTTAAAAATGGATTCTCTAGATAGAATTTCTAAAGTAAAAAAGGAATTTATATATGGGAAAAACTCATCATCTGATAAAATATATTTTTGCGGAAATTCATTAGGGTTACAGCATAATTCTGTTAAAGAAAAAATTAACTCTCATCTCGATCAATGGCAGACAAAAGCTGTAGAATCTCATTTTTCTGGACCTTATCCTTGGGTTGAAATACAAAATAAAATTAAGGTAATTCTTAAAGATTTACTTGGGTGTTCTGAATCTGAAATTGCCATAATGAATGCCTTAACTGTAAATCTTCATTTGTTAATGATATCTTTTTACAGACCTAATAAAAAAAAGTATAAGATAATTATGGAAGAAAATGCGTTTTCTTCTGATAGATATGTAGTCAATTCTCAATTAAAATTACATGGTTATAATGAGTCAGATATTATTCTATTAAAAACAAGTAATGACTTGATAACTGAGGAATATATAATAGAAACCATAGAAAAAAACAAGGATGATGTCTGTATGGTATTATTACCTGGTATTCAATATTATACTGGACAACAATTTGATCTCAAAAAAATTTCCATAAAATGTAGAGAATGTAATATTATTTTTGGTGTTGATTTTGCTCATGCAATTGGAAATGTTAAAATTAATCTTAATGATATTGATTTAGATTTTGCGACTTGGTGTAGTTATAAGTATTTGAACTCTGGTCCTGGAGGAATATCAGGAATTTATGTTAATTCTCGTAATCTTAATAATGATATGTTTAGGTTAGAGGGATGGTGGGGAAATAAATTATCGACTAGGTTTGAGATGAGAAAACAATGCGATCTTGATAGTTCTGCTGAGGGTTGGGTAATTAGTAATCCACCAGTTATTTTACTTGATATTCATTTAGCATCAATTGAAGTTTTCAAAAAAACAGGTTATGATAAATTATTTTCAAAATCAAAATCATTGACTCAATTCCTATATGATGGGTTAACTAATATTTCAAATTACAGAAACTATTTTAAGATATTAACACCAGAAGATCCTCGAAGAAGAGGTGCTCAGCTATCATTATATTTTCTGGAAAATTCAGAGATGATATTCGAAAAATTAAACAAAAAGTTTGTAATAGATTATAGGAAGCCAAATGTTTTAAGAATAGCTCCTGTTCCACTCTATAATTCTTATGAAGAGGTATATATGTTTGTTAAAGAACTTAAAGAAATTTTAAATGATATTAAATAAGGACCTCTTCGTAATCTCTACCCTGATGATCTAACATTTTTTTGCAAAAACTATATATAGATTTATCATCGTAGTTACATTCTTTATAAAGTTCGTCTTGTGAGCCGTGTTCTATTATTTTATCAGGTATTCCGAGTCTTTGAACAGCGTTACTATAATTATTATCTCCCATGAATTCTAATACTGCAGAACCAAATCCACCTATAATGCAACCATCCTCCACAGTTAATATATAATCATGTTTTTTTAAAATCTCATGTAATAAATTTTCATCAATTGGTTTTACAAACCTCATATCATAATGGGATGGAAATATATTTTCTTTTTTAAGTTCATTAATAGCTTTTGTGACATAATTTCCGATGTGACCTATTGATAAAATAGCAATCCCTTCTCCCTCACAAACTACTCTCCCTCTACCAATTTCAATTTTTTCCATTTTTGTATTCCAATCAATCATTACACCTTTACCCCTAGGATATCTAATTGTAAATGGTCCGCTATTATTAAGTTGTGCAGTATACATTAGATTCCTTAATTCTGCCTCATTCATTGGTGCTGATACAATCATATTAGGAATACATCTCATATAAGCTATATCATAAGCACCATGATGTGTAGGGCCATCAGACCCTGCAATTCCAGCCCTATCTAGACAAAAAACTACTGGTAAATTTTGGATACATACATCATGAATTACTTGATCATATGCCCTCTGCATAAAAGTGCTATAAATATTACAAAAAGGCACTAAACCTTGAGTGGCAAGACCAGCACTAAATGTTACAGCGTGTTGTTCTGCAATCCCAACATCAAATGCTCTATCTGGCATTTTTTTCATCATAATATTTAATGATGAACCTGAGGGCATAGCAGGAGTAACGCCTACTATTTTTTTATTTTTAGTGGCCAATTCAACTATAGTATTTCCAAAGACATCTTGATACTTTGGAGGTGTTTTTTTCTTAGTTATTTTAGCTAAACTTTTTCCTGAGTCTATATCAAATTTTCCAGTAGCATGCCATTTTGTTTGATGTTTTTCTGCTAGAGAATAACCCTTACCTTTTTTTGTTATACAGTGGAGCAACTTTGGCCCAGGTATTTTTTTTAAATCTTCTAATGTCTTTACAAGTTGTTTTACATTGTGACCGTCTACAGGTCCAAAATATCTTAAGTTCAGAGCTTCGAATAAATTTGAATTATCAAGAACAAAAGATTTTAAACTTTTTTCAATAGTTTTTGCAACACCTCTTGCACTTTCTCCAACAGTTTTTAGTTTGCCTAAAACTTTCCAAATATCGTTTCTAATATTATTAAATGTTGGTGATGTAGATATGTCAGTAAGATATTTTTTAAGAGCCCCAACATTAGGGTCAATAGACATACAATTATCATTTAATATAATTGTAACATTAGAGTCAACATCACCAGCATGATTCATTCCTTCAAATGAAATTCCACCTGTCATTCCACCATCTCCTATAACAGCTATATGTTGTCTCTTATCATTTTTATTATATTTAGATGCGACAGCCATGCCAAGTGCAGCAGATATTGAGGTTGATGAATGGCCAACTCCAAATGTGTCGTATTCACTTTCAGATATTTTTGGAAATCCTGATAACCCTTTATAAACCCTATTTGTATGAAATATTTCTTTTCTGCCAGTTAATATTTTATGTCCGTAAGCTTGGTGACCAACATCCCAAACTATTTTATCATCTGGCGTGTTAAGAACGTAATGTAGTGCAACAGTTAACTCAACAACCCCTAAACTTGCCCCGAAATGACCTCCGTTTTCTGAGATTGAATTTATTATAAAATTTCTTAGGTTATCACATACACTTTCAAGATCAACTTTTTTAAGTTTTCTTAAGTCCTCAGGTAAATTGATTTTATCTAGAGATTTATATGTTGTTTTTTTCATAAGAGTTGTGAGTATCTTATACTCTTTTTTCATTTATTGGTTTATAAATCTATTAATTTTATTATAAAGTATTATTTTTATCTGAATCTTAAAATTAGTTATTTATTATTCATTGAGACTATGAGTTATGAAATAAAATTACCCCTTTTTGAGGGTCCATTTGATTTATTATTATTCTTTATTGAGAGAGACGAACTTGACATAATGGATATACCCATTTCTCAAATTACAAATGACTTTTTAAAGTATGTATCTAATTTGGAAAAATTAAATATAGAGGTTGCGAGTGAGTTTATAGTTGTTGCAGCAACATTAATGAGGATTAAATCTAGAATGTTACTCCCAAGATTATCTGTAGATGATGAGGGAAATGAGATAGATCCAAGAGATGAGTTAGTAGAACACTTAATCGAATATAAAAAATACAAATCTGTAATTAATGATTTTTCTGACCTTGAGATTGATAGACAGTCAAAATCTATAAGAGGAAATCTTTTTTCAGAAATAAATATTATCAGTGAGAGAGCAAAGGTAGAAACTGAGCTACAAGATATAGACTTATACAAGTTACTGGTAGTATTTCAAAATGCATTAGATAAGTATAATGTAGAAAAAAATAAACCTAAACATGAAATTTATAGATACCCGTATAATATAGCTGACCAAAAAAATTTTTTATTAAACCTTCTGAAATCAAAATCAAAAATTTCATTTATCAAGTTGATAGAAGAAAATCCTCTGAAAATCTTAGTGATATATAACTTCCTTGCAATTCTTGAACTAATTCAAGAATCTAAAGTAAAATTATCTTTAGGACAAGGCCTTAATAATTTTTGGATAAAGGATCTTTCTTAGTTAAAAAAAAAGTTAATCTCAATTTCAGCATTCTCATCAGAGTCGGATCCATGTATAGCATTTGCCTCAATTGAAGTTGCGTACAATTTTCTTATTGTTCCTTCTTCAGCATCTTCTGGATTTGTAGCTCCGATTAGTTTTCTGAAATCTTCTACAGCATTTTCTTTATTAAGCTCCATAACAATTATTGGTCCTGAACACATATAATCACATAATCTTCCAAAAAAAGGTTTTTCTTTATGTACAGAATAAAATTTAGAAGCTCTATTTTGATCGAGCTCTACCAGTCTCATGTTTTTTATAACGAAACCAGTATTTTCAATCTTTTCAATTATTGGACCTGAGTTTCCCGCTCCAAAAGCATCAGGTTTAATTATAGTAAATGTTTTATTTCCCATCTTTTTAATTTTTTGCAAACATATAATATTGTTTTATAAATTAAAAAGACTCTAAACTTCTTAATTATATAATTAATTTTAGTTTACAATAAATTTATTGAATTTTGCATGCAAAAATTTACAAAATGAATGACCTAAAAGAACTTCTTAGTAAGCATAAAAATATTATTATAACAACGCATGTTAATCCTGATGGAGATGCAATAGGTTCTTCTTTAGCATTAAAAAATTTTTTAGATAAATTAGGTCATGATATAAATGTTATCGTTCCAAACGATTACCCAGAATTTCTTAAATGGATGAAGAATAGTAACTCAATAATTAACTTTTCTAGTTCAAAAGATTTATCAGAGAAACTTGTTGCTGACGCTGATATTATATTTTGTTTAGATTTTAATAATTTAAGTAGAATTAATGATCTTGGAGGTTTAATTTCTAATTCGTCATCTAAAAAAATTCTTATAGACCATCATCTAGATCCTGAAGATTTTTATGATTTGAAGATTCATGATGTTAAGGCATCTGCAACTGCTGAATTAATTTATGATCTTTTATTTGAGTTAGACTCTTCTCTGATAGATAAAGATATCTCTGACTGTATATATACTGGAATTCTTACTGATACAGGTTCTTTTAAATTTTCTTCTACATCTTCTAAAGTACACAGAATTGTCTCAGACCTAATTGATAGAGGTGTAGATATTAGCAGTATTAGTAACAAAATATATGATACTAATTCAATAGATAAATTAAAATTAATTGGATATTCACTATCTCAAAAATTAGAATTGACCTGTAATGGGAACGTAGCATATATTGTTCTCTCAAGACAAGATTTACTCAATCATAACTTTAAAAAAGGCGATACTGAGGGTCTTGTTAATTTTGCTTTATCTATATCTAATGTTAATATGGCTACCCTTATAATTGAGACTAAGGAAAGGATAAAGTTTTCATTTAGATCAATAGGTACGTTTTCAGTAAATAAATTTGCCAGAAATCATTTTAATGGAGGTGGCCATAAAAATGCTTCCGGGGGAAGTTTAGAAAATAAACTTTCAGTAGCTTTGGATAAATTTTTAGAAAGTATTTCAAAATACTCAAAAGACTTAAATTATTAAATATGAAAAATTATTCTTTAATTATATTTTCAGTATTTATTTTTCTCTCTTCTTGTGTGGATAAGGAGAAGACTCTTGATAACGGTGTGAATATAAAATATCTTAAAAAAGGAGATGGTCAGAAAATAAATGAGGGTGAAATAGTAATGCTTAACCTTAAATATTTTGATTACGATGGGAATGAATTATTAAATAAAGTAGGAAAAGATCCTGTTGTACTACAGAAAGATTCTTCTTGGAAGGTTAATGGGATAATATATGAAGTGATTGATAACCTTGTAAATGGAGACAGTATATTTTTTCAATTAACTACTGAGCAGTTTTTTAAGAATGCTCCCCAGGCAGTTGAGATGCCAGATTCAGTGAAAAATAAATTGATATCATTTTACTGTGGTGTCCAAGACATAATGAGTCAAAAAGAGTTTGAAGATTTTCAAAGAGAACAATATGAAAAAATGCAAATAGAAATGGAACAAAATAATGAACAACAACTATCAATTGATTTAGAATTAATTGAAAATTACTTGAAAGAAAATAATATTAATGCAACTAAGGTTGAAAGTGGACTATATTATGAAGTTACTAGAGAGGGGTCTGGAGAAAATGCAGCTTCTGGAGATAATGTAACTGTACATTATACTGGTATGTTATTAAATGGAGAAGTTTTTGATTCATCAGTAGAAAGAAATCAACCATTCGAATTTCAATTAGGACAAGGTATGGTTATAAGAGGATGGGATGAGGGTATTACATATTTTAATAAGGGTGCAAAAGGTAAAATTTATATTCCTAGCCCCCTTGGATACGGACCTTCTGGAGCAGGAGGGGTTATACCTCCAAATGCAGTTTTAATATTTGAGATTGAAGTACTAGATTATTAAAAATATAAATGATCAGATTATTTTCAATTATTATTTTTCTTATAATAATTACTTCTTGTTCTGAAGAGAGTAACGACATTGTGAGAACAAAACAAGAGCAGCTTAATCTTGATATTTCTAGGATAGAAGGGTATATAAGTGAAAATAACTTATCGGGTTATTCCTCATTGGATAACGGATTATATTATAAGGTTTTAGATGAAGGAAATTTAACTTTTCCACAAAACGGAGATACTCTTGATGTTGAGTATGTTGGCCAATTACTTAATGGGATTGAATTTGATAGAAGTTATACTAATCAACCTTTCGAGATGGTACTAGGATCAGGAGAGGTAATTCAGGGCTGGGAAATTGGTTTACCACTAATAGATGAGACAGGAACTATTATCTTAATAATACCTTCTGGTTTGGCATATGGAGGTACCACATCTAACTCAATACCAGAAAATTCCGTTCTAATTTTTAGAGTAAAATTGATTAATATAAGATGAAAAGAATTTTATTTTCTTTATTAAGTTTTATAATAGTTTCCTGCGATACGACTGAGATTTATATTGATGTTTATGATCCAGTTCAGGCAGCTCTAGACTCTATTGAACAAAGAGAAGATGACATTGATTTAATTTATTCATATCTTCAGTCAGAAGATATAAACTACGTTGACACTACAAATTCTGGAGTTTTTTATTCGATTATAGATGAAGGTAATAATGAGCTTTTTCCAGAAAATAATGACCTAGTAAGTATCCACATTACAGGCTATTATACTAACGACTCAATATTCTTCACAAATGATTCTATCGATCTTGTCCTTTTTGATACAAATATTAAGTCTCTTGCAGAAAGTATTGGCTATTTTGACCCAGATAAATATTACTCCCCAATTGTTTATACCTATAATGGTTTAGGTAGCTTCTTTCCTGTAGTATCAGATCATGGGTATTTGGCACTTCTTTCTGATTTTAAGTCAACTCTGGGTAAGGCACTAAGTAAGATTAGTGAGAGAGGAAGAATTAAAATTCTAATGCCATCTGCTAATGCCTATGGTACCACTGGAAATACTACATCACCAGAAATCCCTGGGGATGCTATTCTTATTTTTGATATTCATCTAATTCAGATTAGAAAATGAATAAAATCTGTTTTGTTACAGGTAATAAAAATAAGCTCAGAGAAGTACAAAAATTATTATTTTCATACCACTTGTTATCTTTAGATGATCTTAATTTCACAGATGAAATTCTTGAGACAGAAGATACTATTGAAGGAAATGCATTATTAAAAGCAGATCACATATATAAAAAATTTGAGATTAATTGTTTTTCAGATGATACGGGTTTATTTGTAGATTCCCTAGATGGACAACCTGGAGTAAAGTCTGCTAGGTTTGCAGGAGATAGTTCTAATTCTGAGGATAATATTAGATTAGTCTTAGAAAAATTAATTGGTGAAGAAAACCGTGATGCAATATTCAGAACAGTTATATGTCTTATAATTAATGGAGAAATAAATTATTTTCATGGAGAAGTTAATGGAGTAATAACTAAAGAAAAGACAGGAGATAAGGGTTTTGGTTATGATCCAATATTTATTCCTGAAGGTTTTAACAAGACATTTTCTGAGTTTACTTTGGAAGAAAAAAATAAATTATCACATAGGGCAATTGCTGTAAGTAAACTTGTAAAATTTTTAAATAAATATGAATAGTATTCTCTTTGGTATTAGTGGTAGCAGTGCTTCGGGTAAATCTTTTATTGTAAAATATATTTTAGAAAATTTAGGTAATGATCTTGTATCAATTTTATATCAAGATAACTATTACAAGAAGAGAGAAGAGCAGTTAAAAGACAAAAAAGGAAATTATAATTTTGATCTTCCTAGTTCTTTTCATATTGTACAGCAGATTGATGATATAAAAAAAATTAAAGCAGGAGAAAAAATTATTAGGAATGAGTACACATTTAATAATCCGAATATTATTCCAAAAAAAATAATAGTAAAACCTATGCCTATAATCTTAGTAGAAGGATTATTTTTATTTGATAATTCTGACCTTTCTTCTCTTTTTGACAAAAAGATATTTGTTGATTCTGAAATTGAAACTATGATTGAAAGAAGGATAGAGAGAGATCATAAAACCAGGGGATATGATAAAGATGATGTTATATACAAATATAAAAATCATGTAATTCCAGCTTTTAAAAAATATATTCTTCCTCAAAAAGACTACGCAGATTTAGTAGTTGATAATAATAATAAGGATTTTCAGGGAGCTAAGACTACATTAGAATATATTAAAAAAGAATATGCTTCAAATAATAAATAATTTACGTCTTAGTTAATTTCCATTAATTTCAATACTTTTGTCAACTGATTTTTGAAAAATAATAATGAAGAATAAAGGTTTAATATATTTTCTAACGATAGTAATATCTTTCTTATCAATTTATTACCTTCAGTTCACTTTTGTGTCTCAACGTATCCAAGGGGAGGCTACTGAAATCTCAAGAGATTCAAATGGAAATATTGATTTTAAGAAGAAACAAAAATATCTCGATTCTATATGGAATAAACCTGTATATAATTTAGTTTCAGATTTCACCTTCAAAGACATTAAAGAATCAGAACTTAATCTTGGATTAGATCTGCAGGGTGGTATGCATGTTACTCTTGAGGTTTCACCAGTTGACATATTAACTGGTTTATCATCTGACAGTAAGGACCCCGATTTTTTAAATGCTATATCTTCTGCAAAAGACAAGGTTAAAGGGACGCAATTAAATTTAATAACTGAATTTTATGACGAGTTTAAATCTTTAGCTCCACAGAAAAATCTTGCCCAAATTTTTGCTACTGTTTCAAATAGAGGTAGGATTGGTTTTGATTCTTCTGATTCTGAAATTATTGATATAATAAATGATGAGGTTGAGAGTGCTATCGATAGATCTTTTAATATACTTAGGACAAGGATAGATAGATTCGGAACTTCACAACCTAATATCCAGAGACTTCAAGGTACAGGGAGGATTCAAATTGAGTTACCCGGAGTTGACAATCCTGAGAGAGTTAGAAAACTTCTCCAAGGAGTTGCAAAGCTAGAATTCTGGGAAGTAGCAGAAGCTAATGAGACAGAGGTTCTTCAAACACTACAAATTATTGACCAGTTTGCTAATAGTGAAAATATTTTAAATAATACAGTTGAGAGTGGCAGTGAAAACAATCCAAATCAGAATTCTCAATCTGATGATCTAGAATCATTGCTTTCTGGTAATACAGAAAATAATGAAGAAGACAATAATGGCGTGGAAGATGTTACTACTGAGGAATCTATAGACTCAGAAATAAATAATTTATCTTCTCCACTTCTTGGTAATTTAAGGGAGGAATTTGGAGGGCTATATTATGATTTGGAAGATACAATGTCTATTAACACTATCCTTTCTAGCGATAAAGTTAAGCAGCTTATTCCTAATACCATTAAATTTTTATGGGCTGTTAAACCTACAGAAAATACTGCTGATGCTAGTGATCAAGTTTTAGAACTATTTGTGATTAAGACATCAAGAGGAGGTAGGGCGCCTCTAACAGGAGAGGTAATAACAGATGCAAGACAAGACTTGGACCAAAGTGCTAGACCATCAATATCTATGCAGATGAATTCTAATGGTGCAAAAAATTGGAGGAGGTTGACCTCATTAAATGTTGGAAGAAGAGTGGCGATAGTTTTAGATAATTTTGTTTACTCAGCTCCATTTGTTCAAAATGAAATTCCAAATGGTAATTCTCAAATAACTGGAGATTTTACAATCGAAGAAGCGCAGGATCTAGCAAATATATTAAAGGCAGGAACCTTACCTGCTCCCACAACAATTGTTGAAGATGTAGTTATTGGTCCGACACTGGGTAAGGTTGCTCAGAACCAAGGTTTTCAATCTATGATGGCAGGATTATTTATAGTACTTGTATTTATGATTTTTTATTATTCTGGTGGAGGAATTGTAGCTAACCTGGCACTATTTTTTAATATATTTTTTATTCTGGGAATATTAGCGCAGTTATCTGCTTCCCTTACACTTCCAGGCATAGCAGGTATTGTTCTTACTATAGGTATGTCCATAGATGCTAATGTTCTAATATTTGAGAGGATAAAGGAGGAACTAAGAAATGGAGCCAATATAAAACAAGCTATATCAAATGGATATGATAAAGCATTTACCTCTATTATTGATGCTAATTTCACAACACTATTAGTTGGTCTCATACTTTACAATCTTGGTCAAGGTCCTGTAAAAGGATTTGCTATTACATTGATAATTGGAATAATTTGCTCATTCTTCTCAGCCGTTTATATCACAAGAGTAATAGTAGAAAGATGGAGTAGGAATGGAGATAAAAGTTCTCTAAGATTTTCATTTCCATTCTCTAGAAATTTATTGACTTCACTTAAAATTGATTTTCTTGGAAGA
>Ga0055584_100006661_pt1 | contig 11318 bp, 12 predicted proteins | sample OSDHelmetaG_FD_58716 | JGI IMG/M metagenome (GOLD analysis project Ga0055584, IMG submission 58716) | Pelagic marine sediment microbial communities from the LTER site Helgoland, North Sea, for post-phytoplankton bloom and carbon turnover... | ecosystem: Environmental > Aquatic > Marine >...
CCAGAAAGAAGCCATGATGTTTGTCAAGCAGAAACTCGACAGCGCCAAGTGGTTTGTAGACGCGATCAAGCAGCGCCAAAGCACCCTGATTCGAACGATGGAAGCCATTGTAATGTACCAAAGGCCTTATTTCGAAACGGGCGATGAAACCAAACTAAAGCCGATGATCCTCAAGGACATTGCGGAGATTGTTCGTATGGACATCAGCACGATCAGTCGCGTTTCTAATAGTAAATATGTGCAGTCTTCCTATGGCACACACCCGCTGAAGTATTTCTTCTCCGAATCACTTACGAATGATGAGGGAGAGGAGGTTAGTACACGTGAAGTCAAAAAGATATTGGAAGAGTTAATAGGGGCGGAGGATAAGCAAAAGCCACTCACCGATGAGCGTCTAGCTAAGGATTTAAAGGCAAAAGGATATAATATTGCGCGCCGGACGGTCGCAAAATATCGAGAACAATTGGACATTCCAGTGGCCCGACTGCGTAAGGAACTATGAGGAAAGCTGCTCTTATTACATCCTATGTGTTTCATCCGATCTTTCTGCCAACGGCGGGTTTGATGTTCGTTTTTAGCTTGAATACCTACATCGCGCAAACCACACCGCTGCCCAAGCAGTTCTTTGTGATCGTTTGGATCTTCATCAACACCGTCGTTATTCCATTGTTGTTTACGCTCTTCTTGAGGTGGCGAAACCTCGTAGACTCCATACAGCTCCACTCGAGAAAGGACCGACCGGTACCATTCGCATTTGCGATGATCTTGTATTTCATGAATTATTACCTCATGCGTGACGTGCCGCTGCCTGAGATCTTATACTCGATCTTTTTCGGTAGCAGCTTGGCCGTTTCTGTTGCTTTCGCCTTTACTTTCTTCACCAAGATCAGCATACACATGATCGGAATGGGAGGCTTGACTGCCGCACTTTATGGAATCGGTCAGACTTACGACCTTCCAATTATTGGCTTGATCATGATGAGTATCATCGCTAGTGGCTTGGTAGGCAGCGCACGCTACATTTTGGAGTCACATGATTTGCGACAGATCTATCTTGGATGGGGAACGGGATTCTTGGCGGTGTACCTGCCGCTGATGTTCAATTGGGGTTGAGCCCTACATCTTCTGAATTTCGAGAAACTGCACCCCCCACTCTAAAGGATGGATATCGTTGCGCGTGAAGATGATCATGCCCATGTTCAAGTAAAAGTGCGCAAAGATGAATTGATCCAGTTGGAGGCTATACTGCGGGCCGATATCACCCATTTGACGGTCGATGTTCAAGACCATTTTCTCCCGGAACAATTCACGTATATCAACGTTGCCAGTCTCTACGGTAACCGTGCTTGCCGCCAAATCAACGGTGATTGTGCAGGGTTCCACAGTGGAGGTTTCGATCTTCTCCCCTTTTTTATTGATGTTCACCTGAGAGGTTTGAAAGCGATGAACGCTGTCTTGGGCGCTCAACGTTAACATGCAAAGGGAAAGAATGAAGCTTGCTAAAACTTTCATGGCCATTTAGTCTAGGCACTCAAAGATAGCTACTTCCCCTTGACGCTCAGCGGAAGGCAGGCGATTTGAGCTTCGTGCGCTCGTAGAAGATGGTCGCGATAAAGAGATAACTCAATAAGTACATCGAGTCTTCAGCAGGGATACTGAATATGCGTAAACCCATATTTTCCAAGTCGTTATACCAAACAATGGGCTCTTCGGTAAACGCTCCAGTGAGCCAGCCATTCATCACTAGGAAGGGGACCAATGCGACGAAATAGCCCGCGTAGAACCGACCCATCCACCGAAAGCGAAAGACAAAAAACTGAAGCGACATAAGGAAAGTTGTGAGAAAGAAGCTTGCGCTGGTATAGAGCCTCGGATAGAAATAGACCCCAAGGAACAAGGTACACAGCAAGAAGAAGAACGTGATCATTTGGTGATGATCGTACAAGGGGTCCTTTTTGATGAAGTGGTTGAGGACCTCATAAATGAACAAGCATGCAAAGGGCACGGTCAGGAAGAAGTTGTACTCTTCTAAAGGCAAACGCCCCAGGTAGATCCCGATAAGATAGCGTTCATTAAAACCCCAAACCCCCAAAGCTGTGAAGAGTTCATCCCAAGCCAGGTAGATGGCTCCAGCCACTGCAATGCCGGTCAAGATCGCCCGCCAATTACGTAGGAATCGAATCCTTCGCTCATAACTCTGAGCGAGAGGATATGCTATGGTAAGCACGTTGATCAGAAGGTAGTGGTAGTGGTCTGGAATCATCGGGAGCGCATCGCCTCTTTAAAATATTTCACCGGTACTATGAGCATGCCAAAGCATTCTCCTTCCTCCTTCCCTAAGTGCTTATGGTGCACTTTGTGGGCTTTTCGGATGGCTCTAAAATAGAGGTTATCTGTTCGCTTGAACCATGGAAGTCGCTGATGGATGAATACGTCATGCACCAAAAAGTAGGCGAGGCCGTAGAGGGCGATGCCTAAGCCTACCCAAACCCGCCAATCGTTTCCGGCCATCATGCCGGTCATGATAAACAGCCAACTTGGAACCGCGAAAATCAGAAAGAAGACGTCATTCTTTTCGAAGAAGCCCGGCTTGTGCTGGTGATGGTCACGGTGGAAATACCAACCTAGGCCGTGCATCACATATTTATGCATCGACCAAGCCATGAACTCCATAAAGAAGAACGTACCAGCAACGATGGAAATTTGGATCAACAATGTCATGGTATTAGATTGACGATTCCGAAGAAAACCAATTCGGTGGCATAAACAGCAGAGGCTATGGTAGTGTTCAAACGAAGCTTTCCATATTGCCAAAGGAGCGAGATCAGCAATGCACTTCCAAACCAACCCACGTAATTCATCAAAGGGGGCACTCCTCCTACCCAAATCCAAAAATCAAAGCGGATGGCAACGGGCTCGATCAAGTAGTCCAATACCACCATTAAACCGGCGGCCACCAAGGCCTGAGCCCAAGGTGTCATGGCAAACTTTCTAGCCATCGCATTGGCGCCGTACAGGAGGATCAGCCAATTCACCCCGATGATCAGTGGGGTCGACCATAGCTTCAATCCCAATACCTCCCCATAAGAATATGCTCCAAACGGAAACCCTGTGTGAACGCCGACCACTTCGATCAGAAAGCCCAAGCCTATTGTTAACCAAAGAATCCAACCGCGTTTCCAATCTACATGGTTGACTAAGACAATGGCCAAGGTGAGCAATAGATTGATCGGCGTAAGTCGGAGAAATTGATCCGGATCACCCAGCAGGATGCCGGCTATGCCCACAGCATGAAAGATGATCAGAACCGCGATCGATATGTTTTGTCTGCTTTTCATCCCAATCAATGCATCAATTCAGAGGTGATTTTTCCTGAAAGCAAAGCTAAAGGTATGCCACCTCCGGGATGCACGCTACCTCCGCAGAAATACATTCCCTTGATCTTTCGACTAAAATTCGGGTGCCTTAAGAATGCGGCGAACTGGTCGTTCGAGCTATTGCCGTAGAGCGCACCTTGATAGCTCAAGGTATCGGCGGCTATTCCGCTAGGATCCCAAATCTTTTCTTCCATAATCAAAGGGCCTATGTCTCTTCCCAGTCGTTCGGAGAGTTTTTGGATCACGGTTTTCCTGATGCGTTGTGTAATGCTCTTCCAGTCTTGGCCAGCGTCACTTGGAGCATTCACCATCACGAACCAGTTTTCATTTCCCACTGGGGCGTCTTTTGGTTCAAGCTTCGAGGATACATTCACGTAAATCGTAGGGTCTGGGCTGATATCCTTGTTGTCGAACAGTGCGCTGAACTCTTCATTGTATTCTTTCCCAAAGAAGATGTTGTGCAATCCGGTCTCTTCAAACGAAGCATTCATTCCCCAATAGAAAACCAAGGCCGAAGAAGATCGCTCTTGGTTGAGGATGCGCTCCGGCGCTTTTTGGTCGGGCATTAATTTCCTATACGTGTGGAACACATCCATATTGCTCACAACCCTGTCTGTCGCTACTTGCTCACCTCCAACCATGATTCCTTTTACCTGATCGCCCTTCACTACAATCCGTTCTACCTTTTGTCCGAAGTGAAAATGTACGCCCATGTCCGTGGCCAGTCTGTGGAGTGAGCGAGGGATCTCAGACATTCCACCTTTTGGAAAAAAGGTCCCAAACCCATGTTCTAACCAAGGAATAACGTTCAAAATACCTGGGGCCTTGTAGGGATTTGAGCCATTATAGGTTGCAAATCGATCGAAGAGTTGGACCAAATGGGGTTCTCCAATGCGTATCGTATTGGCTTGGTGCATGGAATGGAAGAGGTCATACTTTCTGATCTGGGCCAGCGCCCGCAAGGTGTCAGAACTCAGCCAGGTTGAAGCCTTGTGGAGGGAGCGTTCAAGAAAGATGCGCGCAGAACGGTCGTAGATGTTCTTAACGTGGTCAAAATATTCGAGGATTTCCGAAGCCGGAAACCGAAAAATCCGTTCAACATCCGCGGCGAAGCGCTTGGGGTCCGAGGCGGCATCGATGCGTTTGCCATCTTGCCAGAAATAGCGGCATGCTTCTGCTGATCGCGTATAGTCGAAGTATTCTTTCGGATCGCGACCTGTTAGGGTGAAGAGTTCATCTACATAATGGGGCATGGTAAACAGAGAAGGGCCGCCGTCAAAACGAAAGGCTCCTAATTCGAAGGAATGGAGTTTCCCACCAGGCGTATCGTTGGCTTCAAATACCGATACATCCATGCCTTTTGATCGCAAGCGAATTGCAGTGCCTAAAGCGGCAATGCCAGATCCTATGATGGCTACGTGCATGGAGTTGACGTTAAATCGGTTTGTTCAAACATACACTTACCTTCAATTGTTCTTTCCTCGTGCATTCGAAACTAAAGACCGCATTTGTACTCACGCTAGCAGGATTGGTTTTCCTTGCTTGGGTTACGGCACCTGTCCATCCAAGGCTGAAGTCAGGAATTATTGACGCGCATGTTCTCGAGTCAGACGATTTGTATTTCAAGAACATCAGAAAGGCCTACTATCAAGTTGAAATACGCGAGGATGCCAAGTTTGAATTACTGCGTTACAAAGACCGATGGGTGGCTTCAGACGGAATGGCTTCGGGACCGTTTTTTACGATCGTCTCGAATCCTCGATTCGATGAAGCTTATTTGATGTTGGAATGGGCAGATGAATTCCTTCGTGATTCTCTTACTCTTGAAGTTCTTGGCGGGGCTGAGAAATTCAAATTCACCACCACGGGAGAAGGAGTTGCTGTGCATGCGAGCATTGCGGCTTCATTGTTTGAGAATCTGTACGATGGAGAGCTGAAGTTTTATGCCCTATACCAGGGGAAGCGCGAGGAGATTTGGAAAACGGAAGGGCAGCGGAAGGTTTTGCGCACGGTGTTCAAGGACTATTTTCGACTAGTGGGTGCGATCTAAGTTTATCGGTATGGTGATGGTGAAACGGGTTCCCTTTCCTTCCTCACTTTCTGCTTCAATGGTTCCACCGATGCCTTTGACGTATTTGATGACCATACGCAAGCCGGGTCCGGCCCCATATTCATTGTTGGTTCCCAATTGCGAGCCATCTCCTGTGGTCATGATGCGGTGCAATTTTTCGCGTGAAATACCGATGCCATGATCGCGGATAGTGGTTTGTACTTCGTCCTTGTCTTGAACGTATTCGATTTCAATGGAAGAATCATGGTGTGAATACTTGATCGCATTCGAGATCAGGTTTCTCAGGATGAGGGAAGACGCCATCCGATCCGTTTCGAGCTGAACGCTGGAGTGAGCCTTCAGTTGGATGCGAATGTTCTTCAGCTTTGCAAGTGGTTGTGATATGCTGATCACCTCTTCTACCACGTCTGACCACTTGAATGGAATCTTTGCAGGGACGTAGCCATCGCGCTGTGAGATTGCCCACCCCACGAACGAGTCGAACATCAACGACAGGTCTGAACTTTGTCGGTAAAGGTCCTTGGAAAGGATCATGAATTCACTCATTTCAATGTCTGAAGATTGCAATAGCTCCAACGTAAGTTTCACGTTGTTCAGCGGACCCCGAAAATCATGACTGATCAGCGAGATGATGCGCTGGTTGATTTCGTTGGACTCTTCAAGTGATCGGATCATACGCTTGCGCTGAAGCCAATAGAAGAAGATCAATCCAGCCACAAAAACCATGATGATCAAGGCGAACGAAGTCAGCAGGAACCGGTTGTTCTGCTGTTCAATCTCCAGTGATTTCAACTGTGATTCGTACTTGAGCTGGCGGATGCGGTCTTCGTTTCGATCTTGGTAAAATTCGGCCTCTAATTGCAGCGCTTTAAGCGTCTCCTCTTTGCTGAGACGATTAATTTTTAATTCAGAGAAGCGCTGGAAATAAGCTATGGCACGCTTTGGGTCACGTTCCTGTAAAGACTTGTAGAGTCCTTCTAGCGATATCATTTCCTCATACTCGTCTGAACCGCCTTCTAACATGAGAAGTGCGTGTTCGAAATAGAGAATCGCCGAATCACTTTTCCCCTCTTCCATAGCGACCTGCCCAAGGTTGTTGAAGGCCTCCGCTACTCCTAGTTCATGGTTTAGCTTATGAAACAAGGCCACCGCTTGGGTGGAATAGATCTTTGCACTGTCGAGTTCGCCAATCTGCCTAAAAATCAAGGCGAGATTGCCAATGGGGTAGGCAATCTCCGGGTTTCCAGGAGTGAGTTTCCGGTGGTAAAGCACCGAACGACGAATGGCGGATAGGGCGCTGTCGATTTCTCCGTTTCTGTAATAGATCCATCCAAGGGTGTTGTAAAATTCATCCCAAGTCTCATCTACCGTTTCGTCTACGAGAGGCCGAACAATCATCGCGTATTCAAGCGCGCGTTCGAAGTCAGACATGGCTTCGTATACACTCGTGAAAGTGTTGTAAAGCCCTTCGAAGCACTGCACATCACCGCTTTCTTTGTAGGCGTTTTCGGCCAACAGGCAGTATTCAATCGCCTTGGGCAGTCGGTCAAAAAAGAAGTGGTAGTTTCCTAAGAACTCATAGTAAGGGCCATACAAAGAAGGCTTTTTAACACAGAGCATTTCAGCTTCTTCCAAAAACTCGAGATACGTCGAATCCGTTTCATCAATGCACTCGAGGAAGCGAGCCTTGTAGATCAAGGCTTCCATGAGGAGGGAGTCGTCTTCGTTCTGTTGGCATAATTGGATGAACTCGTCGGCGAGTCCAAGACCGTAGGTGCAGTCTCCAAAGAATGTGCTTTGGGTCATGACTTTCAAGTAGGCCTGCTGCGCTATGCGAAACGAAGGTTGAAATGTTCGAATGATGTTGAAGGCACTGTCGTAATGAACCTTTGCTTCTTAGTAGTGATACGTGACGATGTCCACCGAAGCGTCGGTGAGTTCCCATCGGATCTTGATTTCGTTAGAAGGGGTCTTTTTGGCGCGCGATTGCCCCAAGCATTGACGCGCACTGTCGAGCATGGTGTAGCGTGCAAATGCTTCGCACATTTCGCATTCGAATAGTTTTACTTCCGGAGTTTCACGCATGCGCTTGCGTAAAGAATCCAGCTCTGGGTTTTGCGCTAAACCCCCAAGGGTCATTGTGAAGATCGATATGAAAAGCAGGAGCCGCTTCACGGTAGTTGCACGGGGCAAATGTTCGTGCCAAGGTATGCATTCGCTGCATACGCTGGGTTGGAGTTTCGCAGTTTCGGAAGGCTTGAGGATTTGCCCACAAAACGAAACCATGTCTCGGTGATGTGGGTTTGCCAATCCTCGAAATTGACTTCATTTGCCTTCATGAATCGCGCGACACGAAAAAAGGCCGATGCGCTCTATCTGTTTTTAGCCTCGATGTTCATCACGGCCTTGATCGTATGCAACTTGATCGCTAACAAGTTCGTGACCGTAGACCTTGGGTTCAAGACCTTTATCCTATCAGCTGGGGTTCTTCCTTATCCAATCACCTTTCTCGTCACCGATATTCTCTCTGAAATATATGGAAGAAAAAGGACCAATCATGTGGTGATGATGGGTTTCGGAGCGCTGATTTTCACCTTGTTGATCCTGTGGTTGGGGAGTGTGTTTCCATCCATTGAAGACTCTCCCGTCTCCGATGAACTCTACCAAACGGTCTACGGGAACTCATGGCGTGTGATCATGTCATCCATGGTCGCGTACATCATTGCCCAACTGGTGGATGTACGCCTCTTCCATTTTTGGAAAGACCTTACCGGAGGCAAGCACCTCTGGTTGCGAAACAACGCTTCCACCATCGTTTCTCAATTGGTAGATACAACCCTCGTAGTAAGCGTGCTTTTCATTGGCAGCCTGTCTTGGGATCAGATCGGAGCGTTCATACGAGATGGCTGGATGTTCAAAGCCCTTGCCGCCCTGGCCGATACGCCCTTGCTCTACGCGTTCACATGGCTTATCCGTAAGCGACTGAAACTCAAGTTCGCCCAGGAGGTGAATGCTTAAGGGCGAACAGAACAATAATCCAGCGAACACCTTGCGTACTTCCCCTATTTGCGGTATTTTCGCGGTGATTTAGGTATTTATTTAGATTAAATCTAAATAGACCCGAAACCAATTGAAAAACAAACTGTTTGAACAGTATGATCAAGGTTAGTGATAGTGCAAAGGATCAGGTCTTCAAGTTGAAGGCCGATCAAGAAGTTACCCAGGATGCATTCATCCGCGTTGGAGTGAAGGGTGGAGGTTGTTCAGGCCTTACCTACCTCATGGACTTCGATACCGAACTGAAGGATGATGATAAAGTGTTTGAAGACAAAGGAGTGAAGATTGTAGTAGACAAGAAGAGTTTTCTCTACCTCGTCGGGACGGAATTAGACTTTGCTGGAGGACTCAATGGCAAAGGATTTTCTTTCATCAACCCCAACGCAAATCGCACGTGCGGTTGCGGAGAGAGTTTTTCTATTTGAACCACCTAAGAATTCAGGATGGCATACACGGAAGAAGAATTAGCAAAAGACTTAAAGCAGAAGAAGTACGAATTTGGTTTCGTTTCAAATTTTGAGTCAGACAAGGCGCCAAAAGGGCTCAACGAAGACATTATTCGCTTGATTTCAGCGAAGAAGAATGAGCCGGAATGGTTGCTGGAATACCGATTGAAGGCCTTCAAGGTCTGGCAAGAAATGATAGAGCCCACTTGGGCGCACGTGCACTACCCGCAGGTCGATTTCCAGGATATTTACTACTACTCTGCTCCGAAAACCAAGAAGAAACTCAACAGCTTAGACGAAGTCGACCCAGAGCTCAAAAGCATGTACGATCGCTTGGGCATCAGCACCGAAGAGCAGAAGCGCCTCGTGGGGGTGGCCGTTGATGTGGTGATTGATAGCGTGAGCGTTGAGACGTCCTTCAAAGAGAAGTTGGGTGAATTGGGCATTATCTTTTGCTCCTTCTCAGAAGCCGTGCAAGATCATCCCGAACTCGTCAAGAAGTACTTGGGTACTGTAGTGCCATCCAACGACAATTTTTACGCTGCGTTGAACGCCGCCGTTTTTACCGATGGCTCATTTTGCTATATACCAAAGGGCGTCCGTTGCCCCATGGAACTGAGCACCTACTTCCGGATCAATGAAGCCCAGACGGGACAGTTTGAAAGGACGCTGGTAGTTGCCGATCAAGGAAGCTATGTCAGTTACCTAGAAGGGTGCACCGCGCCGCAACGAGATGAGAATCAATTGCACGCAGCTGTGGTAGAATTGATTGCGATGGAAGACGCAGAGATCAAGTACAGTACCGTCCAGAATTGGTACCCGGGAAACGAGGAAGGCAAGGGAGGTATCTACAACTTCGTTACGAAGCGTGGCCTCTGTGAAGGAAACAACTCGAAAATTAGCTGGACACAAGTAGAGACAGGGTCCGCCATTACGTGGAAGTATCCGAGCTGCATTTTGAAGGGGGATAACTCCACTGGAGCATTCTATTCGGTGGCCGTCACCAATAACTACCAGCAGGCCGATACCGGAACCAAGATGGTACACATCGGAAAGAACACTAAGAGCACCATCATCTCAAAAGGTATCTCTGCCGGAAAGAGCAATAACAGCTACCGCGGATTAGTCAAGGTACTGCCCAAGGCCAGCAACGCACGTAACTTTAGCCAATGTGATTCATTGCTGCTCGGGAGCGAATGCGGTGCGCACACCTTCCCTTACATCGAGGCGCAGAACAGCACTTCGAAAATTGAGCATGAAGCCACTACCTCCAAGATTGGTGAGGATCAGATTTTCTATTGCTTGCAGCGAGGCATTGATGAAGAGAAGGCCGTGAGCCTGATTGTCAATGGCTACGCGAAAGAAGTATTGAATAAACTTCCGATGGAGTTTGCCATCGAAGCACAAAAACTATTGAGCATTTCGCTGGAAGGAAGCGTAGGATAAGCATCCATGGAGTTTCTGTCGAAATACCGCCACCTGAGTTGGGTCTTCCTACTCATCCCTATTTATGTCTTCCTGTTTGTGAAGCTCGGGGCATTTCACATTCGGTTGTGGGATGAAGGCTGGTTCGTAGTGCACGCCTACGAAATGCTCGAGAAAGGATCCTTGCTCGTTCCGTTTTACAATGGGCAAGAGGTGTTTTACGGGAGTAAACCGCCGGTGCAGACGTGGCTGCAAATGATTTTTATCAAGACCATAGGGTACAATGAACTCGCGGTTCGATTACCGAGTGCCATCGCTGCTGGACTTACCGTTCTGTTGATCTTTCATTGGGTGCGTAAGACTTCTTCTGAGGTCATGGCGTGGATTGCTGCCTTGGTGCTGCTGACCATGGATGGCTTTGTCCACTTTCACTCCGCAAGAGGTGCCGAAGCGGATGCATTATTAACCCTGACCATCATCGCCCAGGTATATTTCTTCTGGGAATGGTTAGGGTCAAAACGCAGCAAAGACCTGTGGGCATTGGCGGCGATGATTGCCCTTTCTTTTTGGGTGAAGAACGTAGCTGGATTCATGATGCTTCCAGGCTTGTTCATCTACATGTTGATGTACGAACGCACTAGGTTATTCGAGGCCATGAAGCAAAAAGAGACCTATCTAATTTTAGGCGTTGGCGTATTAGGAGGCTTGAGTTACTTGCTCTTTCGAGAGATTGCTCAACCCGGTCACATGGCATTCATTCTAGAAAAACAGGCCGGTCGCTTGGTCAATGATGTGGGACATGACCAACCTTTTGACTATTACTACCATCGCCTCAAAGATGAGCGCCTGAGGTTGTACCTGCCGTTGGTGCTACTTGCCCATATTCTTCCATTCCTCTTCAAGTCGGAATCTTTCCGTCCGGCCCGATTCGCCGCTGTTTTG
>Ga0055584_100006662_pt1 | contig 11317 bp, 8 predicted proteins | sample OSDHelmetaG_FD_58716 | JGI IMG/M metagenome (GOLD analysis project Ga0055584, IMG submission 58716) | Pelagic marine sediment microbial communities from the LTER site Helgoland, North Sea, for post-phytoplankton bloom and carbon turnover... | ecosystem: Environmental > Aquatic > Marine >...
GTCCACAATGTTTCTCCCGACATTTTATCAATTGCGACAATTCCTGAATCACCGACTTGCCCACCCAGATTGATAATCAATCGATCATCTTCTAGCAGAGGAGTCGCTCCAAAGCCGTAAGGCAACTCGCCGGGTCGATAATCGGCGTCCAGGTCGCGTTCCCAAATTCGCGTTCCATCTTCCAAGGAGAGGCAGAGCAGATCACAAGTCGCCCCAAGCACGTAAACACGATCACCATCAATAATCGGAGTGGTGTAGGTTCCGCGACTGTACTCATACTGATTTTGGTAACTGGCGGGCCAAGCTGTCTCCCAGAGCAGTTGACCGGTTTCCGAATCATAGGTAGTGGCCAGTTCCCAGTCATCAATGCGATGCAACATCACGAGACGACCACCAGCAATGACCGGACAGCTATAACCCAAACCGACCTGTTGCTCCCAGACCATTTGGGGACCGGTGGCTGGCCAATTCACATCAACCCAAGTTTCTGGTGAGCGACTGTTTCCGGTGGGGCCAAACATATGCGGCCAATCGGACATGACCGGTCGGGATAATGAGTGCTCACTCTCTTTCCCCAACTGGGAAATCGTTTCGTTTGTCGCCCGTTCAAGCAGTTGAGCCTTTTCTTGATCCGAACAGCCACCCAGTATGACAATCAATATTAATACGAGGAGATGATGGAGGGACGCTCTGGTTTTCATGAGGGGATTGTCAGATGCTCCTCGTCCTATGTGGAGTCTGAAGTGGTCCTCTTCATCGAAAATTGATGGAATCACTCTCCCTCAGACGGCGGGAAGTCATCCGAACAGACTGTTTTTGCCTTACAATCGACGAAAACCGAGTAACTTCACAATTTTCGTGCAATTTGACACAGAGCTTGTCTGATTGAGTGCCTAAAATAGAGTGACTTGCGAGTTTTCACGATTTTGTACTCGCGAAATCGCGTTTCTGAAATTCTCAACCAACAGCAAGACAACATGGCCTCTGAATCAAAGCAATATCACGATCAAACACAGATTGCTCCCAGTGAAAGTGCCCTCGCGGAATTTACTTATATTCCGGCAGAAGGAATTCCAGGAACCTTCAAACCCGAAAGAGACTTGGCGTTTGCTTTAGTGCTCATGGAATCGGGAAGCCCCACTCGTAAGCAACTTGTGCAAGCCGTCAAAGATTTCACGATTCATGGTGATCTGACGCTGCTCGAGCATTTATCGCGCAAAGGTTTGCTCACCGACTTGGATCGTACATCCTTGGAACAATCTGCGGATGCCAAGTTACAAAGAGTTCTCGAGCGACTCGATGGCGTCGACTCCAACACTTCCAGCATTCGTGAATCGATTGTACAGCAACTCGATCAATATGGACGAGTGGCGACGGTCATCGGCCTATCAGGGAATGATTTGGCCAATACCAAATTCCAACGAAGAGTGAGCGAAGCCGGTTTCCAACTGCTGAGGAAGATTGGACAAGGAGGACTGGGAGTTGTTTGGCTGGCGCGTGACGAAAAATTAAAACGTATTGTTGCCATCAAAGAAATTCTGCGTGAGTCTTCATCTCAGTCGCCCGAGGTCAAGCGTTTCCAGCGCGAGGCAGAGATTACCGGACGCCTTGAACACCCCAGCATCGTCCCGCTGTATCAGTTTGGTCTCGACGAACAAACCGATCAGCCGTTCTACGTCATGCGCTACATCGGGAAGAAGACTCTCGAGAATGCCATTGATGAATTCCACGAACGACGACTGAACGGTGAAGAAAACTCTCTCCAGATGCACAATCTGCTGAACGCATTTGTGTCGGTCTGTCAGGCTATTGCATACGCTCATTCAAAAAACATCATTCACCGCGACCTGAAACCCGAAAACGTGGCTCTCGATAACTATGGTCAAGTCATTGTCCTCGATTGGGGCCTCGCCAAATTGACGGGTGAATATGAAATCATCGAATCCTGTGAGATCGGGTTATCTGGCAACGGGACTGGAATCGAACAGACTCAGGATGGTCAAGTCCTGAGAACACCCATGTACATGGCTCCCGAACAAGCCTCGGGACGCATTGACGAAATCGACGAACGAACGGATGTCTATGGATTGGGAGCCGTCCTGTACGCCATCTTGACCGGATGCGCGCCTCACGAAAAAACTCAAGAATCGATGACTTCAAACAGTCAGGTTTCCGAATTACTGCGAATCATTGTCAGCGAGCCGACGGTTAGTGCTCGTTCCATCAATTCCAGCGTACCGAGAGAGTTAGAAGCGATTACTTCTAAAGCACTTTCTTTGAAACCATACTCTCGCTATCAGTCAGTCTTGGATCTGGCCAGAGATGTCCAAAGCTGGCTCGCCGGTGAACCGGTCAAAGCTTATCAAGAGCCGTGGAAAAAACGTGCTTCACGCTGGGTGGCAAACCACAAGTTTCTATCCCGCACGGCTGGTGCCCTGTTGACGATTATTCTTGTCGGCAGTATTTCGTTTGGAGTGGCGACCAGTAACGCCATCATCGCCGAACGAGAACGTGAATTCGAGAGCCTGAAGTCGGAAGCTCGCGAACTCAATATGACGATTCAGTCTCGTATCGACGTTCATGCACAACATTTGCGTTTCATGTCGAGTGTGCCGCCAATTCAAGCTCTCATCTCGATCCGTAAGGAATCTGAAACCAAGGTGGAAGAAGGAGAGGATGTCTGGAATAAACGACTCGAACTCATCTATTCCGGGCTACTTGGTGTCAAACCCGATTACCTGTCAGTCTCTTTTATCGAACTGGAAACGCTCGACGACAACGCCTTCCGCGCAAAAGAACTCGTTCGCGTCGAACGAAATCAAGCCACCGGAACCATTCGGTCAATTCCCGTTTCGCGATTACAATCATTTGAAGCCGGCCCGGCAATCAAAAAAGTCGCGTCTCTCGAATACGGAGATTATCACATCGAAGAAAACAGCCTGATAGCCGATGGAAACGAAGACCTTTCTTCAGAGAGTATCGCGTTGGGAGGCATTCCAGTTTTTGATGAAGCAACCGGAGAGCTGTTTGGGGCGGTGGTCATCGAAGGAAACATGGAGGCTGGTTTGCGAAAGATGCTGGACGGAGCATTGCGGACCGCCGAGGAAGCCTTTGCGGTCAATAGCAATCATCGCGTGATTCTGAATTACGACCAGGAAGAAGGCTTCCAGTCGGGAACTCGTGGACAAGGTTGCGACTGTCTTCCGTTGTCGGTGCAAAAATACCTGCTCGACGACAATGCCGCTGATCATTTTTCTGAAGGACGGGCCATGGTCGTGCGAAAAATTCGACTCAGTAACAAACCGGATGCAGATTGGCTGGGACTCGTATTGCTGCTGAAAACCGATTGAGATTTACTTCTTCCCTTTGGCACGCTGATCCGCAAAGAACTGTTGAAGAATCGCTTTACATTCTTCTTGCATCACTCCCCCCATCACTGAACAGCGATGATTCAGTCGCTCATCCTCGGTGATGCTGAATACCGAATGACACGCGCCTGCCTTGGGATCGGCAGTGCCATAAATTACGGTTGGTATTCGTGCTTGAACGATGGCACCCGCACACATCGGACAAGGTTCCAAAGTGACATATAAGGTGCAATCGAGAAGACGCCAGGAACTCAGAGATTCCGCCGCCTGCGTGATGGCAATCATTTCCGCATGTGCAGTCGGGTCGTTCAGCGTTTCCCGCTGATTATATCCCTCCGCAATCACACGCCCCTCATGAACGATCACCGCTCCAACGGGTACTTCGTCCTGTTCGTAGGCAATTTGAGCTTGCGACAGCGCGTATCGCATCCACTGATCGTGCGGCTGCAAAATATTGGGAGGAAATTCCTGTGACATGGCAACCAGCTTAACCATTTCTATCAGATGACGTAAGCAAACACGAAATCTTCTCCACACCCTTGAGTGAACTCACCTCAAAAACGATACTGAATTTCTCAATAAAATATTATCCCGGAGATTCAGATGCAGCATCGCAAACTTCACGACGGTCGTTCTGATGGACTCACCCCCCTGGAAAGTCTCGATCTCAGTTCTGTCTCCTCATGCCGGGATTTGATCCGTGCCATGTCGCGGACAGCGTTCGCAGGACGAAATCTCGGTGAAGCTTACGACGTGCTCCTCGAAATGGTCGAAGATAGTGATGCACGTGTCGTGATGACCATCACGGGAGCCATGACAGTCGCCAAACAAGGACGTATCGTCTGCGACCTGATCGACCGGGGCATCATCCATGCGGTCGTCGCCACAGGGGCACTGATGGCTCACGGGCTGACCGAATCGATTGGCCTGGCTCATTACGGATACGATCCAAAGGATGATGATACGACGCTGTTTGAAAAAGGGTACAACCGGATTTATGACACACTGGAGATGGAAGAGAACCTCAACAGCGTGGAAGAACTGATGTCGTTCGTACTCAGTAATACTGAGCCCGAGGGAGGGGTCTGGAGTTCAGCTCGCTTGTGTCGCGAGATCGGAGCGATCTTGCACAAGAAAAACGAAGGACCGGGAATTCTCAAAAGTGCGTTTGAGAAAAATGTCCCCGTTTTCATCCCTGCATTTACCGACAGCGAACTGGGGCTCGACGTTTCCACCTGGGCCATGAACAAACATCTGAAAGAAACAGGAAAATCAGCCGCTGATCTCACCCCCGCAGAAATGTATCAGGTCGTTCCCGCATTCAACCCATTTCTCGATTTGCAGGAATACGCCCGATTCATCGGTTCGTCTGATCGAGTCGGCATCTTCACCATTGGTGGTGGTGTGCCGCGCAATTGGGCGCAACAGGTCGCCCCCTATTATGACATTACGAATCACCGTGTCGGCACGAAGTTCCAAGTCCCCCGTTATCGATATGGAGTGCGAATTTGTCCCGAGCCGGTCCACTGGGGAGGTCTTTCTGGCTGCACCTATTCCGAAGGTGTCAGTTGGGGAAAGTTCATGCCGGTCAGCGAAGGGGGACGATATTCCGAAGTCTATGCTGACGCGACTGTCGTACTGCCTCTGTTGATCAAAGCGCTCTTTGAAGAACTCGATGCGAAGGAAAGCTGATTCAGCATGACGCAACAACTACCCATGTTCGTCTTTGGAACACTCCGGTATGGAGAGTCCAATCACTTTTTGCTCGAAGAGCGATACGACAAGCGATTAACGGCTCAATTGTCAGGCTACTCTCGCGTCCAAAGTGATCTGGGATTCCCGATGATTGATCGTAAAGAGGATGAACAGGTCAGTGGAGAACTCTACTTCCTGACCGATGAAAGATATGATCAGACGATGACGGAACTCGACGAGTTGGAAATGCTTCCACCGGGAGAACTCATCGGCGAATGGTATCAGAGAATAACGGTGACAGTCTCCACACCCGAAGGCGACTTCACCGCTTGGGCTTACGTGAAACCGCAATCATGAATGATCAACGAGGGTCGTAGCCTTTCAGCCTTGATCGGATTACACCAACACTCGGCTGGAGCAGAAGTCAGACACGCTCGCTTCATCAACAACATGACGAACTTCGAGATTCTGAGCCATCAACAAACCCGCCTGTTGTGCATAATCGTGTTCGTCCTGAAGGATCAGCACGACAGAGACGGCATACCCACTCCGACGCAGGTTACCGAGTGCAATAGCCGTTGATTCATCGACGGCTCCCAGAATGGCAACAACAGAGGCGTCTCTGGGAAGACGCGATTGGCTTTCGGAGACCAGTTGTGGAAAAGTCAGTCCATCCGAAAGCTCCAAGCGGGCAGAAGTTTCCAAAATTCGACTGAATTGTTCGGGGCCACGTGCTGTTTCGATGCGAACCGGATGCAAACGTGTGTTTTCTGATAGCATTCCGAAATCTTTTTGAGCATCTTCCCGAGTCCGAAATTCGAGTTTGTAGCCTTCTTCCCGAATCCGGTCGGCTGCGTCGCGAGCATTGGTGATCATCCCGACTTGCTGCCCCAGCAGACAAATTGCATTCGTCAACGAGACTGCCAGTGTAACCGCCAGTTCCGAGCGATCCGGTTCTCCTCGGCCAGGATAACTTTGTTCGTGGTAGTCGAGCAGAATAGTTGCTCCGGCAAGAGATGATGATTCATAAACGCGCGAATGCAACTCTCCCGTCCGTGCGGTCGCCTTCCAGTGAACCCGATTCAGGGGATCACCGGCTTGATAGGAACGAACCCCGGCGATGCGGGTCGGATCTTCAAACAACCGATGTTGTAAGACAATCTCACCCACGGGACGACGAGAGGAGACATCATATCCCAAGAGAGGGACCACTTTCGGATAGACAAGAAGATAAATTGGCTCGGTGGCGATGCGATAATTGCGATGCAAACCAAATAAATCACCCGATTCAACCAGCGTCGGACCGATTTGGTAATACCCATGAGTGTGAAACGTAATTTGATACAACAGGCTCTCTCGCCCTCCCCCTTTGATAGAAAGGAGTTGAGTCCGTTTTCCACTCAATTTGATGCGCGGTGGTTTTGACAGCAGCGCGTATCGGGGAACAGAGTCTTCGACCAACACCCAGGTCACTCGCGAACGACCTTTGTTATAGAGATTGACGACGATTGCCACTTTATCGCCGATCTCGGCAGTCGATGTGTTGGCTTCTCGCGTGACGACAAGGTTGTCGGTCCATTGTCGAGCCAGATAGCGACTCACAACAAGTAACGCCAAAAAAACGTACATGGCATACATCAACAAACCAAGCTGGAAAACGATCCCGACAATCAGTAACAGAATTGCTCCGAAGAACCATTTTCGCATGTTATGCCTGAGTTGTTATGCCTGGGTTCGCATCGCGGGAACAGAAACTTCTTCCAACAATTCTTCCACAATCAGTTCACTGGTAATTTTTCGCAAACGACTCTCAGGCTTGACGATCAGCCGGTGTGTCAACACCGATGGTGCCACCCGTTTAATGTCATCGGGGGTCACAAAGTCGCGACCGCGAATTGCCGCCAGAGCCTGCCCCGTGCGATATAATGCAATTGATGCACGAGGAGAACCGCCGAGAGCGACATCATCGTGATCACGTGATTCTCGAACAATGTTGACGATGTAATCTGCAACTTTGGGATCCACATGGATGGCCCGAACCTGTTTTTGACAATCGAGAACGTCTTCGAGAGAAACCACCGGCTCCAAGGTATCAATCGGATGAGCTTCACGCAGTAATTCCAGCATGCGGATTTCTTCTTCTTTGCCAGGATATCCGAGACTCAGCCGCACCAGAAAACGATCAAGTTGCGCTTCGGGAAGCGGGAATGTCCCCTCGTGATCAACAGGGTTTTGCGTTGCGATCACCATGAAGGGAGGTTCCAGTTCATAAGTCACACCATCGACACTCACACGTCGTTCAGCCATCGCTTCCAGTAATGCTGCTTGTGTTCTCGGAGTGGTCCGATTGATTTCATCGGCAAGGAGAATTTGCGTAAAAATCGGCCCGGCTCGAAACTCAAATTCCGCATCTTTCGGATTAAAAATCGAAGAGCCCGTAATATCGCCGGGGAGCAGGTCGGGTGTACATTGCACACGTTTGAAATCACCGCCCAGACTTTGCGCCAACGACCGAGCCAACATCGTTTTGGCGACACCGGGAACATCTTCCAATAAAATATGCCCTTCAGAAAACCACGACACCATGACCTGAATCAGTTCGGCACGTTTCCCGAGAATGACCTGCTCGATATTGGAAATAATCCGTTTGGCAACTTCGTTGACGGGCGTCATGATTGTAGGAACTTTCCAAAAGAAGGGCGTTCCCCCAAAGTATCATCGCACAAGACAAATTTCGAGACCCTGTTTCCTTGAATGACGGATCAACCGCTGCCAGACTAGGGAACCCGAACACACACTCACGATTGATTGACATGGATGCATCACAGCCCGCTGACACTTACCGCGATTTTCTGCGAAAAAGACAGCAACACCTGCAAAAACTCAAACGCTGGGATCAGCGTTACGCCACAATTCGAGGATTGGCATTTTTCAGCTTCCTCGCTTTGATCTGGAGATTTTATGCAGGGGACAGCATTCCCGAATACACCATTGCAATCCCTCTGGGAGTCTTTGTGGTATTTGTGGTCTGCCATGTCAAACTTCGTGACCGCATCGAACAGGTGGAACGATCGGTCAAACATTACCAACGTGCCCTGGATCGCTTGAAAGGACGTTGGCAAGGTGTCGGCTCGGATGGCGAACGATATCGGGATTCCAAACATCCCTATGCGAATGATCTCGACCTTTTTGGCCCCGGCTCTCTCTTCGAGTTAATCACTCGTTGCCAGACTCGTTTGGGAGAAGACCGAATTGCAGAATGGTTTCGCGCACCGTCTTCCCAAGAAACAATCACCGCACGGCAACAGGCCATCCAGGAACTCGCCGAGAATGTCACTCTTCGTGAAGAACTGGAAGTTCTCCACCCTCCTCTCAAAGAAACGGCTGATCAAAATTTGTTGCAAACGTGGGTCGATCAGTCGAGCGACCAAAAACCAGGCTGGCTGATCATGCTCGTGACAGCATTATCGATTGCCTCTCTAGGTCTTCTCTGGGGCGCGTATACAGGAGCCACTCCGCTCAGCGCCTTCATTGCCGTGTTGACGACACAAATCTTGATTCTGCTCATCTACAAACCAAGTCTACAAGCAGAATTCATGGCGGCGGAGCACATGAGAGACGGATTGCCCGTGGCGGTTTCTGTCTTGAAACTAATCGAATCCCAACCGCACCAGTCACCCGTTCTGCAGAAGATCCAAGAGAGATTAACCGTCGAAGGGAAAGCTCCGTCCGTCCGATTAAATGAATTACTCAGAAGCGTTAACCTACTGAGCAATTGTGGTCGTAATCAGTTTTTGATTCCGCTCGCGATTCTGTTTGGACTCCACTTTCATATTACTTATCGCATCATTCGCTGGAAGCACCGGTTTGGTCCTCACATTACCGACTGGTTACTTTCCATCGGAGAGTGGGAAGCGATGCTGTCATTTGCCGGGCATCACTTTGAGTTCCCCAACAATGTTTTTCCTCAGATTGAAAAAACCGGCCCAGTCTTCTCCGGCAACAAGATGAACCATCCTCTCCTCGAACGCGAACAGTGCGTCCCGAATTCTGTGTCTCTCGACCAACACAAAAAGCTATTGCTGGTGAGTGGGTCGAATATGTCGGGCAAAAGCACCCTCCTGAGGACCGTTGGTACAAACTTGGTCTTGGCCTATGCGGGTTGCTCGGTCCATGCCGAATCATTGAAGCTTTCCGTCATGCAAATCGGTGCCGCCATGAAAGTTTCCGATTCATTACGAGAAGGAAAATCATTATTCTATGCGGTGGTCACAAGACTGAAACAAATTGTCGACCTGACGAACGAACCCCGAGAGCTCTTCTATCTCATCGACGAAATTCTGCCAGGGACAAATTCACACGACCGACGATTAGGGGCAGAAGGAGTCTTGAGATCACTCGTTTCCAGAAACACATTGGGATTGGTGACCACTCACGACCTGGCTCTCACTCAAATTGTGGACACACTGGAAGATCAAGCGGTCAACGTCCATTTTGAAGACCATCTGGAAGATGGCAAAATGTCGTTCGACTATCAGTTAAGATCGGGAGTCGTCAAAAAGAGTAACGCACTCGAACTGATGAAGATGATCGGTCTCGATGTCGTCTCCACAAAATCCACGACTAAGGTTGAGCGGCACTCGGCAACGCAGGAGCCGGGGGAATCGGAGTAGGTAGCCCCACTTGCAATTCGTTGATGACTCGATCAACGCCCGGTTCCATTTTCATGTACACCTGAGCGAGTTGCTTATCATCTTCGCTCGGAACAAACCCTTTCAAAATAACGGTGCGAGAGTCTGACAGGTCGTACACAATATTTTGAAACTGAGGCGAGCGAATCGACAGTTTCCGAACTCTTTGAGTGAGTTTCAGATCCAACACTCGTCCATCAGATTCGGGAACAGTAAACGCGATTTTATGAGGAGACCGATACGGCACGTTATTCGAGCCAAACGTGCGATACATCGGCTGGGTCTGTCCCTGGTTAACATTTTGAGATTGAGAGCGGGTGTTGAAGTTTCGATTGCTCCGATTATTGGCATTTTCACCAGCTTGAGACGCTCCGAAGAATAAATCTTCCTGTTCATTAGTGCCGACAAACCCGGTCCCCATTTGTTCGGTGATTTCATTGATGTCGGTTGTCAATTCGGGCCGCGCAAGAGAGATCGTAGAGCCGGCTTCCCCACCGGTGCTTCCGGTATCTGTTTGTTGTGCGGAAGCGATCCCCTGACAGAGAATCGTCAGCAGGCATACGCTCGTCACAATTCGCAAGAAAGATTGGTAGATTGGGTTCATGACATACTTTCAGAAAACGAAACGTCTTTCTGAAAGTGTACCCGCCAATCTGAGAACTCGGGAAGAGCTTTCCCGTAATTCCGGGAATCAAATCGCAAAGTTTACGGCTTATACCGGTTGATCTTTGAGTTGCTCACTCTGAAGAGAGCTTGAATCGGCGTTGTGACGGTTCTGCGATCGGCTCCAACGTCTCTTCTGCTGAATGAAAAAGGGCCGGCGGAGTACTCCCCCAAGACTCCGCATCGGCCCCTGCTGCACTCCCGGATAACTGCAGAACAGCCCCCGTAGGTTTTCCGTGAGTGACTTCATGACTGCTATATTGAATCGGCCCGGCCGTATTTGACTGACCGGGATTCCAGGAATGAATCGTGTCGATCCGTGGTTTTCTCTGCTCTGTCGTCCATGTCTCAGCCATATAATTTTGCAGGTTCTCAGGTGATCGATCACGCAAATCGGCATTGGCTTTCAAATCAGGGTTAATGCCGTCACGTAAAGGCCCCGGCAACACAACGTGTGACAGACGAGAATAAAATTCTGGACTACCATCCTCTGGAACAAACTTGACCGAAAGTGAGGTCTTGACCTGATAAGGATGCTTACGTGTGTACGGGATAAATATTCGGTAAGAAGTCCCAAACGTACCGCCGCTTTGAAACCGATCCCATTCTTCAGATGAAAACGTGAATTCAGCAATCGGTCGGTTCCAGTCTTCTCGTGTACTATAGTCATCATGAACAGTGACCATCACCTCACCGTGAACACCCACGGGACGAGTCCGCGCTGCATCGAAGAACAATAAAGTTCCCTCGAATCCGCGAGCCGGTTTACCATCAGGTGTCTTACCTTCGCTCGGCTCCCAGAGACAAATCACTTCAGTGGCGGGATTATCGACCGTCGTGAACTTCACTTTCTCACTAAACAGTCTCGGCATCGACGCACAGCCGGACAGCACAGCCAGT
>Ga0055584_100006666_pt1 | contig 11316 bp, 7 predicted proteins | sample OSDHelmetaG_FD_58716 | JGI IMG/M metagenome (GOLD analysis project Ga0055584, IMG submission 58716) | Pelagic marine sediment microbial communities from the LTER site Helgoland, North Sea, for post-phytoplankton bloom and carbon turnover... | ecosystem: Environmental > Aquatic > Marine >...
TCGGCAATTCTGAAACGGCTTCTTCCAGGGCGTCACACCGGCCCTCTCGACGATGCGATTGAATTGCGTCCGCAGATTGGCGTTGGTATCGCGATAGCGAGAGATCACAAATTGTGCTCCCTCAGCGGCTTGGTCAAAGGCTGCTTCCAAGTGAATGCGAAGCTCCGGAAAGAGTGGGATTGTTCGAAGTCCCGTCTTTGGACTCTTCACCTTCAAGCGGTTCGCGTCCCAATCAACACAATCCCAAGTCAGCGTCAGGCATTCACTCGGACAGCGCAGACCTCCGAATCGAACCAGGGCGAACAGCAGTCGCCATTCGACGTCCGGGCAGGCGTCAATGACCTTGTCGGCCATTTCACGTGTGACGAAAAACAGGCGGGATTCATCAGCCTGGACCGAGCAACCTTTGATATCCGCGAACGGATCAGATTCGATAAGCCGCTTTCGATACGCTGCCCGCATGAACTGCTTTCCACGACCCATGTGCCGCCGAACCGTGTTCACGCCCAAGCGAGTTGTCAGCATCCAGCGGCGCAGTTCATCACCATCACCTGGTGAAACATCTCTGAGTAGCTTCGTCTTGCCAAAGAACTCGACGATGTAGCCTTGTGCCTGTTGCAGATTGTTTACCGTTCGCCCCTGCAGGTCGGTTCGAGAGTTGATGTATTCTTCGATCCACTCTGCGACTGTCAGACTTCGACGCCCCTGTACTTGAATCAGGCCGACCTTACTTAGGCGGTCGAGCATTACCTGATCAAGTTCTGCAATCCATCGGGCCGTGTCGCGGTCGACCGCATGACCAGTAACGCTTGCCGTTACGAGAGTTTCAAGTCGCCCTTTGAACTTCTCAGCATCTCGGACAGAAATCTTGCCGAGTCGAATGCTGCGACGTTTGCCATCCGCACCAACGAACTGAATCGTTCGTCGCCCGTTTGCTTGCTTCGAGATACTCGCCATTCTGAATTCCTTCCACGTGATGCGTCATCGTGCTGAGCCAGGATAGTCCGTTGCGGCTTGATGCGCAATGGGAATTGATGAATTGTCCGACTGCCTCACGACCTGAAGTCCGTCGTCTGCAAAAACGTACGAAAGAAACGAATTAACTCAGGCATATCCCCCCCCTCAATTGTTTCGTTTAATTCGTAACGTTTGTCACGTCGCGTACCAGACGACTGCCGGCCTTCCCTGCGTGCTGTGCTTCGACTGCCGACTGTGAGCTAACCCGTAGCGTTGCAGCACGCCAAGTGCTTCCCGAATTTCTGTTGCACGTCGGTTGCGGTTAAACAGCCCCGAGATTTCCGTTGTCGTCAGACCGTTGGGAGCGACTTCGCGAAGTGCCAGCAGCAACTCGTCAGCGGTCGAGTTTCCGAGACTTGCCCCGAATGCCCACCGTGCTGACTCTTCGCTGTACTTCCATACGGCCATTGCCGCGTCGATGTGCTGGACGTCTATTTCGTTCGACTTATCGAGCAACGCATACAGCATCGACAGACGCAGAACCTGTGCTTCGGCCCGTGTCGTGACTTGGCCAAAAACACCAGGCCGGGGTGACGACAGTTTCGCGTAGACATGGTGCCAGAGCGATCTGGCGCGGTCCGTCCGATTCATTTGCCCGGAAGACTGACCGAACTCGACAGCCGCCGCGATTCTGGTTGCCAGATCGCTAAAATCCTTCTGGTGAAGGTTTCCCCCGTCGGGCAGAAACTTCGACCGTCGAGTGGCGTACCAGAGAATCCGATTTGCGAACCCGTTTGATACATCGATTTTGCTCAGTGTCGATCGCAGCTCTTCGCGAGTGATGTGCCCGATCAGGCTGACGTGTGGGTGAGTTGCTTTCGCCGGTTGTTGCTTCGCCAGACTTCGAAGACTCTTTCCATCCCAGCAATCCCTGATCACCGCCGACAGATCGTTTTCCTTTCGTTGGCTGACTCGCAGAACGCCGCCGAATTCGGACTCGACGACAAGCAACCGTTTGTCCGTGACACCACCGGTTTCCGAATTGTCACCGTCTTGAGGATCCCGCACCTGCCAAACCAGGCCGGCCCCGCTGGTCAATCCACTGACGACGTTTGATTGCGTGAATTCACCAGTCCAGTCGACGGCCCGGAAGACGTGAGTCACGCAATCCAGAGCCGTGCCTTTACGCCCGGTCGACGTATCACCGACAGCCACGGAGAACAGCCGAGCGTGATGGCTGGTCCCGCTGACAGGAAAGTACCGCCCCCGCCCCATCATCGCACCGGCAAACGTCAGAAAGTGAAACAGCAACGCCGCCTCACTGGCTTCCGTTTCCGGTAGCACATCCCGGACGAATTCGCCCGCGACTCCGTGAAGTGCTGCCGGTTTCAGTTCCAGGGGCCAGTCGTTGTCTGAATCTGTCGGCAGGTCGAGAAGACTCAAACCGGATTGCGGTGGCAAACTCGTTTCGGGCGTTCGATTGGCGGGTGGCTCTTCGAGTGTCGATGACGTTTGCTGTGACACTTCGGCGGCTTGCGAGTTGAGACGTTGAATGAGACTCATCTCACACCGCCTAACGCGATCCTGACTGCTTTCGCGAAGTCAGGGCATTCGAGTAGCGTCAGAGTGACCTGCTCCCGCCAGCGCTCGCTGAGTGGCTTCATCCGGCCGTACCAAGCCGGTAGCCCATTTAGGCACATCCGGTCAGGTGGTGGCAGCCATCGCCCGAAGAATTTCGGGTAGTGCTCGCAGAGCCAGATAAGTTGCTCCCTGTCTTCCGGGATCACGAGCAGATTCGAATCGACCCGTTTTCGCGTTTCATTGATCCATTTTTCGCTTATCATTGGACGAGTATCCTTTTTCAGACAGGCAGCCGTTTTCCCTTGGTCGGGCGGCTGCCCGTTTTTGTATAGAGGAATCCTCAGGTCGGATGCCGACGCATTGCAGCCGGCATACACGCCCGAGGTACTTCAGGGCGTTTCTGAGTCTCACAGCGTCCGGACGTGAGTCACCCGGCATCGGCTGAAGAGTCAGGATGTAGCGAGGCACGATCAGTCCTGCCGTCCGGCGACGAATCGTTCCAGTTCGGCGACTGGGATCCGTACGGATCGGCCGATGCGGACTGCCTGAAGATGACCATCGCGAACGAGACCCCAAACGGTTCTCTCGCAGACGGAAAGGCGACGTGCGGCGTCGCGGTAGTTGATGGCCAGCGGCTCATCTTTGACTGGCTGGCGTGTAGACACGTTCTGCATGCTATTGCGCTCCGAAATAGGATGTGATATCGGCCTCAGCAATTTCGGGCCGATATACCCCTATCCCTTCTGGTAACCTTCAGCGGTAACCGCCGCGCTCGAAGGCCGCCGCAAAGCACTGCAAATAGTTGCCTGAATCCGTTCCGTTTTTTTTTGACCGGTAACTTTCCGGTAACCGGTTACCGACCGTCTGTAGCCTTAGGTTCTGAAGTTTTCGCACGATCACGATGAGAGATTTCTCGTTTATGAACGGTTTCGTCAGCGAGTCCCGATCGATTTGCCTGCCACCATGGCGAATTGATAACGAGTGTCTTGCTACACCCAATCATGTCGGCCAATTGCTGTGCGGATGCTGTAGCAGGGAGTTTGAGAATCTCATCTAACTTTGAAAGTTTATCTTTCTTGTGAATCTTAGGATCAGTCAGCACTCGTTCTGCTCGCAGAATTCGGTCATCGGATACACCGTTTGTGTAAACAGTCATGATTCGAAGCAAGCCGTCTGCAGCTTTGTCTTGCCCTGATGGGTTGTCTGGTCCTTGGCTCTCCGCTTCGGGAGTTTCGTCGCCAGATTCAGCATTTTTCTTGCGACTCTGCTCTTGGAATGCCGCCACAACCCTTTCGACATCAGCATCATCAATCTCGTCTGGTAAATCTGGAAGCTTCCTGATGAGATTCGCCAATGCTTCGTTCAGAGCGAATTCTGCGTCTTCCATAACGCTTGGAGTATCGTTCCGAATTGAAGCACGAAATTGGTCGACGAACTGTTCCCACGCGTCGATAAGGCTTTCAGATCGCTCAAAAAGTAACTCGGCTACCAGACGTCCGCACGCATCACCGTCGATCTGTAGTCTCGCCTTGTGGTAGTGCGACCGCACAGCAGAATCCTGCTTCGAAATCTGAGCCGTGAACTTGTCCCACAGATCGGAATTCGGTTCGCGATGTGCGCGACGAATTCGCGAGAGGACACGATGTTTCAGGATTTCCTTCGAGTAGAAAACCTGATGGCAGTAGTCATGAAGTTCCTGCATGGGCACCTGTCTGAAAGCGGGCCGGACCGGACTGGCCGTGCGACAGGTGAGCGCGACCAAATCCGGACCGTCGTGCCGGTGATCAGCCAGCAACCCGAGCCCAGAGTCTAATTGACATTCCTTCCCGAAAAACCTTCTGCGTAAAACTCGCGACGGTTGGGCGTGTGTTCAGAGATGCTAAGTCGCTGGCCAGATGCAGACGGCTCTGCCATGCCAGTACCGCGACGAAAGCGTTGGCGAGACGGTCCCGGCGTCGCAGCGGCAACAGGCTTTAGACGCTCTTGTATCGCTGTGAGAAGCTGGACACGTGATGTTTGCCGATCGCGAATCCACTAAAGATCGTCGTCGCCGTGTAATCGAAGCATGATAATCGCAAAAGGATCAACTTTGTCGAAGCGATGGCCTGAAGGCGGTACCCTCTTACTATGAATAAGTTGTTTCATATTGAAGGTCGCGGAAAGAAATCTGGCCGCAAGAAGAAGCCAAGAACGATTCTTGCGACTTCTGAACGAGCTGCGAGGGCTGATGCTCGTCGAATGGATATCGAGCCGGAAATTATTCGCTTGGTAGATGTAACCCACTTTTCGACTCACGTCGCAGGCACCAGTCACCACAATCACGTGAATCGTGGTGGGGCCGATCGTCAGCGAATCGTCGAAGATTGTCTGCTCTACGAATCTCTTTACCTCTGCCGCGAGACAGGAAATCCACGGGGCAAGCACGCAATTATGGTCCTGAGGAAATCGGGTGAGCAGGTCGGGTACGTTCCTGGGGATATCTCTGAGATTGTGTGCGATCATTTTCTAGCAGATCGAGAGTCACTTTTTGCGGCGGTGGCTCTTGGAAGCGTGTCTTTTTCCGAGATTCACGAGGACCGTAGGCCGTCGCCCAACTCTCCGCTGACGTTGCGAATTGTCGTAGTGGCTGCCTTACCTGAAGCATCGCAGAGCAAGGTCGTTGATTACGCTCGACAAGTCGTTCCAGAAGCTGCGGTTAGCCAACTCGTATTCGTGCCGATGTCTTCAGCCCCTTATCAGCCATTGAATCGCCGCCGCCAGAAGCTAGACACGGCTTCCGACAACGACTCTGGGAGTTGCCTCGGGAGCGTTTTTCGGGCCATACTGCTTGGGGCAACAGCGCTATTGGTGCTCGGTCTGCTTTCGCTTCTGGCAGGCAAGTGAGGCGTCGTGTCAATTGACGGTCTGAGGTGGCGATTAGGCCAATAGTCTTTCGGCCCGGGCGACCATGTCGGCAAATGGAGTTGATCCATCCGAGTCGGCAGGTGAATCGTCGCCCATTCGAACGCGATCCGCTGGTGACATTCCAAACCGTGCAGCCAGTGATGCGATCTGCTTTTCAATCGCATCAATCCGAATAAACAGGCTGAGATTGCTACCGTCGGTCAACTCGGGAGCGGAGAGACCGTGAATTGCGGCAGACAGTTTTCGATGCCGTTCAATCGCCTGCCACATGAGCGACACCAGAATCGAGTCCTGTTCTGCGAGTGGACGCCATAATCCACAAAGAGTTTGAAGTCGATCGAATGTCATCGACGACAGGTCGGCAACAAATTCCGTGGCTGCCTTCGATTGATCGCTTCGTTTCAGCGACGCCTGTTGCGTCAATGGAGGGCGTCCGCCCTTGCCTGGTAGTGGTCCTCGATTTCCCATTGGTCGATCCCTTCAACGATTTCATAACTTCCGTGAAACATGCGCGGCTACATGTGAGGTTCTGATGCGTGAGTTCCGGAGAATCCCGCCCCCCCTACCCCAGGCCAGGCCTGTCCGCGTTTGACGATGGCTGCCTTCAGTCTCTCCAGAAGGACTTCTGTCAGTTTTGTCAGTCCGTCGCGGCACGCGCATTCGATCGACTATTTGCCCTGTCACGACTCAGGCCAGCACCGCATTGTGTCTTGTGCCGACTGCGACCTTTCCCGGGTCTACTGCGCCGATTTGCTGGGAATCAATGCTTTGAACTCTGACAGCTCGTGCAGGGCGGCGAGGTCGGAATCCTGCTGCATCTGCTCGAAATTGTCATAGCCGGCTTCGATTGCGGTTTTCAAGCAGGCGAGGGCAGCGGCAATGTGGCGATCTCTTTCGGCCCGCTGCTCGGTCGTAAGTTTCGGAGTCGGGTCGGGAGGGAAGACTCCGCGACCGTCCCAGCCGCTCGCCAACTTCACGCACAGTCCGTAACCGGAAGCGGCGTTGTAGAGCAGGTCATGGCGGCGCGATGCCGAACCAGCGAAGAGGGCCGCAATACCAGTCGCCTTCGGTTTCGCCGCGGATGCCAGTTCCTGCAGCTTCGCCGCGGCCTGAGAAATGTCCACTGTGCGGTTTTGACGGGCCAGCAGTGTGCAGCGCGTCGTGATCAATGCCGGTAGCAAGTCAGCAGGCTGTCGCAGTAGTTCATCCCAATCGCCTACAGCTACCAAATCATGTTCACATTTCTTGATTTGCTGCTGCAGTACGCCGATTTCTATGCGAGCAGTATCTGCGTCCTGGTCGGCTTGGATCATTTGTTCGAGGACGGTCATGCTGCCCTCATACTGCGCCAGCGCGTCGTCTGGACGAGCGAGCATTTGGAACACATCCCCGAGCAGCCCGTACTGGATGGCGAGTTCGCGCTGGTTTAACGCGTTGCTGGGATCGGCCTCAGCAAGCGTGCGAGCAATCTTCAGGCCGTCCTCGAAGTGAGTCAGCGCGTCGTCTGTGCGACCGAGCGATAGGAATACATCCCCCAGTTGTCCGTACGAGATGGAGAGATTCTCTTGATTCAGCGCGCTACTGGGATCGGCCTCGGCCAATGCGCGAGCAATCTTCAGGCAGTCATTGTACTGCATTAGCGCGTCGTCCGGACGACCGAGCATCAGAAACACGTCCCCCACTTCCCCGTACGAATCGGCGACTATGCGTTGATTCTCTGCGTTGCTGGGGTCGGTCTCGGCAAGCGTGCGAGCTATCTTCAAGCCGTCCTTGTACTGCGTTAGCGCGTCGTCCGTGCGACCGAGCGCTAGAAATACGTCCCCCAGTTGTCTGTACGAGATGGAGAGATTCTCTTGTTTCATCGCGTCGCTGGGATCGGCCTCGGCCAGCCCAAGAGCAATTTTCAAGCCGTCCTCGTACTGCGTCAGCGCATCATCTGTGCGACCGAGCTGCAGGTACACGTTGCCCAGCGCGCTGAGTAAGACGAAGAGTCCGCTTTGCTTCCGTGCATCACTGGGATCGGCCTCGGCCAGCGCGAGAGCAATCTTCAAGCCGTCCTCGTACTGCGTCAGTGCGTCGCCCGTCCGGCCAAGCATGTTGAACGCGTTGCCTAGATCGTTGAATGAATTGGAGAGTTTGCTTTGTTTTTGCGCGTCGTTGGGATCGGCCTCGGCCAAGCTGCGCGCAATTTTCAAACCGTCCTCAAAGTGAGTCAGCGCGTCGTCTGTGCGACCGAGCTTCAGGTACAGTTGCCCCAGCATGCCGAACGAGTCGGAGAGATGGGTTTGCTTCTCGGCGTCGCTGGGGGCGACCTCGGCCAGCCTGCGAGCAATCTTCAAACTGTCCTCGTACTGCGTCAGCGCGTCATCTGTGCGACCGAGCTTCCGGAATACGTCCCCCAGTTGCCCATACGAGATGGAGAGTCCAAATTGGTTCTCCGCATCGTTGGGATCGGCCTCGGCGAGTGCGCGAGTAATTTTCAAACCGTTCTCGTACTGAGCCAGCGCGTGGTCCGTGCGACTGATCGCTAGGAATACGTCCCCCAGTTGCCAGTACGAGATGGCGAGTTCACGTCGATTCTCCGTGTCGCTGGGATCGGCCTCGGCGAGCATGCAAGAAATTTCAAAGCCGTCCTCAAAGTGAGTCAGCGCGTCGTTCGTGCGACCGAGCTCCAGAGATACGTGCCCCAGCCGACTGTGCAATTCGGTCAGATCGCGTTGCGCGGTGACATCTTCCGGTGCGGCTTTGATAAGTTGCCGAGCGATCTCGTAGGCACGCTTGTAGAGACGCTCTGCCACGACGACCGCGGAGCGGTCAATCGGCAAGTCCCCAAGCGACTGATCGCTTGCTTCCGGCAGGCTGGCTGCCTGGTCTACTGTGCCGAGCTGCCGGATTGTGTCGGCCAGTTCCTTGAGCGCGGCCATCGTGTTGCGATCGACGGCTGACTGAGTGGCGAACTTGGTCGAGACCTGTTCCAACTGCGGCAGCACCGAGGTTAACAGACGCTGCCGGACTTCCGCTCCGCCGGGGATATTTTCCAGGCTACGCTGCAGATCGAAAATCACGACGTTGAGCGTGTTCAACGCTAGACCACTCTGGGCGGTGGCGACATCGGCGTTCATCCGGGCCAGATCTTCACCGGCAAGGGCACGAGTTTCATTGTCTTCGGCTAGACGCCGAGCATCCTGCTCGCGTCCTAACGAAGCCGTGAGCAGCTCGTTTTTTCCCGCCAGTATGCCCGAAAAAGTGCTCAGGCCGATGACTGCCAGCAGCACGCTGACTACGGTGGCACTGACCAGCGCAGGATGACGCCGGTTCCAGCGGCGTACTCGAACCAGTAGAGGTTCGGAGAAGGCTGCAATAGGTTCGTCGGCCAGCCATGCTTCCAGGTCGTCGGCTAGTGATGCGGCTGAGGCGTAGCGGTCGGATGGACTGAACGCCATAGCCTGGCGACAGACAGCATTCAGGGCCAGCGGGATCTCCGGACTGAGCTGTCGTGCGGCGGGGATATCTCCAGACTGCACTCGCTTGAGCAGCTCGGCAATTTTGAGGCCCTTCAGGGGCGGCTGCCCGGTCAAGATTTCGTACAAAGTTGCCCCCAGACTGTAGACATCGCTGGCAGGCCCAAGCCGATCAAGGTGACCGGCCGCCTGCTCGGGCGGCATGTACGCTGGCGTGCCAATCGTGCTGCCCATCTGCGTTGCGGCGGACTGACTGCCGGACGCGGGAACGATGGGAAGTTCACCATCGACCGAGCGTTCGAGCGGGTTGTCTTGCCCGATGGCTTTGGCCAGCCCCCAGTCTACAACAAGCGTTTCGCCGTAATTTCCCAGCATGATGTTGCTCGGTTTCAGATCGCGATGTAGTACTTGGCGGTCGTGTGCGTATTGAATGGCGTTGCAGACATCGATCAGTCGGTTGATCAGATTACGGAATTCAAGATTGCTGGAAGTCGTCCGTGAAGAATTGCTCGTCGAACCACTGGTGGTAGAGTTGCCACGCATCGAGTTTGAGGCACCGGCAGCATCCCCGTCGCGACGGTCGTCACGAGGAGCGTTGCGGTTCTCGTCCGATTCTCCATCCTGCTGATAAAACTCACGAATGGCTTCATGCAGCGACTGTCCGCGGATGAAACGCATGGCGTAAAATGGTCGCCCGTCAGAAAAATGCCCCAATCCGTAGACAGGCACGATTCCCGGATGCTCCAGTCCGCCGGTAACTTCTGCCTCAACAACAAAACGGCTTTGTGCGTCCTTGCGACTTGCGTATTCAAACTTGATTTCCTTGAAGGCGACTTCACGATTCAGCTCTTGATCCATCGCCACATGGACACGTCCAAGACCGCCTTCGGCATAAGGGCGAAGAATACGAAACCGCATTTTTGGCTCGTCGAGCTGATCGAGCGTGCCTGGGATGAGGGTTTCCTGGTCTCTCGCACCAGTTGGAACGTCTGGTGATGAGCCGCCGCCCGGACCGTCATCTACGACTGGCTCGGGGGCGATCGGTCCGTCCGCGTTGACCTTCTCTTCTGCGTTCGTTCTGGCACTTCCGGCTTCCTCTGGCAGAGCAGCCGACGAAAGAAAACCAACGTCACGCGGTGACAACGGCTCTGGCTGAGGCAAGAGCGAAAGACTGCCTTGGATATCGCTGTCGTTAAACTGCTGGAGACTGGCTTGCAGCCCACCATCGGAACTCATTGCTGCCAGGCTGTTCTGAGCGTCCCCACCATGCTGGCGAACATGGGCATCGACCAGCGGCTCCAACAGGCTGCGGTTTTCAGGCGTCAGCGCTCCCCGTTCACACAACAATTCACCGAGCGGTTTATCCTTGTCGAGCAGCCACGCCTGCATTCCTTCGATCAATGCGGCCTTTGCCACAAAGTCCATCTGCAACGCGAGAATACCGAAAAGCAGATTACGATCTGATGAGCGGGGCACGGCAAATCCTTGAGGCCAGAAAACGCATGAATCAATGACCTGAGATTATGCCCGTACAAAATGATTCTCGAAACGCACAGACTCGCATTGCCTGGATCAATGGCCAGGACGAATGCTGGATTCGGTCAGTGAGAGCTACATGATAAAACTGACGCCCTGGTGTCGTTTGATGCTGGCAGAAGCAAACGCCGCGTGATTCTGATTCAGCGTTACTTCGATGATCCCGGAAAAGGCAGACCATGAATATGGTCGGCTCACGTTGGAGCGTACGAGGAATAAAAACAAAGTGTGCCTATCGTCATGACGGTTCCGGATAGGGGTACTGGCATATCGCGTCCGAAAGGACCCGTGAGGTTGCTGCATGCGGGCATCAACCCGAATCACGCGACTCATCAGCCGTTGTGAACACCGACAGAATCGCGAGCCAGTTTAAGGACCGCAGACCTCTGTTTGTCGGAAAGTATTGGCCAAAGCCCTGCCAGCACATCGAGGTCGGCCAGATCTGCATCGGTTAATGCAGACACTGCACCGGATTCTGCAGCGCTTGCGGACTGACGATCGGCGAAAGACCCGCCAGTAACTGCTGTTAAGGGCCGTGAGTTCGAATCCTGTCGGGGGTACCTTCTGTTCAGTGTGGGGCCGCAAGGTGCCGTTTCCTGCTGAATTCTGATTTTCGTCTGGTCGTTGGACGGCTCGTCACGACCACTTGCGGCATCATACTGCACCGGATTCTGCAGCGCGCCAGCCGGTGGTTCGACAGGCTTGCATGCATCCTCGAAATGAGCGTCCGTCGTTTGCAGGTAGTGTTTCATGGCGACGCGCGGTGAGTTGCCCAGCCAGCTTGTGACGACATGGATCGGAAAACGTTCGGCGAGTTCTGTTTCACGAGTCGATCGGCAATTCTGAAACGGCTTCTTCCAGGGCGTCACACCGGCCC
>Ga0055584_100006667_pt1 | contig 11315 bp, 9 predicted proteins | sample OSDHelmetaG_FD_58716 | JGI IMG/M metagenome (GOLD analysis project Ga0055584, IMG submission 58716) | Pelagic marine sediment microbial communities from the LTER site Helgoland, North Sea, for post-phytoplankton bloom and carbon turnover... | ecosystem: Environmental > Aquatic > Marine >...
GGCGGGTATCTCCTACGCCGCGATCAAGGAAGGCCTTAAGCACGGGAGTATTTCAACGACCGAGCGCTACCTCAGAAGCCTACCAAGTGATCTGATCGATGAGGAGTTTCGGTCAGCTGGCTTTTGAACTATGTAGCTGGGGGTTTATCATATTCAATAGAAAATCCGAGACTACTCTCTCAGGCTTCAGGTTAGAGCCCTTAGAATGGTCAATCGAAACAGAAGATATTTATATCGTGCCTGCTGCTCTGCACTCGTGCTTGGGGCACTTTTTATTGTCGTAAGTCTCCTGGATGGCAAATGGGTTCTGCCCGTCCAGGGCATGTCGCGCGCGAGCTATATTCAAACTCGTTTTGGGCCTATCCATGGGGTAGCAGCGTAACCCACAAAGGAGTTGATATTTTTGCCCCTAGGGGCACTCCCGTGATCGCTGCCCGTAGCGGGCTCGTCTGGGAATCTGGATATGGATCGAAAGGTGGGAACTTCATCGCAATTGCCAGCCCCTTTTTCGAGGGCCATCTGTACGCTCATCTGACAGAGCGATACGTTGATCGATGGGTCTGGGTCAACAAAGGACAGGTGATCGGTACAGTAGGGGACACCGGCAACGCAGCTGGGAAGCCGACCCACCTTCACTACGCGATCGGCACGTTTCTTCTTCGACCAGAATTGCCATTCCCGGAGCACCACAAACTCTGGTGGCCCTTCTTGATCGATCCAGTAGAACGATTTAATTCGAGATTTTGATTTCTCTTTGACGTTCCTTTCTTTTTGGAGAGGTAGTTACTGATACACTTAGACAGATCATGTGCCGCAAATCGATCAAATATGTCCTTAAGATGAGCCTTTTGGTTCTGATCTTCGTTCTTACCAATGGTTGTACAGAACAGAGCAGTGAGCCGAAGCCTGAACCCAGGGTCGCTCCCCCACAGGTTACAGATGTTGAGGTCAACATCGTGATGGATGCAACCCCTTCAGTCGCAGGATGGGTAGGTACTGAGAAGTTCAAAGATCTGATAGCGAACAAGCTTGATTCTTTTGCACATCCATCATGGACGGTTAACTATAAAACTGCGACGCTACTTAATGGAGAATTGTCAATTCGTGAAATAGATAAGGCGGGGGCCGTATCACAGGCCAGTTATAACAGCGGAGATACAGACATCGAGCAATTGATTCGCACGTCAAATAAGACTAATGTAACAGCTATTGTTACTGATTTATTTCAAACTAATCAAGCCACTTCAGATGTAAGTCGGGCTCTTAGTGAGATGATTTCTGATAGTACAATTGTCTACCTGATTGCTGCTGATATGCCTTTTAGGGGGCTTATATATGATGTGGGATCGAAGAGAAGGACCTTCTCGTACACCGGAGACAGACCGCTCTACGTCGTTATTTTCGGTCCAACTCAGGAGGCGACTAATTACGTAGAGAAACTACGCGAGATCTCGGACTGGGACTTTACGATGGGTTGGCGCTCGGACGCACAAGTCGAAGAGTGGAGTCTAAAAAAGGAGTCTGTTTACTTGATCCCCGAAGGAAGCAAGGCTTTCACTGCGCTAAGCGAGGCAGGTCAAAAAGTCTCCTTCAGGCTAAATGAAGATAGTAAGCAAGAAGGGGCCATGAAGGTGACCTTCAGGCGAAATTACCACCAGGAAACTTTCGATGATCAGTCGCGACGAGTACTTCAGATCTCAGCGATCCAAATCGATGGTAAGACATCTGAAATCCGATCCAATGTCGTAAATACCCTCAATGCTAGTCAGTTGCCGGTAGAGGGTGACGAAATCGAGTTTACGTTGAGCGGAAATGATGCCTGGAACTTGATTGGGGGTCAAGAATCCGAAATACTTCTGGATGTGAAACGCACATACCGAGAGGTTCCTAGTTGGGTCGCAAGTCGATCTATTTCACCCTCGGACTTAGATGAGCCAGCAGACTCCGAGCAGTTCGATGGAAGTAAGACGCTGGGTCTTGCCGATCTTGTCCAGCGACTGTCCGCGCGTAGTGACGAAATCCAACCCACGCTCGCCTCTTTAAGGTTCGAGATTAAGATTCGTTAGTCATTTGCAAAGAACGATAATGATCAAAGGTAAGCAGAAAACCATCGGCTCAATCTCCCTTCTAATGGCTGTAGTTATTGGGGCTGTGTCACCAATGGTTGTGACGCGTTGGATTGAACTATCACAGGGCGTTTTTCTTAATGATCTAATCAAGAGCTCGCAAGTAGTGATGATGTGGAGTGGAGTAGTCTCACTACTCCTCGCATTACTGTGGGCCCAATTAGGTAGAAGGTTTAATCTCGAAAGATATCCCGAAAATCACTACCCCTTCCGGTTATGGTATCTCTTGCTCATGGTCACACTGGGGTTTTCTGGCGGCCTTGCCTGGTGGATGCTTTATGCTGACCTAGTCGCAGGCTTTTATGAGTTAGCGTTTGCCCCTTTGCTAATATCATTGCTTTCATTTGCAGGAGTAAGCTGGATAAGGGCTCCAGTCTACCTAAGAAGAGTACCGTTACATTCTCTATTTAAAAATATGGTGGCTTGATGATTTACTTGTTCGCCATTGGAGGTACGGGCGCAAAGATTGCCCATGCTTACACTATGCTGTGCGCAGCGGGAATAACACCCAAAGAGAATATTTCGGTGGAGATGAGCTTTCTGGACCCCGATCGCTCAAATGGAAATGTTGGCAGGGCCAACGACACCGCAGTCGATTACGCAAAAGTTCGATCGGCGGTCTCTATAGTTGATTCCTCGCCGTTTCTACGTCAGGAAATTCGTCCCGCTGAAGAGACTTGGGGGCCCCTTGATGGCGTTCGTGAGACGACGCTGGCAGAACTGTTTGCAAAGTCAACGCTGAAGGAGAAGCATCCCTCCTTAGCCTCCTTGATGGACGTTCTCTACACAAAGGAGGAGCAAGATCAAGATCTTCATTACGGTTTCCGGGGACATCCTTCGATTGGAGCAGCTGTGCTGGCGGATCGCTTCGATCCTGCAGCTGAAAATTCTCCCATACGAAATGTCCTCAAGGCTGCCGAGGAAGCCGCTGGAAAGCATGACAGTATCTCCGTGATATTGCTTGGCTCTATTTTTGGTGGCACAGGAGCAGCTGGAGTACCCACTCTAGCAAAAGGGCTCCAAAGTGAACTCAAAAGGCTTAACCTCACTAATGTGTCGATCAACTCGGTGTTGGCTCTTCCATATTTTGGATTCAGCTTTACTGAAGAACAGAAGAACAATATCGGACTTTTCGCCGATTCAGCCTCATTCCTTGATAATACTAGAGCCGCACTTGATTACTACTACCATACCGAGGTAAACGACCTATTTGATTCGACATATTGTATTGGTTTGGATCATTATGCTCGCATGCCAACTGCTAAAGAAGGTGGCGCAGATCAACTAAACCCTGCGTGTCTAGTCGAACTACTTGGGGCTACAGCAATACATGACATTGCTAGCAATGAGGGTAAAAGTAATGGCTTAGTAATGCTTAGTGCATACAGGGGTGGACAAGATATAGATGCCCCCGATATCCCGGTGCTCAGCCAGGGCGATAATAACCTAAAGATGACTCGGTTTACGGCACTTTCGCTAGCCCTAAAGGCCATAGTGTTTCCAATAATTGATGCTGATAATGAGCAGAGCGCCCAGTATCCTTGGGTTCGAGATTTACTACCCTCGAAGGAGGATTCGTGGAGCAACATCGTAGGTGATATGTTACCCCTGAAAAATTTGGCTAACTCTTATCTCAGGTGGTTCTCGGAGATTGGTCGAACCACTCCGAATCTCAAGAATGTTCTTGGAGGGCTTTTCCGGGATGATTCAATAACCGATATGAAGAGATTGATAGAGCTTCTCAGGAACTACGAAAAAGGAGATGATAATAAGGCGTTATACCACCTAATTGAGGAGTATTCTGCTGCCTCTATGCATCCGACGAACCGAGGCAACGGGGTAGCAGGCATTATGCACGCCATGACGAGCGCTATTGAAAAAGTGACGAGCTCCGGTACAAGTCGATGAGCAAAAAGTTTTTTTTACCGATCAAGTCTGGCAACGACGGCAATATGCAATTGCCCGAAATTGGTCGCTGGGAAGAGAGAAAAAACGTATTCAGGAATATCAGTTCCGCAATAGCTGGGGATGAGTACTCTATCCCTGCTAGAGTGCATTCCATTCCTGATATGTGGGCACGGCCTCTTTTATTTGAGACCGCTTTGCTTGACGAAAAGCATCCTAAACACAAATCCGTAGTTGAGGAGTGGCGTGGTTTATTGGCTACCCTGGCGCTCTCTCAATACGCTGATATTGATTTAGAGTATGTTCCTGTCCGTTTCGATAATAATCAGTCCTTTTCCTCAGTCGCTCTAAAGCTAGCACCTAAATCTAAAGCACATCTAGAAAACTCCTGGAGTGATATTCACATCATCCGTATTGCTGGCAATGTTGTTGGTATAACTTCCCCATCAACGATCGTGTGCACAAGGGAGGATTATTTTATTGCACAGCCATCCATCAAGTGGTTTGTCAATGGAAAACTGGAGGATCCTCTGTCGGTGCTTGTGAATCCTCTGAATGGAGAACGAGAGTGTGTTATAGACCCACTTAAGAGGAAAGCCATTCGGGAATGGTTGCATAAACTCTTGGACGAAGTCAATTTACCGACGTCGGTTGAGAATAGCGTACAGGATGGCGTGACTAAACGCCTGCAAGAGTTTATCGGTGAACTTGAGAAAGGTGAAACGCCAGCGCACAAGTTTAAATGGAACAACAGGGACTTAGGTATCGGTTCACCTGTTGGAGTGTACAAGACTCTTACACAGTATCCTGCTCCGCCGGAAACAATCAATCATCCTTCGGACGTGGAAATTATTGAGGGTCTTCGCGTTGGAGATCGTCGAATATTACTTGTTAGTGATTCTATCCCCGTTGAATGGAGAGAAAAAGCGCATAATATCCGGTTCTGGAATGAGCACGTGTTGGATGAAGCACTCCAAAAGACGGCTGTTTCCAACAACAAGACTGATCTAAACGGCTCATCGCTGGATGGTGCCTCATGGCTTGCCGAGAAGGACATATTTCTAGACCAAATCTATTTCTTCGATGGTACAGATGTATTTAAAAATTGTTTAAAAATAAAGGGCAATCGAGAAACGCAATCGATCGTGATACCCTTCAGGCATCAGATTGGGGAATTATTTAACCCACATTATATATCGGATAATCTGCGAATAGAAAAAAATGGAGGCCGAATCCAGGTTACACTTAGGCTAATGCTCTCCGGTCCCCAGGGAAGTGGTCGAAAGTCTGTAGATATTTCCAAAATCTACGCAGGAAATGATATTATCCAAATCTACGATACGCCTCTTTTTGATGTATGGCCTCCATTCTCGGCCGACGGTTGGAATACCTATTACAGCCACTTCGACCCAATAGATGCGCTTGATGTTTCTGTGTCATTCTCCCCTAAGTACAAGAAAGACGATCATAACACGGATAGCCATCGAAAAAGATCGGTTCGAGGTCGGGTCTCTCGTGAATTATCTGTCCTCAATCGCTACCCTGATGTGGCTTGGATAAAGGATGGCGATGACACTGAAGTTGGCATTCTCCTACTCAGTCCGCCTCCTCAGCACGTTGAATCCCGGCCCAATGAATGGAACGTCGGAGTTGACTTCGGTACAGCGAATACAACAGTATTCTATCGCGAAGACGATGGGGATCGCATAGCACATGTAGAATTGGATGTGAAACCGCTCGGGCTTTTCGATCATCCAGAAAGGAATCGTTTCAACACAGAGTATTTTGTGCCCTCGAAAGAAGAAAAGCCCCACCTCAGCAGCTCCTCATTCCCGACAGTCTACAAGGTATTTGATTCTGTCCAGTCTTCTCACAAAACTTGGCTTGACGGGCATATTCAATTTCAAAATCCTGATCACCGTGTTGAGGTTGGAAAGAACATATATCACAACCTAAAGTGGGCAAATGATCAAGAAAGCAAAATAGTCAACAAGGCGTTCATTGATCAATTAATAGATCTGATTGTTGCCAAGGCTCGCTCGCAGGGTATTGATAAGATAAAGTGGTCTTATTCAGTACCAAGCGCATTTTCCCTCTACCAAAGAGAGACTTTTGACAATGTGTGGGTCGAGTCTCTGCGTAGGAAAGGCCAGCGCAACAAGCCGATCTGCCGGACAGAAAGCCTATGTAGTGCTCTATATTTCAAGGAGGTTGAAGGAGCCACACCGAAAAAAGGTGCTATCTGTCTCGATGTTGGCGGAAAGACTACCGATATCGCTGTTTGGCAAGACAATAGGCTGGTGTTCCAAACTTCTCTAAAGTGCGCTAGCCATGACATTTTGCTTGAGTCACTTGCTAAAAAGCCATTGGCCGTCGCGTCTATCCTTCCTGGTTTGAATCTGGAAGCAAGTACAGAGCTGGAGGATAGGTTGTTTTCCATCCAGAATAGCCTTCAGGCACAGCCTTTAGACGATCTCCGGAGCAGACTAGATATCCATGCAGCAGATCCTGAATTAAGGATTATTAGCCAGCAGGTAGCTTTAGGTCTCGGGGCTATGCTTTTCCTTGTTGGCAGGGTAGTCAGGAGATTTGTTGACGATGGCAAGATGAATGGTTCCATACAAGGGATCTACTTGGGTGGTAATGGAGCAAAAATGCTCGATTGGCTCGCGGGTGGAGACTTTGACAACTCAACACTCACAGTTGAGTACCTGCGGCATGTGTTTTTTGCAGGCTATGGAGACGGTGTTGAGGAGATTCCAATCAGGCGCACTAGAAGAGGAAACGAAAAGAGGGAGGTAGGTCACGGCCTGGTTTCACCCTCGACATTAGATGATATCACCAATGCTATTTGCATTTCTGGAGAAAACCTAGAAAGAGCCGATGGCGAAATATTGGGCTCTATGGAAGACATTACGCCTAATATCCTTTCACAAGGTGTAGAGCTTAAAGGGTTAGAAACACTAAAAACCTTCACGAAGTGCTACCAAGAGTGGGCCTCCGACCATACGGATTTTCTGCGAGTTCTCGACGATGATGATATAGAATGGAGTGTCATTGAAAATAACGTCGATCAAAAATTATCCGATCTGAAGGGTAAAGAAAAAGACAAAATAGATTTCGACGGTGTTTTCATTACAGCTATTAGGGAAGTGTTAAAAAAGCTATAGGGCTAATCAGTTATGAATCCTTTGCTCCTCGCAATCATATCGTTGTCCCTAACGGTTGTTATTATTGGTGTTGTTGTTTTTTACTTGGCTAACATGCGCCCAAAGGTTCTAAAAGAGTCCGGGCGGCAATTAGAAATGCTAGAAAAGTTGAGTGCCGAAGTACACAGCTTAGGGATCAAACAGTCCGAACTAAGACATCATCAAGAAAATAGAATAAGTAGGCTTTCGGATCGCATAGAGGTGTGTGAAGAGCGCATCGGTGAATTTTATGAGTCAGTCCATGAGAAACCGTCTGAGACTGATTCAGATGGGCTTTACAAAAGTGCTACAGGTGCTAGCCCTGAAGAATTGTGTCGCTTTTTTAATGCAATCCAGGAAGGTGACAGTAACCCTCGATGGAACGATGAAGGGCTGAGCTTGAAGTTCGTTTTTTTAGAAAATGCAGTTGATGTGTTCCAGAATCCGCAGCTGGATCTTCACCTTGAAGAGTTCGAACGCGGAACCTACGTTCTTGTGCAAAATCAGTGGCTTTTGCCGAGGTACAAGCTGTCTTTAGCTGACACTCGGTTAAAGGAATTTGGACATCTTTACGAATTTGATGCTGCAGAAGTGCGTGGCGGGATAGTCGAGGAAACTAGGCGTCCTGCGGAAGTCAGCTTGGTTTCCGAGGAAATATACCGTCTCACCCGAAAAGGCATCTTATCAGTAGAGCATAGTTCAAAGTAGAATGGAATTATTCAATATTGTCTGGCCAGCCGATCCGGTAGGGAAGGTCGTTATCGTAGGGTTGCTTATAATTTTTGGTTGGTGGTGTTCTGAGGCGATCCGTAAGCGACTCCTCGTGGTTCGCGCAACCTTTCTGGCGGAGAAACTCGGAGGCAACAGGTTTTGGGAGGAATACAAGGAGCTTAAGGCAGATCTACCCGAGAGTTCCGTTCTGAGGAGATTATTTGATAAGGACGCTCATGAAGGTGAGGCAGTTATCGAATACTTCCTCTCCTGCCATAATGCTTCAGTTGGGGCACGACGGTTGGATGCCAAATCTCTCGCCCAGCAGTTGACGGGAAATTATGTCTCCGGTCTGCAAAGGCTGCGGAGTGTTTTGTCGGTGTTCATCATTATAGGTTTGTTTGGAACACTGTGGGGACTAGCTGTTGCGGTTCAGGATCTTGCTGCTCCTATAGATGCGGGAAGCGGTACACCTGTGAACATAGATCAACTTATCGCTGGACTTAGAGGAGCGTTTGCTCCCAGCCTTTGGGGAGTGTTACTATCAATTATCGGGGTGTTCGTTATTTCTGCTTTGCAGCATAACTCTCATCGCTCCTTCTATGCGGCATTGTCTCAGGCAACCATTACTAAGATTAATCCGAATCTTTTCCCGGAACCGTCAGCTGCAATAACTTCTTCTCTTAAGAAATCTTTCGACAAGGCTGCTCGATTGGCATCCGCCTCTGAGAATCTCGGGACCGCTGCGGATCGCATTGAAAATCAGGTCCGGGTTTTGGAGGGGTCGATCACGAGTGCGAACAGCCAGTCTAATCAGTATGTCGAATACTTGGAGGTTCTAAACGTCGCTCTTTCGGGATTGGGAAGTCAGCTAGCGCGAACAACTGAAGAAATTGGAAGGTTGGACAGCGTTGGCAAGACAATTGAGGGAGCTACTGATGACCTGAGGAAAGTAGCTGTAGCAATGTCCGACTCAATCACTGCTCAAGGACAAATGTTCTCTGAACACGAGCAGCTGATCTCAAGCGTATCGGGTTCGATAAAGACCAATAGTGAGATTTCAGAGAGTGTACGTCAGGCCATTGTCGATTTGAATAATGACCTCTTGGAAGGAATAGAGCAAGACGAGAAGCGTCGTCAAGAGGAAAGGCAGCAATTTGCAGATAATGTAGTGCAGCCGCTGCAGGACACCCTCAAGGATCATTTAATCAAAGTCGAGAGAAGCGTGGCTGACTTCAGTCAGGGTGTAGGGAGAGTATCTCATCCGCTAAATAATGCATCAGACAAGATGGCAGACATAGCAGGTCAGATGCAAAAGAATTTTAGCAACTCGATGGAAAGACTTCAAGGTGAATTTTCTAGACAGACGGAGGTGCGGGAAAGTTTAGCGAATACCATTTCTGCATTGAATAATATCCTGACTAAGATATCGCCGACTCTGTCAAAGGAACTTGGCGAAGGTAGGAGAAAGAACCGTTGGTGGCGATTTGGTCGTAGAGGTTAGGGGCAATGTACCCAATTGAAAAAGACAATGATCTGAATTTTTGGCCGTCTTTTGCTGATACGATGCTTTCCTTCGTATTAGTGTTTGTAATAATACTCGGCGTGGTGGCGATAGTGAATCGAGAGAACGCCATCAGCTTAGGGATCGCTTACAAGAATCAGGAAAACTTCGTTTCCCAAGTTGCTGAAAGAACGGGTTTTTCTTACCCCGAACATGGTTTTGGTAGAGGTGGAGTTGTTTGTCTGGGGCATGATGATGGAGGCTCGCAGAATGGGTGTATCCTTTCTGCTGATCGAGACCTCCATTTGCTAACATTGCGATTCAGCAACCAAGTCTTATTTGCATCTGATGAATATCGACTAACACCCCAAGGAGCCCTAATAATAGAGCAAGTAGGTTCGGTGTTGAAAACGGAGGCGTGTAAGCTGTATCGGATCCAGATTGAAGGTCACACAGACCTTCTTCCTACAGCTAATTACGCCTACGGAAACCTTGAACTTGGTGCTATGCGTTCCATTGCAGTGTATAGCCATCTCACCCAACAAGTCGGATTGGATCCAGTCAGAAACTTGATGTCAGTAACCTCATACGGTGAATATAAGCCCACCTCGAGAATGGAAAGGGGGGCATTCACACTAGAAGAGCTTGTTGGAGCGAACGCTTCTTTATCAGAAAGGTCGATTAATCGAAGAATCGAGATTCAGCTATTTTATCGGACACAAGAATCGGGGTGCACTGAGGAGGTTACAAATTAGCTAGAGGGCCCTACTGCGAACCGAAAAGGAAGGGAATTTATGTACACGAATAGTGAAAGGTGACAGGTTATGCTCTCTTTTAAAGGTCTCTCCCTTCTCATGATCAGTTTTCTCTTGATTGCGCCAATCAAGAAAGTCACCGCCCAGGAAATTCATTCAATTCATTGTTGGACAGCGTGTCCCTCGGAGGTTAATCAATCAAATGATGTCATTTTCCGTGAGATATACACTTTGTCGTCAAATGATGAAACCAAGCTTGCAGATTGGGTTGCTTACGTTGTCCGTGTTGAGAACTTTGGTTCAGGAGGGGAGACGACCCGTGTTTGGGCAGCAGATCCCTGGTTGGAAGAGGCCGAAACTTTAGAACCAAACGATTACAAAGGGGCTCATGCAGCCCTGGGCACCGATCGTGGGCATCAAGCTCCTTTAGCGTCCTTCAGAAGCACCAAATATTGGTCGGACACAAATTACCTCTCGAACATTACCCCTCAAGATTCAGATCTTAATCAAGGTCCTTGGCTGCAACTTGAAAATCAAGAAAGGGCATGGGCAAGGGACGGGTTTGAGGTATATGTATTGACGGGGCCGATATATGGGAAACTCTTCTCAAGATTACCAGCTGCCGACGAAGAACACTCTGTTCCTGAAGGCTACTGGAAATCCATCACGCTGATCCGAAGTGGGCAAAAGGAGGGTGAGAGAAATTACCTAATGCCTCAGTCAGCAGACCGAAAAAGCAATTACGCTGACTGGATTTCTTCTGTTGAGAGAATAGAATCGGTGACCGGATTAGATTTGTATCCTGAAAGGGATAACTGACCATAAGATTTGAAATATCATGCCGCACTCAAAAAACTTCATAGCGCCAACTACGGTAGGTAGTCACCTCTCACTCCTTGTCCGTATTGTTATCCTAATAACAATTAGTGGTTGTGGTCAAAAGAGGATATCCCAAATAGAGAACACACAAACGAGTGAAGCTTCCCCGGCTCATGCGCGTGAGGGGCATGAGCAAGGGTATCAAGAGCCAAATGCTGCAGATTACAAGATTATAAGAGATCGCTGCGGAGAAACCGCTAAAGCGCTAGAAGATCAAGACTCACATGGCTCTTTAATATACGCTCTC
>Ga0055584_100006668_pt1 | contig 11315 bp, 9 predicted proteins | sample OSDHelmetaG_FD_58716 | JGI IMG/M metagenome (GOLD analysis project Ga0055584, IMG submission 58716) | Pelagic marine sediment microbial communities from the LTER site Helgoland, North Sea, for post-phytoplankton bloom and carbon turnover... | ecosystem: Environmental > Aquatic > Marine >...
TCCAAAAGTTAAATGAAGTTACTGGTGCTTACAGTACTGTATTACAAACTAATGATTATGGTGACCATGAGAGTGCATCTGAATACTCTTCTGAAGCTACGGGTAATAATACAGAACCAATGGTTGTTACATCATTAGAACCAGGCATTTATTCCATAAAAGTACAAGATCAAACTAGTGGAGAAACTGGTAATACTAATTTAGAAATTTATTCGTTCGATTAAACTCTCACAGGACATAACATGTCCTTAGTAACTGTTTGCATTCCTACCTACAATGGCGAAAGGTATATCGTAGATGCACTTAACTCATTAAAGTTCCAAACTTTTATTGATTTTGATGTATTAGTATCTGATGATGGTTCGTCAGATAATACTTTAAACTTAGTTTATAATTTTTTTCGAAGTACTAATCTAGAGCATAAGATATTAAATAACGATATGCCCAACTCTAATATTGCAGCAAACTGCAATAAATTAGTAGAAAATACATCCTCTAAATATATTAAATTTTTGTTTCAAGATGATGTTCTTGAACCACAAAATTTAGAAAAGCTAGTCCAGACTGCTGAGAAAGATACAAAACTTGGACTAATATTTTCAAAAAGATCTTTGAGTCTTGTAGACAAAAATAAATCAGTCTGCCTCGACATATACAACGGGTGTAAGGATCTCCACTTAAACTGGACTCATATAAGAGATATTCAACCAGGAATTGATTTATTAAATGATAAAAAGCTATTTTCTTCTCCAATAAATAAAATTGGTGAGCCTAGTAATACACTAATATTAAAAGATGCTTTTGAAAGTGTTGGTGGTTTTGACCCGAAACTTAAACAGTTACTTGATGTTGATTTGTGGTTTAAACTACTCGCTAGGTATAATGTTGCATTTGTTGATGAAGAGCTATCAGTCTTTCGCATACATTATAATCAACAGTCAGTAAAGAATATACAAAATAATCTGATTCAAGAAGAAATTATATATATCTTAAAAAAAACTATTCTATCCGATATATTTGGTACACTCAGTTTCTCGTCTAAGCAGTATATATTGAGTCATATCCTAACAGTTAAAAGCAATAATTATAAAATCAAATCCAATAGAATTATCCGGAGTATTATTAGACGATATTACGATAAGGTTTATATTAAAGATAATCTTAATAATGAATTAGTTGAACTGAAAGAATCCTTGAAAAATATTCTTTCAGAAAATGTGTATTTAAAAGAAAAACTCCATTTCGTTCGTAACACTATCTCTTGGAAAATACGAAAGTATTTCGTTAAAAAGTATCTTTATATCTGTAACAAATACCAATTTATTAAGCGAAATAATTCATTTCATAAATCTATAGTTACCAATATTTCCTTTCATAATAAGAGAGTTGTCAAGTACTCGTTAATTATACCTGTATATAATCAAGAAGAACTGACACTTAATTGTTTAAATTCAATCTATCAAAATACTTCGAGTGAAATCTCTTACGAAGTTATAATAATTAATGACTTTTCCAGTAAATCTATTGAGAGTATTAAAAATATACCTGGTCTTAGAATTATAGATAATAAAGAGAATATTGGGTATTTAAAATCATGTAATAAGGCTTCTGATATTGCTAATGGTGAATTCATAGTTTTATTAAACAATGATACAACTGTATGTAAAAAGTGGCTACATTGGATTGATTATACATTTGAAAACATTGCAAATGTAGGAGCTGTAGGATCTAAATTGATTTATCCTAATGGCGTTTTACAAGAAGCAGGTGGTATAATTTGGAATGACGCTACTGGTTGTAATTATGGCAGGGGAGGAGATCCTTTGGATTCAAAATACAATTTCGTTAGGATTGTAGATTATTGTTCAGCAGCATGTTTAGCCCTAAGAAAAGATCTTTTTCATAAATTAAATAAATTTTCAGAAAATTACGCACCAGCATACTACGAAGATACTGATCTTTGTTTCAAAATAGCAAATTCACAATTAAATGTAATTTATCAGCCAAAATCTAATGTTATTCACCATGAAGGTGTAACATGTGGAACTTCTATAGATTCTGGCGTAAAGAGTTTTCAAGAAATAAATAGAATTAAGTTTTTAAGAAAATGGGCCGAAAAACTTACTAATAAGCCTTCTGCGAATTCATGTAATATTAAAAAATATCAGCATACAATAAATAATAAAAGAATTATTGTTATTATTGATAGCTACCTACCAATTTATGATAAAGAATCTGGTAGTCAAAGATTGTATCAAATTATAAAAATACTCTTGAAACTTGAATATCATATAATTTTTGTACCTGATAATTATGATTTATGTGAACCATATTATACTTTAATACAAAATTTAGGTATAGAAGTTATCGCATCAGACAATAATCTTAATAACTTAAAGGAAATTATACGATTTGATGAAAATATAATTAAGGCTTTTTGGATATGTAGACCAAATTTATTCACAAAATACAAAAAGCTATTCGAAAACTTTAATGGTCAATTTATATATGACACTATAGATATTCATCATGTTAGGTTGTTAAGGGAATACAATCTTAATAAAAAATCAAACAAAAACTTATTCGAAAAATATAAATATTATAAGAAAATAGAGTTCTTATCAGCTAGATTGGCTGATAAAATTATAGCAATTACTCCAAATGAACATGAATTTTTTAGCAAGATTAATAAAAACACATTTATAGTTCCAAATATACATGTTACAATTAAAGATTTAAATACAAGTTATGAAAACAGATCTAATATCTTATTCATTGGTGGATTTCAACATTCCCCAAACATCGATGCTGTAATATACTTTTGCAAAGAAATTCTTCCTATCATTTGGACACATGATCCTAAAATTTCATTCACAATCTTAGGAAGTAATCCTACTTCAGATATCTTAAACTTAGCCAATTCAAGAATAACGGTAACTGGTTGGGTAAAGGATTGTACAAGTTTCTTCAATTCTCATAAAGTGTTTGTTTGCCCACTGAGATTTGGTGCTGGAATGAAAGGAAAGATAGGACAAAGCATGGCCCATGGTCTTCCGGTTGTATCAACTTCTATTGGAGCAGAAGGTATTGGACTTGAGCATTTTCATGATTCCTTAATTACTGATGACTTAACCAAATTTGCTGAATATGTTTACAAACTTTACACAGAAAAGTTACTGTGGTGTCGTATTCATAGTAATTCCCTAAATACATTGAAACGGTACTCTCCTGAAGAAACATCGAATAAAATTAAAAGCTTATTAAATGATTAGACTTAATAATGTCTCAAAGACTTTTAAACTAAATAGGAAAATAAATCAACTGTCACGGAGTAAAGATCTTAAAACAGTTTTATGTAACTTAAACTTAACGATAAAGGAAGGAGAATCAGTTAGCATTCTTGGGGGTAATGGTGCAGGAAAATCAACATTATTGAAAATTATATGTGGTATAACTAAACCAAGTAGTGGAAGTATCGATGTTTACAATAAACCTCATTCTCTTCTGGAATTAGGTTCATTATTCCATGACCAATTAACAGGCGTTGAAAATATTTACTTATATGGCTCAATATATGGTTTAAGAAAATCATTAGTGGACAACATATTAGATTATATTATTGAGTTTTCTGACTTAGATGAATGTCTTACTGATCCTTTATATACATATTCAAGTGGAATGAAATTAAGATTGGCATTTTCGGTCATAGTTAATCTAAAGCCGAAATTATTAATTATTGACGAGGCGTTATCAGTGGGTGACATGTTTTTTAGAAAGAAATGTTTTGAATTTTTAGAAGATTATATAGGTAAAAAAAACACACTTATATTCGCAAGCCACAATGAAGAGCAGATAAGACTTTTTTCCAAAAGATCTATAGTAATACATGATTCTAAAATTATATTTGATGGGAATCCAAGTGAGGCTATTTTCAGATACCATGAAATTAATGATCTCAAAAGAAATTTTTATTTCAATAGGAAATCTAATAATTTACTTAAAAAGGAAAATATTTCAAAATTTTTCAATAATTTATTTATTACTGACGAAAATAATAATAAAAGATCGAGGTTTATTTATAATAAAATTTTGAAAATAAATGCTGAAATAAAAGAATTTAGCATAATTAATATTAATCTTGGTATTGTAATAAGAAATAAAGAAGGTGTATTAGTTTATTCAAAGGAATTCGAAATTAAAAATACTTTTGATAAGTTGTCGAAAGTAATTATCGAGTGCCCAGTATTGTTTGGTCGTAATTCATATTTCATCGATGTTTATCTAGTAAACAGAAATAGGGCTACAAAAGAAATTCTTTTTTGGATGTATAATGCCCTTTCATTTGTAGTTGAGTACAGTTTACCGGTAGTTCAAACTGGTTTTAAAGGTGGAGTTTGGGATATTAATTCTAAATACAATATTGAAAAAGTATGATTACTATTGTAATACAGTCGTACAAATATGGACATTTGGCAGGACAATGCATAGAGTCTTTATTATCGCAAACCTATAAGCCTGAACAAATTTTATTTATTGATGATGGTATTGGTGATTGTACCAATTTATCATTTATTTATAAAGATGTTAAATTCATTGAACGAAAAAATACATTAGGTCAAATTAAAGGGTTTAATAGTGCGTTGATGCTAATTGAAACACCATTTTATTTAATGCTAGGTGCTGACAATTGGCTTCGCGACGATGCGCTTGAAAAGATTATGGAATGCGATGAAGATATTGTAAGTTATGACATCAAAGTAGTTGGTGAATTACGACATAATTGGTGTAATAAAAACAATATTAATTACGACAAAGATAAGCCAATTTATTGGAGTAGAAAAAATAGACATCATGGTTCAATGAGATTAGCCACTGTAAAAGCCAAAAGTATTGGTTATGGTAAATATTTAAGTAATGATAATAAAATTTGTGAAGATTATTATATTTACAAAAATCTCATTAAAAAGGGAGCTTCGTATAGGCATATTCCAGAATCCTTACTATATTACAGAAGACATAGGCTTAACTTTAATGGCTTATAAAATTACAGATGTAGAATTTTGTTTTTATCATGTAGAAAGATGTGGGGGGTCTTCAATTAGGAAGATATTATATGATTTCTTTTGCAGGCACTACGACAAGAATCAAATATTTTTAGCTGAAAATAATAATAATATTAATATAACAAAACAATATTATAATTATTTAATTAAAAGTAATTTATTAGAAGGAAAAAAAATAATTTTATCGCACATAGATGCAGTTGATATTAAAATAAATTCTAGATATAATGTCCTTAATATAAGAGATTCATTTGATCGTGCAATTTCTCATTACTATCATTTCAGATATAAAAATAAAAAAATTGAAGACCTTAATCCACATCTTTTGAAAGAAATATTTCTAAATATTGGTAATACTATTGAATTACGTACATTGTACAAACCAATTACATGTTTCAAACAGCATGAAATTAAAAAATATTACAAAAAAAAATTTGACTATTTTATTAAATTAGAGAATCTCAATAATGACTTAAGTAAACTTATAGAAATACTTAATCTTAAGTACAATGACAACTACGTAATGAAGCATGTACATTTGAATAAAACGAAAACAAAGTATTTTTGTAACATGAATTTAATTGTTAATTATATTTCTAAGGATATATTTTTGGAAAAGATTATAAATGATCTGTATTACAAAAATTTAATTCAATGAATCCTCTCATTTCTATAATTATTCCAATTTTCAAACCAAATATAGATTATATTCAACAATGCCTGAACTCAGTTACTCACCAGTCTTTTAAAGATTTTGAGATAATACTCGTATACGATAATAAATTAGACAATATACAATATAATTTAATTAATAATATTGTATCAAATCATAATTTTAAAATCATCCATAGTTTTAGTTCAAATATACCTACAGCACTAAATTACGGTATTGTTAAAGCATCTGGTCTTTGGATAACTTTCCTTGATCAAGACGACTTACTTCATTTAAAAGCATTTGAAACTGTTTTTAGAGCAATTAGAAAAAATCCTGATTGCGAGTTTATTTATACTAACGAATCGAAATTCAATCAATCTGGTAACTATTATGATCAAAATTCAAAACCCTTACTTGATGAGGCATTAATACTTAATCAGAATTATCTTTGCCATTCACTTTATATAAAGAATGAACTAATAGCAGAAGTTGGTTTATTTGATCCCTTATCTCATGGCTCTCAAGATTGGGATTTAGCATTAAGAATTATATATCATGAAAGGAAAATAAAATACATACGAATACCTAAATATCTTTATTACTGGCGTGCGCACAGCCAATCCTCCTCAGTTACATTAGGTACGAAAAAATATATAAAAAAAAGTCAACTTTATATTCTCTCAAAATTTTTTTCAAAATATAATTATAATGTTAATCTTCATTACAGACATGGAAACTTTATTTCTTTCGAATTAAAGAACCACTTAATAAAAGCATGTCATATAATAACTTTCGGCAAAAGTAACTTTACAAATTCTGAATACACAAATGAATCAACTACAATCAAGTATTATCATTTTAAGAAAAACGAAGTATTTATAGGTATTCAAAATTTTAAATACAAGAAAGATGATTTTATATTATTATTAAACGAAAATCTTCTTTTTGATCAAAAAGAAATCTATAAACTATTTTTTAGTTATCTTAATTTTAAGTACATAGGTTGTATCGGACCGAAAATAATATATAAATCAATATTTTTAAAATTTATCAAAAATTTTAATATAAAAAGTTTGTTTACATTATATTTTTGTAGTGAGTATAAGATTCATAAGAGAAGTTATTTGCTCCAAAAAAAATCTATAACTAATAAATGTTGTATCGCGTTCCGTGCCCAAGACCTAAATTTATTTAAAGATTGTAAAAGCATCAAGGAAATTCAATTAGAATCATATAAAAAAGGTTTAATAAATGTACAAATTAACGATTTTAAAATGACATATCACTCAGAATGAAAAATATTGTTTCGCTACACGTACCAAAGACTGGTGGTACATTATTTAAAGATTATCTTTTCTCATTTAAAAATGATGTCAAATTCTTTGATTATGGTGAAGGAAGCGTAAATACGAAACTTTTTTTCAAAAATAAGAATGTTGAGTGTAGTAATTACGAAGAATACATCTCGCAATTCAATAAATTAATAGACATGAATTATACATTTATTATACATGGCCATTTTAATATAAGGAAATATTATCATTTAAAAGGTTATGTAGATTTTATAACATGGATTAGAGAGCCATTGAGGAGATTATTATCACTTTACAATTATTGGTCTTTTCATAAGCCTAAAAAGCTTATTCCACAATATATTTATTTTAAAGATAAAAAACCATCATTCGAGGAGTTTGCCTCTGATCCCTTATTTTCAAATCAGCTTCATCGTTATTTAAACTTTACATTAAATGAATACTCATTTATCGGTATACTAGATTACATTACATTTTCATACGATATTTTAGATTACAAATATAATCCGCAAAGCAACGGACCACATGATTTATCTGTCAGAAACCCATCTCAAAAAAAAATTGTAAATCATTATACGCTGAATTCTAAAATTCTAAATTATAATTTAACAGATTATAATTTGTATAGCGACTGTCTTAAAATGTTTTTTAATGTTAATATTAGCACATAATCCTAAATGTTTTGGAACTTCTATTCGTGAGATATTTATCAAGCAAGTAACTTTTCATAACCCATGGATCAATTACTCTAAGAGGTGGGATACGGGTAACTTAAAAAAAAATACATTATCTGATAATACTGACTTTATTTGTGGACATATTTGCCCGAAATCATTTTCTGCTTTTTTCCCTGACTCTATTTTAATTACTTCTATCCGTCATCCAGTAACTAGAACATTATCTTTATATAATCATTTTTATGCACAAAATAATATTTCTCAATCTACGACTATTAAGACAAATAATAATACATGGATCACTCTAGAGGAATTTATACATAAAGATGAGTATCAAAATTATACCTCTAAGTATTTTGGAGGAATAGACTTACAAAAATTCTTTTTTGTAGTCATTTGTGAGGATTTTAAAAATTCACTCATAAAGCTTTCAAGAAAACTTAAACTTGGTTTTGAACTAAGACCAACCCACGAAAATAAAAGAATTTATAATTTTAATATTAACAAAAGAATTAAAAATATTATATTAGATAATAATAAAGAAGACCTTTCGCTTTATAATTCATTAATCAAACAAAATTATTAATGAATGAAAAACTAATAATATTTATCAATGGATTGCCTGAGTCAGGAAAATCTAATACTGCAAATATTTTGAGTGAAAAATTTAATATTCCCATTATATCTACAGATCACATTTTTGATAATATTATTATTCCAAAGTTTACTAAAAAAAATGAAATTTATTGCTCTTATTCATCAACAAATCAAAACATAAAAGGGCATTTTAGTATTTCAAAATTACAAAAAAAATATCCTTTTGTAATAAATACACTATTTGATATAATATTAGATCATCTTAACAGTGATGATAAATTTATTCATCAAAATGTAATTATCATCGAAGGTTTTGTTAATTTATCTCGTGAAAATATCTTCAAGATTCTTAACACTAAAAATATTTTATATTTATTTATTAAGAATTTTTCAATAATAATAGATAGTTATTCAATAAGTATTCATAATCATAATTATATCCTATTATGTAATTATATAGAATTTGAGCTTAAGAAATATATATTTTTACTTTTAAGTAGCAAAGGTTATCAATCTTTTATAAATAATAACGATAGTGATAGTAAATTAAAATTTATAAAAAGCAAAATAGAAAACTTTATAAATCCATCATTTAATATCTTAGATGTAGGTTGCAATTATGGATACTTTACATTTGAAGTCTCACGCTTAACAAATGGCACGGTTATTGGTATCGATAATTCAATTAATGCCATCTCCAAAGCTAGTTTCATAAATCGTCATATCTATAAATTTGAACATCTTAATTTTATCTGTGAGGATTTTTTTAATTATAATTATAAGTCAAAATCTATAGAATTTATTTTTTGCTTTTCAACATTTCATTATTTTGGAGTTAAGCAAAAACAATTTTTCGAAAGATGCTATAAAATACTTAAAAGTAATTGTTTTTTAATTGTTGAAATAGAAATTATTAAAAGCTCTGAAGAAGAGTATGATGATGTTTACAGAAAAATGGACAGTAAGGCTGTCAGGTTTATAACTGAAAAACATCTTCTAGAACTTATAGAAAACTTATTTATAGTTCAAAATATACTCAAATCTGTTTTCCAGAAAGGTTCATGTCATGAAAGATTTTTTTATTACTTAAAAAAAGTATGATATACACAATACATAAATTCAAAACGATTATAAAAGTTGTTCCAAAGTCTGCTTGTACATCTGCAAAATATTACTTGCATCAATTATTAGCAGAAGATGATATTAAACTAAAGGAAATTATTCGTGGCAAACATCCTCACGACATGTCTATTTTTAATTATTTAAAGAAACAAGGTCATGTATTTTTACCCGAAACTGATTTAAGAAAATTAATTTATAATCAAAACTACAAATGCTACACGGTATACCGTAATCCAATTGATCGATTTTATAGCGGTTGTGTGCAAAAATACCTTTCACATCTTCCAAACTGTAACAAATCCTTATTAGATCCTTCATGTCCTAGTCCTCGTTTACTAAATTTTTATTTATGGTTCATTTCTTATGTCAGTTGCAATCTACAAGATGTTACTTGGAAATCTCTCATAGATTATCATTGCAATTTACAACATAATTTTGAAATTGATCCACATTTTCTTCCCATTTTCGATATTGTTCCAGTATTTTTCCTGGAAAATTCTAAGTTTGTAAGTATCAATGCATTATATAACAATCTAAATAAAATATTTTCTAAAAACTTCACTGACAAATACTTTAATGTTACAAACAAAGTAGTTGATGTAAAAAACATATATGATTCTAAAATATTAAATAAATCTATTATTGATCCTCGTATTAAAACAAATTGTAGTTATTATATAGAATCTGTTGAAAAAAAGTTTATTAATGACATCCTTGCATATAGAGATAAACTAAAACATAATAACTTAATATAAATATTTTTAAACTAGACGTTAATATTTATATTACCATATCAATTATACTAATATATTAATTTTACTTTTAAAGGAGTTTGCGTATTATGCTCATCAAATACTTATCAATTTTTAGTTGTATAATTAGAGTAAAATTAAATTTATATAATTCTTCTTCCTTTTTTACATTATATAATATTGACTTTCATCGTATTTTTTCTGGTTGTCTTTATAAATTTATTTATTAATTTAATAATATAACTTTGTAATTTTAATTAATTTTACAAATATTTAGTGTTTTTAGGTATTCATCATGTAATCACGAAATCAACTTTGATTATTATGACGAAATTTTTTGTAACATCTTGTACAAATTATAAAACTTATTAGTTTATTATCATCAATTTTCCATTTAGTTAAGTTTAAATTTTTATTTATTTCATATAGAGTTTATCATAAAGTTTAAGCAAATCACCCGTTTTTTACTGACGACGAAACATTGTTTTGCTTTTCTCAGACTTGCCCCATTAAAACCATTATGGTCTACGATTTTATTTACTTGCTCTAAAAGAGGTTGATTCTTATGCAGTTTAATCTTTTATAGTGCTGAAAATAAATATCTAATTAATCCTCATTAAATCTTTGAACATTTCTATTCTAGGCTCTCGCGGATACATTGGTAAATCTATACAACATTTCCTGCAATTCCATGAGATAGGTTATGTGAGGTGCATTAGTTCTGAGTTTAATATTCATAACCCAAAGGTGTTAAGTACTTTTTTAAAAAGTAAAAAAGTAACACATCTCATTAATGCCGCTGGTTTCACTGGAAAGCCTAATGTGGACGCTTGTGAATCTGCAAAGTATGAGTGTCTACAGGGTAATGCAGTACTACCTGGAATTATCCGAGAAGTTTGCGAGGACTTAAAGATAACTTGGGGTCATGTATCCAGTGGATGCATCTATTCAGGTAGAAGACCAGATGGTGATGGTTGGACTGAAGAGGATGAGCCTAATTTTTCCTTTCGATCTCCACCATGTAGTTTTTACAGTGGCACGAAGGCATTGGGAGAGGAGGTTTTGGATGGAGCGGAAAACTGCTTTATTTGGAGATTAAGGATTCCGTTCAATCATGAACCGAGTCCAAGGAACTA